>JAEEGL010751421.1_pt1 | contig 26788 bp, 23 predicted proteins | sample 9134231 | NCBI WGS metagenome assembly JAEEGL01 (sample SAMN16246548, study PRJNA631951) | gut metagenome | biome: gut microbiome; feature: rumen; material: fiber-attached | host: Bos | place: Iran: Karaj | collected 2018-10 | reverse complement strand
ATCCGGGTCCGTAACCTTGCTGAAAGTCCAGGCCGAAGCAGGCTCAAAGGCAGTTCCATCTCCGGATGCCAGCCCACGGCATATGATATCATAGAATTTCCTTTCATTTTTATAATTAACCCTGCCAACTGTTTTTTTAATATCCGTCTCTACTGAAGGCGAGGCCATCAGAGGATAAAATGTCGTCTGGTTGCAACCGCATCTTTTTATCATATCAATGTCTTTTATCAGCATTTCCTCTGTCTGGGAAGGAAAATTAAAGATCATATCCACATTCAATGTCTGAAAATAACCACTGTCCGCACAGAATGAGATTCTCTCAAAAATACTATCTGCCGAACCGTACTTATCATATCTTTTCATTGCTTTCAAAAGAGGATCATCAAAGGACTGCACTCCCACACTCATTCGATCCACAAGGCCTTTAAGCCTGTCAAGATGCAAGGGATCCAGATGGTTCGGATTGGTTTCCGTCGAAACCTCTTTGATGCCGAAATTATCTTTGGCATATCTTATAGTTGCCTCCAGCTCATCCGGAAGGATCGTGGGAGTACCGCCACCGATATAAAGGCTTTCAAAATCATAGCCAAGTTCCCTGAGCATTCCCATCTCTTTACGAAGAGAAGCAAAATAAGCTCTTGCCTTCCCTTCTTCGAAAGGATATCTGTTAAAACTGCAATATGGACAAAGGCTCTCGCAGAATGGGACATGGGCATAGAGCATATATCTCTTTCCTGCCTCTGGCTCGGGAAGCCTTTCCTCCGGATAAGGTCTGATATTAAGATAGTGTCCGTTCATCATCCGGACCGCAAAAGACAATACTCTCTCTGATAACATAGTTTCTCTTACCGGACCCAGTCCTGCTTCGAGCAATAATCGATGATCATCCCAAGAGATTCCGTATATCTGCTGTGATCGAGAGCGGATAACATATCGAGTGCTTTTTTACTTTCATTAATGAGATATTCCTTTGTATAGGCAATGCCCCCGGAATCCTCTACCAGCCTGACCGCCTTGATCATATCCTTCGGTGACTTGTTATCTTTTTTTGCGATTTCTCTCAGCCTGTCACCATACCATTCTCTGGAAAATGTATATATTGCAGGCATGGTATAAATCCCCTCCAGAAAATCTTCATTTGCCGGCTTTCCGATAATCCGGCTCTCTCCGATCCAGTCAAGAAGGTCATCCCTTATCTGAAACATCATGCCTATAGTCTCGCCTATCCCCTCATAGAGCTTCGAGGTCTTTTCATCCTTTTTTGTAATCCGGCAGCCCATCGAGCATATCTCCCTGAAGAAAAAGGCAGTCTTTCCGTTTATGGCTCTAAGATAATCATCCATTTTCACAGACAGATTATTCAGATTATCATGCTGGCACATCTCCCCGTCACAGGCGGTCTGACCTACTTTCATCAGCGTTCCCGCCTGATCTGCATATCCTTTTTCAAGGAGATAGCTGTATGCCCTTACCAGCAGATAGTCCCCGGCATACAGTGCCACATCACTTCCATACTCAGCCTGTATCGTCATCTCTCCCCTTCTTAAGGGTGAGCCGTCTATCATATCATCCAGTATCAGCGTAGAGATATGGAGCAACTCTACCGCGGCCGCTGTAGTCATAAGTTCGTCCTTAAGACCTTCCTCGTAATCGCCTGCCGTAAGAAACAGGATCAAAGGCCTTATCATCTTACCGGGATTATTCACTGTATCATATAATATATGCTCCAGTTCCTGATTCTTAGTCTGTCCCTTCAAAGCAGCATGTAAGTATTCCTTAGCACAGTTTATGTCGGATTCAAGATAGTCCGCTATTCCCTTATACATCCTTCCCCTTCCCTGTATTACCAGTTATCACCGGCTTTCCCGGTACTATTCCCCTGAATGCAATGCATGCACCGAACAAAAAAGATTTCATTTTAATTCTGCAAAAGCCCGTTTTCTTCATCAAACTGCCAAGCCTGCGGGCCGATATGAATTCGGCCGTGCTTTTATTCAGCCACCTGTACTCCTTAAGCTTACCTGTCCCGCCGCCGAGCAACGGCATCAGGAAGGTAAAATACAGTCCGTAAAATGGTTTTATTATCCGGTTTTCCGGCACAAAAGAATCAATACATACAAAGCATCCGCGCTTATTTAATACCCTGAAGGCCTCCGACAGGACTCTGCCGTAATCCTCCGTATTCCTCAATGCAAAAGATATTATTACACCATCATAGCTTTCATTCTCAAACGGAAGATGCATGGCATTCCCACGGATGAGCTTTACCTTCGGGATGTCTTTGGTACGCTCTCCTGCTGCCTTTAACATATTTGGTGAGAAATCAATTCCTGTAAGGAGAACATCAGGCTTTTCTTTCGCTATGATCTGAAGCATATCACCTGTTCCGCATCCTATGTCAAGAACCCTGCCTCCCGCAGGAAGCGATGCGCACAGCATCTTTGCTGCTGCTTTTTTCCAACGCATATGCTGCATCAGGCTTATCCTGCGGTTTGCGCTGTCATAACCCTCAGCTATGCTTTGAAACACTTCATATACATACTGTTCTTTTGTTTTTTTCATACGATCAGGATAGCAAGGATATAAGCAAAACCGATACAGATATTCAAAGTTGTTATTCCGCCCATTATCGCGCCGCGAAGCTTTTGTCCAAGCTGGAATGAAAACTGTCTCACTATGCCCGAGAGCAGTACCAGAGTTTCAAGAATATAAAACAGTGCTGAAACAGGACCATTAAAAAGGAAAAGAATAATAACCGGCGATATTGACCACACTACAAGCATGATGCGATAGAATCTGTCAGTCCGCTCCCTGCCCAGAAGACACGGTAATGTATGTCGTCCCACCTCAAGATCCTTCTCGATATCAGATCCGTTATTGGAAAGCATTATCATACCTATTCCGATGATCACAGGAAGAGCCCATACCAGGACAGTAAAGTCAAGCTCATCCGTCTGCATATACACCCCGGCCAAAGGAATAATTCCTCCCATGACAAACCCCGATACCAGCTCCCCAAGCGGCAGATAAGATACCGGTGTCTTACCGGCTGAATAGGTTACTATCACTACAGCTCCAATAAGTCCTATGACAAGCGGGACCACTCCCCGTAAATATACCGTATATAATCCCGGAATAAATGCTGCGATCAAAAATGCTATCCCTATGTTCCTCGCAGTCTTTGGAGCAAGGCCGTATACTATGACTGCATCCGAAGCGTCAGGGGAATTCTCAAGCGTATCAGTCCCTTTTACAAAATCAGCATAATCATTAAGCGCATTAACTGAAGACTGCATGCAGACTGCTATAATAAAAAGACAGAGCGCCATATCAACTCTCAGGCTCCTTGTCCTGCTGTAACTAAGCGCAAGCGCAAGTATTGACGGCATTACAGAAGCTGCCCAGGTATGCGGAGCAGCTATATTTATGATATCTTTAAGTCTCATCCGATGTTCCAAAGTTTCATCCCTTTGTGTATAAGCCCATCTGAAGATGCTGATATGCCTTATCCGTGACTACCCTTCCCTTAGGTGTACGGTTGATAAATCCGTTCTTGAGCAGATACGGCTCGTAAACGTCCTCGATGGTACCCGAGTCCTCTCCTATAGTGGCTGCAAGAGTGTCCAGACCCACGGGACCGCCGTCAAATTTATCGATCATGGTGATAAGCATATTCCTGTCCACATTATCAAGACCAAACTTGTCAACCTCCATGATATCAAGGGCTTCTTTTGCAATAGCTTCTGTTATTTCTCCCTCGTAACGGACCTCGGCATAGTCTCTTACTCTCTTTAAGAGTCTGTTCGCGATACGCGGAGTACCCCTTGACCGCATTCCCATCTCTTTTGCGCCCTGCTCCTCTATCCTTACATTAAGTCTCTTTGCAGAATTTCTGATAATAAGAGCCAGCTCATCTACTGTATAGAATTCCAGTCTCTGTATAACTCCGAATCTGTCCCTTAACGGTGCCGACAGAAGTCCGGCTCTCGTGGTAGCCCCCACCAGAGTAAAATGGGGAAGATCCAGTCTGAGGGATCTGGCTGTAGGTCCTTTTCCTATCATAATGTCAATGGCAAAATCTTCCATCGCCGGATAGAGAACCTCCTCAACCTGCCGGTTAAGTCTGTGTATCTCATCTATGAAAAGCAGATCATTCTCCTGCAGATTATTCAATATCGCGGCCATGTCTCCCGGCTTTTCGATGGCAGGCCCCGATGTCACTTTAATATGGACTCCCATTTCGTTCGCTATGATCTCAGACAAAGTGGTCTTGCCGAGTCCCGGAGGGCCGTACAGCAATACATGATCCAGAGCATCCCCTCTGCTCTTTGCTGCTTCAATGTATATGCGCATCTGCTCTTTTATCTTCTCCTGACCGATATAGTCGTCAAGTCTTCTCGGCCTGAGCGAAGTCTCGATGCGCTCTTCCTCTATATTTAAATTCGTTTCCAAAACACGTCGTTCCATATGAATAATTACCTCAGATAAAAGATATTAAGAGACACCCGGATGCAGCTTATTTCCTGTGCCTTATAATTTACAGGTACTTCAGCGCTGCCTTCAATATTATATTTGCATCCGCACCTTCAGGAACCTCAGCAGACTTTACAGCTTTGTAGGCTTCAGTCTGACTGTATCCAAGGGCAATGAGAGCTTCTGCAGCCTCAGTACGCTCATCCCGCACAGGCGCCTCACCGGCAGAGACAACACCGGAAATACCTTCCGTATCATAAGAAGCCGCATCCCCGATCTTATCTTTAAGCTCCACGATAAGCTTCTGTGCAGTCTTGCCGCCGATCCCGGGAGCCCTTGATATCGCCTTTGCATCTCCGGTCAGTATGGCAAACCTTAGGTCAGAAACATTCATAACGGAAAGAATGGCCTGAGCTCCTTTGGGACCAATGCCCGAAACCTTTATCAGAAGTTTGAATATCTCAAGTTCATCCTTATGAAGAAAGCCATAAAGAGACATATCATCTTCCCTGACAGCCATATAGGTATAAAGCTTCACCTCACCTTTTATACCGGAAAGCTCTGCAGCTGTTCCGGAGCCTATATTAACTTCATATCCTACGCCATTCACATCGATCAGCGCATAGTTTTCTCCTACGCTGTCAACGATACCTTTTACAAATCCGATCATTGTTATCAATCCATATTAAAAAACATAAATAAACGCCCTGATGTATTATATCACATCAGGGCGCATATATTACTTATAATAATATCAATACTTACGCTTACGTGCTGCCTCAGATTTCTTCTTCCTTCTGACACTGGGCTTCTCGTAATGCTCTCTCTTACGAATCTCCTGCTGTATGCCGGCCTTTGCGCAGTTCCTCTTGAACCTTCTAAGCGCGCTGTCCAGAGATTCATTTTCTTTTACGATCACACTTGACATTCTTCATCCCTCCCTTCAGACCGCATCAGCTTTTTTCTGAATGGGTTTATTACCGTGCATGCACGACAAATGTGATTATACTTATTCCATATCCTGACGTCAAGCAAAAATATAGATTCTTGTTTTGTTGTTTTGGACCAGGTCCTTGCTTGGAAAGTGCCATGTTCTGCGGAAAATATCCCCCCGAAAACAAAATGAACATTCACAACATATAGTACCGGACAGGTTATAAACACAACTACACTGCCTTTCAACCGGCTTTCAACAACAAATTCACTAAGTTATAAACAGGTTTTCAACAGAATTATTATTAATGATCAGGGTGTTATTATTAAAAAACCACAAAATATACGCAAACTGCTGTTTATCAGCCACAAAAGAATGTATTAACAGAATAATCAACAATTCAGCCTCAGAGCACGTATTTTGCATCAAATCCTGCATCATATTTACATAATTTTTTACAAATCCATTAAATTTTGCTACGATTCCTGCAATATCGCCATTTCCATCCTGCAAAAATCCTGCATAAGGCTGCAATGGCATACATCAATATATAGATGCTATTATAACGAACGTTATTTGTGCATCATGCCGGTTTTATCTGTATTTCTCCACTGTTTATAGTCAGTTATTTCCTGTTTTTTATTTCCATCATCAATGATATTTCCGGATATCACTTAAGAAACAGCGGAAAAGCCTGTAATCTGGCCATTATTATCCGCAAGAATATCCTTGAAAACAGGCAATTATCCCGTTATCTGTACTATATAATGTACACTTTATATCATCATACTGAATGTCCAACCCGAACACCATATGATCATATTATTATGTACTATATATCGGACTATACCACAACTAATTCCAGATTTTAAGGACTATTTTTTACGAGCTACTATAAAACTGTGATTTATCAATCCGGTCATTCAATCTCAAGAGCAAAACAAACGGCATCTGTCATTTGACAGATGCCGTTCAGGCCTTTACGGTATCAGACTTTTGATAAGTAAAACTTATTTTTTCATTGCTTCTGCAAGAGCCTTAAATTTATCATCATCACTGCTCTTTCTGACCGATTTAATGGTAATAACCGGCTCTACTATATTGATATCCTTCATTCCCTCCAGATACTCTCTCATCTTTTTTGCTGCCTGAGGTGCCCAGGAGCCATTCTCGATTATTCCAACCTTCCGGTTCTGATAATTCTTGATCTTAAGATGATGAAGAAGATCATTCATCACAGGGAATATCTCCAGATCATAGGTGGCCGAGACAAAAATTACCCTGTCATAAAGGAAAGCCTGCTCTACCGCCTCGGAAACATCTTCTTTTGTCAGATCCATTGTGACAACGTTTTCACCGGCTTTTTCAAGCTCCTCAGCGAACTGAAGCACCGCTCTCTTAGTATTTCCGTGTATGGAAGCATAGGGGATGAAAATCCCTTCCCTGTCAGGCTCATAGCGGCTCCATTTATCATACTTGTCGATCACCAGCGGAATGTCATCCTTATGCACAGGACCGTGCAGGGGGGCTATCAGAGCAATATCAAGACCTGCAGCCTTCTTTAAGAGTGCCTGGACCTGAGCTCCGTATTTTCCGACAATATTAAAGTAATAATGACTTGCATCTTTTATCCATTCCTCATCGTTTGCAAGCGCTGAAAAGGTGCCAAATGCATCCGCGGAAAACAGTACCTTCTCACTCTGCTCATAGGTGACCATAACCTCAGGCCAGTGTACCATCGGCGCCATAATAAACTGAAGAGTATGCACTCCCAATGAGATCGTATCATTTTCCTTTACCGGTCTGAATCTGCCCTGCAGATCACTTTCAAAGAACTGGGAAATAAGCTTACCTACAGCCTGACTGCCAACAAGCTCCATTTCCGGATACATCAGGGCCAGCTTTTCGATATTTGCCGAATGATCCGGCTCCATATGCTGGATAATGAGATATGAAGGCCTGGAATTCCCCAGAACATCCTTAAGATTTGCAAAATAAGCTTCAGTTCCTCTCGGATCTACGGTATCCATTATCGCGATCTTCTCATCGAGTATCACATATGAATTATATGATATCCCCTCTGTCGGATACTGGCTTTCAAAGATCTCAAGCTCTGTATCATCAAAGCCCACATATCTGATGGAATCTGATATTACCATCCTCTCCTTTTCTTTTGCTGTCATTTTCGGAAATCTCCTTTCTTATTTTAGCGGTTAATCCGCAAATCACTTTTTCATTACAATATTGGTATATGAATACGGAATCTCTATCCCGGCCTCCTGCAAAGCATCAAATACTCCTGAATTGATATTATCCCTGACCTCAAGTATATTTAAATCCCGGTCAAAATATACCCTCACCGACATTTCGAGAGAGCTATCCTTCATCCCGGTAAAAAACACTGAACCGTAGCAGGGATTTCCTTCTCCGTCCTTAACCCCGGGCTTTGAATAACTGCTGTTTTCTATGGCCCGGCTTATCACCTCTTTAACTTTTTCAATATCAGAATCATAGCTTACATTAAAGCTGAAAAGCTCTGACCTCATATCACTTCCGATACTGTAATTAATGACCGCGATCTCATTCAGCTTGCTGTTAGGTATAACGTCTCGCAGATTGTCCAGACGTATCACAACAACGTGACGCATCGTAATGCTCTCTACGATGCCTATAGTACCATCATCCAGCTCTATCTTGTCTCCTATGTCAAAAGGCTTATATATGCTTATCAGAAGGCCTGAGAGCACGTCCTTAATAACATCCTGGGCAGCAAAGCCAACGACTGCTGTAAGGACCGCTGCGCTCCCCAGGATCGATGTTCCTATCTTATCTCCGGCAAGAGGGATAATGACCACGATGATCACAATTAAAATATTTATTACGCGCTCGAGAAACTGCAGATGTATCTTCCTGCCTCTCTTCTTCTCAAGGAATTCAAAAAAGATCTTATTTATCTTCTGAAGAAGCATGAGCAGGGCAAAAAGCATCAGAAAATAAATAACAACAGAGGCAAGATTGATAAAAAATCTTACGGTTTTCCCCGAAGGATCCTCCTCGAAAAAGCGCTGCACACTTTCAGGCATCATCCTTGTCAAAAAAGTCATTCCACCCATTCTCTCCTCCATAAACGCCAGTTATAAACCGACATTCTCTATCCACATCATAAGGAATCTACCGCAAGCGGTACCCCCCTTAGGACAAAGGATGCCAGTACCGTTACGCTCTGCCACACAGAATGAATAAATTATTCTATCAAAATTCATTTTTTTAGGCAATCAGACGGCTTTGCAGTCTTGCGTTTTCTGCGGATCTCAATACCGGCTGATAATAAAGACTGATTGATATTTGCTCCAATAAGAAGAATATAAAAGCATCCATAGAGCCACATCATAAATACGACTACTGCAGCCATACTTCCGTAATAAGTCCCGTATATGCTGCTGCTGATGAAAAGAGAAAAGAAAAAAGAAAATACTACCCAGCCTACGGCTGTAAAAACTGCCCCGGGAAACTGCTTTCTAAAAGGCTGTCTCTCTCCGGGAAGATATGAAAAAATGAGCATAAAGCTTACAATCCCCACCCCCATCGCCAGAAGATACCGGAAATAATAGATAAGAGGCACCTTATCCAGCACCTTTATAAGCTCGACCAGAAAATCCATGATCATCTCGCCAAAGACTATAACGACCAGAAGCAGTACAAGATCCAGTACCATTATCAAAGTATAAAATATAGCCCTGAACATCATAACGACACCGCTTCTTTTCTGCCTGACATCATAGATCCTGTTCAGTCCCCTGAGCAGGGCAAGCATCCCCCTTGCAGTTGCATAAAGCATCACGATCGCCGACAGGGACACGACTCCCACAGATGTCTCATATGCCTGGTTGACGACCAGGATCACCATACGATCCGTAACCTCGGGAGTAACGTTTGTTATTATTCTTATAAGCTGTTCATCAGTGATCCCGGTAAGGGGAAGCATCTTTGAAAGGATGATAAGAAGGGGTATGATGGCGATAAAGAAAAAGAAAGCCGTAGCTCCGGCATAAGCAGCTATATCCTTATATGTCATGCCGTTAGCAAAGCTGAACAATCCGTTAATCAGTTTTTCCCTTGTAGTCCTCTTCATCCTTATACCGTTTATTCAAGAAAGGACAGACAAAATATGCCTGTCCTTTCATTATCTTACATAACTTCCGTTTTTGTTCTCTCAGATCTTAAAGAACTCCAGATCTGTATTAAGCTGCTCAGCTACACTGTTAAGACTCTGAGCCGAATCAGCAAGCATATTGATGGTTGCATTGAGCTCCTGCATCGATGCCGATGTCTCCTCTGTAGATGCGGCATTCTGCTGTGATATGGCAGAAAGCGAGCTCATTGCATCAACGATGACAACCTTGGAAGCATCGCACTCCTCGGTAAGTCCTGATATCGTATTAACACCATCCACGGTAGAGCCTACGCCGTTAATAAGATCATTTATCTTATCAACAGTATTGGTAACGACTTCATTCACGTTTTCTCCGATATCAGCTACCTCATTTGTCTTAACGATAGCATCCTGAGCCTGCTTGAGAAGCTTGGACATCTCGCTTCTGATCTCCTCAGCTGTGGTGGCTGACTGGGTAGCAAGCTGCCCGATCTCCTCAGCAACTACAGCAAAGCCTCTTCCGGCATCTCCTGCACGTGCAGCCTCTATCGAAGCATTAAGCGCCAGCAGATTGGTCTGTGAAGCAATGGATGTAATCCCGTCAACCTTCTCATTAACATTCTGCACCGCAGTATTTGTAGCATTCATTGTCTGCGTGATATCAGCCACAGAGCTCTGCATCGTGCTCATATTTGATGAAAGCTGCTTCAAAGCCTCTGCAGAAGACTGGCTTGCATCGCTCATATCCGCTGCAGCAGAAGCAAGCTGCTCCGCATTGCTGGCAACAGTCTGGATAGCTTCTGACAGGCTTGATACATTGCCTGTAGCTTTTTCTATGGTACCTGCCTGCTCCGTAGCACCCTTTGCCATCTCCTGTACAGCATTTGATACGCCGTCGGTAGTACTGCTGATCTGTCCGGAGGTATCTGACAGCTCCCTTGCCTGGGTCGTAACCGTCGCCGATGCCGTCTTTATGTTCTCTACAACCTGGATCAGCTTGTCCTCCAGAGAATTGATATGTCTTACAATGTCTCCGAACTCATCCTTTCTTCTGGTAAGCTTAGGATCATCCAGCTTCTCAAACTCACCCTGTGAAAGCTTATTGATCGATCCGTTAACAGCAAGTATGGGCTTAGTGAAGGAGTCAGCCAGCAGATATGCAATAACAGCCGCTACCACAAGCATCACGATACCGACTATGATCACTATCATGAGCATTTTGTTCGCACTTGCAAGAGCCACGCCCTCATCACTGGCTATTACGGTTGTCCATCCGGTGATCGGCTCTCTCTGATATGAGATCTTCCATTTTCCACCGTTAAATTTGGAATCATAGCTGCCTTTAGCCTCCGGATTGCTCCTTGACTCGGAATACCATGCCTGGTCTGCAAAATTCACAGGCTCTCCTCCCTCAAGATCCATTGAGCTGTGTCCCATAAGATCACCGTTATTGTCACCTATGAATATATCCTGCTTCTCCTCCTTTACTTCCTGCTTGCATAGCTCGGTAAATACGGTAAGGTTGTAATTTCTCTGAACTGCGCCTATGAAATTTCCGTCAAGGTCAAAAACAGGATGGATAAATGTACAGATCCTTGCTCCGGTAGACTTCGAGATATTCTGATCTGATATAAAGGGCTTGCCGGTGGCCTTAACCTGCTTGAAATACTCACGGTCAGACACATCAACGCACTCGCCTGAGGACTTGACTATCTGCATACCGTCTGCATTGGATATGGCCATCGCATTGCCGTCGCCTACCTCAGCATCAGTCTTTGCAAGCCAGTCCTGTACTGATTCTACATCAAGCTCCCCCTGGATCACCTTCCTTGCAGAAACCGAATTTGCCACAGTCTGTATTATCTGCAGATTCTGGTCCACCACGGCCTTAAGGTCATGCTCTACCAGCTCTGCCTGTGCGGTATTCATTTGATCCATATTTTGTACCGCTTCTGCGTGAGATGTAGCATAACTGATGATGATCGTCAAAATGAGCGGTACAGCCATTATTAATACAATGATCAGTGTCAGCTTGGTCTTTACACTGTCAAAAAGACCTTTAGATGTCCCCTTTTGGGCACTTTTCCTTTTGTTTCCGTTGGAACCCATGATGAATTTCCTCCTCCTGAATCATATCCAGTCTCAAGACCGGAAGAATTAAATTATATTATAATCCAATCCGCGTAAAAATGCATCCTTGAATTTAACAAAACAATGAGTCAGCGACGTACAAAAAACGTCAGTTATTAAAAGCCGAGATCCTGCTGAACAAGGATCACATGTATCCTGTCCTTATGCCGCGAAAACCTCGTGATGAGGAACTGACAGCATATAGTATCCGGGGATTTGCAGTCCATGCACTTTCCTGTCTTTGCGCAGGGAGTATTAAGAGAAAAGCGCTGTACATTTATTGGCGCTGCTACGTTTCTGGCCCTTTTCATGGCACCGTCCAGATCATCGCAGACCTTGTTCATTCCAACAATAAACAGGACTTTCCTGGGGCCCTGGGCAATAGCCGATACCCGGTTTGAGTTTCCGTCGATATTCACAAGTATGCCGTCGTCTGTCATTGCGTTACAGCTTGAAATAAACACATCCGCATCATAGGCCTTGAGCATTGCAGCTCTCTTGTCGGTTTCCTTATCCCTGTCTATAAAGTTATAATTTCCCTCCTTAAGAGCATCCACAAGGCCGATCTCATGTGCGCTCATACAACCGCCCATTGTGACAGAGCTGCCCTCTCCAATTATCTCAAGGGCTTTTTTGCAGGCTTCCTCTGCTGTTTTCGCATAATACCCGGACATATTACGGGATTCCAATCCCTTTATTACGGTCTCGGCCAGCAGATCATTTCTTTTTACAATGTTTTCGTTCATGGCGTCTCCTTTCCTGTTATGCCATTGCTATATCATTTTGGACATTATGTCCTCTCCGTTCTCTCTGAGCCATTTCACGCTTTTTTTATAATCAGGCAGTACCCTCTCCACCTCTTTCCAAAAACGCTTTGAATGATTCATCTCTTTAAGATGGCAAAGCTCATGGACTACTACATAATCTCTTTGTTCAGGAGGAGCAAGCATCAGCAGACAGTTGAAATTAAGATTTTTTCTTGACGAACAGCTCCCCCATCGGCTTTTCTGGTTTCTGATGGTTATCCGACCGTAATCTACTCCCACAATGGGCGCGAAGCGCTTTACCCGCTCCGGTATATCCTTCGCAGCCTCTTCAGCAAGTTTTCGTATTTCATCCATGGAAAGCTTAGGGGAAGTCTCTTTGGCAAGGAGTTTTTTTCGCGCCTCATCACGATGCTTTCTGATCCAGTCATCACTGTCCCGCAAAAACTTCTCTATGTCACGGTCAGGCATATGAAAAGGAGCCCTGATAAGTACCGAAAGATCCGGCTCTATCTGCACAGATACGGTTTTACGCCGGCTGCGCTTAATATAATATCTGATTCCGTCTTCGGATCCGCCACTCACGCCGGTGCCCAGAGCAGTATTTCAAAGTGCCTTAAGCTCTTTCCAAAGGTCGGAATACAGCTCTGTGACCTTGGGATCGAACTGTGTACAAACCTCACAGTTTTCAAGGGATTCATCGGTTGGCACCACAGCAGGATTATTCTTCAGATCTTCATCCATAGATTCGATCACTGCTTCATTAGGGGTCGAGTAATAGATATATTCAAAATCAGCCTGAGCCACATCCTTCCTGCAAAGGAAATCCAGGAACTTCATTGCGGCATCAGTGTTAGTGCAGTTTTTAGTTATGATCCATGAGTCGATCCAGAGATTGGAGCCTTCCTTTGGGATCACGTATTCAAGATCAGGATTGAACTCCTTCCCCAGATATGCTTCCCCGGAATATACCACGGCCATAGCCGCATTGCCGGCAACAACCTCATCCCTTGCCTCATCCACCAGATAAGCCTGCACATCCGGTTTCTGCTTCTTCAGAACATCACCCGCTTCACGAATCTCATATTCATCATCTGTATTAAGTGAGTATTTGAGATATTTCAGCGTGATCATAAAGGTATCCCTCATAGAATCCTGCATAATGATATCTCCTGCATAATCACCGTTAAAAAGCACATCCCAGCTGTCCACAGGTCCCTTTACCTTGGTAGTATCATACAGGATACCTATGGTTCCCCAGAAATAAGGAAGGGCATAAGAATTATTGGGGTCAAAGGCCTTTGTCATATCCCAGAAACGCTGACCAATGTTAGCAGCATTCGGCATAAGCGAAAAGTCTATCTTCTGCGCCTCACCCTCTTCGATAAGCCTCTGCACCATATAGTCAGATGTACAGAGGACATCATAAGAGATCCCGCCTGACTTATACTTGGTATACATTTCCTCCGGAGTAGATGCTTCCTCATATTTCACCTCAATACCTGTTTCCCTGGTAAAGAGCTCCAGCATTTCAGGCTCAAGATATTCACCGTAATTAAATACAGTTAGGACATCTCCTCTCTTAAGGGTCCCGTCTAGATCCTTAGAACATCCGGACAGACTGCATACTACAAGTATTGCTGCACAAACGACAGATATTATCTTATTTATCATTTTTCTATATTCACCTTTTTCTTTATGGTACGCTTTGAGAACATACGCTCATACGGTAAGTTGACCAATATCAATAATATTAGCACAACAAAGAATAAAATTGTAGACAGCGCATACATCTCAGGCTTGATACCCTTTCTAAGCTCACCGTATATAAGTGTTGACAGAGTATTTACTCCCGCTCCTCTTGTAAAATACGTGATAACAAAATCGTCCATTGACATAGTAACAGCCATCAGGAACCCGGACAGTACCCCGGGAAGTATATGAGGGATCAGTATATGAACGAATGCATAAGCCTCACCTGCACCCAGATCAAGAGCTGCTTCATACTGATGTACATCCATTTCCTTAAGCTTAGGAAGGATACATAGTATAACATATGGTATGTTAAAAGTAATATGAGCCAGAAGCACTGAAGAAAACCCCAGGGGAAGAAATCTTACAAACCAGAGCAAAAGCGCTATTCCCGTGACTATATCAGCATTTAACAGCGGGATATTTGTGCAAAAGAGCATGATCCGGTAATTGCGTCTTCGCATTGAATATATGCCTATGGCACCGAAAAGTCCCAGAATGGATGCAAAAAGAGCTGAGAGGATCGCAAGAATAAAGGTAGTTCCGAGAGCCTCCATTATGCTTTTACTCTCGATCAATACCCTGTACCACTTCGTGGTAAAGCCACCCCATACCACACGGGATCTGGAGTTGTTGAAGCTTAAGACCACCAGCACAGCTATGGGCGAATACAAAAAGAGCATCACGAGAAAAATATAGATTTTTCCGAGGATACCTCTGCTCTTCATAGGCTTATCCCCGCAGCAGTATCTTCATTATTCCTGCCGAATATCATTGATGTGATGAGCACAAAAGCCATAAGGGATACGCTCAATCCGGATCCAAGATTCCAGTCCATCGTTACCGTGAATTCCTGCTCTATTATATTCCCGAGAAGCTGTATCTTTCCTCCTCCCAGAATATTCGCTATGACGAACTCGGTCATGGAAGGAACAAACACCATTATGATCCCGCTTCCTATTCCGCCCAAAGACAGTGGAAATATGATATGCGTCAGCACACGAAATCTGTTGGAGCCAAGGTCCTGGGCAGCTTCTATGACATCTTCGGGTATGGACAAAACGCTGTTAAGCACCGGAAGCATCATATAAGGCAGGTAATCATATACCATTCCCAGCAAAATAGCCCAGGGAGTATTGATTATCTTAAGGGTAGGCAGATTAAAAGCAGTAAGGATATTATTTAAGACCCCGTTATTTGAGATCAAAAGCTGCACGGCAAATATCCTCAGTATGAAATTCATCCACATCGGAAGAATCAGAATAAATAAAATGATGCTTTTATTCGTTATCCGGCTGGTCCTCAGGATTATTGCCGCAGGATAAGCTATCAATATACAGACAAGAGTGCTGAAAAAAGCGACCGATAATGACATAAGCAGAGCCTTGCGGTGAAGCGGATCGAAGATCGCAAAAAGATTGGCTGAGGTTAATGAACCATTTACATCGGTCACTGCCTTAACCAGGATAAAGATCAGCGGAATGATCGTGAATCCGGCTATCCAGATGATATATGGGATTGCAAGCAGCCGGCCTTTTTTACGGTTCATAGCCTTCCCCTTCAGACGACTCATCCTGACCGTATACCTGAGCATCCTCACTTACCGGTTTGTGCATGATCTGTATGTTATATGGATCCACGCTTATACCTACGGTACTTCCTACAGGAAAATGATCCGTAGTCTTTACAAGGAAGGTGATACCGATATCACTTTCTACATGCATTTCCCAGTGGACTCCCTTAAATACTATTGAGATCACCCTGCCTTTTGTCTGGCCTTCTCCGGATGATGAAAGCTCCACATCCTCCGGACGTATGACCACATCCACAGGATTATCCGTCCCGAAGCCGGTATCCACGCAGGGAAAATCGAGTCCGCCTATATTGACCAGACAGTCATGTACCATTATTCCATCAAGCAGATTGCTCTCACCGATAAAATCTGCAACAAAAGCATTCTGCGGCTCATTATATATATCCTCAGGTGAGCCTATCTGCTGGATCCTTCCCTGATTCATCACGACCACGGTATCTGACATAGTAAGAGCCTCTTCCTGATCGTGCGTCACATAGACAAAGGTTATGCCAAGCTCCTCCTTAAGCCGGATCAGCTCATACTGCATATCCTGTCTCAGCTTTAAGTCAAGCGCTCCAAGAGGTTCATCCAGGAGCAGAACCTTGGGCTCATTCACGATGGCTCTCGCAATGGCAATACGCTGCTGCTGTCCGCCGCTCAGAGATGACGGAGAACGTTTTTCATATCCTTCAAGCCCCACCAGCTTCAATGAATAAGCTATCTTTTCACGGATCACGGACTTATCCTGGCCCTTTATCTTTAATCCGAATGCAATGTTTTCAGCAACATTCATGTGCGTGAAAAGCGCATATTTCTGAAAGACGGTATTAAGCTGCCGTTTATTCGGAGGCAGACTGGTGATATCCATCCCGTCAAAAAATACCCTGCCGCTGTCAGGCATTTCGAACCCTCCCAATATCCTCAGGGTGGTGGTTTTGCCGCAGCCGCTTGGTCCCAGCAGGGTCACGAATTCATTTTCGTGTATGGATAAAGTCAGATCCTTCAGTACGTCCGTACTATCAAAGGATTTGGATATGTTCTCAAATCTGATAAGTTCCTTTTCCATCTTCTCCGTCCTGCTGCCTGTATAACGTTACTTTCTCACAGGAACGAGAATACTCCGAAGGACTGAAGTAACAGAATAAATAGCATGACCGGTGCCACAAAGCGTATCATCACGATGTAGAGCTTCTTTCTCATAAAATTCTCCCCGTTCTTTGTCGCTTCGTCTATCACAGTATCAGGGGTGAGCACCCAGCCTATGAGCACACAGGTGGATATTGATACCAGAGGCATTAAAATGTTATTGCTAATATAATCCATTATATCCAGGATCTGCGCAGTGACTCCGTTTGGCAGGGAAAACTCAAAGTAAAGCTTATTATAACCAAGGCAGACAAGCACTGCGAGCACCAAAGCTATTAAAAACTCTATGACCGTAGCTCTCCTTCTTGATATCTTAAAATGATCCATAAAGCTTGATACTATAGCTTCAAGAATCGAAATCGAGCTGGTGAGCGCAGCAAAAAACACCATCAGGAAGAATAATATTCCGATAAAATGCCCTATGGGACCCATTACCTCAAACACTTTCGGGATCAGAATGAACATAAGCCCAGGTCCTGAAGCGCTCATTCCCTCTTCGCCCATGAATACAAAAACCGCAGGGATGATCATAACACCGGCCAGTATAGCTACTCCTGTATCGAAGATCTCAATCTTATTTATCGAGCTCATGAGCTTGTCATCATCCTTCACATATGACCCGTAGGCAACCATGATACCCATAGCTATGCTCAGGCTGTAAAACAGCTGTCCCATGGCATCCATCACTACCACGAGAATATCTGAAAAAGACATACCGGAAACCCTTGGGATCAGGAGTATCTTAAGGCCCTGCAGTCCTGTGCGGACGGTTCCGGAATCTTCATTGCGGAGCGTAAGAGAAAAAACAGCTATACCAATGACGAGTACGACAAGCACCGGCATCAGGATCTTGGAGAAGGCCTCGATCCCGTTATTCACTCCCTGAAAAATGATGACACAGGTCAGCACAAGAAAAATGATCCCGTACACCACAGGTTCGACATCAGCGGTAATAAATGAGGTAAAGTATCCATCCTGAGCCGGCGCAGTCCAGTCACCTGCTATAAAGGCCACAGCATATTTCAGGACCCAGCCGCCGATCACGCAGTAATACGGCAATATCATCATGGGAACTATACAGGCTAATACGCCAAGCTTACCCCAACCCTCTTTCAGAGTACCATATGCGGTAAGCGGACTTTGCTTTGTCTTCCTGCCTATGGCAACTTCTGTGGTAAGGAGTGAGAATCCGAAGGTAAGAGCAAGTATCAGATATACGACAATAAACAGTCCTCCGCCGTCCTTCGCGGCAAGATATGGAAATCTCCAAATATTTCCGAGTCCTACAGCGCTTCCGGCAGCAGCCAGAACAAAACCTATCGAACTCTGAAATGAAAGTCTTTTTTTCTGCATTTCTTAAACTCCGTTACTTCAATTCTTTATCTGTGTACCAAGTATCTCTTTAGCTTTTTCAATTGCCGAAGTTATCCCTGACGGGTCCTTGCCTCCGGCCTGTGCCATATTGGGACGGCCGCCTCCGCCTCCGCCTACGCACTTGGCCACCTCTTTTATCAGATTTCCGGCATGAGCTCCCTTTGCAATGGCCGAATCCGTAGCAGACACCACTACGTTTACCTTGCCTTCAACCTCTGAAAGCAGCACTACTACGCCTTCGCCGATCTTGCTCTTAAGCTCATCAGAGAGCTCGCGAAGGCCGTTCATATCAAGCCCCGAAGGCATCGCTGTAAGCAGCTTTACTCCGCCAATCTCTTTCACCCCGTCCATTACATTTCCAAGAGATTCCTTTGCTGCCGCGCTCTTCAGCGACTTAACCTCAGCCGTAAGCGACTTGATGAGATTATACATGGACTCTATTTCCTTTGTCAGCATATCAGGAGTGGTATGCGCTGCGACAACTGCCTCATTAAATCTGTTCTCGATATCTTCATAGTAGGAAGTCACATTATCTCCGGTAACGGCAGTGATCCTTCTCACACCGGCTGCCACGCTTGACTCTGACAGGATCTTAAAGTATTTGATATCAGAGGTGTTTTTAACATGGGTTCCCCCGCACAGCTCCACTGACCAGTCTCCCATATTGACAACGCGGACCTCTTCACCGTATTTCTCTCCGAAAAGAGCCATTGCTCCTGTTTTTTTAGCTTCCTCAAGGCTCATTATCTTTGTATCTACAGATAAGCCTTCTTCTATCTTTTCATTTACTATAGCCTCGGTCTTTGCAAGCTCCTCCGCAGTCATTGCCTGACCGTAGCTGAAATCAAATCTGGTACGTGATTCATCCTGATATGAACCCTGCTGCTCCACGCTCTTTCCGAGCACCTCCTGCAAAGCCTTCTGCAAAAGATGAGTAGCTGAATGGTTCCTGCAGGTGCTTATCCTGTACTTTCTGTCGACAGCAAGCTTTGCCTTATCTGACACACGGATCTCGCCTGATCTTACAACTCCGATGTGTCCTATCCTGTCAGAAGGAAGCTTAACGGTCTCTATTACTTCAAACTCGGCATCTTCAGTCACTATCCTGCCGGGATCTCCCTTCTGTCCTCCCATTGTCGCATAGAAAGGTGTTTTATCCGTTATCACCGTTCCCTCCATGCCCTGGGTCAGAACCTCTTTCAGTTCTTTTCCATCTGACAATGCAAGTATAATACCTTCACCCTCAAGAGCATCATATCCGGCGAACTCACTTTTTACATCCTCGCCGAGGCTGTCATAAACCGAAAGATTATTCGTAAGATCCGCGGAAAAGCTCTGGTTCTCTCTCGCCTTTCTCTTCTGCTCTTCCATGGCTTCGTCAAAGCCGGCTTCATCCACGGTAAATCCGTTTTCTGCAGCTATCTCAAGCGTAAGCTCCAAAGGAAAGCCGAATGTATCATACAGATAAAATGCCGATTTCCCGTCAAAAATTGTCTCTTTTTCTTCCTTCTTTCGCTCAAGGATCTTTTCCATCTCCTTCATGCCATTCTCAAGAGCGCTCTCAAATCTTATTATTTCATTGCGAAGCTCCGTTATGATAAAGGCACGGTTCTTTCTGAGAAGCGGATAACTCTCACCGTATATCTTTTCAATAAATATAACAGAGATATCTATCAGGTTTTCTTTGGTAAATCCCAGCAGACGTCCGTGTCTGACGGCTCTCCGGATGAGTCTCCTGAGGACATAACCCGCTCCGGCATTCGAAGGTGTAAGACGCGCCTCATCGCCGATGAGCATCACGGAGGTACGAAGATGATCGGCAAGTATCCTCATCGATCTTGTCTTTGATTCATCCTCCTCATATTTGATCCCTGCTCTTTTTTCAATATACTCTATTACAGGAAGGAAAAGATCCGTCCTGTAGACATCCTTTGTACCGTTCAGGAAAGCAAGTATGCGTTCCAGTCCCCATCCGGTATCGACATTCTTCTGCTTCAAAGGTGTGAGATGTCCGTCCTTATGCTTCTCATACTGCATAAAGACATCATTTCCAAGCTCAGTATATTTACCGCAGGAACAGCCCGGTCCGCAGTCCGGTCCGCAGTCCGGAACATCCGCAATATAAAACATCTCGCTGTCAGGTCCGCAGGGTCCGTATTCCAGTCCCCACCAGTTATCTTCTGCAGGGAGGTAATAGATGTTCTCTTTCTTAAACCCTGACTCTATGCGGTACTGCGCTCCCTCTTCATCTCTGGGCGCATTCTCATCACCGGCAAATACAGTAGCTGCGAGATGATCTGCATCAAATCCCAGTACATCAGTCAGAAGCTCATAGCTCCACTGGCATCTCTCTTTCTTGAAATAGTCGCCCAGGCTCCAGCTTCCCATCATCTCAAAGAAGGTCACATGGCTTTTGTCACCTACAGAGTCAATATCGTTGGTCCTGACACAGCCCTGGATGTTGCAAAGCCTCGTTCCCTTGGGATGCTTCTGTCCCAGAAGATATGGCATCAGCGGCTGCATTCCGGCTACATTAAAGAGCACTCCTGTGGATCCGTCAGATACCAGCGACACAGCTCCCACATCTACGTGACCTCGCTCTTCGTAAAATTCTCTCCAGGCCTTTCTCAGCTCATCGGATGTAAACTGCTTCATTATCTACTCACCCCTTCGTTTAGAAGTCGAATTTCCCGTTAAAATATGCCTCAAGCTCAGCTATCGGGATCCTCTCCTGAGCCATTGTGTCTCGGTCACGGATCGTTACCGAATTATCCGTCTCCGAATCAAAATCATAGGTGACACAGTACGGAGTACCTATCTCGTCCTGTCTGCGGTATCTCTTTCCTATAGCGCCTCTTTCATCAAACTCACAATTATAATGCTTTGAAAGTATATCATATACCTTCTCCGCTCCCTCATTCAGTTTCTTGGAAAGCGGCAGCACACCGATCTTGACAGGAGCAAGCGCCGGATGGAAATGAAGGACCGTCCTCATATCTCCGCCTTCAAGCTCCTCCTCGTCATAGGCCTCGCAGAGGAAAGCCAGCACTACCCTGTCGGCACCCAGTGACGGCTCTATTACATAGGGAAGATATTTCTCATTTGTCGTATCATCAAAATATGTCATATCCTGTCCGGATGTATTCTGATGCTGGGTCAGGTCGTAGTCTGTCCTGTCCGCTATGCCCCAGAGCTCTCCCCAGCCGATGGACGGGAAGAGATACTCAAGGTCTGTAGTATGTCTTGAATAGAAAGCCAGCTCCTCCGGATCATGGTCTCTGGCCTTGATATGATCCGGTGCCATACCCAGATCATGCAGGAAATCTATGCAGTACTGCTTCCAGTATTCAAACCATTCATCATCGGTTCCGGGCTTGCAGAAAAACTCCAGCTCCATCTGCTCGAATTCCCTTGTCCTGAAAGTAAAATTACCGGGAGTGATCTCATTCCTGAAGGACTTTCCTATCTGGCCGATGCCGAAGGGTATCTTCTTTCTTGAAGTCCTCTGCACATTCTTGAAATTGACAAAGATGTCCTGTGCCGTTTCCGGTCTGAGATAAACAACATTTTTGGCATCCTCGGTGACTCCCTGAAAAGTCTTGAACATAAGGTTAAACTGTCTGATATCCGTAAAGTTATGCTTGCCGCAGGTAGGACAGGGAATGGCATGCTCTTTGATGTAATCCATCATTGCTTCGTTAGTCCAGCCATCCACGGATGAGTCTAAAGTCACTCCGTTTTCCTTCGTCCAGTCATTTATTATATTGTCAGCCCTGAATCTTTCATGACACTCTTTACAGTCGATCAAAGGATCGGAAAAGCTCCCTATATGCCCCGATGCCACATAGGTCTGAGTATTCATAAGTATGGCGCAGTCCACACCTACATTGTATTTATTCCCTGTGACGAAACGGCTCCACCAGGCCTTCTTCATATTATTCTTCAGCTCCACACCGAGATTACCGTAATCCCAGGTATTTGCGAGCCCTCCGTATATCTCTGATCCGGGATAGATAAAACCTCTTCCCTTACACAGATTCACGATCTTTTCCATTGATTCAACCATTTCTACCTCCCAGAAATTAATAAATTACAAATGCAATATCTCCATCCGATGCAGTACAGTGAGCCAGCTTGGGATCCTCTTCATCAATCGTGACAGCTCCTCCGGTATACAGGATCTTCTTAGGGCATCTGATATCCATGCTCTCTGAAACGATCACTGCATGCGATCCCCCGGCCTTTATTGCTCCGCTGTCAAAGCTCACTCCCTGATCCAGAAGATTATCTATCGTATCCGCATAGAATACTTCATCATTAAAGGACGCCATATCGTCATCGGTTTTGTACTTCAGTCTCAGCGTAGCCACACCGTCATCAAGAGAAAAGCCTTCGGACTCCACCCCTCCGTCAGACGCATCAACCTTGCGCTTTATCTCGTCTTCAAGGGAATCTTCATCATAAAATCCGGGATTAAAGTCCTCGACTATGGTCTCCTTTATGCTCCCGTTCCTGAGAACCGTCACTGTAGTCACATCAGCATCCGTAGTGATATTCTCACTAAATGCCGCCAGAACCTTCATAATCCCGATAATTATAAGGGCGACAAGCACCAAAAGGCATATCACAAAAATAAGCCTTGCCGCTATAACCTTGTTACGGCTTCTTTTTCTCTTTTTTCTTCTCTTTCTTCTGTTATAGCTGTTGCTCTGTGCCATTACCCACCTGCCCAGAATGATTAACCACTATATCCCAATTCCCTCATCACATCAAGGGATCTGAATTTTCCGCCTAGGCTTCTCTGCCTCATCTCATCAGCTACGGCTGAGAGCTCTTCCGATACCTCCTCCTTTACCTTAAAGGAGAAAAGGTCCTTTATCCCTGCTTCCTCAATATGCTTCATGGCATTTACGGTTCCCGGCAGAAGCTTTCTGTCCGGTATTCCCGGATAGACACCGTTTTCCATCACCATTCTCAGCTCATATACTGCTCTCACCAGATCATTGTCTATGCTTTCGGTATCAAGAGCCTGCAAGGATCTGTACAATAAAAGCAGTATCCCCCTGCCGTCCATATTCTCCTTCACGGAGAAGTCGGCAAGATCCGCAAAATATGAAGCATAGCACATCTTCTCCATATCAAGCCTTATCCCCTCAAAATAATTGGAAATATCCACCCCTGAGAGATTATAAGCGCTCTTTCCCGCGAAAAGCCTGAACTCACCAAAAGCAAAAGGATCCGTCATTCCGATGAATCTTGAATTCTGGCGTCTGACTCCCCTTGCAAAAACCGTTACCTTGCCCATTTCGGAGGTCAGTACAGTAAGCCTTTTATCATATTCCAGATGATCAAAACTTCCGATCACCATTCCCGAAGTAATGACCAGATCATTCACGGATGCTCCCTTTCAGTATATCCGAGATCCTTTAATATGAGCGGATTCTGTCTCCAGTCACGGCGTACCTTTACGAAGAGTTTCAGGTTAACCCTCGCTTCGATCAATTCCTCTATATCCTTACGGCTTTCGGTGCCTATCTTTTTGAGTCTGGATCCGCCTTTTCCTATTATGATCCCCTTATGCGAATCCTTCTCACATATTATTTCCGCATCTATATCCACGAGACCATCGGGTCTGTCCTTAAACGAAACTATACTCACAGCAACGCCGTGGGGGACTTCATCCCTCAGGTTTCTTAAAGCTTTCTCCCTTATTATCTCTGCCGCGATATCCCTTTCGGTCTCATCTGTTACTGTATCCTCGTCATACAGGGCGCATCCCTCAGGCAGCAGGTCTGTCAGCACATCGGTAAGCTCATCTATATTGATCCCCTTAAGGGCAGATACTCTGACAGTCTTTTCGATCTTTAACGCACCGCTGTATGTTTCCACAGCCTTATCGATATCCTGAGCCGGGGCCGTGTCACATTTATTGACTGCAAGCACCACAGGTTTTCCCGAAGCCTTTATGCGCTCTATCATCTGCTGTTCGCCCTTTCCTATATAGGTCACGGGCTCTACTACAAACAGGATAACATCGACATCCGAAACCGACTTATATGCAACATTATCCATATACTGTGAAAGAGCATTGCGGGCAAGATGTATTCCGGGAGTATCAACAAATACGATCTGCCCCCGTTCACTGGTAAATACAGTCTGAAGTCTTCGTCTTGTAGTCTGCGTCTTATTGGATGTGATCGCTATCTTCATGCCTATGAGATGATTCATAAGCGTGGACTTGCCGACATTAGTTCGGCCGACTATAGCGACAAAGCCGGAACGGAATGTCTGACCGTTCAAAGCAGATTGTCTACCTTCCCGAAAATATCACGGTTACTGTCTATCTTCGACTCTGCCCCCACAACGACCAGAGCATTGTCCGAAATCACTGCATCGATATATTCTGCAAGCTGCCTGATCTTTTCCTTATCACAGGCCAATACCTCATCCCTCTCCCTCTGCACGTCATCAAATGTCAGTCCGTACATATAAGCAGCAAGACTCCTAAGGCCCTCTGCCTTCGGCGTAAGCGGCGTATCCATGTCTGAGATGGTCCCTATAACAAATTTAGTCATATCCCTCTCGGAAACATCAAACTCTCTGATATAATCAGCCGCCTTTTCAAAGACGCTGATGGAATTCTTAAGATGCGGATCCCTGTAGGTGCAGAAGAAAGAGTTTCCGGTCCTCGGGAAAGAAGAAGTGCATCCATAGGCTCCGCCAAGCACTCTGATGTTATTCCAAAGATAATCATATCCCATTATGACACGCAGGACTCTGAGCTCACCCCGGTAATCCAGTCCATGCTTTCTGTAGGATCCTGCCCTGGCTACAAACTGAACCTGTGATGCTGTACGGAAGCCCTCATTATTCTTTTTAAGATCAAATCTGAAATCAGTATTTTTTGATCTCTCGCCTGAAAGTCTGCCGACAAGGCCTGAAGCCTGATCCCCCAGGGCCTCTGCCATTTCCGGTGATCCCGTGATATCTATCATGAGATTATCCTTATGCAGTAAAATATCAAGGGTCTCCTGAAGATCAGCCTTCATACCGGCTGCTTTTTGCTCGAAATTCTTATCAAGATCCTCTATAAACCTGTAAAAATCAACACCTGTTATCTTCTCTCCGTAATAATGCGAATCGGAAATATATGAGAGCGCCCTTTGCGACGCCGTAGCATTTCCGGCTGCAACAAGAGATGTCTGCAGTCTCGATCTGATCATATGCAGTATCTCTCTGAGCCTCTTTTCATCGGAAAAATCAGATGAAAACAGAATTTCCTCGGCAAGCGAGAGAAATCTGGGTATATCCCTTTCAAATACCTTTGTACGTACTTCAAATTCGACATCAAAATCCCCTTCGGATTTAAGATACGGATAATTGGCAGGTGCAAAAAATATGCCGCCGGTATTAAGATTTATCTCCGAATTAAGATCCTCATACTTATGCTTTGCGGTATTAACATTGCCAAGCACCGAAGCTAACAGTCCGATATATGGGACAAGCCGCTCAGGCACCGGCTGCGTTGAAAACATCAGACCTATATAGGCTATGCCGTTTGTCTGTATATCGTGATACAGCATGGGCACACCGGCAGCCTTTCTCATATCATTCTTAAAAGGCTGCGCCTCCTTATCTATATCCGCTATCGAAAGCAGCGGTATAGTTAGAAGCTCTTCCTCTGTGGACGGCTCCTCCTGATATGCTTTAAGTGCCTTTGTGTCTTCTATGATCTTTTTGATCTCATCGGAAGAAAGGGATGCCTTATATTTTGCAAGCTTCCTTGCAACGGCTTTTTCCTTCTTTGCAGTAAGACCTTTTTCAGGCTTCAGCAGCACCACGGATGAATGCGGATTATCTATAAGGTATTTTTCGATAAGCTCTTCAAAATATCTGCTCCCGCTTTCAACCTCCTTTTTAAGAAAGGCAAAGGTAGCATTCTGCTCGATATGCATAAACGGATCGTTATCCTTATAGAGCCAGGAATCAAGAGCATGGAGACCGTACATCAGCCCCTTGGGATAATGTCCGAAATCAGCCTCTCTGTACATAAACTCATAATAGTTAATACCTGCAAGGAGAGTCTTTTTATTTAGTCCGTTCCTTGCCAGATCCGTAAGCGTTTTCCTTATGACTCTTAAGAATTTTTCCTTGTCGGATACATCGGCATATTTTGCTATTACCGCGAAGTAAGGCTGCAAAATACCGTTCTCATACGAGCTCTCTATATCCTGTCCGATCTTCGCATCAAGGAGAGCCTGCTTCAAAGGCGCGCCGGGACTTTCCAGAAGCGCGTACTGCAGGATCGAAAAAGCCACGTAAAGTCTGGGATCCAGATTTTCCCTGATCACGCAGTTATATGAAAGAAAAGTATTATGAAGAGTACTCTCTGCATCGGATAATGAATATGTTTTTTCAAAATCAACGGTCTTCGTAAAGGAATCCTGCCTTTCGAGAGCGGAATCGATCTTCTGCGCCTTGTATTT
>JAEEGL014143517.1_pt1 | contig 26789 bp, 16 predicted proteins | sample 9134231 | NCBI WGS metagenome assembly JAEEGL01 (sample SAMN16246548, study PRJNA631951) | gut metagenome | biome: gut microbiome; feature: rumen; material: fiber-attached | host: Bos | place: Iran: Karaj | collected 2018-10 | reverse complement strand
GATTTCTCTATTTTTTGTGATGATTTCAAAAACATTTTTAATTTTATTTTTTAATTTATTTTCTTTTATATTTTTAATTGTAATTTTTTCATAATTTTTTCTGAAATCATTTTTTTTATTAAATATATTTTTATCTCTTTTTCTATTTTTATCAATATCATTTTTTAAAAAAGAGTTTTGTGCTATATTATTATCACAATAACTTTCATTAAAAAGAATATTATTTTCATTGTTATCTTTATTATAGTTTGAAATTCTATTTCTATATCTTTTATTATTATTATAAGAATTATAATTTGTTATACTTTTAATTTTTTTCATTTTATCTTTTACATAAATTTCAAATTCATTTTCATTGTCTTTTAATTTTCTTTCATTAAATTTTTTCCTACATTCATTAATTATTTCTTTCCAATTTTGAAAAGCACTTAAAGAATAAAAAGTGGAATTATTACTTTTAGAATTATTATTTTTATCTAAATCTTTTTTCTTCTTTAAATTATTAACTTTATTTCTTTCAATTTTGTTCCATTTTTCTTCAAATTCTTTATAAAGAGAAAAATTAGAATTTTCAAAATTAAAATTTTCATTGTTCTCTTTTTTAATATAATCTAAATTATTTTGTTTTTCTAAAGTTAAAGGAAGATTAAATTTATTATCATCATTTTTATTTTTAATATTTGACATTTCATTAATTGCTTTTATATTCATTTCTATATCTTTTTCACTTTTAATTTCATTAGTTTCTTCATCGAAATCTATATCACACCACATAATTTTAAAATTAAATTTAAATAATATAAAAAAATTATAACAATTTAGAATTTTTTGTTAAAATTTTTTTTTAAAATTTGGCATTTTTTGATAAAAGTCAAAATCCATAATTTGAATTGTAAGAATTTAGAGTTTTATTTTATAAATTATTTTTCAGAGAAAGATATTCAATTGTAAATATCATATTTAATATCATTTTTAAGTTCATACGAATTCAGATAGAATTTCTTTGATTTCTAATCATTTCAAAAACAAAAAAATAATAATAAATTTATTTGAATATAAATATAATGAAGATAAATCATTTAATTCTTAAATTTAAATTTATTTAATAATATATTTAAATAATTGAAGAAAAGAATATATAATTAAAAAAATAGTGTAATGAAAAAAGAAAACTATTGATATTAATATTAAATTTTTCTTCAAATTAAAACATTTAACAATAATTGATATAAATCTTAAAAATAAATTACTTAAAAAAGTTGAATTAATAAATATATAATAAAAAAATATCACTATAAAGGAAAATAACCATTAAATAATTTATTTAGAAATTTGATTATATTTAATAAAAAGAAAGAAATCCTTTAGAATGTAAAAATTTATTTAAGGCAGCATCAGAATTTCCTTTAGTTCTAACAAATCCAGAAACAATCATAGTTAATTGATCACCTCCTTTTTTATTTTCATATTCTGTAATTCCAGAAGTAGAAAGTGTTATTTGAACAGAAGCATAATCTTTCGCATCTAATATCCTATTTGTTGCAAAACATCTTCTTGGAATATATAAATCTACATAATCACCATTTGCATTTTGCATTTTTGATTCTTATATAAATATAAATTAAATTAAAAAAAACATTATTTTTTTTTCGAATGATTTATTTCTTTTAGAAAAAAATTTAATTTAATTTTCATACAAATTAAATTTAATTTAATAAATAAAATTTATGAATATTAATCTAATTCCCTTTATTGTACATTCCTTTAATTTAAACAATATTCCTTTAAATCCAAAATGTAATTTAATATATAATTTACCTTAAATTAAAAGAAGGAAGAATATCAATTAATTATAATCTAATATTTTCATAAAGGAAATATAGATTATCTGAAAAAATTAATAATTTTTCACTTCTAAAAAAATTAAAATGAAATTAAAGAAGAATTCTTATTGTTTACAATGAAATAAATTTATTTGTATTAATTGAATAAGAAATCATCCAAATAACTAAAATCACAACATTAGAAATTTTAATATATGATTATAATCGACTAAATTAAAATTTATATTTATTATATTTAAAATATTTTTTCACTTATATATAAATTTATTCAATATATTCATTACAAGCAGTTTCAACAAAATTAATATTTATTAAATTACTAATAATTTTTTCAGATTCCTGTAATTGATTTAAGGATTTATCATTTGAATAAATTTGATAAAATTCATTTTGATATTTTTTATTATTTTCTTCATTAAAATTCCCTTGATCTAATGTAAAGTTTTGTTTAAGAAAACCCTTTTCAAGTATATTTTTTTTTTCCTCTTGATTATTTTGTTTCCTCAAAATATCTCTTATATTGATAACACCATTAGATTTTCTTTTAACTCCAAAATTATTTCTGACAATCCAATTCATAATCTAAAAATTATTTCAAATAAATAAACTAAAAAAACTTAATAAAAACCTTATTTAAATTCAAAAAAAAAGAATAAAAAAAAAATTAAATAAAAATCATATTTACAATAATATATTAAAGAGATTATTGAAGAGTTAGAATTGAAAATTATATTATGATTAATAAATACTAAATTGTAATCTTTCAAATGATTTTTCTAGAAATAATTATAATATAGAAATTTTATAACTAGGAATAAACATTTTTAAAAATTTTTTTTTCAAATTTTAAATTTCATAATTTTTCATTTTTAATGAAAGATTATTTCTATAAATACATTATTTATATATTATTTATTCAATTTTCCAAAAATGAATTAAATTTATTTTCTCTTGTTTTGATATTCATTTTTTGAAATGAATTAGATAAAATATAATTAATTCTTTTTTTATCTTCAATTTTTAAATTTTTATGATTTGGGCTTTCATAATTAATGATATCTAATATATTTTCCATTTTTCTTTTAATTTTATTATTTTTTGTTTTATGATTTTGAATTTTATTTATAGAAAAAGCTTTACTTAAACTAGAAGGATAATTTTGAGATAAATTTTGATTTAATAAAGAATTTAAATTAAAAGAATTGCTGCTAAAAATATTAGATTGATTTTTATCAAGAAAAGAATTTTTATTACAATACAAACTAGATATTTTACTTTCATATTGTGTACTTCCTTGATTTTTAGAATTGAATTCATTTGTTAAATCTTTGGATTTTAAAAGAGTATTATTTATATTTTTATTTACACTTTTATTTACTTTATTTATTTTTTCTATATATTCTATTTTTTCTTTGAATAATTTTTCTAATTTTTCTGTTTTCATTCTATTTTTTGTTCTTTGTTTACTTGAGAAATTAAAATGTTGTTTATGATGATTATCTAAAGTAGAATTATTATTTAATTTTTTTCTATGATTTAATTGAAGAGAATAATTTGAATGTTTATTTAATAAATATTTACTGTCATATAAATTATTATTTTCATTTTCTTCTTCTTCATCTTCACAAAAAATAGGATTCCAAATATTAAAACTTTTCTTTTCCCAAATAATATCATCATGATTAATTTTTCTTCTTAAATCAAATCTTAAAAATTGTAAAAAATCATCTTCATCTTCTTCACTATCTTTATCAATATTTTCAACAATAAAATCCTTTCCAATACTATAAGCATTAAGTAATTTAATATTATTATTATTTGCTGAATAATTATTATCATAATTTAATGATATTGAATTGAAATTGATGTCTGAAATTAAACTATTATTTTTATTTGGATTTATATTATTTTCTTGAATGTTAAAGGCTGCTATATTATTAACTAAAGAATTTGTAGTGTTAAATAAACTTTTATTATAATTTGAATTTCTAAGAATTATTTTTATTTCTTTTGATATTTGTTCATTTTTTTTTCTATTTATACTATTTTCTAATTTATTGTTAAAATATTGTTGAATATAATTGTTATTGTTTATACAAAATAATTTATATTGCTCACTTGTAAAATATTTTTCACTTTCTTCTTTAGAAAAATTCTTTTTAAAATAATCAGAATTTTCAATGATAATTTTAATTAATTTATCATTTTGAATTTCTTTTTCAATTAAAGAATCATTCATTAATTTATTTAATTCTTGAATATCATAATTAGAAGTTTGAAAAAGATATTTATCACTTAAAATTTCCATTGATAAATGAGAAAAAGCTATTTTATCATTAGAACAATAAATACAAGAAAAAATAGGTAAAGGAGTTAAATTTAATTCATCTTTATTTCTTTTTTTATGTTTTTTTTCTGTATTTATTATAATTTCTTCTTCTTCTTTTGAATTATCATTTGAATAATCTATTGAACTTATAATTGATGTATTTTGAAAATTATTTCCAAAATTATTTATAATATCTTTATTTTCATCTTTACTTTCATTTGATAATAATGATATATTAAAATCTTCTTTTATGTCATTTAATTCCATTTTAATTTAATTAAAAAATGATATATCAAATTAGAAGAATTATTTTTTTATATTTATTTTTTGTTTTGAAATCTTTTTCCAAAATGAAATATTATATCAAAACATTGAAAATAAAAAAGATGGGTTTAATTCTTTTTTATTTTATTTATAATTAAGAAAAATTACAAAAAACACAAATTTCTTTTTATTTAAATATCTTTTCATTCATTATTTTCTTTTTTTTCATGTAAGAAAAATATAAATAAATTATTTAAAGTTTCCTCTTTTATTTTGAACAATATTAAAAAGGAGATAAACAAATAAATATTCATTAAATACTTTATTTGAGAAATCTCCTTCTTTATATATATTTTTTAATTATTTTTGAAAAAGATGATTTATTAAATTATTGATCATTCATTTATATTAAAATTACTATATTCATCAAAGAAATTAATAAAATTTTCATCGGATAATTTTTATTTAATTTATGAATAATTGAATTTATTTTAAATAATAAAATTATATTAAAAGTATTACTTAATTTATATTCATGAATTAAATATTTTTTTCTTATTTTATTGTTATAAATACAGTTTGTACAAATATTCAAAATATTAATTTTATTTGGAATATATTCATTCTATAATTTATAAATAAAGAAATTTTTTTTCTTAATTTTGGATTTACTTCATTTTTCTTTTTTGTATAATCATGACTTTTTAATTTATCTTTGAAAATATTTAATAATATACCATAATAAACAAATCTTTTTTAATTGATAATGGATTTTCCTTTAAATTATATATTAAAAATTTTGGAATATTTGAAATAATATTTTCACAAATCTCTTGTGTTTCACTTTTGGTGAGAATTATAAGAAATTAAATTTTAAAGTAAAATTCTTTATTGTATCAAATGAATCTTTTAATTCATCGTCAAAACAATTTCTCACAAGAATTATAAATGATTAATAATTAGAGAGAATCTCAAAGAGCAAATATTAACTTCCATATATTCGTTAAATATTTAAATAAAATGTAAAAATTTAGATTAATTGTTTTAAAAGAAATAATATTATAATTATGCAGAAATAAGTTAAAAAGAGATTTCTGAAAAATTATTTCATTCTTCTTATATAAAACAATAAAAGAACATTAATTTTTTACTTTTGAGAATTTCAAATTTTTTTTTATAATATTCTCAAAAATTAATTTTATAATTAAATCAGTATCTAAATTTAATATATTTGAAAGTTTTTCTAACGAAATTAACACAAATTTGTCACTTCTTCTTCTTTATTAATTTTAACTTCTACTCTTTTATTAATTGATATTAAAAAAATATATATAAATACATTTAAATAAATATTTAATAATCATCAAATAAAGAAAAAAAAGAAAAAAAAATATTGAAAATAAAAGAAAAATTTTCTTTTATTTCTAAATATTATTTATAAATGGCTTATTCTCCTATAATAAAAAAAAAACTATCAGATAATCAAATATTGAAAGGAATATCAAAATTAAAAAGTTTAAAAAAAGAAGAAATACAAAAAGAAAAAAACATATCAAATAGTTCTTTAAAACATATTCAATTAAATCTTCAAAATTTTATATCAAAAGCATTAGAAAATAATTCAAATGAAACAAAATATTTTGATATTAATCAAGAATTAGAAGAAATAGAAAATACAAAAAAAAATCAATTAAAAGAAGAAGAATCTTTTACAAAACTAAAAACAAAATATCCTATTGGAGACCAAATTTTCACTTATGATGATATTAATACAAATACTTTAATTGGTTTAAATCTTTTTAAACAAAGAAAAAATTCTTTTAATAATTCTTATTATAATAGTAAAATTAGTAACTTTAAAAAACAAACACTTGATAGTACGGAAAAAAAAAGATTAGAAAGTTTGGTTAAAGATAAATGTAAAAAAAGAAATTCTGAACAATTAAAATTTGATAAAAACAATATTAATAATAATAAAAGTAATAATAATAATATTAATAATAACAAATGTAATTTTACTAGTTGTTCTAGTAGTAATTATTTTGATTTAACTTCTCCAAAATCTTCAAAAAATAAATTTTCAACCACTCTTATTTCTTTAAAAAATGATTATTTACCTATTATTGATAAAGATATGAATAATATTAAAAAAAAAAAAATAGTTAAATATGCTTCTCTTTCTAAAGTTAATTCTCCAATTAAAAATTTATCTCAAAATTTTCTTCAATGGAGAAAAAAAAGAGGAAAAATAAAAGAAAATTTGAAAGCAATTAAAAAACAAAGAGAAAAAACTCAAGAAATAAATAAGAAAAAGTTATATGAAAGATTAATAAAAAATTGTCAAAATGAAAAAAAAAAATTATTTGATTCTAGCTTAATAGGATTAAATAATAATGCAAAAGTAATAAAAACGAAAACTTTTGCTTCAAAAACAAATATATTTAAAGATATAAGGAAACAATCAGAATTAAAAGATAAAAATGATATAAGAAATATAATAAATATATCAGAAAATCAATATAATGAATTTTCAAAATATTGTTCTCAAATAAAGGAAAAATTATTTTTTTCTTCTGAGGGAACAATTAAAAAAAAATCTACAAGATTATCCCAAAAAAAAATAGAAAAAATATTAAATGAAAGTAATAATAATGAAATAAGTGAAAAAAAAAATAAATCTAATACAATGTTATTATCAATAATAGAACAAAAAAAATATTTAGAAGAAGGCTTTCAAGAAAATGAAATAGGAAGTAATAGAATAGATATAAATAAATTTAAAGAAATTCAATATAGACATTTAGTAAGAATAAATAAATTAGTTTATGATTCTTTAAGCGACGAAGAATCAGACGAAGAATTATATGATTCTTTTTATATAAATCCAAATTCAAATTTTAAATTTTATTTTGATTTAATTATCTTTATTTTAACTTGGTATAATATGATTATTCCTCCTATTTTTATTTGCTTTTATCCCCAAAAAAATAATTTTTATAATTTTATGTATATTATCACTAATTTCTTTTTTTTTTGTGATTTACTTTTAGGTTTTATTACTGCTTATTATGATATTGAAGAAAAATTTATTTGGAAATTACCAGATATTATTATTAATTATTTAACAACTTGGTTTATTCCTGATTTATTATGTGCTTTTCCTTTTAGTTTTTTTTCAGAAAAACCCGAAGAAATAACTTCTACAAATGAATTTGAATTAAAATATTTACTTGATTTATTTAATTTAATTAAAGTATTTAAAATATATAATAATAATACATTTTTCTTTCAATATAATCATTATATAATAAAACAAACAAATTTATTGAAAATATTAGAAACATCAAGATTTATATATTTATTTATTATATGTGGTCACTATTTAGCATGTATATTTATATTTTTATCTCATTTAGAAAATCCATCTTGGGTGACTCATCAAAATTTAATAAATAGTTCAAAATTAGAAATATATATTTCTTCCTTTTATTATGTTTATGCAACAGTTTTCACTGTTGGATATGGTGATATAGTATCAATAAATATATATGAAAGATTTTTTAATTTATTTTTATTAATTGTTGGAATAATGGCATATTCATTTTCTATTTCTTCGTTAAGTAATTATGTTCAAAATGTCGATTTCAAAACTCAAGATTTTAATGATAAAATGGAAATATTAGAACATTTAAAATTAACTCATGAAAAAATGCCAAAAAGTTTATATAATAAAATAGCACGTTTTTTAAAATATAAATTAGAACATGTAGTTAGAGATAAAAATGAAATAATGGATAATTTACCTATAGGATTGAGAACAACATTAATAATGGAAATGTACAAACCAATAATTAATAATTTTAGATTTTTTAAAACTTTCAATTCATCAAATTTTATAATTAAAGTAATATTAGCATTTAGACCATTATTAGTAATGAAAAATGAGAAATTAGTAAATGAAGGTGATTATCTTGAAGAAATAATATTTGTAAAAAGAGGAGTTTTAGCTTTAGAACTTCCACTTCCAATATTAATAAAAGATAAAGATATAGAAGATATTAATATTAAAAATAGAAGAGCTTCTTTATTAAATTTAGATATTCCACAATTACCAATTAATAAAAGTTTAAGTAATCAAAAACCAAAAACAATTAATTTTAATAATGAAATATACCCTCAAAAAACAATGTCTTTTTCAAAAGGAAAAGGATTTACTTTTAAAAGTACTGTAAATAATAAAAATAAAATTAAAAAACCTATTCAACAATATGTTAAAATTATTGAAATCAGGAAAAATGAGCATTTCGGTGATATTTTAATGTTTTTAAATAGAAGAAGTCCTTTAAGTATGAAAGTTAAAAGTAAAATAGCAGAATTATTTTTATTAAATAAAACTGATGCAGTTGAAATATCTATGTCTTTTCCTAAAATATGGAGTTTAATTATTAAGAAATCTTTATTTAATATGGAACAAATTGAAAGATTAATTAATAAAGCACTTTTATTTTTTTTTCTTCAAAATAAAAATAAAGAATTTCGAGGTTCTTATTATCAAAAAGATTTTTCTAAACAAAATTTATTTGTTAATTGCGATAAATTATATTCAAGTTTATCTCTACAAGATTGTGAATTACAAAGTATTCCTTCAGTTTCAGAAAATTTAAATGATACTGATAAAACAACTATAATAAAATCAAAAAGAAAAAATCAAAATAGTATTTTTGGAAGTGATATTATAATTGATAATAGTTTAGAAAATGAAAGTAAAAGAAGTTTTTCATCAAAAAATTCAAAAGATACTTTAAAAATAAATAATCAATTATTAAATTTAGAAAATATAAATATTAATAATGAAAATAATAAAAGTCCTTTTCCTAATATTTTAAATAATGAAACTATTAAAGAAGTTAATTCTGATGATGAAAAAGATTCATTATTTCTAAAAAAAACAAAAAGAAATTTAAGTAAAGATACTGAAAGAAAAAATATTTCTACTAGAAGACCTAATAATGAAAGTCATGATTATTCTATTTTTGAATCTGAAGAAAGTTCAAGTTCTTTTGAAAATAAAAGTAAAACTGGAAGTAAAACTTTAAAAGGAAATGAAGAAAATAATTATTTTAATCGTTTATCTTCTTTTTCTGATAATAATTATAATACTTTATTATATCCTTATTCTAAAGATGAAATTAACAATGAAGAATTTCCCTTTGAAAATAATAATCTTAATTATCTTTTGGGATCTTATTCTTTTGATAAAAATTTTACTGGTGTTGTTCCTAAGGAATATTTAAATGATAATTATTATAATTTTAATAAATTATCTTCTATAAATCCGCATATTTATTTTAGAAAAACTAGTTTTATTAATTTAATTACTTCAAATTTTAATTTTCAAATTAATGCAAATCAAATGAAAAAAAATTTAGAAATATCAATTATCCCAAAAGTGAAAGAATATGAAATAATAAAAAATGAATCTTTTACTTTAGGAAACAATAATAATAATAATTATCATAAAAATGATAAAATTAAATTAACTGCAATTTCAGAAAAAAATAAAATTATTCCATTAATAAAAGTAGAAAAAGAAAAAAATGAAAATATAGAAATTAAGTTTAAAAGAAAACCTACAATTTTTAAAACAGTTAAAGAGAAAAATAATCATAAAACAATAAGTAAATTATTTTATTCAAAAAATGATAATGATAAAAAAATGGATAAAAATGAAAAAAAAACTATGCATTTATTTTCAGAAAGAACATTAGATATAATAGGAAAAAATATTGAAAGATCTTCTCTTGCTTTAAATAATCCACAATTATTTTATAGAAATTATTTTACTAAAGTTGTTCTTGATGATAATAATGAAAAGAAAAAAAATGTTAGTACTAAATTAAAAGAAATTGAAAAAATTATTCAGAAAGGTCAAAAATCTAAAAGAAGAACTAAAAGTGCTTTTGAAATTAATTTGGTAAATAATTTAAATAATGATGATAAAATAAAAGATAATAGTGATAAAAGAAGTATGTGATTATATTATTTTAGTTAAATTTATTTTATTTACATTGAGTCTTCGTAGAAAAAATAAATATGAAGAATATATTATATATTATTTAGTATAAATATTTATTAATTTAAATAAACATAAAAAAATAAAATTTTAAAATAAAAATTTAATAAAAGAATTTAAAATGAAATAATAAAAAATAATAAAAATGGAAATAAAAATAATAAAAATAAATTTAAAAATAATAAATGATATATATATCCAAAAGATATATATCATAAACTCAAATAAAAAAATAAATGTTTTTGAATAAAAGTTTTAAAAATTAATCTTCTTCAACATCAATAGAATTATCATTATCAAAAAATTCATCATCACTTAATTCTTTTTCTTCTTCTTCATCTTTTTTCTCAGAAATTTTTTCATATAATTTAATTCTATCAATTGCATGATTAAAATAATTAAATCCTTCATTATTAATAAATTTATCATGATTTAAATAAAGAGAACAATGTAAAACCCAAAAAATATTAATTAAACAATGTAAATTTAGATAATAATTTTTAGACTTTATTTCTTCTAAAATTTTTTTTCCTTCTTCACTTTCTTTTAATTCAGAATGAAATTCTTCAAATTTATTAATAAATTTCAAATAAATTAAATAGCAATCATCTAAATCTAATTCATCTTCATTAAATTCATAATTTGGAATATAATTAAAAACACTTTCATTTAAATAATTAACGAAGTCAAAACCAATTAAATTTAAAGAAGAAAAATCATTTTCAATAACATTAACTTTATTATCATCTAAAACAATAATTTTTCTTTTTCCAAAATCATTATGATTTAACACCATAAAACTTTTTTCAGGGAAAGCATTTTTAAATAATAATTTAAAATTATTCATAAAAAATTCTAATTTTTGAAATTCTTCAAAAATAGTTTTATTAGTGCATTTAATACATCTTTTTCTAAATTTTTCTCCAAATTCTTTAAAACAATTTAAAGATCTTAAATATAAATCTTTAAAGCACATATCAAAAAAATTATTTTCAGGTAAAGAATCATTTTCAGTTTTTTTATTTAAAGCATTAATTAAAATTTTAAATTTAGAATTTAATTGATCATCACATTTTAAAGTAAAAGAAAAAATATTTGCAATAAGAGAATAAGAAACAATAATTTGAATAATTTGTTCAATAATATCACTTTGAAATTGTTGATTTTTTTTTAAAGAAAAATTTCTTGATGAACATTCTTCAATTCTAAAAGTATGATTTGGATCAATATATAATATTTTAGGACCAAAACCTTTTTTTGAAAGGGAATTAAATATTGATTGTTCTATTTTATTTGAACATGATTTTGATATTTTTGAAAATTTTTTATATATTACTCTATCATATAATTCATTTGTTGTTTTGTAATATATTCTTATTTCAAATATTGAATTTGTTATTTCATTTATTCTATTTATAATTATGTCATATGTTAATTTTGGATTTTTTTTTCCCTTTATTTCTGATAAATATGTGTAGATATTTTCTTTTATTTTTTCTATACTTTCACAATCCATTTTTTTATTAAATGAAAAATAAAAATTTTTATTAAATAATGTTTATTTAAAATTATAAACGTCTATTATCAAAGATTTTTTTTAAATTTTAAAAATATTTATTTTTTAATATGTTGAATTAATGGTTATTTATATAAACTTTTAAAAAGGAAATTAATTATTATGTTATTTTGATAAAATAAATATTTTAACCTTAATAGTAAACTTTAGATATTTTATTTTATTTTTAAAAATATTTTTATTTACGTCATAAAATATTAATTAACATTTTTAATAAATTTTATTGAAGAGAAAAATTTTAAAATTTATATACACAAATAAAAAATTATTCGATTTGCAATTATATTTATTTCTTTTTTCTATATAATTTATTATGTTTAGAATTAATAGAAATATTATTTTTATTCTCATTATCATAAATTAATTGTGAATTATTCCTTTTATGAATTTTATTATTAATTGAAGGAGCAGTTTTTAAATTATTATAATTATTATGTTCACTACTATTTTTATTTGAATTAAATTTATAAATATTATTATTTATCATTTTTGTTTGTTTATTAAAACTATTATCAGAAATATAAATTTCTTTTGGTATATGATGACTATCTTCATAATAACTATTATTATTATTATTTCTTGTTTTTTTGATTTTTGAAATTAAACTATTTTTATCATTATTATGATTATTATATATACTTTTATTCAGCGATGATATATTCTTATTTTTTTGATTATTATTATTTAATACATAATTTATTACTTTATTTGATTCTGATGGTGTTGGAGGATATTTTAATATTTTTTTAGTTGTTTTTTCCTTTTTTGAAGTTGTGTTTAATTTATTTGTTTTTGTTTTTTCATTAAAATTATTATTTAACAATTTTTTCTGTTTTTCTTTTATTTTTTCCAAAATATTTGAATTATTTGTATTATTCGTATTATTAGTATTTTGATTACTTGATATGCTTAAATTATTATTATTTATTTTAGTACCATGTACATTATTATTATTAAAATAAGCTAAATTAAACTTTTCATTTTTTTTCATTAAAGTAAATAAAGAACTATAATTAATAACACTTGTAGCTTTAAATAAACTTTTAATTATTTCTTTTATATAAGGATTATTATTATATTTATCTTGAAAAGCTTTAATAAATATATTTTCAACATTTTCATTACCTACAATCATATTTGAATATTTAATCATTAATTCAAATATATATTCATCTTTTACTTTATCCCATTGAATAACATCAAATAACTCTGTTATATCTTCTTTAATATTTATTTCATCATCTAACCATTTATTTATTCCAATCACAATATCATTTTCGTCGTTTTTATTTAAAAATTTATTTTTTATTATTAATATTAATAATTGTTTTGAAATTTTATGTATATCAGGTTCATCACATAATTTAGAATAATTTCTAAGAAGATAAGAAGATAAAACACTATGAATATAACATAATTTTAAATTAATAGAAATATTAAAATATTCTTCATTATTATTATTATTATTATAATTATAAGTATCATTTACAAAAGATTGATTATCTTGATAAACTGATTTATTCATTGCTGAAGTAAAATTAGCAATTTTAAATATAGAATGCATACTTTTATTATTATTTAAACATTTTAAATTTGTTTGTGAAGATAAAGGCTTTGTATTATTTCCTCTTGATAATTTAACAATAGATAAAAAAGTAAAAATATTAAAGCAAAAATTTTCTTCAATAGGAGGCATAATAATATTATTAACATTATTATTATCATTTTTTTTTTTATTATTCGAAAATTTCATACAAACATTTAAACTATCATCACTGATTTTATAAAAAATAATAAAAACAATGGTTTTATTATTAATGGAAAAATTAATAGGAAATTCTTCATAATAATTAGTAATATCATTTAAATTAATTTTCATATGAAAAGTAGGATTAGGAGCATTATTTAATTCAGAAATTGATTCTTGTGAAAAAAGAGACATATATTCTAAAGTTAATAATTTAAAGAAATTATTTGTTCCATAAATTTCATATAAACAAGAAATTAAATCATTTAAATTTCTCATAGAAATAAAATTAGTGTTTTTCTTTTTAACTTGATTATTATTATTATTAGTTTCATCTTGAATAGTTTCAAAATAATTTTCAGGTTCAATATCATTACTTGAATTATCATCACTATCTCTTTCTATATAAATATAATTTCCATAAACTAAATGTGAGAAAGTTTTTTGTAATAATTCATCAATTACTTTTTTATCTAAATGTTTAATTCTATCAATATTTTTTAAAAATAAATGTTCATTGTTTCCAATAATTTCAAGGCAACGATAAAATAATTCAAAATAACAATTATCAAGTTCTTCATTTGAAGTAGTATTTAATCTTTCATAGGAAAAATCTAAGAAATCAAAAGCATTATCTTCATTAACTTTTTTTATAATAATTTGATTGATAATTAGAACTGAAGTTTTTTCATTTTTAAAATATTCACTGATTCTAATTAAATTTAAAAATTTATTTGTATCATTTAAAGAATAATCTTCAAGTTCTCCAATTCCATTTTTAACAATAAATAAAAAATCCATTAAAATAGATTTATTAATATAATTTGGAAGTATTATTTCATAATTTCCATTTTTATCAATATTTGAAAATAATAGGGGATTTATAATTGAAATCGAATTTATATCATATTCTGATATTGTACCATCTGAAAATTTAAATATTATATTTCCTGGTTGAGGAGAATATATTGTGTTTGTATCTGATATTATTACTGTTGCTCTTTCTTCTGTATATTTTGATGTATTATCACTTTTCATTGTTAATTATTAATTTAAAAAAAAATTATGAAAATATTTTAAATCATATTATGTTTATTTTTTATAATTCATTATTGTTTATATAAAATATAAATTTTTTATTTTATTTTACTTTGATTTTGATATTTCTTTTTTTAATTATTTATGATTTTTATAAAGAAATATTATTTATTTTATGGTAAATTTGATGATATATCAACAAATAAATATTTTTAAAAATTATTCTCAATTATAATTCTATATATAATCCAATAAATTTAAAAACCAAAAAAAAAAATAAAAAAAATAAAAAATAACTTAAAAGAAATGTCAAAATTAAACACAAAATCCTATCAATCACAAGGAATGAATGTCCAAAGTACCTTTAATGACACAACATTATCAAATTTGACAGAGAAATATGAAATATTGAATGAGAATTTGAATAACTTAATAAAAGCAATGGAAGATCATAAACAAGACTTTCAAGAATTTCAAGGAGGAAATGAGAATATACCAGAATATATAGAAGCAAAGGCAAAACAAATTGAAGATAATGTTGGTTCTAGTATTACTAGAGTTGATGGAGAAGTTCAAAAAAGTTTGTCTCATCAAAAAGCTGAAAATTCAAGACTTCAACAACAAATTTCTCAGTTAAATACTGATCAAATTGTTATTAAGAATCAATTGCTTAATATTCAAAAAAGAATTGAAGATATTCAATTACAAATTGGAGATAATTATGCTAATATTGATTAATTATTAATCTTTTTTTTAAGGTTTTTAAAATTGTTTAAAATTGATTTTTAATATGTTTTTTTTTACTTGTTTTTACAAATATTTATTAAAAAAATGGCTAATATTAATAGTGAAGATGTTGGTAATAGAAATAAAAACGAAATTTTTAATGGAATTAAAGTTATTTATATTAATAAAAGATATACTTCTGCTTCTTCAATTGAATCAGGTAAAAATATATTTAATAATATTTGAATAGGATATTCTAATGAAAGATTAAATAAATTAAATAATAATATAAAATTTAATGTTAAAAAAATTCCTCTTCCTCTTTTAGATGATGATGAAAATTCAAATAAAAAAAATGATAATAATCAAGAAGAAAAAATAACTTCAAATGAAATTATTTCAACTTCATCAGAAAGAGAAATCACAAAAAGCAATTTAGTAACGTATTTTGAGTATAAAATAATTAATAAAACAGACGTTAAATTATTTAAATTAATAAATTCATATATTTTTAGAAATAATATTTCAGATAATTTAATTCAAAATTTTTTATTTACTTCAATTCCAGAAAATTATACTTTACAAACAAATTTAAAAATAAAAAGAAAATGTATATTTCCACTTAATGATAATAATGCAATATTTAATTATGATTATGAACAAGAATTAATATCAAATAATAAAATATTTTTAATAGGAAAAATAACAAAAATTATAAAAAAAATAAAAGTAAAAATTTATATGACTTCAGATAATAAAATATATAAATATTTAGGAAAAATAGAATCTAATATGTTAAGAAATAAATTTACATTTTATTTAGGAGATAATAAAAAAAATTATAAAAAAAATATAATAATAAATTATGAAATTAATTTTTTAGGTTTATCAGGATTAAGAAATTTAAATGTAATAACTTATAATAATAATAATAAATTTAAAAATAAAAAACCAATTTGGTCTTTTCAATTTAAAAAATTTGAATTAGATTTTAATAAAAGAGTTAGATTAAGACATTATAATAATTTTATTTTAGAAAATGAAGAAAAAATTTCTGTTTTACAATGTGGGAAAATTGAAAAAAATATTTACGCCTTAGATTTTCAATTTCCTTTTACTCCTATTCAAGCTTTTGTTATTGGAATTTCAAGTGTAATTAATAAAATCACTTGTTAAATATTATTATATTATTTGGTTGTTTTATTTATTTTATATATTATTTTCGGTTTTGTAATATATTTTATTTTTTTATTTTTTCTTTTTGTTTTTATTCTTTACCTTTCAAAAATCAAGAAATATATAACAAAAATGTCTATTCTAATATATCATAAAATTGAATTTACTTGAGCATTATTAATTAAAAATACTTTTTTATATTTTATAAAAGAAATATTCTAAAGTAAAATTTTTTTTTTTTAATATTATTTTTTATAAATAAAATTAAAGATTTATTTGTTTGATTTTATATGTTAAAAGAAAATATTTTTTGTAATAAATGTTAAATTATTTATAAAAACTTAATTTTTTTAAGATAATTATAATTTTATTTTAAATATTTTTTTCAATAAATTGAAAATAAAAGGAATAAAAAATCCATAATCATAATTGATTAATTTACAAAGATATCATCATGAAAGAAATAAAGAATAATCAAATTTTTTTGAAAAAAATTTTTTATACAAAAAGAAAAAAATTACAATGAATTTTTTTTATAATAAAATCAAAAGAAAGAAAAAAAAACTATTTTATTAATAAGAATAAATTATTTTTGAATTAAAACTTACTGTTCTTATTTTATTATTACTTTTTTTTCTAAAACTTTCAACTTTTCTAATTGGATTTTTTAAAATAGATTTTAAATTTGATTTACTTGACATTTCACTTTCATAAATAGGATAATTATTATTATCATTTGAAATATTAGAATTAGAAATTGATAAACTATCATAACTGTTGGTTTTTTTAATCTTTTTTTTTATTTCAAAAATACTTTCCCAATATTTTTTTTCTTGAAATTCAATAATTTCATTTTTATTTTTTTTAAATCTAAATATCATATTTTTCATTATTAAATTATAAAAATGTCCCTTATTATCTGTATCAACTTGATATCTTGAATCAATTATTGTTTCTCCATTTACAATAAAATTTAATCTGTATTTTCTTTTTAAAACTCTAAAATTAATTAAAGGAAGATAATAATAATTTAATATTCTACAATATTTAAAAGAAAATTTCTTATTTTGAAATTGTCTATTAAATATTTTACATTCTACTTCATTTTGTTTTTTTTTAATATTATTATTATTATTTATTGATATTTTATTTAATAAATTTTCTGATAGTCTATAAAAAAAAACATATTCACAATTTAATATATTTTGAATTGATTTTTTCACAAGATAACCTCTTATATATTTTTGCAATGTTATTATTAAATTTATTTTTTTTTCTATTATTTTTTCAATTAATATCTTTTTTCTAAATTTAATAATATTAATTTTCTCTTTTATAAAATTTGATATTTTCAAAGCTGATTTTTTCCTTTGCAATAAAATATTATATAATATTTTATATTTATATTTAATTTTTTCTTCTTCATCTAATTCATTTGAGAAATTATCATAAATTTCATTAGTATCTAAAAACCCCAAATTTTCAATGTTAATACTACTTTTCATTGTTTCTGAACTTGAAGATATATTTGTATCAATTGAACTACAATTTAATCTTCTTCCTAAATTGGAAGAAGACCTTGTTTTAAATATATTTACATTTAAATTTAATGATAATGATTCATGGGAATTTATATATAATAATCTTCCTTTATTAAATTTTTCTATTTCCATGTTTTAGATTATTTAAATTAAATATTATAAAATTTTTTGGTCATTAATTTCCTTTGGTAAATTAATTTTTATATATATTATTAATTTGATATTTATTTCCGTAAAGTGATAATAAATTATTAATTAAAATTAATTTTTTTTATTAAAAAATTTCAAAAAAAAAAATAATGTTAAAAAAAACAATATCAAAAAAAATAACAACATCAAAAATAACTGAAGAAACAATAGAATTCTTTTCAAAATTAATAGAAAGTAAAAAAAACGAAACTCAATATTTAAACAATTTATTTCATAATAAAGAAACAATGTCAATCATACTACATATATTATCAAAAAACGAAAGAACAGATAGAGATATTTTCATTTTAAATTCATATTTAAAACTTCAAAATTATTTTATGCAATTATTTCACTCAGAAGGAGAAAATATAGAAATAGAAGAAATATTAACAAAAATAAATAAATCATTAAAATATCAATCAAAAGAAGCTCATCATTTTTTATTTAAAATAGGAAATAAAGGCTTTAAATTTTATATTATTTTACAAGGAAATGTAAGTGTTTTAATACCTAAAACAGTTAATATAAATATGAGTGAAGAACAATATATTAATTATTTAAAATTCTTATATTCAAGTAATGAAAATTATCTTTTGGAAAAAACACTAAAAAATAATAAAAGTATTTATCCAATAAATAAAGATAAATATTCAGGGATAAAAGAAAATAATATATTTAATAAAGATGGAAAATTACTTATTTCATTAGATGAATATATTTCATATATAAATGGAAGTAAGTTTATAAATGAAAGGAATAATTTTTTTGAAGAAATAAAAATAGAATGTTATATTAAAGTTGTTGATTTAAAAGAAGGAGAAACTTTTGGTGAAATTGCTTTAATGAATGAAGATTCTAAAAGAACTGCTTCAATTTTTACAAATAATAATTCTCTTTTTGGTGTTTTAAAAGGAAATGATTATAAATTAACTATTAAGAAATATCTTCAGAAAATTAAGAGAAATTATATTTCTTTTATTTTAAATTCTAAATTATTTGAAAATATTTCTGTTCCTATTTTTTCTAATGTTTATTGGAATTATTTTACTAAAATAAGTTTAATTAAAGGGGAATATTTATTTAAAGAAGGAGATATAGGAGATAAAATTTATTTTTTATATGAGGGTGACATTGAATTAAAAACAAAATTAAATTTAAAAAGAATAAATTTATTAATCTCATATTTTGGAAATTTTAAATTATATAAAAAAGATTTGAAAGAAAAAGGAAAAGAAGAAATGGTAACTTTATCAATAGCAAAAAAAGGAGATTTATTAGGTTTAAGTGATAATTTATATCAAAAAATATTTTTTTGTTCTGCTTTAATTTCAAGTGATAAATCTCAAATTTTTGGTATTGATAGAAATTTATTAGAAAATATTTGGAAACAACATTTGTTAGTCAAAGAAAATTTTAAGAATATCGAAGAAAAAAAAGAAAATGTTATTCTTGATAGATTATTAAATATTAAAAAAACTTATTTATCTACTATGCTTGGAGAATTTAGAGATAATAAAGAAGATTTTATTTCTATTGGAAAAAAAATTATTAATATTAAACAATTATTTAAAAATAAAATAAGCACACATTTTTCTTCTTGTAAAATGAAAAAAATTTCAATTAATCCAAAATTTCTTCAAGATAGAATTATTAAAATGAAATTAAGGGAAAATAATAATAATCATTTAAATAATTCTCAGAAAAATGACATATATAAATTATATTCAAGTGAAAATAAATTAAATTTAAGTCAAAAAGATTGTTTTAATTTATCTTTAAGTAATCATAAAAAAAGAACTCTAACTCCAAAAATAAATATTTTGGAACCAGAAAAAAAAAATTATGTTTCTATTGGAATTTATACTAATGATTCTTATTTAATTAATCAAAGAATTAAAAGATCAAATCCAAGAAATTTAAAAAAACAATTTAATGAAATTTTAAGTTTATCAAATAAAGATTCAAATCAAACTGCTTTAAATAAAAAAAGAGAATTAATTTCAAAAGAGAAAAATAGTAAAATAGAAAATAAAACTTTTTTTAATTATGTTGATTGTCTAATTATGGATAAATCTAATATTAAAAATAAATCTTTAAATTCTTCGAAATCAAAAAGTAAGAATAAAAAAAATATAAAAACTTTTGTACCTATTAATTTTATGTTTCATGCTAAACCATTCAAAGTTATTGTTGATAAAAAATGAAATATTTATTTATCACAATTATATATTAATATAAAAAATGTATTTTAAAACAATTATATAAATAAAAATTCAATAAACTTAAAAATCAATTTTTTTAAAAAGGATTGAAGTATATAAAAAATTAATAAATAATTAATCCTTTAAAAGTATAATATCTTCATTAAATCTTTATTAGGCTTTAAATTTTAAATTTTTTTCCTTATTTACCTTATTTTTTTGTTAATTAAAAATATTAATTATTTATATTTTATCTTAATTATAATAAAATGATATATTAAATTTACTAATGAATTTAACGATGATTTAATTCTGTTTATTGAATATATAAATTTAATATTCAAAGAATAAAATATAATATAAAAAAAACAAAAAATACATAATTTAAAAAAAAATAAATTCCTTAAAAATATAATAAATCGTTTTATTGGATATTTATTTAATGAAAAAAAATTATAACTTAACCTTTAAAATAATAAAAAAATATTAATATCTATTATAAAAATAAAAAAGGAATAAATTTATATAAAAAACATAAACAAAATTTATGGAAGATTATTTTAAATCATTTTCAAATTATTTCAATTTTTTGTATTATCCACAACCACAAAATCCAATATATCAACCACTTAATTCAAATCCTCCAAACAACAATATGAATTTATATAATCTATTTAATTATAGTTATTATCCTAATAATTATCAACTTTTATGTAATCCATTCAATAATCATAATATTCAAAATTCTTTTCAACAAATAAATATTGGAAATACATATCATCAAGTTAATTATAATGTTGGAAAAGAACAAAATAATTTTCCAAATAGTAATTCAACTTTATTTCTAAATAATAAAAATACTGTTAATTATAATAGTAATATACCAAATAATTTTTATTTAAATAATATTCAGTTATATCATAATAATAATATTAATAATGTGAATCATATAAATTTACAAAAAGAAAATATTGAAAGTAAAGAAGAAAAGAAAAATGAAAATATAATTACAGAAGAAAAAGATAATTTGTTAAATAAAAAAAGAGAATTAATAGAAAACGAAAAAGAAATAAAAATAGAAGAGAATAATATTTTAGATGAAATTGATGAAGATTATGAAACAACAGAAAAAAAGCAAAAAAGAAATAGAAGAAGAAAAAGAAAAAGTAAGAAACAAGTAAATAATATAAAAAAAGAAAATAATAAAATAGAAAATGAGAAACCAACAATAAATATGAATTTAAGAAATAGATTATCAAATAAAAATAAAAATTCAAGTAATGATCCAAATAATATCAATATAATAGATGAAAATACAGAAAATATATTATTACAAAATTTAGATCAACATTTAAATGATACTTTTTTTGATTTTGTAAACAACAAAAAACATACGAAAAAATATAGAGAATTAAAATATATTAATACTAATAATAAAGAAGAATTTATGAGTTTGAATTTTTATAAAAAAATGAAAGAAAAATTCATTCCTAGAACAAAAACTAATGTTAAAATATGTGATATTATACCTCAATTTAATGAACATTCAATTAATTGTAATGATAGTGTATTTTCATCATATAATTATAAAACATTTTTAGAAGTTAATAAAGATTTAAAAGTAAAAGATGTGTTAAATAATATAGAAAAAATTTGGCCTAAAAATTTAATAAATTATTTTGATGATAGAGTACTTAATTTTATTTCTTTATGTAATTATAATGTTGATTTGGCTATTGAACATATAAAAAATAAAACAAGAGAATTTTTAACTTTTGTTGATGAAATTAATAAACAAAATACTAATATTGAGTCTATTGTTAAAATTATTCATCCTTTACCAAATAATAAGCAAGAAAAAGATAAAAACAAAAGGAAAAGTTATTAAATTTTTTTTTTATTTTATAAATTTTTTATATCATTATTTATTAAAGAATTGTTATTAATCAATTAAATAAAAATAATTTATGAATTATAGTTTATTTATATATAACCATTAAAATAAAATTGAATTATTAATTAGTATATTTAATAAAACAATAATATTCATAAATAATAAATATTATCGTAAAAATATCAATGAAAAATTCGTTTTATTTTAAGGATTAGATACTCGAAACCAAAAAATTTAATTTTTTGAAATAAAAAAATTTTGAATATCATTAATTTTTGTCTTTGTATTACTATTAATTTCAATATGAGAAAAATTACAAATTAAATTTAAGCATTTTAAAACATAATTTTTTATTATTTCCTTTTGGTTTCTATCCAATCCTTTTTCTTTAAAAATATTTTCTAATACAAAAACAATATCATCATTTTTTCTAATTATTATTTCTAAATTATTAACTTTATCAACTCGAACTTTTAAAAATAATATTATTTCATTTTCATTATCTCTTATATTATTATTTATTGAATATACTTTTTTACATTTACAATTAATTTTAGTTGGAGGATTTTTTAAAACATCTGACATATAAATATATTTTTTATTTTGTATATTTTTATGTAATTTATTTTTGGGGTTATTTTCATTATTTCCATTTAAAGTATTATTTTGGACATTAAAGTTATTATTTTTTATTTCTATTGAATTAAAATCTTCTTTAGAATGATTGATTAAATTATAATTAAAATTTATATTATAATCATCTTTACATAAATTATTTCGGAAAAATTCATTATTTAATTTTTCAAACGAATTTTCAATATTATTAAAAAAATTTATATACAACCCAGGATTTTCTCCTTTATAATTTGTATGATTTAAATATATATAATTATTACTTTTATTACCTAAATTTTTAGAGAAAGATGAAATTATTTTATTTACATTTTTTTGGTTTTTCATTTCTATATTTTTTTTGTTGTTATAAATAATCATATTGTTATTTAAATTATTATAATCATTAATATTTAAATTCATATTAATTTCGGAATTCATTCTATCATTTAAATTATTTATTTTTTCATTATGAGAAGCTTTATTATCTTTTTCTTTTGAGTTTATTTTTGTTTGGTAATTAGTGTATAAATTTTTAATATAGAAATTTTTTTCTTTTTCAAAAAAATCTTCATAATTAATATCATTATTAATATTTATTTCATCTTTTTCTCTATTTATATTTATGTTTATTAAATCTGGATTGTTACTATATAATTTTATTTTTTCATTTATTAATTCTTTATAATGAGTAAAATTTTCTTTTTCTTTTTTATTTTTTTGATTATTCAAATTATTCTTTTTTACTTTTGAATTCAAATTTTGATGATTTTGATTCTTCATTTCCAATTTAACAAATTTATTAAATTTGTTCGCATAATTTGAATAGAAATTTAAATCATTTCTTTTTTCAAAATTTTCTTCAAAATTATTTTTTGGGAAAAAACAATCCATTTTAAAAAAGATTTTTAATTAATAAACAGTTTTTTTTATATATTTAGGTATGAGTATCATTATTTTCAAAAATAACAATTTTTGAGGACAAAAAAAAATTAATTTTTTTATTTGATTTAATTTTTGTGAAATAAATTGATTAAAAATAATTTTAATACTGTTATATTTCTTTCTAAATCATTAAAAAATTATTTATTTACTTTTTATTTTATCAACTTTAAAGGCAAGATTAATTTAATTATTTTAAAAATTTAATATTATTTATAACAATATTTCTTTATTGATAAAATTATTCAAATAAAATATATAATATATAATGATAGATATTAATCATTAAAATAAAAAATGATTTCAAAAAACGAAATTATATGGAAATAAAAAAATAATTTAATATCAATAAAAAAAAAATGAATAAAAGAATTAAAAGAATTAAATTAAAAAAATTATTAAAAACTTTTCTTTAAATCTTTTGAATGAATAAAAATCAAATCTAAGATTATATTAATTAATAATAAATGTAAATATATTTCCAAAAAAAGAAAAGAATTTGAATAAAAACTGTTTATAATATAACAATTAAACTCTATTTTCAATTTTATTGCCAATTTCAATATTACATTTTTTTTTCAATATACTTTAATTTATATTAACTCATCACTTTATTAAAATTAACTAATAATTATTTTTTAATAAACTCAAAATTCTCATATAAAAAATAAAAAAAATATAAAATATCCAAAAATCAATATTTAAAAAAAATTAAATGAAAAAAATTTATAAAAAAATTGATGAAATCTATAATTATAAAGTTACTGGTATTTATATTTCTTTTCTCAAAAATAAAGAGTACTACAATATGTGAAGCTATATCTGGTGATTTGGTAAGTGTTAGTAATTGTCAGAAAGGAAAACCTATGCTAAATAATACTTCTTGTTGCTTTAAAGAAATTAAATATCAAAATTCTAATCTTCCAAAAAAATTATCATGTATTACTATTGAAAAAAATATAGATTCAATTAATTTATATATTGCTGCACAAAAAAGATTAGATAGCAGTATTAAGGATATAAGTGTTGATTGTTCCAATTCTTTTTTAAAATTTACTTCTTTTATTTTATTTATTTTATTATTTTAAATGATGAAAAAATTTAATTATTTTTATTCTCAAACAAATACTTTTAAGGAAAATAATATTAAATTAAAAATCAGTATTTGATAGAAACATTTAATAAAAAAATGAAAATATTTATCTTATCGTTTCTGAAAAAATAATTGGTTTTTGAATAATAATTTTCTTTTAAAAATAAAAATAAATATTTATTATTAATAAAAAATAATATTAAAAAAATGTCAACAAATTCAAAAAAAACAAAAGAAATATATAAAAATATAGATGAAATTAAATCAATTCTTTCAGAACCAAAAATGAATATAACCCAACAAAACAAAGAATATTATTTTATTCCATTTGAGCAAATATATTCTGGCACTCAAATTAATTCAAATCAAGAAAAAGAAATTTATTCCTATTCAAATCCTAATCAAATTAATTCTCAAAATATAAATATAAATCCAAAATTAATTTCTTTAACCAATTTAAAAGATAATAACGAACAAAATAATTTTAATTTAGATAATAAATTAAGAGGTTTAAATAAAGAAAATTATTCAAATGAAAAGTTTCAAGAAGTTAATGAAAAAAAAATTAAAACTTTAATTAAAGAAGAAATAGAAAATTTAATTTTTCCCTTAAAAAAAGATTTTAAAAATAATTTAAAAAGACAAAATAATTTTATTTATAAAGAAGATTATCAAAATAATTTAAATGAAATAAATAAACAAATAAAAAGTTTATATGATAATATAAAAGAAATAAATTATAAAAATGAAAATAATTTTAAATTAAATAACCAAAAATTTATTAATAAAAATGAATATGAAGAATCAATTAATAATTTATTAGAAAAAATTTCTCGATTAGAAAAAAAGATAAATGAAAATAATATTATTTTAAATAAAAAAATCGATGAAAGTTTAACTAAATATGAAATAAATGAAGAAAAAAAAATTTAATAAAGAAAATGAAGAAAAATAAATTGATAAAGAAGATTATAATTTATCGAAAAAAGAATTAGAAAATAAAATAAAAGATTTATCTAAAAATTCAATAAAAAAATAGAATGTGAAAATAAAAACAAAAATTATGATTTAAAATTAGAAAAATTACAAAACTCAATTTTAGAACCTTTAAATAATTATTTAAATAAATTTGAAAATTTGGAAAATAAAATTCTTAAAATTAATGAAGACTTAAATAATCAAAAAAATAATATTAATAATTTACAAAAAGATTTTAAAGAATATTTGAATTATTATAATAAACAAAATGAAGAAAATAATTTAAAATTAAAAAGAAAATAAAAGATTTAAAAAAAGAATTTGAAAATGAAACTAAAAAAACTTTTATATGTAGAAAAAATAAATGATATTAATGAGAAAATAAAAATAAATGAAAATCAATTCATAAAAAAAATGAATATGAAAATAAAATAAATCAAATAAGTTCTAAATTAGAAAATTTAGAAATCAAAATTTAGAAAATCAAATAAATTTATTGTATTAGAAGAAAATTATCAAAAATTATTAAAAGAACAAAAAAATGATAATAAAGAAATTTTATT
>JAEEGL012329309.1_pt1 | contig 26789 bp, 17 predicted proteins | sample 9134231 | NCBI WGS metagenome assembly JAEEGL01 (sample SAMN16246548, study PRJNA631951) | gut metagenome | biome: gut microbiome; feature: rumen; material: fiber-attached | host: Bos | place: Iran: Karaj | collected 2018-10 | reverse complement strand
GGATCTTGTCGAAGAGCACGTGCGCGACGCCGGCGGCGTCGAGCTCAGCCTCAAGCGCGGCGAGGTAGCCGTTGGCGCGGACGGACTTGCCGCTCGAGATGACGACGAGCGCCTTCTTGCCGGGCAGCTTTTCCTCGTGGAGTTTCTTCAGCGCGCCGGCGCCGAAAAGGACTTTGGTGGGGACGTTGAACGTGTAGCTCATGGGTGGATTCCTTTCGGGTTATGCCTTCTTGCCGGCCTCGTAGGCTTCCTGGAAGGCGGGCAGAGACTTGATCGCGCCCTTTTCGTAGGCGCCTGTGCCGTAGATTACGCCGCGTTCGACGGAGCCTTCCATGCAGTCGCGCATGAAGCCGCGCAGGCCGGCGAGCGTCGGCTCCATCATCGCGTGGTCCTCGTCGGCCGCCGTGATGACAAGCCAGAACTCGGTGCCCTTGAAGCGGCCGAAGTCGTCCCAGCGCGAGACGGTGCGGTCGATGAGCGCCTTGAGCTGGGCGTTCATCGAGTAGAAGTACACGGGCGTCGCTAGGACGATGGCGTCGGCGGCGAGCATCTTCTCGACGAGTTCGTTGGCGTCGTCGTTCTGGACGCACTTGTGGAGTTTCTGGCAGGCGTAGCAGCCGGTGCAGTAGCCGACCTTCTTCTCGGCGAGGCGGATTTTCTCAACCTCGTGCCCGGCTTCGCGGGCGCCATGGGCGAACTGGTCGCAGAGGAGGTCCGAGTTGCCGCCCTTGCGGCCGGAGGAGGAGATGATGAGGATGTTCTTTTTCATGGAATTCCCTTGGTTTCAGTCAATGGTGGCTTGGAGGCGAAAGAAGCGGCAGGCTTCGCGTTCGGCGGGGGCGAGGGTGGACAGGTCGCGCCAGTCTGCGGGGTCGGCGGGGAGGCGTTCGACGCCGAGGGTGGCGACAGGGGTCCCTTCTGGGAGGTTCGATTCGGCGGCGAAGACCTCGACCCCGCCGTCAGCGCCGAACTTGATGCCCGCGACAAGGCGCACCTTCTCAAAAGTGACGGATGCGGTGCCGCTTCCGAGGGCGTCGGCGAGACCGTCAACAGAGAGCAGTCGCCCGACGCGGGTGTATGAGTAGCCGCCCGCCGCGCCGTAGAACAACACGAGACAGTTAGAGCCGTAGAGCATGAGGTCGCCGGGGGCGATATTGTCGCAGAATTGCGCCGCCGTCGGCAGGGATACGCCGTAACGGTATTTTTCGTTGCCGTTGAGCTCGGACATGTCGAGGGTCAGCGGCAGCATGGCGAGGAAGGTACGTCCGGTTTCGCTGTCCTCGACTACCGCCGCGAATCTGCGCCCACCGGCGCTGACGACGATGGGCGTGGCCGCCGCCCCGGACGTGGCCGGAGCGACGGCGGAGAGGGCGAGGGCGCCGCACAGGGCGGCGCGAGCTGCGGAGGCGGAACGGCGGTGTGACGTCATTTCAGGTTCTCCTTGAAGAACGCGGCGATGCGGTCGTGCGGGATAGCGCCGGCCACGTCGTCGTAGAGGTCGCAGTGGACTGCGCCGGGGATGATCAGCAGTTCCTTGTTCCCGACTTTGGCGCTTTCGCCGCGGACGGAGATGCCGGTCATCTTCTCGAAGGCGTATTCGCTGAAGTAGCGCGAGTGGGCCTTCTCGCCGTGGATCAGCAGGACGGGCGTCTCGATCTCGTGGGCGTATGAGAGAAGCGGCATGTTGAGGAACGACTGGCAACCGGTGACGTTCCAGCCGTCGTTGGAGTTTCCGCTGCGCGGGTGGTAGCCGCGCGGCGTCTTGTAGTAGGCGTAGTACTCCTTCACGAACTGCGGGGCGTCGTCGGGGAGCGGATCGACCACGCCGCCGGCGCGCTTGTAGGTTCCGGCCTTGTAGTCGACGGTGCGCTGCGCGGCCATCGCGCGACGCGCGGCCATGCGCTTGGCGGTGGTGTCGTCGCCGCCGAAATATCCTTCGCGCGTGACCTTCGTCATATCATACATCGTCGAGGCGACGGTGGCCTTGATGCGCGGATCGAGCGCGGCGGCGTTCACCGCCATGCCGCCCCAGCCGCAGATGCCGACGATGCCAATCCTCTCCGGGTCAACGTCGTCGCGCGTCGAGAGATAATCGACGGCGGCGAGGAAGTCCTCGGTGTTGATGTCGGGCGAGGCCATCCGTCGCGGCTCGCCGCCGCTCTCACCAGTATAGGACGGATCAAAGGCGATGACGAGGAAGCCGTTCTCGGCGAGGTGCTGCGCGTAGAGGCCGCTCGTCTGCTCCTTGACTGCGCCGAACGGGCCGGAGACGGCGATTGCGGCGAACTTGCCATCCCCCGTTTTCGGCTTATAGAGGTCCGCCGCGAGCGTGATGCCGTATCGGTTCCTGAACGTCACCTTGCTGTGTTCCACCTTATCGGACTTGGGGAATGTCTTGTCCCATTCCTGCGTGAGTTGAAGGTCATCCATTTTCGTCTTCTCCTGAGTTGTGTTCGTTGCGGCCGTTTCGGCGTTGAGGGCCAGCGCGGCACCCGCCGCCGCCAGCATGATCAGTGATTTTTTCATGATAATCCATTATACCCCATTGGCGGAATAATAACAAATACTTATTTTTTATGGTTTGAGATAATAAAAAATTATCAATTATGGTATAATCATAAATGTTGCAGTTAAAATGTCACACGGAGACACGGAGGCACGGAGATTTATGGTTTCATTTGAACTTCGCATTCCATACGGGACAGGCGCTCCGCGCGGAACACGAAAACCGGCATTGGCGGAGGCCGGCTGCGCCACCGTGCGGCAAGACCCGCCCATGCGCCAGTGGGCAAGCCCCCGCGCAAGGCCGCGCCTTTGCCGCGCCCAGTCTGGGCCTCCGCCTCGCCGGACACGAAACGGGCTTCGCCCGACACGAACCTACACGAAATCAGAGGGTCGCAGTAACTGCGACGGCAGCCGCTCTTTTCGTGCAGGCCGCGCAGCGGCCGCTTTCGTGATGCCGCGAGGCTTTTCGTGTCCGACTAGGCGAAAGGCGCGTAGCGCGGGGCACGGCCTTGGTGGCGGACGGGGAACTTGTTCACCAGGCCGTCGCCAAAGACATGCCGTAAACCGCAGAAGGCGGTCTTTTGCCGAAGTCGGCTTTCGTGTTCCGCGCCGGAGGCGCTGTTACGATTTTTAGGATAATGGAAGGCAAAATGGACATACGCGTTCTCAAATACTTTCTAGCCGTCGCCCGCGCCGGGAACCTCACCCGCGCAGCGGAATCCCTCTACGTCTCGCAGCCCGCGCTGTCGATGCGGCTCGCCGAACTCGAACGAGAACTAGGCCACCCGCTCTTCGTGCGGGCCCCGCGCGGCATGTCGCTCACGGAGAAGGGCGCGCTCCTGATGCGCAGGGCGGAGGATCTCGTAGGCCTCGCGGAACGCATCGAGGGCGAGGTCCGCGCCGATGACGGCAAGGGGGTGTCCGGGACGCTCGCGATCGGCGCCGGGGAGACCGTCGCCTTCGCACCAGTCGCGGACGCCATCAGGTCGCTTTGCGCGGAGAACCCGAACCTCCGCATCGACATGACATCCGGCAACGGCGAGGACATCCGCGAGCGCATCCAGAGCGGAACGATCGACCTCGCGCTTTTCGTTGGCCCGGGACGCTACAAGGGATACACCTACATCGCCCTGCCGCATGCCATACATTGGGGACTGCTCATGCGCCGCGACGCGCCGCTCGCGTCGCGGCGCGCAATTCGCCCCGGGGATCTTGACGGCATCCCCATTCTCATGACGCGGCAGATGATGGCTGGGGAATTCCTCTCCGGCTGGCTGGGGCGCGACTGCGGCACGCTCAACGTCGTCTGCACCTACAACCTCGCCTACAACGCGGCCGTCATGGTCGCGGCGGGGCTGGGGGCCGCGATATGCATCGACGGCGTCATTCCCGCCGTGTTCGCCGACAGCATCGTCTTCCGGCCCTTCGCCCCGGCCATGACTAGCGACGCCTACCTCGCCTGGCGCAAGGACGTCCCCCTCTCCCCGGCCGCAGCCGCCCTAGTCTCGCGCGTCAGGAATAATCACGGCGAAAGCCGGTAACCGACGTTGTGCGCTAGCGCCTTCTCCGCCATCGCGCGACCTGCGGGGTGTGCCCTTAGGCGAGCGTCGTCCGCGTCCAGCGGATGTTCTCCACGTTGGCGGCGGGGATATCGTCAGGGAAGCGTTGGCACTGCGCGAAGCCGACGTTGCCGCCTCGAACAGAACGGGGCGATCCATGTCGCTCTCAAAAGAGCGCGGCAACGGCAGCGGCGCAAGCTCTAAGGCGTCAGGATTCGCGGAGTTCATTTTCTCAACCTCTAAACTTTTCAACTCCTGTAGCGCGGCCATAGGCCACGCTACAGGCACTTGACCAGTGGCTTGTATTTCTTGAGATATGCGGCGTTCTTCTCGTCGCCTCCGGGGGCGTTGGCGCTGTTCCAGACGGGCGGGACGATGCCGCGCTCGACGCACTGACGGCAGCATTCGATTTCCAGCAGGTGCGCGATGGTGAAATCGACGACATTCGAAACCGGCCCGATTGGCGTAGTCATGCCGGGGAGGTTCACCACGGCGTCGCCAACGGGGTTGTAGTCGTCGATGCAGACGTCGGCGTAGTCGAAGAGGTTCTTGCCGTTGGGGTGGCGGATGAAGTGGTCGCGCGGCATCTCCTTCTGCCAGTAGGAGGAAGCGACGGCGATGATCTTCGCACCGCGCTTCTTGCACTCGTCGGCTGCGTCGATGGTGGCGGGGTTGATGCCGATGTTGTGGAAGAAGAGGACGACGTCGCCAGGCTGGATGTCGTAGTATTTCACGATTGACGCGCCGAAGTTCACGGTGCGCTCAAGGGCAAGATACTTGAGGGCCTGGTTGAATACGGAGAGGGCCGTCTCCATCATCGGGTTGATGTTGGCGAGGCCGCCTGCACGGAAGAACATCTCGCCCATGGCGAGGGTGGTGTGGCCGCCGCCCGCATAGACGTTGATGAGCTTGTCCGCGGCGATGGCGTCGGCCATGAGGGCCGCGCCCGCCTTGATGTTGGATTCCTGCTTGTCGGCGACCTCGCGGATATTGGCGATCGCCTTTTCAATGTAGCCGTAGTCGTTGAGCATGGTTATTTTGAAGTTTGGCGCTGAAGCGCCTTGGATGTTTAGATGATTGGATGAATAAAGAGCGTATTAATTATCGCAAACTGGGGATGATTGGCCAATGGCCAAATAGTGCAAAAAAGTGACCAATCCGTGCAAAACTATCAACTTGACAAAGGGGATGAGCGAAAGTAGAATGTTTGCATGGTCGGGAAAGGTCATAAAGTCACGACGGGCAATGCGGGCGGCGCGAGGCCGCAGGTTGTCGTCGCGCTGCTGACGCAGGGCGTGGCCGGGCGCGAGAAGCTCGATGGCGTGATAGCCGAGGCGCGCCGCCTCGGCGGCTGGCGGCTTTCAATCTACCGCTCAGAGGCGGAGTTCTCGGCCGAAACCGTGAGGATGGAGATCGAGTCCGGCGCGGAGGGATTCGTCGTGGGACTGCCTGATGCGCGCGGCGCGATGTCAGCGCTGGCGCGGAGCGAAGTTCCGGTTGTCCTCATCGACATCGCGAGCGTGGCTCTGGAACGGCGCGGACGCGGCGTTGCCTTCATCAACAACGACCCATCGGAGATTGGGCGCGCCGCCGCTGAGGAAATGCTGGCCACCGGCAATCGCGCTAGCTACGGCTATGTGGGCTGGCGGCGCGACGAGGCGTGGAGCGTTGAACGTGGACGCGCATACGCCGAGGCCCTTGCGGGGAAAAGAGTGCATTTCTTCGACCGCGCCCATTGCGGGGCGCGCATCGACGACCCCGCCGCAACCACCCGCTGGCTCAAGCGGCTGCCCAAGCCCTGCGCCGTTTTCGCGTCATGCGACGACAAGGCATGGGAGATCATCCAGCTCTGCCGAGACGCCGGACTGTCCGTTCCAGAGGATGTGGCCGTGCTGGGAGTGAACGACGACCCCGCTCTTTGCGAGGGTTCAGACCCGCGCATTTCATCGGTGCGGCCCGACTTCGCAGGCGAAGGGCGCCTGGCGGCGCGTCTTCTTAACGCGATGATGCGCAAAACGGATGCGCCACCGGGTGGAGGCGCAACCCGCAAGCGCGGCGCAAGGCCGGTGCCAAGCCGGCGCACGCTGGCCATCGTGGGAATTTCCCGGCGCGAGACAACCGTGCGCCCGACGGCGGCGTCGGCGCTTGTCTCCCGCGCGATGCTTTGGCTTCGCGCCAACGCGCTCAGCGCGCCGCACGTAGAGGACGTGGCGCGCGCGGTGTTCGTGTCGCCCTCGCTCCTTGAGCGGCGGTTCCGCGAAATCAAAGGGGAGTCGGTCTATGCGGCGATGCTGCGTATTCGCATGGACGAGGTAAAGCGGCGGCTCCGCGAGACCGCAGAGCCGATTGCAGACATCACCCGCGACTGCGGATGGCCTGAGCCGGAACCGCCGAAGCGCCTTTTCAAGCGGATGTTCGGCATGTCCATGAGGGATTGGCGCGGGAAGGCCTGAATCACAAAAGGCGGAAGACCCGCGTTTCGCCGAAACGCATGTTTTCGGTGAATTCCGCCACGCCATTTCTTTCAGGCACGGCCCCGAATATCTCCACCACGTCGCATGGTTTCGGCAGTCGGATGCGCTTCCCCCCTTCCCTACTGGCATGGATTGCAAGGTAGCCGCGCCCGGCGAAGACAACGTCGCCCGTGTCAAGCCACACATGCGCACCGGCCGACGCAAGCCGCTCACGAAGCTCATCTTCGTCGATTGGCTCGGAAATCCTGACTATCTTTTTACCGGCGGCCTCAAGTCTTGCAATCGCGGCCTTCTCTTCGTCCGTGGGCGAAAAGGCGTTCGGCAGCACGTAAACGGAGTAGTCGCCCACGCGGGGGTCAACGATGTCGGACAGTTCGTAGGAATCGTAGGCTACGCCCGCTCGCGGCAGCAGCCCCGTATGGAGCCGATACCGGTATTCATAAAGCGAGACTGAATGGCAGGCGAGGCTCGTGGCGTATTCGTCCGCCTTCGTGAAGACGGCGACATCGGTCATGCGCGGACTGACGGCATGCAGCGTCCGCCGCGCCTCTTCGACGCCCGTCTTGACTGACGCCATGATCTCCGGCGCGTCGAAGGACTCGTTTCCGGCTATGAGGAACCACCAAAGCCCCGTCCCCTGCGCCAGGTTCTTGCCAATGATTCGCCTGACGACGCCCACGCTCTGCGCAAGATTCGCAGTCATGCCAGCGCGAAGCGCCGCCGACATCGCCGCCTCCCCTGGCGCAACCCTGGCAAGATGGGTGCGGGGGTCGGCCTCTTCGAGAAAGAGCCTGCCGTGAAGCGCGAACGACGCCGTGTAGCAAGCCTGCTGGACGCCAGGTGCCCCCACTCCCCTAATGGCCGCGCCGTAGTAGGCCGGCGACGAGAAAACGTCCACCATCCCTGAGCGGATGACGCGCATCATGTCTTCGTGGTCCTGCCAGCCGTATCCGAAAAAGGCGCAGACGATCTTCTCGCCCCGCGTCAGCTCCTTGACGAACTTCGCGGCTTCAAGGAGGGCGTTGGCGACTTCGCGGGCGCGGGTCCGCTGGTATTCGCGCCGCGCCGCAGTGGCCTCCGGCGGCGCGAGAGGGTCGTTGGAGTAGCGTGCGCCAACATCGGGGAACTCGCTTCGCGGCCTTTCGCAGTCGAGCCATTCGCCACAGTGGAAGGCACCGATGTGCCAGCCGACGACGCGATCCCCATACGGCGCCGCTTCGGCATGCGCCAGCACATCCCGAAGCATCCGCTTGTAGAGCACGCGCCACGCGGTGGAGGTGGCCTTCACCTCGACCTTGGACGAACTCATCTCTTCGGGATGCGCGGCAACCCACCATTCGGGCGGCTCGATCTTGACGCGCGGCATGATCCACCCATCAGGGCACGCATCCAGTAGGCACTGAGCCATGGCGTCAAAGGCATTCCAGTCATATTGCCCCTCGCCCAGCCACCAGTCGTGCGGACGGTTCCTGACGGACCAGACATTGCTGAAAAGCCTCACGCCTGCCTCGGCCATAAGCCGCATCCCCCTCACACAGCCCGATGCGGCATAGTCCGCCGGGGCCACGAATGGGTCTGGAAGCGCGGCGACGGCATTCTGCGCCGCGCCGTCTATCGCAAGGCGCGGTCCAGCCGGTGTCTCGACGATTGAGAATACATGTCGTGCCATTGGGTCAGGTTGAAAGGTTGAGAAGTATAGAAGTTTGGCGCTGACGCGCCCTGGAGGTTTAGAAGTTGGGAAGTTGAAAGATGCACTCATCAGCAAAGTGCGGGCGGCGGGCTATCGAACGTAGGGTTGCGTCTGGTGAGGCCATCCGGCGAGTTCGTCCTCGACATCCGCGAACCAGGCCCAGGCGCAGACGTTGTCGGCCTCCACGCTCGCCCGGTATTCGACCATGGCATTAAAGGCGGCCATGAAGGCCGCTTCGTCGCCGCTCTTCTGCGCGACGCGTGTGCGATAGGTGAGGAGTCCGTCGTGAAGCCCCTTGCGGAGAAAAACCACGCGCTCCCTTTCAAGGCCATCAACTTTCGCCTCCGCCGCAGCGAGAAGCGCGTCCGCCCTGGCGAACCATTCTTCAGAGTAGAGGTCGGCGATATTCATCACGAAGTTCCGCCACCCGCCGCCGGGGGCGCCGTTTTTCGAGCGGTTCGCCGCGCCGATCCTCGCCCACTCGTCAGGGGTGAAGCGGTCGTCCAGCGCTTCAAGCATTTCACAATATCCGCGCACGTCGTCGGCCGCCGCACCGAATGCTGAGAGAAACTCCCCTGCCATCTTCCCGTATGGGGCGTCCGGCTCGCGGAGAATGCGCGCGGCAACGTAGTTCTTCATCGCCTGGGCGCTCCAGGCGCCAAGCATGGAGTCTTGGTCAACGGCCACCATGCCGTGCGCGAAGGCGAAGTTTATGTCGGCGGCCATCCGCCAAGCCTGGGAGTATGGCATGCTTCCGCCGCCAAACATGTAGTTCGGGCGATATAGCATTTGCGATGCGCCGCTGGCGTTCCAACCGAGCCAGTCGGCGCGGAACTCGTCGCTCCTTTCCCGCGCGAAGGGAAAGACGATGCCAGGCACAAAGGAAATCACGACCCCCTCCGCGACGCGCACCTCCCTCGGCGGCAGACGGTAGTTGGCGTAGGCGTAGGCGCAGACCTCGGCGAGCGGGTGGACCTTGCGCGCCTTTTCAAGAACGGCGTTGTAGAACCTCACGTAGCGGTCGGTGACGGACGGCGGCTCCAGGCCGGACGTGGCCACGCCGTCTTCGCCCCACTGCTCCATGGCCATGAAGAAGCGGTTCGTCCTCGCCACATCCCGGATTGTCCCGTTCCAGTAGGGATGGGTTGCGAAGCGCGGGTCGGCAGCGTCCCATGCGCGGCAGGCGGGGCAAGTGCAAAAGCCGGGGGAGTCGTTCTCGCAGCAGTTTATGTAGGGCGGCATCGCCGTTATGGCCACGCCCCTTTCGTCCAGCTCGCGCGCCCAGTCGCCGACGATGATGTCATGCACGTTTGTGTTGGAGACGCAAAGCGGGTAGTATTGGTTTCCCTGGTCGCCGGGCGGCAGATCGGCGAAGCAGCCCCTGCGCCCGTTCGGCTGCATGGCGAAGTATTCGGGATGGTCCGGGAAGCGGCTAAACCAGTCGGTGAAGGCATGGCCGAACCTAAACCCCCGCCTGAAGCCCATCCTGTTGCGCGTAAGCCACAGCTCGCGGCGCTCGACCTCGCGGCGGGCGTTTTCGGGGTCCTTCCAGCCCCAAAGCCTGTTGGCGACCGTTATGCGGCGCATCCCCTCCAGGTTGCCGCGCAGGGAGCGCTTGAGCAGAGGCTCGCGCCCAAGCCGCTCCACGCCGTCCATGCCCGGGATGGCGCGTTTGGGGATGACCTCGCCAAGTTCGCCCGGCCATATCCACCTGACGCCCATCTCGTTCTCAAGGAAGTCGTAAACGGCGTAGAGCGTGCCGCCGCCGGCGAGGGCGTATGATTTCTTGAACTTCTCCGTCTTCACGATGTCGTCGAATCCGGGGAGTTCCCCGCCGGCGAGGTAGAGGTCGCCGCCCACGCCCTTGACGAGCCGCTCTTCGACCTTCAGCGCGCCATAGTCGGTGCCGGCGCGGGAGAGGGCCTTCACGTTGCCCACGTATATATGGCGGTCTTCTTCCGCGGCGGCGCTCTCGGAGACGATGGGGACGCCTTCGCCAGTGGCCCTTTCAAGGTGGTACTCCAGTTCCCTCGCGGCAAAGGCCTCGCTGACCGTAGGCTTCTCAGGCAGGACAATGGAAACCGCACCGTAGGCGCATGGCGCGAGGACGGCGACCGCCGCCAGCGATTTCACTTTGTGGCTGAAATGCCTGTGCATGATTTTTCTTCACGCTCTACACGTTCTACACGGCCAACAAACCGCACTTGATTGGCTACTGGAATTGGTTGTTGGCAACACTTACACATTGGCAACAATTTCACTGGGCCTTTATGAGGCCGGAGGTCTTTTCCGTCGCAAGTATCGGCGTTGCGCCTCCGATTTGGACATAGACATCCTCCAGGGCCTTGACGTCGATTGACCACAATTCCGGCCTGCGGGGCGCACCTGCGGCCCTTTCGCCGCAGAGGGTTCCCGTCTTCTCCTGTTGAGGCATGGTGGCCAGAACGGCGCCGGACTCGTCCAGCAGCTCCGCCCCGGCCGGTTCATGCTCATCAGGCGCCACCGCCACGACTGCCTTGTCCGCGTCTGCCGGCATTGGGAAGTAGAGGTGGAAGTTCTCGCGGAAGAAATTGAGCGGGGCGTCGGCGAGCAGCCCCTGGCCCGGATAGGGCGAGGCGATGGAAACCGCGTTGCCGCGCGTGTTGATCTCGAACCTGCGGAGATTGCGCCCCGTGGAAACGATTGTCACGGACTGCACGGCGGAGGTGATGGAGAAGGTTCCGATGTCGGTGCCGGCCATGTCGCGCATTTGCACCGGGCAGTTCAGCGTTCGGCCGCCAATGGACTGTGCCCGGAACTCAATCGTGTATTCGCCCTCCCCCGGCAGATACTGGAGGAATGTGAACATCCTGCGGCACATCGGCGTTGGCTTTGTCACGACCGCGTCCGGCGCAATTGGTCGAAGATCGCGCCAATCCGAAAACGCCTCGCCAAAGGTCTTGCGAATTTCAAGATTGGGACGGTTCCTCTCGGCAAACGCGGCGAAGTCGAAAGGCGTGGACATTTCACTGCGCTCGACGGCAAGCGTCCCGCCAACGGACTCGATGCCCACTCCCCTCGTCCCGGCAAATTCAACAGCATTGTCACCATCCGTCACAAGCCTGCAATTCTCAAAGGACAGGTTCGCGGCGTCGGCCAGCAGCGCCTTGTTGTCGATCAGCACGCCGCCAGCCCCGCCACGGGCGTCGAGCAGGGTGTTCTTCACCGTCACGGACGCCGTTTCGCCGGAGAGGCCGGAGACGACCAGCGCCCGCCCCTTGTTGCCGGCGAACTGGCAGTCCTCGATTGAGATGGCACCCCTTACGGGCTTCCGCTTGCCGTTGGCCCCAACCCTGACCATTATGCCGTTGGCCGCGTTGCCGCGGGCGCGGCAGTTCCGCACGGTCGCGGAGACCGGCTCGGTGGTTTCGTCAAATTGCAGCAGGTGGAAGATGATGCCATGCGAGGCGTTGCCGTCGAATTCGCAGTTCTCGACCAGGCAGTTCGACAGCGTTTCATCGGGCCTGTTCGGCTCGAAGTCGATGCCGCACTCCGGCGGGGTGCCCTTCGTGTTGATGAAGCGCGAATCCGCGATGGTCAGGTTGCGCGCGCTGATGACGCTGATGCCCTGGCGGTAGTGGTCGCTGCAGAGGACGCGCCGGATGTCGACGTCCGCGCTGCCCCGCCCCACGTAGATGCCGTCGCCGCCCGAATGGCTGAAGGAGAGGTCGGAGACGCGGACGAAAGCGCTGCCGACAATCTTCAGCGTGTGGCGCCATTCGCTGAAGCGGTAGGCCGAGCGGTCGGCGTAGTCCTCGCGCTCCATCCGCAGGAGGGCATTCCCCTCGCCGCGCAGCAACACGTTCGTCACGCCGCGCGCCGTGAACAGGCAGTCGTTCGGGCTCTTGAAAGCGCCCTTCAGCGCCCGCACGACGACGCCGTCGCCAAGCACGACCTCCTGGTTGGAGCGCAGGAAGATCGGCTCTACGATCCAGTCGCCGTCTTGACGGTCGATGACCACCTTTGCCGCGCCCGAGTCCAAGGCCGCCTGAAGGCACTTAGTCGCATTCGTCGCGTTCCACCCGAAGGAGGAGGCCATGACGGTGGGGATGGGAGGTGTAGGGGTAGTGGTAGATGGAGGTGTAGGTTGGACTTTCCCGATGCATCCCGCCAATGACAAGGCGGCAATCCCCGCCACAGTTGCAGCAACATTGAAACTCTTCATCGCTTCAAAAAAACTTCATGGCTTCAAAAAGAAGGGGGCGCGTTTGCGCCCCCCTTGCTGCCGCCTACCTGAAGACTATCGTCAGGCCGGGGCTGAAGACAGCCGAGAACGTCGTGTAGCCCGTTCCCGCATCGTCAGCGCGCTCAATGGCGACGCTGCCCAGTCCGTCGCGGTGCAGGTTGAGACTACTTGCCACGCCATCCGCAGCCGTGGTCTTGACTGTAATCAGGCCCAGTTTCCGGCGCTTCACGGCGTCATACGCCTCGCGGCTGTAATTCTCAATGATCACGTCAATGGTGCCCTCGAAGGGCGTGTCCGTTGCGACGTTCTTGAAGCCGAACTGCGCAAGTTCGGCATCGGCGGTCGTGTAGTCGAGCTTGAGGCCAGTCGTGGCGTTGGCGGCGAGCGAGACGGTGAGGCCGTCAACGCAGCCAGCCGAGAGCGCTTTCACGTAGCCGTTGGTGACGACGAAGAGGCGGTTCGTCGCGTCTGCGGACTGCCCGCCGTCGATGTAAACGTCGGCGTGTGCGCCATCGCCGCCGAGGGCGAGCGTGCCATTGCCCTCCTTGAACATCGTGCCATGAATGCGACGCGGCCAGTTGACCGTCAGCGCGCCCGGTTCCTGCACGTAGATCCGCCCGATGCCCTCGATGCAAAGGCCGCGATTGAGGCCAGCCGCCAGCGTGACGTCCGCATTCGTGACGGCAAGGCGAGCCATGTCCTTTATCGTGAGCGCATTCGCGTCGAAAGTCTCCTTCGCGCCGCCGAGGTTCCGCCCGTCGTTCACATAGAGGGTTTGGAAGTGCGTGCCGAAATCCCAGCGTCCGTCTTTCTGTTCCCGGTGCGCCACGGTGATGTTGCCCGTGAAGTTCGTGTTAAGTCCGGTCAGCACGTAGTTGCCCTGCGAGGCACTGGTGCTACTGACGCCGTGAAGCAGGAGATCCGCCGCACCGACGATCTCGGCATCAATGGTCAATGTCTTGTCGCAATAGGCACCAAGGTCAATCGTCCCAGAAACGGCATTGAACGTGTCGGCTACAATCGTGCTGTCCGTCCACGCACCTGTCCAGATGACCGGATTGCCGAACGCAGTGAACTCCGGCACGCGGAAGGACTTTGTGAAAAGTGTCAACTGACTGCCGGCTTTCGTGAAGGAGAGACCTGGGAAGTCGTAGTCACTGCTCTGAGCGACAAGAGTTCTCAAATTTTTCTCACTGAAATAGTGGGCGGGCGCATGCGTATCGCTTGGCACAAGGCCGTCAGACCACGCGGCGGCGTTGGTGAGCGAACTGTAGCCTTCAGGGAAAGATCCGATGGCCTTTTCCTTTGTGCTTTCATTGGCGTAGTTGCTAATCTGCCTGACCATCGGCTCAAAGGTCGCGACGAGCGACTTCGTCACGCCGTCATTCTCGACGGCGAGGCTGTAGTGAGACGCGGGAATGAACGTATCGAGGCGGAGGACGAAGTCTGAGGCGTCGAGATTGCTAGATGCGGGCGCGGTCAGAATCGTCACCTTGTTCGTGCTGGGAATCCTCGGATCGTATTTGACATTCACGGCGACCGGTGCCGTCACGGAAAGCGAATCGCGCGCATGGATGATGCCGTTCGTGGGCGTGGTCGTGTCGCCGGAAACGACGATTACGGAGTTCGCGGCAAGTTCCAGCGTCCCGACAGTGCATTCCGCTACATCCGCTGACTGGTAGGTGTAATGCGTGTTCACGCCCTTGCGCGCCTCGATTGCCGTTCTCGCATTGACCTGAATCGTGCCGTCAACAGTGGTGTCGCCTAGCATCAGACACGTATCCCATTCCCCAAATGGAACAGTAGTCAGAGCTGTTCGCACGACGATTTTTCCTTCATAGTCAGAGCAGTCGCCGGTAATCGCCACTGTGAAGTTCGTGCCATGCGATGCCGCATAACTGCCGATGGCAAGAGCCGCATCCGATTCAGAGGAAAACGGCGCATCAATTAGAAGGCGCCTGTTGCTGAACTTCGAAGAGTCCGTCTGATCCGCCCGGCAGAAAATTGAGAATGGATCTGAATCGGACGATAGGACACTGATGCCTGCATCGGCATGAAGAACAGTATCGCGTAGCGCAATGACATTATACTGGCTGTATGAAACCCTGAAATATCCAAAAACAAAGGAAATGCCATTCGGAAATGACGTCTCATTTCCATCAAGATTGGGATGGCCGATCCTATTATTGCCAGACACCGCCGTATCGCCGACTTGAAGGAGGCCGCCGGCAAATGTGTCACCAGTAGTGCCACTAGGAGTAGTCAGCCGCAACTGCGCGTTGTTCCGCAGGATGTATGTGTCGTCCGCATTGAACGCTGTCGCGCGATTGCCGCTTCCATCTACCCAGGCGGCTGGATTGATAACGCCTCGCACCGCGCCCACACTATCATTAAGCGGCGTTGAAAGACTTGTATCGCCGGCGAAGTACCATGTCGTCGCCTGTGCGGACAAGGCCGCGAGGACGGTCGCACCCGCCAACAGAGCGGCTGCCGTGGTTGTTCTTACGTTCATGTTAGTCTCCTTAGTTTTGGTTGGTGAATAAAAAAGACACTATAATTGTATATAAGGTAGTTTACTTTGTCAAGAAAAAATTTTCAAGTGGGAAACGGGGAACAGGGAACGGGGAACGGGGAACGGAGAGATGAATGTGCCAATGTGGGGCTAGGGACTAGGGGCTAGGGACTAGGGGCTGGGGGCTAGGGGCTAGGGACTAGGGGCGGACTCCGTTCCGGCTGCAACGCGCCATGTCTACAGTCAATGTCGAGGGCGTGGCTTCCGCAGGAAACTGATGGCTGCGAAGCGCGGGCGCCGTAGGCAATCCGGCCCGCGATGAGAGTCATCCCTGCGGATGCCACGCCCCAAAAACCGTTCCAATCGTCGCGCCGAAAGGCGCAGTAAACGGCGTTCCTTCCCCTACCCTAGCATTTCAACCAAGGGGTCGAAGCCTTCGTCGTGGAAGCCCAGGTGGTTGTGGCGCGACCAGCCTTCGGCGAAGGTCGTGCCGCCGCCGGCGAGCGCGCCCATCTCCTTGCAGAAGGAGTGCATCGTCTCAAGGTAGGCGTCCATGCCCTGCGAGTCGTCGAGCCAGTCGCGCTGGCTGCGGTGTTCGGCAAGGGCAGCCGTCTTGGCTTCCATGACGGAATCGATTGGTATCAGGAAGTCCGGCTTGCGGAACTGCCCCATGGAGTCATGGTGCCCGTGCGGCTGGGCATGATAGACGGCCACCGGGTTCTCGGCGATTTCGCGCATCGGGTCGCACGGGGCGTTCGGCATCCCCCGGCAGAAGGCCGCCATCACCGCGAGCCGCGCCGTCTGCACATGGTCCTCCATGTAGTCGAAGAGCGACGGAACAAGGAGGATGTCGGGGCGCACGGCGCGGACGACGGATATGGCCTTTGCGAGCTGCTCCTTGCAGTAGAAGACCTCAAGGTCGTGCGTCAGCGGCGGCCAGTAGGTCGCGCCAAGCCTGGCGGCAGCGGCGCGCGACTCCTCGCCGCGCACCCTTGCCGTCTCGGCGGCGTCCATCTGGTTCGAGCCGCAGCAGCCGTCGGCGAAGGTCATGTAGTGGATCTCGCCCCCCTTCTCGCGGAGGAGAAGCATCGTGCCGGCCATGCCGAACTCGATGTCGTCGGGATGCGCACCGATTGCGAAGACGCGCTTCATGGCCTAGTGCATCTCCACTTCGCAAGTGCCGATGCCGGGGCGGAAGAAGTTGAAGCGGACATCGGGGTGGTCGGCCAGCAGCGACATCGGGACGGCTGCGTCCGCGATCTTCTTGGAAATCATGAAGGCGGAGAGGCGCATGCCGAAGGGGTTGTCGTGGTGGCCCGGATGCCAGATGGAGACAGTCTCGGCCTTCCACGTCTCGTATGGGCCGACCGACATCGCCTGCGACGGGACAGACTGCACGACGCCGCCGCCGGAAGTGCGGGCGTTCTGGATGAGGGTCATGGGGTGGAGTTCGACCATCCGCGTGCGGAGCTGGCGCTGGACTTCCGGCGGAGGCGGCGCATCGAGGTATGCGCCCTCGCGCCGTGGCGGGTCGTTGAAGGCCCAGTGCTTTGTTTCGCCCTGGCCGCCCTGCATGATCACGCAGCGGAAGTCCTCCCAGCTCTTGCAGTAGGCGGCGGTGTCGGTGTCGGGGAAATGGAGGTTCTCGTCCGGCATGCGCAGCTCGGGGCGGATGCGGTCGAAGCAGAGTTCGCGGTCGGCCTTCTGGAAGCCAAGGGGGAAGTCGCGGCCGACGGCCTTGCCGTCAACCACCCACTCGTCCATGCCCCAGAAGTGGCAGTGGCGGAGGTCGAGGCCGATGGCGTTGACGATCTGCGCCACGATGGGGAGCTGCTCGGTGGGGCCGATAGGGCCGCAGATGCCGGCGGGGCGGTCAGGCGTGGCCTTCTTCCAGGCCTCGATGTATTCGAGCGCCTCGGCGGCGTAGAACTCCTGGATGGTTTCGTAGAACGTGACCTTGAAGCCGGGGCGGGAGAGTTGGAGGATGTCCTTCTCAGTTAGGCGCGCTGCGGCGTCGAGGATTTCCTTGTCGAGCGTGGTGTAGTCCCACCAGCCGGGGGCGACTTTGCTTTGGTTTCTCATGTTAGCTCCTTAATTTTCAACCATAGATTGTATATAGGGTAGTTTAGATTGTCAAGCGACAGGCGACTGGAGGAACCGGAGGGACTGGAGGGCCTGGAGGAGCAAACTTGCTGTCGCTTGTCCTCCGCCGCCATAGTTGCCATTAGATATGATTAAGCATATAATTGTTTGGCTTTGGTTAAGTTCCAACTCACAACTCACAACTCACAACTCCCAACTCACAACTCTCAACTCGTTATTATGCGCATAACCTCTATCAAAACTTTCTGCATCGACTGCTTCCGCACCAACTGGGTCTTCGTGAAGGTCTTCACCGACGAGGGCGTCACCGGACTCGGCGAAGGGACGCTCGAATACAAGGAAAACGCCCTCATCGGCGCCATCGCAGACCTCGAGCACGCGCTCGTCGGCAAGGATCCCTTCGACACCGAGTGGATCTGGCACGAGAACTACCGCGACGCCTACTGGCGCGGCGGCCCCGTCCTAATGAGCGCCCTCTCCGCCATTGACATGGCCCTCTGGGACATCAAGGGCAAGGCCCTCAAACTACCGGTGTGGAAACTCATCGGCGGCAAGTGCCGCGAGGGCGTCCCCTGCTACGCCAACTGCTGGTTCTCCGGCGCGAAGGAGCCTGAGGAATTCGCCGACAAGGCCGCCGCCGCCGTGGAGCGCGGCTTCAAGGGCCTTAAGTGGGACCCCTTCGGCAAGAACTACCGCCAGCTGCCGCCCGAAGACTTCAAGAAAGCCATGCGCTGCATCGAGGCCGTCAAGGGCGCGACCGAGGGCAAGGCCGAAATACTCATCGAGTGCCATGGCCGCTTCGACCTCCCCACCGCCCTGCGCCTCTGCAATGCCCTCGCCCCATTCTCCCCCTACTGGGTTGAGGAGCCAATCATCCCCGACACCATGCGCGCCCTGGCCGACCTCCGCTCCCGCGTAAGCGTACCCATCGCATGCGGTGAGCGCCTCTTCACCGTCCAGCAGGTTTTCGACGCCATCTCACTCGGCGCTTGCGACTATCTCCAGCCCGACTCCTCCCACGCCGGCGGCATCACCGGCATGCAGAAGATCGCCGCCCTCTGCGAGGCGCACCAAGTCCCGTTCTGCGCCCACAACCCAAGCGGCCCAGTCGCCAACGCGGTAACCCTCGCCCTCGGCGTCTCGACCCCCGGCTACTGCATCCACGAAACGCTCTTCGACGATGTTCCTTGGCGCGCCGACGTGATCGACGAGGACGTGCGCTTCGCCGACGGCCTGATGTATCCATCCGACCGCTATGGACTCGGCGTGGAGCTCAACGAGGAAGCCGCGCTCGCCCATCCCAAGCAGGACCACTGGCTGCGCCACTATGTCGGGACGCTCACCAACATCCGCCCACCCAACACCCGCGACTACTACCACGCATAGATACGGTTGAAAAGTTGAAAAGTTGAAAGGTTGAAAAGTTGGGAAGTTGAAAAGTTGAGAGGTTCGGAAGTTGAAAAGTTGGGAAGTTCGGAAGTTCGGAAGTTGAAAAGTTGAAAGGTTGAAAAGTTCGGAAGTTGAAGGTTCATAAGGTGAATTTGACGGCAAAGGCAATCGCGCGCGCGGCAATTGGCGCGCTTCTATCCCTGTTCATGGCGCAGTCCGCACTGGCCGCCAGCGCGGTCGTGGTCCTGCACGGGGATGAAGCGCTGGCCGACGCCGGCGAGCGCCGCTTCGCCAAGTCGCTCGCCAACCATGCCGTCCGCTGGATGCGGGACGGCGGAGTCGTAGCCGACATCGCCTCCGACCGCGACGTTCCCGGCGTCCTCTCCGGCCGCAAGGTTGCCGTCCTCGTCCACTGCGCCGAACCGACTACGCGCCAGATTTCCGCCTACCGCTCCTTCGTGGCGAAAGGCGGCCGCCTGATCGTCACCTATTCCAGCTCGCCGGCGCTGGCCGACATCGTCGGCGTCCGCGTGGGAAAATACCGACGCGACCCATCGCGCGTGGCCATGTCATTCCCAGATGCCGGACGGCCGCCCAACGTGGCGCCGCTAATAAGGCAGTCGTCGCCGAACATCGTCGAGGCTTTCGCCATACCCGGCCGCAGCCGCGTGCTGGCCTGGTGGGCCGACAACGCCGGACGCCTCCTTGCCGACGCCGCATGGCTGGCGGGCGACGGCGGATACTGGATGACGCACGTCCTCCTGGCCGACGGCGACGCCGCGCAGAAGGGGACGCTCCTTCTCGCCCTCGCCGCAGAGGCGGCGCCGGCGCTGTGGCGCACCGCAGCCGAGGCTCGGATAGCCGCCGCCCCGCACGTGGGGTCGTGGAGCACCCTCAAGGATGCCAACCTGGCAGTGCAGCGCCAGCGCGACCCCACAAGGCGGACGCGCGTGACCGGAGAGGTCAATTCGGCGACATCGGCGCTGAATGCGGCGCGCGGGGCGCTCTCCGCAGGGCGCGGCGCCGACGCCTGGCACCTCGCCTCCGAGGCGCGGCGCCATCTCGAATGCGCATACGGCCTCGCACAGTCGCCGCGCCAGGGCGAAATCCGCGCCGTCTGGGACCACTCTGGATGCGGACTCTACCCCGGCGACTGGCCACGGACCTGCCGCGAACTCGCCGAATCCGGCATAACCGACATCTTCATCAACTCCGCCTCCCCCGTGGCCGCGAACTGCAACATCTCCTCCGTTCCTCGCTCGGCCAACTACCAGCGCTTCGGCGACCAGCTTGCCGCCTGCCTCGCCGCCGCTCGCCCATACGGCATCCGCGTCCACGCCTGGCTCTTCTGCTTCTCAACCACCGGTGCGACCGCCGACCGCCGCGAATCCTTCCGCAAGGCCGGATGGCTCGTCGATGCCACCAACGGCACCCAGCAGGACTGGCTCGACCCCTCCTCCGCCGCCGTCAGAAGCAAGGTCACCGCCATCGCCACCGAGATAATGTCCAAATACCGCATCGACGGGCTCCACCTCGACTTCGTCCGCTACCAGGACTACTACAACTCCCTCGGCTACGGAACGAAGACGCGCTTCTCCCGCGACGAGCTTGGCGGCAAGGTCCCCGCCAACTGGACGGACGCGGCGAAGAAGGCGCCGCTCATGGGGCAGGTCATGCGCTGGCGCACCCGCCAGGTGACGTCGCTGGTGGCATCCATCCGCGCGGCACAGCGGCGCACGGCCCCCGGCATCACCCTCTCCGCCGCAGTGCTAGGCAAATATCCGGCGTGCGTGGAGTCGGTAGGCCAGGACTGGATGGCATGGATCGAGGCCGGACACATCGACTACGCGATGCCTATGAACTACACCGAAAGCAACGAAAAATACGCCGAACTACTGGCGACGCAGCTGAAGAAGCCGTCGATAGCGCAGCGCATCGTTGGCGGCATCGGCGTGACGGCGTCCGAAAGCCGACTCGGGCCGGGTCAGGTCATCGACCAGGCAAACGCCCTCCGCGCGCGCGGCGCGGCCGGATTCATCCTCTTCGACCTCGATGCGACACTCTCAAACGAAATCCTGCCAATACTCCGCCTCGGAATCACCGCCCGCCCCCGCTAACAACTTCCCCTTCCCTAACGACTAACGACTAACGACAAGCGACAAGCGACTAACTACTAACCACTAACCTTTCAACTTCTCAACCTTTCAACTTTTCAACTTCTCAACCCCTAGCCCCTAACCCCTAACCTTTCAACTTCTCAACTTTTCAACTTTTCAACTTTTCAACTTTTCAACTTCTCAACTTTTCAACTTCTCAACCCCTAACCCCTAGCCCCTAGCCCCTACTACCTATGAACCACACTAACTCATATCTCTCCGCCACAGCAGCGACGCTGCTTCTGTCCGCGATTGCAGCCGCAACCGCCTACGCTGACAATCCCATTTCCGCCACAGTGACGCCTTACACCTTTGTTGGCCGCGTCATGGACGCCAAGCACGCGGCCTTCGACACCAACCGCGTCTGCACCATCTCCGCGTACGACTCCGAGTCACGCGAACTAATCGCCGAGACCGAGAGCACCTATCTCCCCGGCGTCCGCGAGAACTATGCCCTGAAGATCCCCGTGGCCACGGCCAGCGCCAACGACCACGCCGTCCAGGACGACGACCTGGCCATCGAGGTCACCGACGAAAAGGGCAAGGTCTGGCAGGGGAAGGTGCCCGACTCCGTATGCGGCGCGGCCGGCGGCATCCGCAGGGTAGATATCGTCCTCGGCAACGACTCAAACGGCGACGGCATCGACGACACTCTTTACAACAGCCTCAAGACACAGTGGGAAGACAGCGACTACTGGCAATACGGCAAAGCGTTCGACCCCAATGCCGACTATGACGGCGACGGCATCTCCACCATCAACGAGGCATACGCGGGAACCGACCCCTTCAACCCGAATGCCAGCCTGCGCATCACATCCTTTAATGCCGACGCCGAAAAGGAGCCGACGCGCGGCACCCGGGGTGCGGCTAGCACCACGGCCCACTCGCTGTCTTTCGAGGCCCAGGCAGGACGCGCCTACTCCATTGAAACCACCACCAACCTCGTAAACCCGGCCTGGGCGCAGACCTCATTCACGCTCCCAGACTCCGACAAGGCCGAGGAGATAATCTCAATCCCATCCACGGAAACCGGCTACGCCGTTCCCGTGACCATCTATCTTCTCCCGACCGACGACCCCGCGCGCTTCTACCGCGTCCACCTCGAATAGAGGCTTTCAGCGCAGTTTCATTGCCGCTATTTCCGCAGCGAAGGCCTTGCGCATGGTGGCAAGGTCATTTGCGGTGATGGTTGTCCCTTCTGTGCCTTCGCCAAGGACGCGCACATTGGCGACGCCCGGTATCGGCACCGTTGAAACCACCAGCGGGTAGGAAGCAAGGGCTTCCCGGTAGGGCGAGCCATTCATGAGAGCCGCAGCCGGAGGCATCTCGAAGACATCGTATTGGAGGCCATTGTCCACGCCCCAGGCAAGCGCCCAAGTCTCAAGGATGCGGTCGGCGGGGTTGCGCCAGCGGCCAACTGCAACCGAACAGCATGATGCGCGGGTAGAATAGGGGCGAACGACGGCGAGCGTGGCGCGCGGGGATGCGCTCCCTCCCATCGTGCCATGCAATTCCGCATGCAGTTCCTTCGCGTATTCCCAGCTTTCGGGGGAGCCGTTGGGGAAGGTCATGGACTCGAAGCGACCAGGCGTGGTGGCCGCGCCGTAGCCAAGCCACATTATGGCGGCGGGGGCAAAGGGCTCGTGCTGCGCCCACATCCGGCGCATCTGGTCGGGCGTGACATGGCCAAGGCCGCTCGGTGCGTAGGCATGGGCCTGCATCCATGGCACCAGCGGCTTGCCATAGCGCCGCGCCAGCCCCGCCATGTAGCCCATGTCCTCGGGGATGCGGCCACTGGCGTAGCCGCCCGCCGCTACGGGATAGGGGTCGATGTGGAGGAAGTCGAGTTCGCGCGCGAGAAGTTCCTGTCCGCTGCCGTCGCGGTCGTTTGACTCTGACCAAACGCCGGCTCGCGTGGTGTTGCGGAATACGAGGAGGTCTGGCGTAATCTCCCGCACCCCATCGCGGAAGGCGCGCGTAAGTTCCGCGCAGGCCTGGTGGAATGAGTAGAGGGCGATGCCGTAGGCCTCCGCGCCGTAGATTTCGGGATAGCCGCATGTGCGGGGCTGGAGCAAAGGACGGGGGGATGCTCCCCCTGCGCAAGCGGCTGCGAAGGCCGCCTGGCCGCTGGGCGAGAAGCCCCAGAGAGGGAAGCTGCATGCGGGGGAATCCAACCATCCAGTGAGGTTGAAGCACTCGTCGCCAAAGCGAATGGCGACGATTTCGTTTGAGGGGAATGTTCCTTCGTTCGCCAGAGCCCACTGGTTCGCGCGCCATGAGCCGACAAACCGCGCCCGTTCGCGGGTGAGTTCCGAGAAGACGGAAAGTTGTCCGGAGCCGCGCTTCCATGAGTCGCTTTCGGGGTCGCTCTCCCAATATACGGCGATACCGACCTTGTCGAGGAGGCAGTCCGCGCAGTCCGTCAGGTCGAAGCGGAGACGCACGAGGAGGCGGTTCTCGATCTCCGGGCCGGATAGTCCGGCGGAGGTGTCATTCTCAGGCGTATCGCCAGAGGCGGCTGGCATGACCTCGCAGGGGATTATCCGCAGGTGCTGGGAACCGTCGAAGAGGCGCTCCGGCACGACAATCTCCGCCTTGCCGGTCGGGCGCATCGAGCCGAAGTAGTGGCCGCTGTGAACGGTGCGATCCGTGCCGTCCACGCCTTTGACGGTTCGCGTGTAGGGCTGGCCGCGTGAATAGACGGGCGGCTCGACGATTATCTCGTGCGGGCCGGCGGTGAAGGAGAAGAGGTTGCGGTCGATGGACAGGCCGCGATAGGCGCCGCCTATGCAGACGGCGCGCTCGCACGGCTTGCCGTCGCGGCTGGCGGGGCGCGAGTCCTTCGACGGGTCCGGCCCGGACGTGAAGCCCTTCACGCCACATTTGCGCAAGGCGGCTAGGCTGCGCCGGCAGTCATCAAGCTGCCATGTTGACACCTCAACGCAATCAACGCCATGCTCCGCGCAGTCGCGGATCGTCGCCTCCATGTCGCTCCGTCCCTGCGTGGACATCCAGACAAAAGGGAACCCACTGCCGGAAGCGGCGGTTTCCTGTGAAGAGTTATGAGTGAAGGGTGAAGGGTTTGCGGAGGCGAGTTCAACGCAAAAACCGCAAAGGGCAACGCAAAGAAATGTGAAGTAGTTCATGGTTTTTCCGATAGCCATCGACAGCCATCGTTAGCTGTCGATAGCTGTCGAATGCGCCAAAATCTACCGAATAGTTAAGACAAATGGCTGAGTGTGCTTCAGGAGGAGAGTTCTGTTGCGACTGGCAAGATGCCATCCGGCGGCAGCGGTTTCGGAGTCGAGCGCCGGGAGTCCGCTGATGGCTCCGGTGGCGGTGGCCAGCGGCAGGCCGTCCGTTTCGTAAGGAACCATGGCTCCACCCGCGAAGACCGCCTGATCAACGCGGACGGTTGCGCCGTCCTCGAAGGAGAGGTCGCCGTCCACTGTGACGAACGGCGAGGCGCCGACGTTGGCTGCGCCAATCTCAATCGTTCCCGCAAAGGCGAGGTTGCCCGTGACGTCGAGCTTGCCGCCGCCGACTTCGTCGGAGACAGCGCCGGAGATGGTGGCCGTCTTGCCTGACCACACGTTCACCGCCTGCGTCTTGCCGTTCAGATCAAAGCCATTGGCGAAGGTGAGGTCGCCGTCGGCATACTGGCTCTGGAGCTGGATGACGGTGCCATCTGGCAGATAGTCGGTGCCGGAAACGAGCTTCGCGCCTTCGCCGCCGAGGTTGACCGTGAGGTCTCCGCCATTGGCCGCGAAGCCGCCGCGAAGGGCGTAGGAAGAGGGATAGGCCGAGAACCGCTTCCAGCAGAGTTCGCCCTTGCCCGTGCCGGAGGGGCGCGTGAAGGTGCCCGCCGTCTCGATCACGCCCACACCGTTCGTGCCGTCGGCGAGCTTGATGCCGGCGAGCGGGGAGAAGGTCGCGGGGGCGATGCGCGCGTGGCCCTGGATGTAGTAGTCGCCCGTGAAGGCCGAGTGGTCGCCCGTGAAGGCCAATGCGCAGCCGCGGCGGTTGACGTCCGAGGTCAGCAGGGCGCCCGAACCGAAAAGCGCCGAGGAGACGGTGTTGCCCGTGCTGCGTTCCGGCGAGAAAATCAATGCCGAACCCTCGAGAAGTTCAATCGGATGCGAGATGTCGAATGCGGTTGAGCCGCGCAAACCGATGGAGCAATAGCCGCTGGCGCGGACGGGCGAACCGCTGGCGCCAAGGCCGCTGTCGGCCTGGACGAAGACGCCGCCATTCACGAGGTTCAATCCACCGGAGAAGGTCTGGGCGCCGAGGAGCCACGCCTGCGCGCCGAGCTCGGGACGCAACTGCTTCTCGCCCGCGATGGTGAGAGCCATCGGCGTGTTCGCATCGGGGTCGGCGAAGGGGCCGTAGAGTCGGCGCCACTGGTTGACATAGACCTCGTTGCCGTTCGCCTGCGAGTAGGAACGCTTGCCGATTTCCTGGTTGTCGCCGTAGATGAACATGCCGTCCTTCGCGCGCGTCGTGAAAGCGCCGCCTCCCGTCACGTTCAGGCGGACTGTTCCCTCATGCGGACGCTGGCAGACGATCATGCCGGACTTGATTTCGACTTTCCCACTGCTTCTGACATAGCAACTCACGTCCGGCGAGAGCGGCAGAATGACGCTGTTGACGGAAGAGATTTCAGGTGCGGAACTTTCGGCGATGCTCGTACTTGGTTTCCAGTTCGCGTCCGCGCCGGGCGTCGTAGAGGTCGTAACGAGCGAGAGCGAACCGTCCGCCGCACGCTCGAAGAGAGATGGGGATTTGTAGCCGCTGGCATCCTTGTTCGCATAGACGAGGCCGTTCACCACGGGGCTGTCGGACGAGGAAGTCGCCGTCGAGCCTGTCGAGTCGAGCGCGAGGGCGAGCCTGTTGGTGTGCGTGACGAGGGCGAGGCCCTGGTTCACGGAGAGCGCGCCAATCTCGAGCGCCGCATCGCCGGCGTTAACAGCTTCGGCGCGAATCTGAACGATACCGTTAGTGGCGTCGAAGCGGTTGAGCGAAGACGTGCTTCCCGTAAGCGGACGCAGAATCGTTCCCTCGCCCATGCGCAGGGCGGAGACCGAAGTAAGTTTCCCGCCGTTGGGCGCGAAGACGCCCTCGGCAATCTCGAGTTCGCCATTGAACGCATTGTCGCTAGTCAACCTCAAGGCGCCATCGCCGGTCTTGCGGAGGACGCCGCCCGCGTTGGAGGCAAGTGTCGCCGTGGCCGCCGCGCCGGAACCGGTCGCGGACGAAATTGCCACCGTCACGCTGTCGCCAGCAGCGTAGCCTTCGCCTCGGCATGTTACGACGATCTTTTCGAGCGTGCGATCCTTGTTGAGAACGGCGTAGGCCGTGGCGCCGGAGCCGCTACCGCCCGTAATCGTCACCTTCGGCGCGGTGACGTAGCCTGAGCCTGGATTGGTTAGCATGATTTCAGCGACGCCATAGCCCTGCGCCTGGCGGAACGTGGCGGAACTGGAGGCGGTGACACCGGACGGCACCTCGATCACGCCTCCGCCGGGATAGACGACATTCTGCGCTGTGTTGTCCAGGCCGCCCGTGGAATACGCCCTGCCGTCGGTCACAAGGGCGATTGTTCCACCATCGAAATTCAGGAACTTTGCATTGCCGACGTTCCCGTAGGTGCCGAACCCGCGGGACATCTCAAGGCGGCCGCCGTTCAGATTGATTACCGCCGTGTTGCCGCTTGCGTTATCTCCTCGCCCCAGCACTGGCAGATACGTGAAGACGCGGCCGTCGCCATCAATGGTGAGCGCGGCTCGGCCATCTGTCACGTTGCTATTCCAATAGCCGATGCAAGGACGCTCGTTCCACAAGTCGAGGAAACCCCCGTCGATGTAGAGGTCGGCGGCTTTGCTCGTGGAGGCGCCGACCTTCGCATAGACCTCGCCCGCGACGCTCGTGCGGCGCGTCGCGACCTTTCCGCCGGAGATATGGAGCGAACTATAGTTGTCCTTGCCGCCAATCAACAGAAATTCGGCGTCTCCCGAACCAAGCGAAACCTCGCCGCCATTGACGCGGATGTAGCCGTCCTTGTTGTCGGTGCTGCCCGTCTTCAGGATGCCGTTCGTGACTGAAACAATTCCTCCATCTACCCAAAGTGTCCCTGGATTGCTGTTCCCGGCAATCAGGTTGAATCCGACCACCGT
>JAEEGL011638312.1_pt1 | contig 26789 bp, 26 predicted proteins | sample 9134231 | NCBI WGS metagenome assembly JAEEGL01 (sample SAMN16246548, study PRJNA631951) | gut metagenome | biome: gut microbiome; feature: rumen; material: fiber-attached | host: Bos | place: Iran: Karaj | collected 2018-10 | reverse complement strand
GCCGATGCCCGTGTCCGAGATGGAGATATTGGCGTAGTTCTCGTCGGAGGACACCTGAACGGTCACGGAGCCATCCGGTTTGTTGTACTTGATGGCGTTCTCCACCAGGTTGATGAGCATCTGCTCCACACGGTCCTTGTTTCCGTTCACGTATACGGGAACGGAATTCAGGTGCGCGTTGATGGTGACGCCCTTTTCCCCCGCGTGGATGCGGAGCATGTCCGCCACCTCGAAGGCCATCTTGTCGATGCGGATCCGCTCGATACTCACATCGTCCCTGCCGGATTCCAATTTCGAGATGGACAGTATGTCGTTGATCAGACGCGTGAGCCGTTCCGTCTCCAGCATGATGATGCGCAGGAACTTGTGCGCCATTTCCGGGTTGTCGATGGCGCCGGCCTCCAGGGTCTCCACAAATCCACGGATGGACGTCAGGGGCGTCTTCAATTCGTGGGACACGTTGGCGGCAAAGTCCGTGCGGACCTGCTCAAGTCGGCGAAGCTCGGTAATGTCCTCCACCATGGCCAGCGCGCCGACCACCTTGCCTTCCTGGCGCATGGGCGACACGTACAGCCGCAGCGGCCTGCGCCCGCGTCCCGAAGCGGTGCGCGCGGCGACCTCGTTCGTGTATACGCCGCCTTGCTGCATGGCTTCCGAGAGTACCTCGTCCAGCTTCACGTCCTTGGACGCCTCGCTGACCAGCATGCCCTCCGGGTTGCCCACGATGCCCATCAGCTTCTTGGCCACGGGCGTCACCAGCATGATGCGCATATCCTGGTCCACGGCGATGATGCCGTTCTGCATCTGCGTCATGACGACGTTCAGCGCGTGGTTTCGGCTGCGCTGCCGGAATATGCGCTCCTGCACCCGGCCAATAAGGGAATTGTACTCCGCGGCTTCCTCGGCGCGCACGCCGTCGGAAGATATACGGGCATCCCAGTTGTCCTCGGAAAAGTCGATCAGGACCAGCTTCAGCTGATCCAGCAGGCGCTGCCTCGGGGAAATCGTGACCCAGATCACCAGGAAAACGGCGATGCAGATAAACGCCAGGCTCGGAAGCAACAGGTGCAGGCGTTCGGAGAGCACAACGGCGGTCGTCACCACCCCGTCAGACAGGCGCAGGATCGAACCGTCCTTCATCCTCTGAACGGCGCACAGCAGCTTCTGTCCGTTGACGAGCTTTCGTATATAGGAAGACGCCTCTCCCTCGACAACGGCGGCAATATCCGCCTCCGACAGCGCATCATACGACCGTCTGGAACGGTATATTGCCGTACCGTCGCCTTGGAAAAGGCATATATCATATAATACTTCGCCCGGAACGACCGAAGCAAGGACTTCCGAACGCTCGTCCGCTTCCACGGTATCCAGAAGCCCCGCAAGGAGTTCACAGTCCGAACGCAACGCCGCGGAGATGACGTCGTTCCGGTCGGCGGCATAGCGGTTGCACATCACGACCGAAAGCACGATCAGCAAGGCCAGGGTGATCAGGGTCGCTCTGAAAGCAACCCTTGAACTCATAAGCGATTCTCCTGCCGGTCGTTGAACTTGTATCCGACGCCGCGGATGGTCTCGATATAGTGCGCGTCGTCGCCCAGCTTCTGCCGGATGTGGCGGATGTGCACGTCCACGGTGCGGGTCTCGCCATAGAACTCATAGCCCCAGATGCGATCCAGCAGGAAATCGCGGGTCAGCACCTTGCCGCGGCTCATCACCAGCAGCTTCAAGAGCTCGAATTCCTTCAGCGTCAGAGAGAGCTTCTCGCCGTTGCGGAAAGCCTCGTAGTTGCCCACGTCGATGGTCAGGCCGCCGACGTGCAGGATGCCCTCCTCATCGTTCTGGGGGGCGGCGCGGCGCAGCAGCGCCTTCACGCGGGCGATCAGCTCGCGGACGGAGAAGGGCTTGGTGATATAGTCGTCCGCGCCCAGCTCCAGGCCAAGGATCTTGTCCACTTCATCGCCCTTTGCGGTGAGCATGATGATCGGGATGTCCGCAGTCGTGGGAGCGCTCTTCAACCGGCGGCAAACCTCCATGCCGTCGATGCCGGGCAGCATGATGTCCAGCAGCACCATCGCGGGGCGCTCTTGCGCACAAACCACCAGCGCATCCTCGCCCGTGGCGGCAGTGACTACGCGGTAGCCGGAAGCCTCAAGATTGAACGAGAGCAGCTCAAGGATATGAGCCTCGTCGTCAACGGCCAAAATCAGTTCATTTGCCATGCGCGTATCCTCTTTCCTTTCAGTATATTGGCTATCTGGCGGCGTGGCCGTCAGTTATACCCGATTCGTTGTCCGTGAGGAGCTTGTTCAGCTCGTCCATGAAGGTGTGGATGTCCTTGAACTGCCGATAGACGGACGCAAAGCGCACGTATGCGACCTCATCCAGGGTCTTGAGCCCGTCCATGACCTTTTCTCCGATGAACTGGCTGGACACCTCCGCGTCTCCCTTGGCGTACACCGCCTGTTCCACGTCCCTCACCAGCTTGTCGATGTCCTTCAGCGCGACGGGCCGCTTCTCGCATGCGCGCACGATGCCCACCCGCAGTTTCTCCACGTCGAAGGGCTCCCTTCGCTGGTCCTTCTTGACGACCATCATCGGAACGAGATCAATGCGCTCGTATGTGGTGAAACGCCTGCCGCAATTCTCGCATTCCCTGCGCCTGCGGATGCTGGTGCCGTCTTCATTCTGCCGGGAATCGATCACCCGGCTCTGTGTGCAGTTGCAAAAGACGCATCTCACGTTCCCATTCACCTCATATGTAAACATTATACACATAAACAAGCTCAAAGTCCAGTGTTTTTTCAAATTTTTTTACTTATGCGTCCGTTTCTGTGGTAAATTCCACCAAAATCACATCGTCACCAATCCTGCGGATGCGATTCCACGGGATAACGCTGCCTTCCTTGTCCTGTTTCAGGCAGCTGAGCAGCGACGTACGCGCCGGCACGACCAGCGCTTCAGCGCATGCCCGGTCATTCAGAATGAGGTCGATCGGTTTCCCCATCTTTCGCCCGTCGCAGATGTTGATTACGTCCTTCTGCCGAAGTTCGGAATAATTCATGCGATCCCCTCCCCTGCTTCAAAGTATGCCCGCTCAGGAAACAGTTTCATGAATTTCCGATGATTCGCGCGGAAAATACATTTGTATTGAAAATATGCCGGACATATACCGGTCAGAAAAGGGAACTTTTCGACATTTGTCGTTTCCGGCGCAATGTGGCGCTGGAAAATGTCGCAAATGTCGATTCCTTATTTTGGGGATACATACGGCGCGCCCATACCCGGGATTCACAGCGCCTGTACAGATTTTTTCCGGAACATGGCGCGCAATCGCCGCATATACGAACTTTTCCGCTTTTCACAACCCTTTCCCGTGTCGAAATTCAGCCGGCCGAATGTCGAAAATGTCGAAAATCCCCCAAAAACCCTCGACAGAAATCTGCCGATATTGTCCGCCGGAATCCTTATAATCCTTCGAGTGAGGTGATGGCATGGAGTTCAGCTTCGAGGCATATTTCGGGGTGAACTTCCTGATGGATGCGTTGATCCTCGCGCTGGCGGCCCGTGGACGCGTGCGCCTGCGTCCATGGCGGATAATCGCCGCCGCAGCCCTGTGCGCCGCATACGCCGTGTTCGCCGCAGCCAGCGGCAGTCGCTTCCTCTCCTCGCCGGCCGCGCTCGTCACCGTGCTGTTCCTTGGGGTCATGTGCGCCATAGGAACAAAGCGCCTCCAGGACGATCTGTCTGGTTTTCTCCGGGCATGCGCCAACGCTTTCATACTGGGGGGCGCGCAGCTGCTGGCAATACGTCTCATGCCTTCCCGCTTTCCGGTCGCCCTGCTCCTGGGCGCGGCACTGGGCGTGCTGACCATCCTTTGGGTATTCTCCGTGCGGAGCAAACAGATCGCCTGCCGCGAGCTGGACGTGCTTCTGCGGGATGGCTGCCGGGAGACGCGGGTGTCTGCCATCGTGGACACGGGAAACAGGCTCCGGGAACCCCTCAGCGAACTGCCAGTGCTGATTGTGTCCTCCAGGGCTCTTCCCCGGGATTTCGGAAGCGGGCTGAGCTGCCGCAGCGTGCGCTACGGCGCCCTGGGGGGAGGCGGTACGATGCGATGCTACCGGCCGGATGCCGTGCTGATCGACACGGGAAGAGGGCGTCGCCCCGCGCCAGACGTATGGGTCGCGGTCTATCCCGGCGCCATGCCTGGGATGGTGCAGGCGCTGGCCCCGGCGTGTATGGCGGCCCGGCAGGTTTGATCCAACGCCAAACAGACAGGAGGATTGACAATGCAAAGAAACGCGATTTGCAATTCCATCTTCGGCATGTTTCTTCAATGGCGGCGGGGGTCCGTGTACTACATCGGCGGGAGCGACCTGCTTCCCCCGCCGCTGGAGCGCGAGGAGGAGCTGCTGCTCGTCCGGCAGGCGCACGAGGGCGACGCCCAGGCGCGCTCCACGCTGATTGAGCGGAACCTGCGCCTGGTGGTCTACATATCCAAGAAGTTCGAGAACACGGGAATCAGCATAGAGGACCTGATTTCCATCGGCGCGATCGGGCTCATTAAAGCCGTGAATTCCTTCGATCCGGCCAAGAACATCAAGCTGGCGACCTACGCCTCCCGCTGCATCGAAAACGAGATTCTCATGATGCTCCGCCGCACCAGCCGCTACAAGCTGGAGGTCTCCTTTGACGAGCCCATCAATACGGACTGGGACGGAAACGAGCTGCTGCTCTCGGACATACTGGGCACGGATCCCGACCTTGTCTCCCGGGAACTGGACGAATACGAGGAGCGCGCCATGCTGAAGGAGGCCGTTCGGCGGCTGAACAGCCGGGACAAGGAGATCGTCGACCTTCGCTACGGCCTGAACGGCGGCAAAGAACGCACGCAGAAGGAAGTAGCGGACATGCTGGGGATCTCCCAGAGTTACATATCAAGGCTGGAAAAGCGGATCATGGGCAAGCTGCGCACGGAACTGGAGCGGCTGGCATAGACACGGGCCGCTAGAAATGCTCCTTGCTGGAACACACAGGAAGTTCTGTTCGCCAAATGACTTTCGACAGAAAACCAGAGGCTTGTTTGGCTCGCAATCACGCCACTGACGCAAAAACCAATAGCATTCATACGTGCTTTTCCGTCAGAGAAACATACGCCACCGTCTCTCAACGACGGTATCATCCCCCCGTCCACGAACCGCAGCCGTGACAAAAAGCAGCCCTTTCACGTTCGTGAAAGGGCTGCATGCTTCCCGGAAGGTTTATTCCTCGGAATAGGTCCACTTATCGTAGTAGTACTGCGGGTTGGCGGCCTCGACCCAACCGTTGACGGTATCCTGGTAGTAGGCGGTCTTCTTGCTTTCCAGCAGTTCGTCGTACAGGCTGTCGTGGAGAGTCTCCAGGTCTGCGGCCCCGGGAATGGCGTCGCTCTCATACCGGATGATGTGGATGCCGCTCTGGCCGAGGATAGGCTCGGAGATGTCGCCGATGGACTCCAGCGCCATGGCGGCATCGCGGAAGGCGGAATCCCACTTCTGGTTCTCGGCGCAGACGTAGTATCCGCGGCTGGCGGTGGGCTCGTTCTTCATGCCGGGATCCTCGCCGTATTCGGCGATCAGCTCCGCGAAATCGTCGCCCGCGGCGATGCGCGCGTTGATCTCGTCCAGCTTGTCCTGCACGTTGGCAAAGCAGTTCTCGGACGCGGCCTTCAGCGCTTCCTCGGCGGCGGGGAGCTCGGCCTGGCGGGTTTCCAGGTCGGCCTTGATTTCCTCTGCGGTGCGGGTGGTTTCTTCTTCTGCAGTTTCCTCTTCAGCGGTTTCCTCGTCCGCGGCTGTGTCGTCATCGGTAGCGGCGGCGTACTCGTCTTCCAGATTGGCGATCTGGCTGCGAAGGTCGTTCAGCGCGGTATAGGCTTCCTTGTATGCGTCCATGACCTCCGTCTCGGGGATCACCAGGATGTGCTTCACCACGCGGTATCCCTCGGGGATCCAATACGCCACGCTAGAGGACTGCGTCATATCGGTGGCAAAGGCGTCAATATCCTCAGTGTAGGCGTCAATTTTCTCCTGCACGCGGGTCATGTAGGTATCCTGGATCTCTTCCTCGGACACGTCGGTGACGGCGCCGCGCAGGGTTTCTTCCACCTTGCCCATGACCTTGGACAGCTTGGTCTCATACAGCAGCATATCTTCGGAGATACCCTGGAGATAGAGCTGGTATTCCGCGTCGGCTGCCTTTTCCTCGGGGGTGTCGCCCGTGGCCTGCTGCTCAATCGCCTGGTTCAGATATTTCTCCCAGGTTTCCTTCGCGTCTGTTTCGCATTCCTGGATCTCTTCGGCGGTCAGTTCCACACCGATCTCGGGCGCGTGAATGTTGATGACGTCATTGGTGACGGCAGACTCGAGCACATCCTGGTAAAGCGAGGAGATATCCTCGCTGGACAGCGAGGAGGAGCCGTAGAAATAATAACGCAGCTGTGACATATAGCTGTAGTTGGCGTTCAGGGAATTGGTGACGTCGAAGATATTCCGGCTGCCGCCCTCGTATTCGGCGATGACGGTCTCGTAGCTTTTCCTTGCCTTTTCCAGGTTTTCATGCGCCTGCATGACGCCGTCGATCTTGATCAGATTGCAGCCCGTCAGGGCGAGAAGAACGGCCAGCATCAGGCAGCAGAGTTTGGCAAACGAGTGTTTCATGAATCTCTTCCTCTCAATTGCAAGTGTTGCGAAAAACGCCTTAAAACATATTATACACTTTTTTGATCGAATGCGCAAGTATCCTGCTTTCTTTGTTCGAAAAAAGCGCGTAAAGCCGTGAGCGCGGGTTCCCGCGGATCGGATAGCAGGTCCTGCATGGTTCGTCCCTGCAGGATCAAAGTCTCGACGCTCTCCGAGGAGGTCAGCATCTCTTCGAGAGCCCGGGCGCCGCTGGCAGGATACCGGGGATCCGCCGCGGGCTGCACGATGAGCGCGGGGCAGATGGCCGCGAACAGGAAGCGCATCGCGCGCCGCTGTTCTTTGGGCGCGGTCAAGCCCCGGGCGCCGGGCAGAAAAGGGCTTCCCAGCGCGACCAGCCCTGCGGCAGGCAGCCGGGAGGCGATCCCCGCTGCTACGGCGCTCCCCCGCCCCACGCCCACGCAGACGACCCGCATATCGGCCAGGTTCATCTTCGCGAAGGCATCCGTCGCGCCCTGTTCGTGCTTTGCGTGCCGCACCGACGCGCACCACGCCGAAAGATATCCTTCCAAACCGTCCTGCCAGGGATAGCGCATGGGCGCGTCCTCCACAATCAGACATCCGACGCCGGATACCGCCATAGGCCCTCCTGCCGCGCCGGGGAATCGGCCTCAGCGCGAAATATGGATTTTTCGAAGCGTATCCTCGCTGGCCATGACCAGCATCACGTCGCCCCGGCGAAGCACGGTGGACGGCCCCGGCTGCGGATCAACCTTGTCGTCCGAACGGATGGCCACGACGTTGATTCCGCCCATCCGCTCCCGCAGCTTCAGCTCGGCCAGGGTCTTGCCGCACCAGTCTGCAAGGGGCTGGATCTCGGCCAGGGAGAAATCCGGAGACACCTCGATGAAATCCAATATGTTTCCGCTGACCAGATTATGCGCGATCCGCCTGCCCATGTCGCGCTCGGGATACACCACCTTGTCCGCCCCGAGCTTTTCCAGCATGCGCCCGTGAACCTCGTCGTGGGCCTTTGCGATGACATACGGCACGCCGAGCTCCTTCAGAAGCATGGTGATGGTGCCGCTGGAGCGGATGTCGCTGCCGATGGTGACGATTCCCACGTCGAAGTCCCTGACGCCCAGCGAGACGAGCACGTCCCGATCCATGGCGTCGGCCTCCACGGCGTTGGTTACAATGTCGCGGATATCTTCGATGCGCTCCCGGCTGCGGTCGATGGCCATGACCTCCGCGCCCTGCTCCGCAAGGTTCTGCGCCATGGAAACGCCGAAGCGGCCCAGCCCGACAACGATGAACTGTTTTTTCTTCATGAGCGCTCTCCTCCTTTTTTACCCGACCATGATACGCTCTTCGGGGAAGCGAATGGATTCGCTGCCGGCCTTCTGCCTGCGGCTGAGGGCCAGCGCCAGGGACAGGGGCCCGATGCGGCCAACGAACATGTTTACCATGATCAGCGCTCGGGACACGGCGGACAGCTTCGCGGTGCCGAAGGACGAAACGCCCACCGTTCCCAGGGCGGAGAATTCTTCAAACGCCAGCTCGATCAACTGGCTGCCGCCCTCCAGGAGAGACAGCGCCGAAAGACTCAGAAGCAGGAAGAACACGCCAAGCACGACGATGACGATGGCCCTGTCGACCGTGGTTCGGGGAACGGTCCGCTTGAACGCGGTCGCGCTCTCGTTGCCGTGGAGCGTAGCCCGCACCGTCAGCAGCAGTATCGCCACCGTGGATACCTTGACGCCGCCGCCCGTGGAGGCCGGCGCAGCGCCCACAAACATAAGCAGGCAGGCGAACATCTTGGAGGCGGGCCGCATGGCCATAAGGTCGATGGAATTAAAACCCGCGGTGCGGAACGTCACGGACTGGAACGCGGAGGCCAGCAGCTTCCCAAAGAAGCCCATCTTCCCCATCGTGTCCGGATTACCGCCCTCCACCGCCAGGAAGAACGCTGTGCCCCCCACGAGCAGGACGCCCGTGCCCGTCAGCACGACCTTGGTGTGCAGCCTCAGCTTTTTCCAGGAGCGCGCGCCCACCACATCGCTGTGTACGGCGAAGCCCAGGCCGCCCAGCACGATGAGCAGCATGACCGTAAGGCACACAATGGGATCCTGGCTGTATCGCATCAGACTGTCGCCGAACAGGTCGAAGCCCGCGTTGCAGAAAGCGGACACCGCGTGAAACACGGCATGGAACGCACCCACTCCCAGACCGTATTCTGGAATAAAGCGAATGGCCAGCAGCAGCGCGCCAAAGAGCTCCACGCTGAACGTATACAGCGCTACCCAGCGGATCAGGCGCACCATGCCGCCGGGGCCTGTCTCGTTCATGGATTCCTGGATCAGCATGCGCTCCCGCAGGGTGATGGTCCTTCCCAGCAGCATGAAGATCAGCGACGCCACGGTCATCATGCCCAGCGCGCCGCACTGGATCAGCATCAGCAGCACCACGTGGCCGAACCGGGAAAACTCCAGCGCAGTGCTGCGCACGGTGAGACCCGTGACGCACACGGCGGACGTGGCCGTGAAGGCCGCGTCGAACACGCCAATGCTCTGCCCGTCCGCGGATGCCGCCGGCAGGGAGAGCAGCGCAGTGCCAACCAGGATCAATACAAGAAAGCCCAGCGCAATGGCTCTCGCCGGGCTTTGAAGGAACAGTTCAACGCGCTTTTTACCGGTACGGCTCATCACGGGCCCACCTTTTCCACGCGCACCTTTTCGTACATCGCCCTGTAGTCGGCTCTCTCGAAGATCTTGGCCCCTTCGGTCAGGCACTTCGCGCTTGCGCAGGCCACACCCATCCGGAAGCACTCTTCCAGGGGATGCTCGCCCAGAAATCCGCCTACCAGGCCCGCCAGCATGCTGTCGCCGGCGCCCACGGTGGTCTTCGCCGCGATTTCCATTCGGGGCGCGTAGAGGCTCTCGTGTCCGTCGGTGATCAACGCGCCCTTGTCCCCCAGGGACACGGCCACCACGGAGATCCCCTGGTCGATGTAATGCAGCGCGGCGTCCCGGATGTCCTTCAGCGTGGGCAGTGTCTTGCCCGCGATCATTTCCAGCTCGCGGCGGTTGGGCTTGATCAGGAACGGCTTCGCCTGAACGCCCAGCTTCAGCCGTTCGCCGTCGGCGTCCAGCACACAGCGGCATCCCAGCCCCTCTACGGCGCGGATCAGCTGGGCGTAGTAGTCGGCGGGACACTGCGGCGGAAGGGAGCCCGCGAGAATCAGATAGTCGCTGTCCTCGGCGTGGTTCAGCACCAACTGTGTCATTTCGTCCAGCAATTCCGGCGTCACGCTCTGCCCCGCCTCGTTAATCTCCGTAATGATCCCGGAAGCCTCGTCCAGAATCTTGACATTGGTGCGCGCGACGCCGTCGCGCCACACGAAAGCGTATGCGGTTCCGTTGGCGATCAGCTTGCGCTCGAAGATGAACGCGCTGTCCTTGTACATGAATCCGATGCACTCTGAATCCAGCCCCAGCTGGGAGACGGACAGCGCTACGTTGATCCCCTTTCCGCCGGCGTCCTCGTGGACGCTGGTGGCGCGGTTCAGTTCGCCGTAACGGAAGCCCTCCACGCGGACCGTGCGGTCGACGCTTGGGTTCAGGGATATTGTGGTGATCATGGAAACCCTCCAGATGTGTGAGTCGATTTATTCTACGCTGAACAGCATTTCGCTGTAGCTGGGATACGGCCACTCCCGGGCGTCGGTAATCAGTTCCGCCGCGTCCACCTCGTCCCGCAGCGCTCGCATGGCCGGCAGCACGCTGTCCCGGCAGCGGAACGCGGCGGTGGAAACCTCACTGCCGCTTGGGATGTCCGAAACGGCCTCGTCCAGGTCCTCCGCCAGTTCCCGGATGGAATCCGCGTGGCTGGCCAGTTCCTCGATGATGGCTCGCTCGCACTCAAAGGGCAGGCCGATGGCCTGTTTGCTCACGGACGCGGCTGCCAGCTCGCCGGAATAGCGCAGTATTGCCGGGAGGATGTCCCTGCGCACCATGTCCAGCATGGTCATGGCCTCGATGTGCGTCACCTTGGCGTAGTTGTCCAGCAGAATATCCCGTCGGGAGGCGACCTCCTCCCGGGTGAATATCCCATGGAACTCGAACAGGCTGATGTTCTTCTCGTCGGTCAGGTGCGGTATGGCGTCCGCAGCGGTGCGGAAGTTCAAAAGTCCGCGGCGCTGCGCCTCCTCCCGCCACTGCACGGAATAGCTGTTTCCGCCGAAGAGGATGCGCCCGTGTTCCCGGAACGTCCTGCGCAGCAGGTCCCACGCGGCGGTTTCAAAATCTTCCGCGCCCTCCAGCTCGTCCGCAAACCCGCGGAACGCCTCCGCTGCGATGGTGTTCAGCATGATGTTGGGCTCCGCGATGGACATGGACGAGCCCACGGATCGGAACTCGAACTTGTTTCCGGTGAAAGCGAAGGGCGAAGTGCGGTTCCGGTCCGCTGTGTCCCTGCGGAACACGGGAATGTGGGATATGCCGGTTTCCATGTTGTCCCGGCGGATCTGCTCGTAGTTCTCGTTGCGGCAGATGGTATCGATCAGGCGGGTGATCTCTTCGCCCAGATACATGGACATGATGGCGGGCGGCGCTTCGTCCCCGCCCAGGCGGTGGTCGTTGCCCGCCGTGGCCACGCAGATGCGCAGCAGGTCCTGATGCTCGTCCACGGCCTTGACCACGGCCGCCAGGAACATCAAAAAGCGCAGGTTTTCCGCGGGCTTCTTCCCGGGATCCAGCAGATTGATCCCTGTGTCCGTGGACAGGGACCAGTTGTTGTGTTTGCCGGAACCGTTGACGCCGTCGAAGGGTTTCTCGTGCAGCAGGCACACCATGCCGTGCCGCGCGGCGACCTTCTTCATCATCTCCATCGTCAGCTGGTTGTTGTCTGTGGCGATGTTCACGTTGGTATAGATCGGGGCCAGTTCGTGCTGCCCGGGCGCGGCCTCGTTGTGCTCCGTGCGGGCGAGTATGCCCAGTTTCCAGAGCTCCTCGTCCAGATCCCGCATAAACGCGCTGACGCGGGTCTTCAGCGCTCCGAAATATTGATCGGCCAGTTCCTGCCCCTTCGCGGGCCTCGCGCCGAACAGCGTGCGCCCCGTTAGCTTCAGATCAGGCCGCCTGCGCAGCATGTCCTGGTCGATCAGGAAGTATTCCTGCTCCGCGCCCACGGACGCCTCCACGCGGTTGACGTCCTTCATGCCGAACAGGCGCAGCAGCCGCACCGCCTGGGCGCTGACGGCCTCCATGGAGCGCAGCAGCGGCGTCTTCTTGTCCAGCACCTGCCCGGTATAGGAGCAGAACACGCTGGGGATGCACAGGGTGTTGTCCTTGATGAAGGCATAGGACGTGGGATCCCAGGCCGTGTATCCGCGCGCCTCAAAGGTGGCGCGAAGCCCGCCGGAGGGGAACGAAGAGGCATCCGGCTCACCCTTGATGAGCTCCTTGCCCGAGAACTCCAGCAGGATCTTGCCGTTTCCTGCCGGCGCGATGAAAGCCTCGTGTTTTTCCGCGGTGATGCCCGTCATGGGCTGGAACCAATGGGTAAAGTGGGTAGCGCCGTTTTCCAGCGCCCACTGACGCATAGCGTTGGCCGTGATCTCCGCCACGCTGCGGTCCAGGGTGCGCCCTTCGCGGATGGTTTCCTTCAGCGCTTCATACGCCTCCCGAGGCATGCGCTTCATCATCACGGAATCGTTGAACACCATGGAGCCGAAGATTTCGCTGATCCTCTCCATACGCCATCCCCCTGTTCACACCGATGCGGCAAAACACAACGCATATAATCTGTAAAACTGAATTATATACGCACCCGTCTCGCCGAACAACAAGCTTCGTGTTAATTTGATAGATTATTTCTTTACGGCAGCAGGATGACGGCGTCTCCAGGCTGCGCGCTGTCATAGATCTGCCGGATCACGACGTCCTCCACGGCGATGCAGCCCGCCGTCCAGTCGCCTTCCCGGGGCCCGTCCGCTGGCTGCCCATGAATCATGATCCAGCCCCCGAGGGCGGTGTTCCAGTCCGGGCGCGTCCCGGCGGCGCATGCTTCGACGATCCCGTCCCGCTCTGCCTTGGTGATGATCCCTTCCAGCAATCCCCGCTCTGCGTCTGCCGGTCCCGGATACGATATTCCCAGGGAGAGGCGGTATTTTGACTGCGGATTTCTGGAACAGATGTAATACGCTCCCTCGGGCGTGCGCCCGTCCCCTTCCCGGCATTTTGGACCATCGTCCGCCCCGAAGCCCAACTGCACGGGCGCGGCGAGCGCAAGCCGGTCTCCGTCCCACATCTCCAGCCGCCTCGCGGCCTTGTAAACCTTCAACGTCATTGTACCAGCACCTGTGCCGTGGCGTACAACCCCTGCTCCGTGCGCGCCCGTACCATGGCCCTTCCCTCGCCCACGGCCGTCACAACGCCGTCCGGGCTCACCTCGCATACACTGGCGTCCGATGTCAACCAGTCCACCACCCAGTCCGTGGCATCCGCGGGCTCCGTCTCCAACACCAGGCTGACCGTTTCCCCCACGGACATCTCCGATATGGTTGGCTTCAGTACCGCTGAGAGCGTCTCCACGCGCACCGTGGTCCACAGGCTCGCCGAGAGCCCGCTGGGCGTATAGCATATGATGGCCGTCTCCCCCGGGGCGATGGCGGTGATGACGCCGTCGCTGTCGATGGTGGCGATGGAGCGATCCCTGGTGAACCAGTACACGCGTCTGTCCGTGGCGTCTTCGTTCATCAGCACGGCCAGCGCGCGCCGTTCCCCGCGGTTGACGGTGATTTCCTCAGCCTCCAGGGCAAGCTCGCGCACAGGTACCCCGGCGACCTCTACCGCAACATCATACTGCTCGTTCCCCGATGCAATGGTCACGGTCGCGGCGCCCGGGGAGATCGCCCTCACTACGCCGCTGCCTGTCACAAGGGCAATCAGGGGCGCGTCCGATGTATATTCTATCGCTCCGGAGACCCCGTTTGGCGCCTCCAGCTGCAGGCTTTCGCCGATGTTCATCGCGTATTCGGACTGAAAAAGGGACTGCTTCGCCGCCGTCGGAAGCTCCGACGGCAGGAACAGGCACCCGATAGCGATTGCCGCCGCAAACAGCGCGGCCAGAACTGCGGTTTTAGATTTCATGCTTTCTCCGGTATTTCTCCTGCGCGCTTCATTTGGGCGGGCACAGTCTTCTGAATAGCGGCCGACTCCTATTATACAGATTTTTTTCCGCTCTGCAAGCAAATTTCCCTTGCCAAACCTGCCGGAATGCGTTACACTTCTGTGTAGAACGCTTTGGATGGAGAGATGCGCATGTATATCCGCTTTACAGATGACGAACTGAACAGGATCCGCGATTTTGCCATTCAGTCCGAGGACTGCGAGCAGATCGGCGAAAACGAGTTCGTGCTGGACCTTTTCGATCTGGACGCCCCCGTTACCCTGGATATCGTGCTGGACAGGCGCGGCGCGCATGTGGAAGGCGCGGCATTCCTGTCTTTTGACGAGGAGATGGACGGCTGGTACATGGACGCGCCCATCGAGCGGGAGGAGGACGTCCGCGACGCCATCGCGCGGATCTGCGGGCTATGAGTCAGGAGGACATCCGGCGCTACGAGGAACGGGAGCGCAGCCTCCGACAGAAGTTTGAGATCGTGATCCACCGCCTGATGAAGGGCGAAAAGGGCGACCGCGTCATCGAGACGCTGTACACATATTTTGACAATACCAGCGCGATTCTGGAATCCCCGCCGTACTATCTGGAGAGGTTCGGCCTGAATCACGCCAACGCCCTGCTGATCTCCATGCTGCCGGAAGTCACCAGATACATGTCCCGGCAGACCTTCGGCGAGCATCCCCGGCTGAAGACGCTTTCCGCCACCGGCGAATTCGTGAAGATGTGCTACGTGGGCATGCGCGTCGAACGCTTCAAGCTGCTCTGTTTTGACAAACACGGCAGGCTGCTGGCGGACCGCAACATGCAGGAGGGAAACAATGAAAGCGCGCCCTTCTATGTCCGAGACATCCTCTTCGAGGCGATCCGGAACAACGCCCACGCCATCGTGCTTTGCCACAACCACCCGGGCGGCAAGGTCAAGCCCTCCCGGGCGGACATCGAATGCACCATGAGCCTGCTGCACCCCACCAAGCTGCTGAAGATCGTGCTGCTGGATCACATCATCGTGTCCGGCCCCAAGCTGTGCAGCTTCCGAGACGCCGGTTATCTGCGGGCGTCCATGCTCCCGCCGGAACAGCGGAACGACAAGCTGTTCAACACGTGGCTGGATACAACCTATCTGGATTGAGCCGTCCTGCCGCATTTCTCATTTTTTCAAACGGGAAGAGCCCGTCCGCGCATGCGGGCGGGCTCTTTGCCGTCAGCGGTTCATTTTTCCCTTGCTGCCGCTGACGATGTTGTTCAGGATGGTGGAATCGTAGGAGAACACGGACCGGTTCTTGTCCGCGTTGGCCTCGAATGCGTGCTCGATCATGCGATCCAGCAGCGCCTGGAAGGATACGCCCTCCGGTTCCCACAGGTAGAACGCCAGGGAGCCCGGGATGACGTTGGGCTCGTTGACGTATACGTTGTCCTGCTCGTCCAGTATGAAGTCGATGCGGACGACGCCCTTCAAATCCATAGCGCGGAACACCCGGATCGCCAGGTCCTTGATCTTTTCCGTCAGTTCCGGAGAAATGGGCGCGGGCAATATGCGGGAAAGTGACTGCATCCCCTTGCTGGGGCCCCCGCTCTTGCCGCCGCGAAGGTATTTCTCGCTGAAATCCAAAACGTCGCGGCGGGAAATCGGCATTTCCAGCGTGGATGCGGAAACCGTGCCGGAATATCCCATCACAGAGCAGTTTACCTCCCGCAGATTGACGATAGCCTTCTCCACAAGGATGCGCCGGTCGTATGCACAGGCGGTGTCGATGGCGTCTTCCAGGGATTCGCGGTCGTCGGCGCGGCTGATCCCGATGGAGGAACCCAGGTTTGCGGGCTTTACGATCAGGGGATAGCCGATCTCTCCCTCGCACCGGGCGCAGATCGCGTCGTGCTGCACGGCCCAGTCGTCCCGGTCGAACCACACGGCCTCGATCACAGGAAGTCCGCAGCCCTTCAAGAGCAGTTTCAGGGCGATCTTGTCCATGCCCACCGCGGAACCCAGCACGCCCGCGGAGGTATACGGCACGTTGAACATCTCCAGCATGCCCTGCAGCGTTCCGTCCTCGCCGTTCATGCCGTGCATCACTGGCAATACGACGTCAGCTTCCGCCACGACATCCAACCCGCTGTTCAGCAGTTTCTTCTTGGGATCATGGTTGATGAGGCGCAGCTTTCCGTCCTCACCGGCGGGAATGACCGCCACTGCCTTCGCGGGGTCGAACTTCTTGATGAATTCGATGTCCTTCAGCGTTTCGCCGGTGTACCACTTTCCTTGTCGGGAGATATAAACGTAAATGACGTCGTAGCTTTCGCGGTTCAGCGCGCCCGCCGCCTGCAGGCCGGAAATGACGGATACGTCGTGCTCGCAGGTACGCCCGCCGAAGATCACGGCGACTTTCAGCTTCATGAAGTGCACTCCTTTCGATCAGAAAATACCGGGGTCGGTTTTGTTTCTTTATTCACTGTAGTTGTCGGGCAGGTCGTTTTCAAACAGTACCGTGTCTCCCGCGCCGGCGACGCTTCCCAGCAGCGCCGTCGCCTCGTCCAGGTTCTTCACGACGTGAACGCTGCCCATGGGGAAACCGGAATCCTTGAGCCCCTGGAAGATGGGCTGGGCGTGCTTCGGCCCAACGAGAATCACCGTATCCACGCATCCCTGCATCTGCGTACCGAAGGCGTAATTCAGGTCGCTCTCCTTTTCACCCTGCTCCACCATGCCGGGGGTGACGATGACGCGCCTGCCGGAGAACCCGGAGAGCACCTGCAGCGCCTCCTTGCAGCCCGATGGATTGGAATTGAACGCGTCGTCGATCACCGTCAGCGCGCCGCGAATCAGCTGCAGGCGGTGCTCCACAGGCTGAATTTTGGTTACGCCCATGGCGATCTGCTCCATGGAAACGCCCAGCCGATGGGCAATGCCCGCGGCAAGGGTGATGTTTTTGATGTTGTGGCTGCCCAGCAGCTTCGTGCGGCAGCGGATGGTTTCGCCAGTCTCGCAGGTCAGGGTGAACTGGCTGCCCCGCTGGTTCATCTCCACGTCCGAAGCGCGCATGTAGCACTGGCGGTCTCCGTCCACGCAGGTGCGGTACTTGGGCTTGTCGCACAGCGCGAACAGCCGGTCCACATATCCGCCGTCGGAGGAGAAGAAGGCCTCGCCGTCCGGCGGCAGCGCGTCGATCAGTTCATATTTCGTGCTGGCGATGTTGTCGATGGAGCCAAATGTCTCCAGGTGCTGTGGGCCGACGCTGGTGAGCATCCCATACTTCGGATGCACCAGCTCGCACAGTTCTTTGATGTCCCCCTTGTGCCGCGCGCCCATCTCCGCGATGAATATCTGGTGCTCCGGGCGCAGCTGCTCGTTTATCACCCTGGAAAGCCCCATGGGCGTGTTGAAGCTGGCCGGGGAAGCGAGAACGCGGTATTTCTGGGACAGGATCTCCAGCAGCGCGAATTTTGTGGATGTCTTTCCGTAGCTGCCGGTAATGCCGATCTTGATCAGGTCCGGACGCTCGTTCAGACGCTTCTGCGCGGCCTTGAAAAAGCCATGGTTGATGTGGTTCTCGATGGGCTCCGCGGCCTTGGCGGCCAGCATCACTGTGAGGGGATTCACCGCGTACAGCAGATACGCCGGAACGCCCAACAGATTGAGCAGCGCCGAGCCTGCGAGGCAGATCAGGGTGAGCACGATATACAGTCGGATGATGCGTCGGGTGAATACCAAAGGCTTTTTCTGAGGCTGCCGCGCCTCGGATATGGTCTGCCAGGCCGCTGCGGCGGCAAAGGCGCCCAGCACGATCCACCGTGCCGCCGTGCTGCGCGTCTCCTCAAACTGGATAAGCAGCGAGAGCAGCACCGGCATGTACCACAGCAGCACCGTCGCCGCGATGGCCACCGCCACGTCGTGCTTCAGCATGTATTCCCGGTTCCTGGAAAGCCAGCGCCGATAGCCGGGGAGCTGATAGCTCTCCAGCTGAAGCATGTGCACATCCCGCCGACAGGCGACCGCGCAGCATATGGCGATCAGGACAACTTCAAGAACATTCAGCAGCATTTTATCACCCGTTTCAAGGTGTCAATCGGCCAGAAACTTCATCACGATAGCCCGGAATTCCGGATACCTGTCCAGATACGCGAAATGCCCGGCCCCCTCGAACCGGATCAGAGCGGCGTCCGGGATCCTGCGCTCCATCTCCTCGCCCATCCAGATTGGCGTCTCTGTGTCCGCCGTGCCCCAGATCAGCAGCGTGGGCGCTTTGATCTTATCCAGACAGGGCGTCAGATCCTGCTGGATGACGCGGTTGAAGGTCTGCCGCATAGAGGGCGTCAGCGCCCTGTAGTCCGGTGAGCCGAACCTCTGGATCAGTTTTTCCCGCCACGCGTCCACCCGGGCGGAGCACATTTTCCGCGTCAGTCGGTTGTCGCAGCATGCCTTCAGTACGGCGTATGCCCTGCTTTTGACGCTCTTCTTCCCGCTGGGCCTGGGCGGGATCCCCGCGCAGCCCGTGAGCGCCAGCCGACGCGCGGCTTCGGGATGCTCCGACGCCAGCAGCAGCGCCACCCTTCCGCCGAAGGAATGCGCCACGACGTCCGCGCCCTCGACGCGCAGTTCCTTCATCAGAGCGTATATGAGCTCCATGTATTCCGTAACGGACCACGGCTCCGGCGGCTCCGGGCTGTTTCCGTGTCCGGGAAAATCCACCGAAACGACCATATGCGCAGGCGTCAGATCCCGAATCAACGGCAGGAAACTCTCTCCCCTGCCGCCCCAGCCGTGCAGCAGCAGCACGGGCCTTCCCTCGCCCGCCGTCTCATAATACAGTCTTGCGCCGTTCCATTCAAACAGCATACGTCCTCCTGTGAAGGGCTATTGCTCCCGGATGAGCCACGGGTCGTCTTCCGGATGTCCCTCCGGCAGATGTTCCAGCGCCATGATCAGCGCGTCCTCATTGTTGTCGGAATAATACCGCTTGCGATACCCAACCTCCACGAACCCCAGCTTCCTGTATAGGTTCTGCGCGATGGTATTGGATCTGCGGCATTCCAGCGTCATCCAGTTCATGCCGCTGTCCGCGGCCAGCTGCACCAGCGCCCGGGCCACGGCCTCGCCCATTCCCTGCCCTCGGTAATCCGGGTGCACGGCGATGTTGGTCACGTGGGCCTCGTCCAGCACGAACCACATGCCGGCATACGCAGTGGGCATGCCGTCCGCATGCGCCACCAGATAGCGCGCGCAGGTATTTTCCGTGGCCTCCCGGTAAAATGATTCCCGGCTCCACGGGATCGCAAAGCACATTTTTTCGATGTTGTAAACACCGTCCACGTCGTCCACGGTCATGGGGGCGATCGTCCATTCGCTCATGCGCGCGCCTCCCCGCTCTGTCTGCGGGCGCGCTCGCGCTCCGCCTGAGGCGGCCGCAGGTAGATGGGCGTCAGCAGCCGTGCCTCCACCCATGTCTCCGGCCTTGCCTCCGCCAAGGCACAGGCCGCGTCCGGGCGCAGGTCCCGCAGGTTCGCGGGCGCGATCATGGCGCGGTTTCCCAGCGCTTCCGATATCCGCGCCGCGTGCAGCGGCGCGCCGTCGCCCAGGAAAATCAGCCGCCTGTCCTTCGGCAGCAGTTCCAGAAACGCATCCAGCGCCATCGCCTGATCGGGCAGCATGCGCTCCGGCACTCCCCCGGTCATGTCGAACGCTGCGCAGTATACCTGCCCGCGCCGCGCGTCCAGAATGGGACAGGCCGCCGCACCGCTGCCGAACAGGTTCATCGCCAGTGCCTCCAGGGAATCCACGGCGCAGCAGGGCTTCCCAGCCGCGTGGGCCAGTCCCTTCACCGCGCACACGCCGATGCGCACGCCGGTAAAGGAGCCCGGTCCCGCCACCGCCGCAAACACGTCGATGTCCGCGCAGCCCATGCCGGATTCCTCCAGCGCGCGCTCCACCGCGGGCATGATGGTCTCGGAATGGGTCAGGCCGCGGCGCATGGCGGCGCTGTGCGCGATCTCGCCGTTTCGCATAATGGCGCAGCCGGCCACCGGGCCGGAGGTATCAATCGCCAGGATGTTCATCCGGCAGCCTCCATCTCTCCAGCGCGAAAAGGATATCCTTCTCCGCGCCGATTCCTTCAAAAGCCGCTTCGATGCGGCGGACGTCGTCCCGGTCCGTTCGGTAAATGCGCAGTCGCGCGGCCCTCTCCGAGCGTATGTCTCCCATCTCCGGCCACTCCACGATGCTGACACCGTCGCCATCGAGAAACTCGTCCAGCCCTGCCGCATAGAATTCGTCCGGGTCGCTGAGACGGTACAGGTCGAAGTGATACACCGGGACCTTCCCCTGATGCGGGATCATGATGGGAAATGATGGGCTGGGCATGTTTCCGCGCACGCCAAGCGCCCAGGCGATCCCCCGGGCCATGACGGATTTTCCGGTGCCCAGGTCCCCCTGCAGCAGCACGGCGTCGCCGGGCCGCAGGAACGCCCCCAGCGCCATCGCAAACGCACGGCTGTCCGCCTCGGACGTCGTCTCAAAGATATGCACGGTCCGCCGCATTGTTTCCGTCACTTCAGGCATACAACGCCTTCGGGACGGATGGCCAGTACCGTGGTGGCGCCAGCGCCGAACACGCCGTCCATCGCGGAGACATATGCTCCCACCATGTCGACGGGCACGAACGCCAAAATCGTCCCGGCGAACCCGCCGCCGTGAATACGCCACGCGCCTCTGCCCTTCAGCATGCGCCGGCTCATCTCCAGCGCCAGGGGCATTTCCTCGTTGGAACTTCCTGCCACGTATAAATTCTGCAGCAGCTTCCAACTGCTCTCGCCCGAACCGATCACGGCCTGAAGGAACGCGTCCATGTCGCCGCTCTTTACCGCGGCCACGGCATCGTCCACGCGCTCGTCCTCGTCCACGAAGTGGAACGCCCGAAGGATGGCGCGGTCCGGCACCTTGTTCTTCAGCGTGGGCAGCGCTTTTTCCAGCGCTTCGGCGCTGACGTCCCTCAGCACTTCAGCGCCCATCGCCCTGGCCACGGCCTTCATCTCCGTGGGGATAGAGGCGTATTCGCCCGTCAGGTTCCCGTGCTCGCCGCCCGCGGAGACCACGCACAGGGAGAAGCCCTTCTCGCCAAAGTCGCATGAAAGCGCCTCTACCATCGCCGGTGATACGCCGAAGTCAAGCGCCACCAGGCCGCCCACGGCGCTGGCCGTCTGGTCCAACAGTCCGGAGGGCTTGCCGAAGTACACGTTTTCCGCGTATTGCGATATGCGCGCGTTCAGCTTTGCGTCGATGGTCCAGCCGTTGTACAGCGCGTCGAACACCGCTACTGTCATCACTTCAAAGGCTGCCGAGGAAGAGAGCCCGCTGCCCTTGAACACCGTGCTGGTCACCTGGGCGTCGAAGCCGCCGATATTGTATCCCAGCTCCTTCAGCTTGGCCGCCACGCCGCGGATCAGCGCGAAGGTGGTATTCTTTTCCTCTTCCCGTGCGGTCAGGCCAGCCAAATCCACCACAAACGGGGTTTCAAACCCGTCGGAATACAGGGAAACGATTCCGTCATCCCGGGGGGCCACGGCGGCCACCGTGTCCAGGTTTACCGCTCCGGCCAGTACGCGGCCGTTGTTGTGATCCGTGTGGTTTCCCACGATCTCTGTGCGCCCGGGCGCGGAGATAAACGCCTCCGGTTCCCGTCCGAAGCGGGCGCGAAACCGTTCCGCCAGGCTCACATAGCGTTCCGTCTGATCGACACCGGCGTACAGCGCCCGAAGTCTCCCGGAATTCCTTTCCAGCAATGCGCGTTCATTCATATCGAAATCCACCCCGTTTCCTCCCGCCGCCATGCGCGCCGGGGATTCCCTGATAGTATAGCACGTTTTTGTGAAAAATGGAAGTATATACGGCTATTTCTTGACGGAAGCTCGACAAAATGGTATACTGTTATCTGTAGAAGCGCGCCCAGCGCCCATCGGACGCCGGCAGGGATGCGCTTTCAGCGAAATCAATGTGGAGGTTGTGCGAAATGGAACAGACGCAGGCCGCGAAAAAGCGGATATTTTCGGGAATACAGCCCACGGGAAACCTGACCCTCGGCAATTATATCGGTGCGCTTCGCAATTTCAAGATTCTGGAAAGCGAATACGACTGCCTCTATTCCATCGTGGACATGCACGCCATCACCGTCCGGCAGGATCCGGCGGAGCTGCGCAAGGCCTGCCTGCGCACCATGTCGATCTTCCTGGCCAGCGGCCTCAATCCCGAAAAGAACATCATATATTTCCAGTCCCAGGTGCACGAGCACGCCGAGCTGGCCTGGATCCTGGACTGCTTCACCTACATGGGCGAGCTGGCCCGCATGACGCAGTTCAAGGACAAGTCCCAGAAGCACAGTGACAACATCAACTGCGGCCTGTTCGCCTATCCCGTGCTGATGGCCGCGGACATCCTGCTGTATCAGACCGATCTCGTGCCCATCGGCGCGGATCAAAAGCAGCACCTGGAGCTGGCCCGGGATATCGCCGACCGCTTCAACGCCATCTACGGCGATGTGTTCGTCATTCCGGAAGGCTACTTCCCCAAGGTCGGCGCGCGGATCATGTCCCTGCAGGAGCCCACGCGCAAGATGTCCAAGTCCGACCCGGAGGAGACCTACATCGCCATCCTGGACAAGCCGGACGTCATCCGCAAGAAGGTGCGCCGCGCCGTTACCGACTGCGAGAACCGCGTTGTGTTCGATCCGGAGAACCGCCCCGGCGTGTCCAACCTCATGAGCATCCTCTCCGCCCTCACCGGCCGGAGCATGGACGACATTACCGCTGAGTACGACGGCAAGGGCTACGGCCCCTTCAAGGACGCCGTTGCCGATGCCGTCATCGCCGCGCTGGAGCCCATCCAGAAAGAATACGACCGCATCAGCGCGGATAAGGCGTACCTGCAGGAGGTCATGACTTCCGGCGCGGAGCGCGCGTCCATGATCGCCCACAAGACCATGCTGAAGGTCCGCAAAAAGGTGGGCCTTGCGGCGCTCAAGCTGTAAACAGCGTTCACTATGTCAGAATTCACGCTTTCCGCCGCCCTGGACTGGATTCAGGGCGGCGGCCACGCCGGGCACAAGGCCGGTCTGGACCATATGTACGCCCTGCTGGACGCGCTGGGCAATCCTGAGCGCGGCCTGCGGTTCGTGCATGTGGCCGGCACCAACGGCAAGGGTTCCACCTGCGCTGTGCTGGAGCGAGCCCTGCGCCAGGCCGGGATGAAGACGGGTCTCTACACATCCCCCTATCTCTGTCGCTACAACGAGCGCATCCGCGTCAACGGCGCGCCCATCCCGGACGGGCCGCTGCTTTCCTATATCTCTCAATTGCGGGAAACGGCGGAAGAGCTCATCGCAAGAGATATCTATCCCACCCCCTTTGAAATGGGCACCGCGCTGGCATACATGTATTTCCGGGACCAGCGCGTGGACATCGTGGTGCTGGAGGTCGGCCTGGGCGGCCGCTTCGATTCCACGAACACCATCATCCCCGATGTTTCCGTCATCGCCGCCATCGGACTGGATCACATGAAGACCTTGGGCGATACCCTGGAAAAGATCGCCTTTGAAAAGGCCGGCATCATCAAGAGCGGCGTTCCCGTCGTGGCCATGCCCCAGGAAGAATGCGTGATGCGGGTCTTTCGGGATGTCGCTGCGCAGCGCGGCTCGGCGCTGACCTTCGCCAACGAACCGGACATCCTGGCAGAGAGCGGCCACGGCTGCCGTTTCACGCTGAATCTGCCCAGATCAGGTGAGCACGAGTTTTCTCTGTCCCTGCCGGGCGCGCACCAGGCAAAGAACGCCTCCTTGGCTCTCACCGCTCTGGACCTTTTGGGTATTCCAGCGGAAACCATGCGGAAAGCTCTTCCCATGACCGCATGGCCGGGGCGCCTGGAGTGGATCGACGGCGTGCTCCTGGACGGCGCCCACAACCCCCAGGGCGTGCGCGCTCTCTCAGCGTTCCTTTCCTCCCATTTCCCCATGGAGAAGATCACCCTCGTTACCGGCATGATGCGGGACAAGCAGTATGAAACCTGCGCCGCCATCCTCGCCCCGCAAGTTGGCATCGCATACGCCACGGCTGTGCAGGAGGCCCGCGCCGCTTCTCCGGAGGAGATTGCCCGGGCCTATGAGCGCTGCGGCGCGAATGTTGAAATCGCCCCGGATGTGCGCGGAGCGGTGAACGCCGCCAGGGCCCATGGCGGTCTCGTGGTGGTGGCCGGTTCGCTGTATCTGGTGGGCGAAGTGCGCGAAATGCTGCATCCCGACGACGGAAGCATATAGGCTTGAGAGGAACACAATGGAATTTCATCATCTCCCCGTGCTGCTGTCCGAGGTCCTGGAAGGCCTGAACATACGCCCCGAGGGCGTGTATCTGGACTGTACCCTGGGCGGCGCCGGCCACTCCTCCGAGATATACAAACGCCTGCGCGGCGGCGTTCTCATCGGCATAGACCGGGATCACGACGCCATCGAGGCCGCCTCCGCCCGCATGGCCGCCATCCGCGGCGACGCGGAATTCTTCGCCATCCACGGCAACTTCCACGACGCCCCGGCTTTGCTCGCGGAGAAGGGCATTCACCGGGTGGACGGCATCCTGGCGGACCTGGGAGTTTCCTCCTTCCAGCTGGATCAGCGGGAGCGGGGCTTTTCCTATCACGACGACGCGCCTCTGGACATGCGCATGGACCGCACCCAATCCCTGTCCGCCCGGGACATCGTCAACGATTATTCCGAGGACGAGCTTTGCCGGATCATCTCAGACTACGGCGAGGAAAACTGGGCGCGCCAGATCGCCCGCGTGATCTGTGACCGGCGAAAGCAGGCCCCCATCGAAACCACTGCCCAGCTGGTGGACATGATCGACGCGGCCATTCCAAAGATGTTCCGCGCCAAAGACGGCTCCCATCCCGCGCGACGCACGTTTCAGGCGCTGCGCATCGCGGTGAACGACGAACTCTCCCCCCTGGAATCCTGCCTGGAACGCCTCGCTGGTCTGCTGAATCCCGGCGGACGCCTGTGCGTCATCACCTTCCATTCCCTGGAGGACCGCATTGTCAAAAACACATTCCGCCGCCTGGCGAACCCCTGCGTCTGTCCCCCGAACATCCCGGTGTGCGTATGCGGGAAAAAGCCCGTCATCCGCCTCGTGAACAGAAAGCCCATCACCGCCTCGGAAGAGGAATTGCGGACAAATCCCCGCTCCCGGAGCGCGAGCCTGCGCGTCGCGGAGCGCCTGGAGGAACCGAATGAACTATCTTGACACCCGCGTCGGCCGCATCCCCCTGCCCGCGTTCTTCCCGGACGCCACCCACGGGGCCGTCCGCTCCGCCGGCTTTTCCGCCGTGTATGAGGCCGGTCTCCCGGGGCTGGAGATGAACACATACCACCTCATGAGCCGCCCCGGCCCGAAGCTGATCAAATCCCTTGGCGGTCTGCACGGCTTCACGGGCTACCGGGGCGTCATCCTTACCGATTCCGGCGGCTTCCAGCTCTATTCCCTCATCCGGGAAAACCCCGCCTACGGCGAGATACGGGAAAAGGAGATCATCTTCCGCCCGGACATGGGCAGGGAAAAACTCACCTATACCCCGGAGAAGTGCATCCAGGCGCAGCTGCAGTACGGCGCGGACATCGTCATGGCCCTTGATCTCTGCACGGACCCCGCCGACCCCTTAGACGTACAGCGCCGCAGTGTAGAACTCACTGTGAAGTGGGGCAAGCGGTGCCGGGATGAATTCGACCGCCTCACCGCGCGGATGGAAAACAAGCCGCTGCTGTTCGGCATCGTGCAGGGCGGCGCGGACCGCGACCTTCGCCGGGAGTGCGCCGACCGCCTTGAGGAGATCGGCTTCGACGGCTACGGCTTCGGCGGCTGGCCGCTGACGCCGGAGGGGACACTGTGGACGGACGTCCTCCAAATGGCCGCGGACGCCATGCCGGATTCCAAGATCAAATACGCCATGGGCCTTGGCCGCCCTGAGGAGATCGTCCGTCTTGTGGATATGGGTTACGACCTGTTCGATTGCGTCATCCCCACCCGGGAGGCGCGGCACCAAAGGCTGTACGTCATGAACCCGGAGGAAGATACGCCCGACGGCGTCCGTCGGAGCGACGGCAGGTTTTTCCGCCACATGTACATCATGGACGATGAATACGCCCGGGACGGTTCCCCCGTGGACTCCGCCTGCGATTGCGAACTCTGCCGCAGCCACTCCCGCGCCTACCTGCAGCACCTGTTCAAGGCGAACGATCCCCAGGCCATGCGCCTGGCCACAGCCCACAACCTGCGCTTCTACGGACGACTGATGGAGCTGCTCCGCCATGACTGAAGCCTTTGAAGCAATCTGCGCGCGCCTGTTCGCCTCCAAAAAGTATTCGGACGTCTGCCGGTCCACTGTGGAGCGCGTGGTCCGCGAGAGCCTTGAGCGCCATCGCAGCCCGAAGGATGCGGAAAAATCCGCCCGGGAAATCCTGCACGGCATTACCGGGGCGTTCATGACCCCGGAGGACTGCCTCCGGGCCGCAGCTGCCATGAACCGTTACACTGATGCCCCCGAGGCCGCGCTGGCCGAAGCGCTCGCGTGCCATGCCTCCACCCGGGAGCGCCTTCCGCTCTCCGCCATGGACCGCCTGTACGAATCCTTGTTCGCCGTGACAGGCCGTCCCGCCGCCGTGCTGGACCTGGCTTGCGGTCTGAATCCCCTCTACCTCGGTTCACGCGGGTTCGACACCACCGGCATCGATATCCAGAACGCGGCCGTGCGCCTCGTCAACCATGCCGGGACCGAATGCGGTCTCCCCGTACGTGCCGTCTGCGCGGACCTGCTGTCGGAAGGCGCGCTCCCTGTCAGGCGCTATCCTCTTGCCCTCGCATTCAAGCCCCTGCCGATTCTGGAAACCCAGCGCAGGGGCTCCGCTG
>JAEEGL010041993.1_pt1 | contig 26789 bp, 14 predicted proteins | sample 9134231 | NCBI WGS metagenome assembly JAEEGL01 (sample SAMN16246548, study PRJNA631951) | gut metagenome | biome: gut microbiome; feature: rumen; material: fiber-attached | host: Bos | place: Iran: Karaj | collected 2018-10 | reverse complement strand
TGTGTAAAGGCTTTGATATATGTGTCCTGAATGATGTCAAAAACCGTATCCTCATCCTTGAACATAGGTCTGACAGATCGGTACACAATATCATACGACCATTCATATAACCGGCTGACTGCCTCCTGGTCTCCCTGTTCCGCTCTGCCGATCAGGCTGCCGGCACGGGTGTCCTGCCGTCCGCAATGCGGACAGAACAGCGCCTCCTCAGGTATTTCTTTATGACAATAATCGCAGTATTTCAACTAACCGTCTCCCTGTTTTCTCTGTCACGCATCAATGTGTTACGGATCTTTTGCAATAACTGTGTCTTTTTCTCCTGATCGATCGGCAATGACAAGATCGCATTTTTGATCCATACTCGCAGCAAGCTTTCGATCAACCGGAATCCCTTCTTTCCTCGTGGTTTTCACTCTTATAACGATCGAAAGCAAAGATCGGTTGCAAGGATCTGAAAATTTTTCTAGAATATACTATAGCACAAGAAGCAGGAATAGTGAACTTCATTTTTTTCAGCTTTACAGAACTCTCATACTGTTAATTCATGCAATTCAAATTTCATGCTTGACAGATTAGCTTTCCTGTGGTAAATTGATGCAAACCGTTGAGGAAGAGTGAGTAAGTAAAGATCTTCTTTTTCCAGAGAGCCGCGGATGGTGGGATCGCGGCAAAAGTTCCTTTACTGAATGGGCTTCTGAGGGCGACCAGAAACGGCACAGCCGCAGTATGGGAGACGGAGCGGGACCTCCGTGATCAAAGTCCGGCATATGATCGTATGCGCTAAGTGGGTGTGCTTATGCACATCAAGCCGGGTGGCACCGCAGGTTATGTTAATACACCTGTCCCAGCAGTCAAATGCATGGGACAGGTTTTTTGTTTGTTCACTTTCCTGTCCCGGATCGATCACAGCACAAGGGGCGAAGCCGCCCCGAAACGAGAAAGGAGACAGAACATGTCCGACAAGAACCGTATCCCTTACAAGATCTACCTGACCGAAGATGAGATGCCGAAGACCTGGTACAACGTCCGGGCCGATATGAAGAACAAGCCGGCGCCTCTGCTCAATCCCGCGACGCATCAGCCGATGACCGCTGAGGAGCTGAGCGGTGTCTTCTGCGACGAACTGGTCCAGCAGGAGCTGGATAACGACAATCGCTATATCGAGATCCCGCAGGAGATCCGTGATTTCTACAAGATGTATCGTCCCTCGCCGCTGGTCCGCGCCTACTGTCTGGAAGAAAAGCTTCAGACTCCTGCCAAGATCTACTACAAGTTCGAAGGCAACAACACCTCCGGCAGCCATAAGCTGAACTCCGCGATCGCCCAGGCCTATTACGCCAAGAAGCAGGGACTTAAGGGTGTCACCACGGAGACCGGTGCCGGCCAGTGGGGCACGGCCCTATCCATGTCCTGCTCGTACTTTGACCTGGACTGCAAGGTCTACATGGTCAAGGTCAGCTATGAACAGAAGCCGTTCCGCCGTGAAGTGATGAAGGTCTACGGCGCATCCGTCACCCCCTCCCCGTCCATGACGACCGAAGTCGGCCGCAAGATCCTGGCGGAGCATCCGGGTACCACCGGTTCTCTGGGCTGCGCCATCAGCGAGGCGGTGGAGACTGCCGTATCCAATCCCGGCTACCGTTATGTGCTGGGCAGCGTCCTGAACCAGGTCCTGCTGCACCAGAGCGTGATCGGCGTAGAAACGAAGGCTGCACTTGACAAATACGGCATCAAGCCGGACATCATCATCGGCTGTGCTGGCGGCGGCTCCAATCTCGGCGGCCTGATCTCCCCATTCATGGGCGAGAAACTGCGCGGCGAAGCCGATTATCGCATCATCGCGGTAGAGCCCGCATCCTGCCCCAGCCTGACCCGCGGTGTCTTCGCGTACGACTTCTGCGATACCGGTATGGTCTGCCCGCTGGCCAAGATGTACACCCTGGGCAGCGACTTCATTCCCTCGGCGAACCATGCCGGCGGCCTGCGCTACCATGGCATGAGCCCGGTCCTGTCACAGCTCTACGATGATGGCTATATGGAAGCGGTCAGCGTCGAACAGACCAAGGTCTTCGAGGCGGCGGAACAGTTTGCCCGCGTGGAAGGCATCCTGCCCGCACCGGAAAGCAGTCACGCCATCCGCGTCGCCATCGACGAGGCCCTCAAGTGTAAGGAGACCGGCGAAGAGAAGACCATCGTCTTCGGTCTGACCGGCACCGGCTATTTCGATCTGGTGGCCTACGAGAAGTTCCACAACGGCGAAATGAACGATTACATCCCGACCGACGAAGAGCTGGCGACCTTCCGTGCACGTCTGCCGCAGGTGGATTGATATCTTAATGCAAAAAGAATGAGGAAGCAGTGATCAACTGCTTCCTCTTTTTTTCTTATACGCTCCTTCTCTTCCTCATCACCAACCAGGCTCCTGCAATGGCTGTGAACATGATTCCGAGGATATAGATCAGCGACGTGCCGAAGCCGCCTGTGTATGGCAAGGCAGGACCCGCAACGTTTTTCACTTTGATCGTCGTGTTGTTGTCCACAAGCTCCACGCCGGTATACGTTGTTGCGTTACCGTCTTTATCGGTGATCGTCAGCGCTCCGTCAGCAACACTGAAGTAGATGTCCGTGATCTGAATGGTGTGTCCCGGAGGCGCAGCGATCTCCGTGAGCTTATAGATGCCGCTGGCCATTCCGGTGAAGGTCATCTCTGACTTGTTCGTCATATCGATCAGACCGTTGCTTCCAAGCCCATAATCAGTAACAGGTTCGAAACTGCCCTCGTTACTCTTCTTCAATTCGAATTTCGCTCCGGACAGAAGCGCTCCTGTTTCATCCGTCTTTCGCAAAGTGATGCCAAGAGGCGTGTTCTCGATGCTGATCTGATATGAAACTTTACCTGGAGTGGAAGTATCTCGGCTCAGCCAGTTCTTATAACCGCTATTATTGATCGTTACGCTGCCGTTCTTGCCGATCGTGATGCACAGATCCTCCGCCAGTTTCTTGTACCCGCTGGGCGCAGTTTTCTCCCTCAGGTAGTAAGTGCCCGGGCCGACAGCCATTGTCATATCCGTAAGGATGCCATCGTCATTTGTCACAAGATCTTCATAACCGGTCTTGGGATTATATGCCGGACGCACGTTGCCTTCACTGTCTTTGACCTGGTCATACAGGGCGAAATGAACGCCAGCGAGCGGAGTCCTCGTACTACCGTCAACTCCCACCTTCTCGACTTTCAGTTCCTGCACAGTACGGTTCTTCACAGTGATGCGCGCCATGGTCTTATTCGTTGCCGGAGCAGTCGTAAAGAAGCCTTCGGGCCCGCTCACCTTGATATAGTACGTCGTGCTGCCCACTGCCACAGTCAGGTCATAACTGGCGGGCTCAGTTGTCGTCACCGTGATGGTGATCGGCTGGTCGAGTGCCACATAGCCAGACGGGGTCCTGATCTCATCCAGTGTAAAGGTGCCCTCGTTCAGGTAGGCTGTGGTCACCAGGCCGTCGCTGCCCGAAGTATAGGACGCATATCCCACGTCGTGCCCGCCGGAATCCTTCAGCGTGAATTCCGCGCCGGACAGATAGGTCTCACCGTTCCAGTCTGTCTTGTAGATCTGGATACCGGGTCTGGAATTCGTTATGGTATCGACACGGATCTTTTGGTTCTGTCCGGTGGATTCGCCGGGCTGATAGTTTACAGTATAACTCTCCGTTCTGGAAGCGCCGCTGATCGTTCTGCCGCTGACGGTAATGGGCATGCCGTCGCCTACGGGCGTGATATCGGTGTAACCCGTCACGACACCGTCCTCGCCCGCAACAGGGCTGCCGGTCAATTCCACTTCGCGAACGATGAATTGGTCAAATCTTTTGGGTTCGCCGTTTACCTTCAGATCCGGGAAGAACCAGTAGATCTCCGTCTTGTCGGAATCCAGCCTGCGGACGGACCCTTCTATGAGTTCTTCGGGGCTGCCCGTTCCGTCATCGAGGTAGACCGCCATATAGATCGGATCATGGATGATAAAGTCCTTATCCGTCCATTCTTTCTTCGCGGTCAGACCCCAGCCCTGCTGGTTGCGGATCTCGATCATCGGTGATTCGGTCTTGGAAGCGATCGTATCACTGATGGGTTCTGTCGTGATCTTATTACCTGCCGCAGGATGCTGTCCATATGTTCCCTCTTCGGTATAATAGACAACATCGGGATCTGTATCCGTACGTACATAGCCATCGCCGTCCCTGCGCGTGTAGCCCTTCGGGATCTCCCATTCGGGCTCATCGATCTTATATCCGGTTCCGACGATCAGGTCGCGCACTTCGACGGTATAGCCGGCCGGGATCTTCGAGATTGAGCCGTACATCGATGTGGTAAATGTTCCCGCATCCTGTTCGGCTTCATTCAGGGCTTTGAACTCCTCATAAGTCGCGGCATTCAGCGAGACGAAACTCTTGCTTGCCTTGTCCCATTTACAGTACTTGCCGTCCGGTCCTTTGACATAATACGTATACATATTGGCCGGGAGGAGGTGATTCTGATCTGCAAACTCGTTGCCCAGATAGAGTCTGAAAGTAAATCCGTCCTTGATCTGCGCAGCCTGTTCATCCGTAAGGAGGTGACCTTCTGTATCGTAGAGCACCTTCTTGAAAGAAACTGTACGCATGACTTCCGGCGGAACTTGATTGATGTACTCTACCCTGGGGCGGTTCTCCGTCGTATCATACGTGATGCCGAAATCCGACCGGGTCGTTCCATCATAAGTTGTGTTCGCGGTTGGCGGCTCATTCCCTCCGTCAGTATTATGATACGGTTTTCCGAAGATCTCATCCCCGGACTCATCACCGTTTATATAGACATGCTCGTATACCGCAGTATCCACGCCGCACTCGACGATCTTATACCGATAGGTATTCTCAGGGAAGTTGATTACTGCTGTCTCACCCGCTTTCAGCAGGAAGACATTGTTATATGTATTTCCTCCGATCTTCATGGAGTCCTTATACGGGATCAGCTTATTCGTTCCTTTATAGGAGGCATATATCTTTCCATCCAGACTTGTATTCGTAGCAGGCTGCTCCATAAGGATCGGGGCACTATAACTGAGTATTTGACGATTGCCGTTTGAATCAAGCACGTATGTACCGTCTGGATTTGTTGCATACTCAGCTGTCTCATACCAGATCTTATACGGATACTGGATCAGTTTGTTCGATGCGTGATCGACACCCTTGAGCTTTTTGGACAGCTCCACTGTGCCAGGTTTAACGGAAGCCAGGTTAAAGCGCATCTTCAGATTGGATGCGCCGGCTCCGCGCTCCATATAGAACATCTTCATCTCGTGCGAGGTATAGTCGTTAAAGACATGGACCGTCTTCCCGTTCACTGTCTTTGTCACGAAGAGATCTTCGACCGCCGCGGGATCTTTTCCGCGCGCCTGGTAATTACTCTTGAAAATGTCATAAATCGTCGTTTCAGTGCCGTTGCAGTTCACTTCGCCTGTCCTGAAGTTCACGGTGCCACCCAGGGCACTGTGGACGCCGCCCAGATCCAGCATAAGCTCGCCATCGACGTAGAACCAGAAATCATCATCGCCTGTGAATTCAAAGATGATATCATGGCCCCAGTCGTCCACGCCGTCAGGTGTCTGCGTGAATACGGCGGAAAGCTCCATACCGTAGAAATAATCGGCTTCATTCTGCGGGATCGAATACAGGGGCTCACCCTTGCGGGGGTCAGTATCCGGAAGCTCATTTCCTCTGATGTCCCGCTGATTGGTGATCACGTTCCCTTGGTCATCATGAGCGTAGCCGGTCTCGGCACTGATGTTGTTAAAGGGCATGAACTGGCCGTGTACTCTGGTAGGTCCCGTATTGGTCCCGATCGCGCCAAGCTGATTGTAGACCGTGAAGTTCCCGAGGTTTTCTTGGTCTTCGTGGCCGTATTTGTTTGTATTAAAATGCGCGAAGTTCTGAGTGCTGTCGTATTCGAAATAGCCGCTTTCATTATATACGCTTTGAATGAACAGGTGATTGGCAGGCGTCATGTCATTAAAGAGGCCTGACAAGCTTGTACCTTCCATAGCGGTATTTGCCGTGATCGTCGGATACCCGTCCACCAGATTGGTAGATACCAATCCTGTTTCAGCTTCATACGCCTGAGCCTGATTCCACGGATGATGTCCAAAATAAGACCTCTGCACGGTATCGCGGTTATCTTTATCGATCCTGTTATTGAAATCGATCATCTTGATACTGATGCCGAATTCATCATTGTCCACCGTCTCTACTGTCGTAGCATCATCCGCTTCTCCAACAGGAGGCGTCATCACTGCGAAGTAGAAATCGTCAGCCTCATCGAACGGGCAAGTAACGACCTTAAGAGCGCCATGCTCATCCCGCTCTACTTTCAGGCCGGAATACCCATACGCGTCATCATCCCACGCGACGATGGAGGTAAAGTCAAAGCCCTCCCGGCGTCCATTCATATTGATACCGACAGTATGGTCGGCTATGATGCTCTCAGACTGAGGCACCATATATGTTCCGGTATAGGCAGTGTTCTGCAGCTCATAGTAATAGTTCGGCGTACCATCAGCATTGGTGTATTCCGTGAACTCCCAAAGAGCCGAATTGACCTTATTGCCGGTCCAGTTGATCATATCGCCGCTGTCATAGACGCGTATGAGGGATCCGTCATGATCCACGGCGTAGAACTCGTATTTCTTGGTCGTCTCATTCCATACACGGGTATAGACGATGACCTGAGCTTTTGGCGAGGCGTTCGCACCTATAGACTCGTCGCTGACGCTGATCTTGCGTGCGGAATACGCGACGAAATCCTCATCCGTCAGTGTCGATTTCTCCACCAGATTCAGCCACGTGGACGCGTTGTTGTTATTGGCCGCGTTGAAATTGTTCGCTTTGCTTCCCGCATAATTCAGTACGTTATTGTTTGCCGTAAAATGCCATTTGCCGCTGTTGGCATCGGTTCCGGGTATGGCCTGGATCTGTGAAGCAGAAGCCCTGTCACCCACTAAAGTCACACTGCCATTGTTGATGCGGAGGAATTTCTCCGCTCCGTCTACAGTCGTTTTGATATAGTACCTGTCAAGTTCAATGGCTTCGAACGTCCATTCCTGGATATCGCTGTTCTCGGCGACCAGAAGGTTGCCGCTGTTGTTGAGCGCATCAGGACGTATGATCATATCGACGCCGGCCAGACGATTCTGGCCATTGACTTTATCCGCGGACATGGCAGCAGCCGTAGTGGAATCGTCATTATAGGCGATGCCGAAGGTCTTGCCATCCAGGTCATATAGATCCTTTACATTCTTCGTAAGCACTACGCGCTCATTGGCATTGGCTCCGTTATTTCTCTGTTCAAAGAAGAAATTCCTGCTGCCTCTGACGCTGAGTGCATAATTCTTATTGCCTATGACCGTATAGATATAAAATGTACCTGCCGCATTTGTCGTCTCTTCGATATTGAAAGCCTGCGGGGTATCGGAAAAACTGATGCTCCTGGCGTCATCTACGTTCAAATACTGTTTCGCACCTTCTGAATCAGTTTTGTATATATATATCTTTCCTGCTTCAGGAAGCTCGAAAGCCCACTTTTCGGCGGATGCTTTATTGGTATTTCCGAGGAGCTCATATGTACTGCCATTTAGGGTCGTTGTCCCGGTCATATAGTTGGTACCGCTTCTGACAATTGACAGAAGGTACTCCTGTCCCGCTTCTATCTCACTGAGGCTGTTGACCGCCAGTTCCGTGTTTTTAGGTTCCGGCGCGTCCACGATCGCGTACACTGAAAATCCTTCTGTCTCGAAAGAAAGGGTCCTTACGGGTTCCGCATTGCTGGAACCACCCTTGTCTTCCTGTTCCTCCACTTCGACCTGCTCGATCAATTCGCCTTCCGCTGTCTCATCCGTGAAGTGTACGACCTGGGTATCTGTATCTGCCCCGCTCGGTTCCATCAGCTGGATCTGCACGTCCACGGGCGCCTGGAGCTCCACCTTTTCCTTCGCGCCATCGACGATCTTGATGTCGAACAAGCGGACATTGCCCACGCTGTCCTGATCGCATCCGACTGCGTCTGCCGCTTTCGCCGCATATACTTCATAGGCTTCCGGATCGGTCTCAGGCAGGATCTCACTGACTTCCAGCTGCGCGTCTTCCGGCACGCCCGCATCCGGTCCAAAACGCACCGTGATCGTATAATTCTTCCCGTCAGAAGCACGGAATTGCTGCACAGGAAACTGCGGGAGGTCCTTTTGGCTCTCTTCCGCTGCTTCATTCTGATATGCTTTTTCAGGCAGTCTGCCAATACCGAGGATGTCCTGATCCGTAAAATCATACTTGATCTTCCGGACCTGATCCTTCGCATCGCCCTCAATGGCAACCAAATGTTGTTTCTCTGTATCGACATCTGTCACGATGGCAACGCGCACCGGAGCATCTTCTTTTTCTTTTTCTTTCAAGAAGACCAGTTCGCCATCGGCCGGTTCATAAGCCGCCAGCCATTCTCCAGTCACGTACATCTCCCGCTTTTCAAGCGATTTGATCCATTGCTCAGCATCGTCCGCCGCCGGCATTTCGTCCGCATCGATGTCCGCATAATGCAGGCAGAAAGCGGCAAAGGCCACATTCCAGTCCACATAGGGATCCCCGGACCAAACGCCATAGCGCGTATAACCGTGCGCCTGATCATCGCGTACGGCATAGTTTTTTGCACTTTCTTTATAATCCACCTGCGACTGCGCGATCAAAGCCACGCGCTGCGCAGGCGTTTCCTTGGTAAATTCAGGAAATGTCTGCTTCCAGTCATCTTCTTTCTCCAGATCCGCGGATGGATCTGAATAACACTGCAAGGAATGCGTATGTTCCGGCTGATCACAGATCAGCTTGCGACCCACATCCCTATGAGATGAAACGCCCTTGCTTTCCTCCAGACCGCAGACCAACTTCCGCTCTGTCTCATAACAGGCTTCGGTATGTTGATGTCCTACCGACTCTTCCTGGCCGCAGACCAGTTCTTCCGCACGCTCGTAACACGCATCCGTATGGGTATGGTCCTCCCCTTCCTCCAGGCCGCAGACCAATTTCTCGGTCGTTTGATAGCAGTCCTCGGTATGGGTATGTCCTTCCGTTTCTTCCTGACCGCAGATCAGCTTTTCTGTTTCGGTATAACACGCATCTGTATGGGTATGTCCAGCCTCGGACGGATCCTCATCGGTGGATTCATAGCACGCCTCGCTGTGCTTATGCTCTTCCATACCGCAAAATGTCTGTTTTTCCTGTGTGATCGCCGGGAGTGAAAGGCTATAGAGCGTAGCCACGGCTATGAGCAACGCAAATAAGCGCGTCCAACGGCTGCGCCGCACGCGTTTGTTCTTGTTCCTTCTACGCTCGTTGATTTGATATTTCAGATCGTTACTCATTGATTTCCAGAAACCCCCGTCGTTATCCGGTAATACGAATGTTGGATCGCAGCCAAATGCAAGTGATGATCCTCATCTGCCCCAGCCGCTATAAGTCTTTTGATATCTAATGATGTGCAAAATAATTACTTGTTTTTAAATTATGCATGAATTATTTCGTATATATATGTTTAACAGAATGATTTTATCACTACTTTACAAAAATATCAATAAATATTTGTGTCTCCCCGCAATTCCTTTCCTATGCAGCACTCATGATCCGCGCCATGGCAACAAAAAAACACCCCGAAACCTTTGTTTCGGAGTGTTTTGTTTGTTTTTTACTCTTCTGCCGGCGGGGCTTCCTGCACTGGAACTTCCGCTGCGGGTGCCTCGGCTGGCTGTGGTTCTGCCGGAGCCGCCTGCACAACTTCCTGCGGTACAGGATGACCGCACTTAAAGCAGAATTTCGCACCTTCCGTAAGCGCCGCTCCACATTGTACGCAGAATTTTCCAGTCACCTTCGGCGGCTCAGGACGCGGTATCGGGGACCCGCAGTGCATGCAGAACATCACATTAGGATCCACATCGGCACCGCATTTCGGACATTGTACCAAGCCCTTCACCGTGCGGATCTGCCGACGAAGTTCTTCCGTTCGCTCAAAAGAAGCCTTTACTTCTGACACTAATCCAGCCAACGCTTCTTCCGGATCCTCCTTATGTAAAGCCACGTACTGCTCACCGATGGAGCGGTACAATTCCTGGCGGATGCGCTCCTCCTCGCCGACGTTATACTGCAGACGGGTCAGGTCCACAGTATTGGTCATGCGTTTGCCCAGTTCATCAAGAAATGGCATGGCGCTTACCTCACATCCCCACCCTTGGCCAGGATGATGAAGTCAAAGATGAGTTCAAGGATCGCCGCACCGAAGAACGCCAGTGCCAGAAGCGGGATGTCCTTCAGGCCATTGCCGGCATCCAGCCACTGGTAGATGATGTAACCGCCGGCTGCGATCGCTGCCAGAGTGAACAACAGAGGGATCACCACAAGCGCGCGGCTGCGTGTCCCGGCACCCAAAGTAGGCAGCAGGGTGAACAGGACCGTCAGACCCATGACGCCGATGGCGGCATAGTTGATGTAGGTATAGGTCGAATCGAAACTGCCGGCCATACGATACACTTCGTTATAGGAGATCTTACCGGCATAGGACGGGAAGCTCTGGATGAACCAGAGGCCGAGCATAGCGGCGGCGAAGATCAGCGCGAACCCATACAGGACCTGCATGACGCCTTTGGAAGTACCACCGACGGGTACCGGCTGCGTCTGATTGCCTTTCTGCGGCGGATAGATCGGATGCGGTGCCTGATACGGTGGCTGCTGATATGGCGGCTGCTGGAACTGCTGTTGCTGGTACTGCGGCCTCTGCTGCTGGTACTGCTGCGGCTGCTGATACGGCTGCTGATACGGCGGCTGCTGGAACTGCTGCGGACGCTGGTATTGCGGCTGTTGGAACTGCGGCTGCTGCGGTGCCTGGTACTGCGGCTGCTGGAATTGCGGCTGCTGCGGTGCCTGATACTGCGGCTGCTGGAACTGTGGCTGCTGCGGTGCCTGATAGACAGGCTCCTGGACCGGAGCGGACTCCGGTACCACCGGCTCTTCCGCGAAGAAAGAGGGTTCTTCCACAGGCTCTTCGACCGGCGGGAACTCGATCGTAGGCTCTTTTACCTCTTCGAAAATATTCTCGACGGGCTCTTCCTCCGGCACAGGTTCCTCAAATACAGGGACCTCCTCGACCGGGGTCTCGAAAACAGGCGCTTCAACGACAGGTTCCTCCACGACAGGTTCCGGAACGACGGGCTCGGGAGCGGCCGGCATTTCAAACACCGGCTCCTCGATGACAGGTGTTTCAACGACAGGGGCTTCTACGACAGGAGCTTCTGCCACAGGCGTCTCAATGACCGGTGGGACAAAAGCAGGCGTCTCCGGAACTGGCGGTTCCGGCTGCTGCACGGTAGGAGCAATGATGCTTACCGGTTTGCCGCAGCGGCTGCAGAAGCGGGCTCCATTCTGGATCTCATTACCACACTGGGTACAAAACATGATTGATTCCTCCAGGATCTCAATGAAATAAACAGATGCGTGCCATAAAGTCGGAACACACTTATGGCACGCATGGCTTAATGAAATTGCGTGAGATTACTTCTTTTTCTCGGAAACAAAGTAAGCGTATGCTTCGACCAGGATCGCAGCGATCAGGCAGATGTAGATGAAAACGATCGGGAAGCCAACAGGAACTTCACCAGCAAAGCCCTTGATCGGACCCATGACGGTCATGGTACCGAAAAGCGTAAGCAGATGCATGTCGATACTGGTCAGTTTCAGGATCTTACCGAACTTCTTCAGCGGGTCCTGGCCAATAAACGGCGCAAGCGCGTAATACAGCAGGATGCAGAAGCCAAGGATCAAGAAGATGATGATCAGCACAGCAGGGAAGGTCGCCTTCATCTGTGTAAATACCTTGAACAGGGAATACTTGTCACCCTTCGGGCCAAGGCTCGGGATCCACCAGAAGATCAGGACCATCAGGTGCAGGAACGCGGCTGCCATATACAGGATCGTCTTCGCGTCGATGCTGATATTTCTGGCAGGACGTACCGGCGGATACGGTGCCGGATACGGCGGCTGTACAGGAGCCTGCTGAGGCTGATCCTGAACTGCAAACCCACATACAGGACAGAATTTAGCGCCATCTTCTATTTTCGCGCCACACTTAGGACAAAACATGAGAATTCCTCCTCCTCAAGAATGTTAAAAGATTATTACAAGAATACTCCTATCGGCTAAATTTGTCAATAGATTCAATGATTCAAACGAATAAAGTGTGCAAAAACATGACTTGCATTTTACCTCTCGTTCGGGTTATAGTATAGAGGTATGAAGACACGTTTCGGAAGAAAGGAATCCTGACATGAAACCCATCAAAGAAGGCAAGGTCCGCGAGATCTACGACAACGGCGACAGTCTGATCATGGTCGCCACCGACCGCATCAGCTGTTTCGATGTTATTTTGAATAATAAGGTCACCAAGAAAGGCACTGTCCTTACCCAGATGTCCCGCTTTTGGTTCAACATGACCGAAGATATCCTCCCCAACCACATGATCACCTGCGACGTACAGCAGATGCCGGAATACTTCCGCCAGCCGCAGTTCGACGGCAACAGCATGATGTGCCGCAAGCTGAACATGCTGCCTCTCGAATGCATCGTCCGCGGCTATATCACCGGATCCGGCTGGGCCAGCTATCAGAAGAACGGTACCGTCTGCGGCATCACTCTGCCGGAGGGTCTGAAGGAATCCGACAAGCTGCCGGAGCCCATCTATACGCCTTCCACCAAGGCCGAGCTGGGTGAGCATGATGAAAACATCTCCTACGAGCAGAGCATCGCACATCTGGAGAAGTACTTCCCCGGCAAAGGCGAAGAATACGCTTCCAAGCTGCGCGACTACACCATCGCACTGTACAAGAAGTGCGCCGACTACGCGCTGACCCGTGGCATCATCATCGCGGACACCAAGTTCGAGTTCGGTCTGGATGAAGATGGCAATATCGTTCTGGGTGACGAGATGCTCACGCCGGACAGCTCTCGCTTCTGGCCTGCCGACGGCTACGAGCCCGGCCACGCACAGCCCTCCTTCGACAAGCAGTTCGCCCGCGACTGGCTCAAAGCCAATCCGCACGACGACTGGACCCTGCCGCAGGAAGTGGTCGACAAGACGATCGCCATCTACCTGGAAGGCTATGAAAAACTGACAGGAGAGACCCTGTAAACAACTATTAAGAGCCCTGTATATGCCCCGTCCGCTAAGCATTTCGGGATCTGGTGAATGTGCTTTCCGTACATTCACCAGACCCCAAAACGATACGCGTCCGGTGGTATGTACAGGGCTCTTTTTGTTGCTATGTCTCCGGGGTATTGCTGTTGTCCGTGGCCATATATCGTTTTGTTATACCTGATCACGCGGCGTCTGTCTTCCAAATCAGGTAAGACTGTAAAATGAACAGTATTGTGAAGCCTCGAAGAAAACAATACGGTAAAAAACTTAAGAATTCAGCCTGATCTGGCGCTAGACTACCTGATATAATGAATCAACAGATAAAAATCAGGTTGAATTTGATAAAGTGGCCGTAAATTGACAGTATTCTGGGAATCCAACGACATATATCAGGTTCGGTTTCAGAATTTACCTGATCAGACGACTGTATAAGCAAAAATCAGGTACTGATTTCTGCATGACTCTTGTAACTCATGATTTCCTTTACATAAAACAGCTGCTTGAAAGCATTCCTTCCAGGCAGCTGTTCTTTTTTATCTTCGTGCTCTTCTCCGCAAAAACTGCTGCAGTTTGTGGGAGTAAGCAGGTTCGCTCAGGATCACGACCGTAAGGTCTCCGTTTTCCTCGCAGGCATCTTCCAGCATAGTAAGGAACTGTGTATAGTAGGCCTCCAGGTTGCTTTTGAGCTTTGCCACGCCTTCGATGTAGATCTCGGTCTCTTCGTTGGCGGTGCTTAAGCAGTCGTACAATGCGTCCAGATTCGCGCCATAGTACTCCGGAAGATCCAGCTGATCTTTCAGTGTCTGGTGCAGGTCAGCTTTGGATCTGATCTTACGACCATCGATGAATGCCGTTTTCATGATCTTTTTCCTCCTGAAACCATCATTTTAGTACAGCTGTGTGAACGTTTCGTAGTGGTCCTTCGTGTAGTAGATCGCCCCGTTCTTACCGAAAACGATGCGCTCTCCTCCGCGATAGCCGCCCGTATAGTTCACGTCACATTCCGTGTAGCGGGTATTCGACGGCAGCTGGCCTTCATAATTGCCAAAACGGTCGCCGCCGATGCTCATGCCCGGCGCTACTTCATCCAGATTGCCAAGGCTGGAGTCCCAGCCCAGCTCCATAGCTTCTCGCTTGGTGATGAAATTGTCCGGAAGGTGGCCGAACTCGTGGATATAGGCGGCCACTTCTTCCGGTGACGTATAAGTTCCTGATTCGGTCACGCCTAAACCGGCTGCATCAGCCTGGCTCTCCGCGGCAGAAGGGACGGACGCATCGTCCGCGGCGTTATCCTTCGCCGCCTGCGGAAAATCCACCGCAGGGGTCCAATAATGCTGCTGGTAGATATCCGTGAAGCGATAATTGACACGGGCATTGCCATCGCCCATGCGGACGTTGGTGATCTCCAGCTTCCCGGATACCGTCAGCGTATCGCCAATGAAGTAGGTATCCTGATACTCGCCCTCGTAGGTGTAATAATCACACAGGAAATCGATCGTATCTCCATCGTTGATGGCGTCGTAACTCTTGGCAACGGTCTGGGTCTCGTCCTCGGTGTAGACCGTGCGGGCACCGACCACTTCGCCCTTACCGGTATTGCCATCGATGACGGTCAGCAGCTCGACGCGCTGGCCGTTCAGGAGCGCCGGGATATGTCCATGGATCTCATCGCCGGTGGTATAGTCGTAATAATACGCGATCGGCTGGCCATTGACGGCGACCCAGGTGAAATCGGTCTCGGCCACCAGGTCACCATCATCGTTGAACTCGAAGACGTTGTCACGGCCCATATCCATGTAGCCGGCACCGTCATCATAGAACATGCCCTGTTCCAGACCGGTGAGGAGCTCCCACTGATCCTCCGTCAATGAGATGACCTGTTCTCCGGCATCGTTCTTCTTCCAGACCAGTTTGGTGGCGTCGAAGAAGTTGGCCGTAATGTATTCCGTGATCTCATCGTCCGTCAAAGAACGATCCTGCAGGAACTGTGCGTTCTTGCCGCCGCCAAGTCCCAGGATGGAACTATAGTCGCCGCCCAGGAAACCACCCAAAAGGCTGCCCAGCATATCCGGGCTGGATGCCCCGGAGGAACCGCCTGTCAGGCCGCCCAAGAGGCTTCCGAACATGGAGTCATAGCCGCCGGCACCTGCCTGTCCGCAGACTTCCAGGCTTGCGAACTCACGGATCGCATCGGAATAGCTGGAATCCATACCGATGGCATTGTAGGTGTTGACCGCGGAGTCGACACTGGAGGCCGAACGGTACGGGAAGTAGATGGAAATACCGTAGGAGTTGCTCATGTCGGCGGAGGTACGGTTGTACTTGACCGCGCCCTGCAGGGCGTCAGCCAGTTTCTGACCTTCCTTATTGCCGACGTTCTTGGCGAAATGCACAAGGTCGACCTGATCGATCTGCGTGGAGCGGGCAAACTCGCGGGTGCTGTTGCGCGCGTCGGAGATCTTGGTGTAGTCCTTGTTTTTGATCATCTTGGTGAGCGACTTGGAGAAGCTCTTGAGCGAATCAGGCGCTGAATAACTGAGCTCTGCCAGGTCTACGACGGACAAGGTCGCGGACTGTCCGCGGCAGGTCCTGCCGCAGGTCTCCACGAAGCTGTCGACGATGTTCTTGCCGATATCGACCGTGGCCATGGACGGATCGCTGCACAGGGCCGTCAGCCAATCGGTGTAGTACCAGCCCACACCAGGCTCCGTCTCCTCGGAGGCGATCATATAGTCCGCAAAGTCGTCCAGCATAAGACCGGTCTCGACTGTAGCCATGAGGCAGGCGTCGAAGCCGATGAAATCGAACTTGGTACCGGCCTTCTTCAGCGCTTCGTTGACGCCGGCCAGGCTCATGGAACCGGCACGGACGTTCTTCTCATCGTAACCATAACCCTGTACGGATCCCCCGCCATGGTCCCAAAGGATCAGTTCCTGACGGTTGGCCGGGAAATTCTTCGTGCAGTAGTTGATGAAGGTGGTCAGCGTGTTCGGATCGACCATGGACTTGTTGCCCATGTCGGTCTCCAGAGGCTGCAGGCCGCCTTTGACGACCTTATAGATCTGGTTCGTGGTACTGCTGATGTTCTGGTTCTGCCAACGTTTGCAACCGCCGGTGTAAACGATGATGTTGACGCTGTCGTTGAGCGCGGCGTTGCACATCTCGATCAGATCGCGGGTGGCCATGCCGGAACGGGACTCCAGGTCCGTACCGCACATATAGATCATGATGGTGACCTTGTCCTTCTTGCCGCCCTTGATCGTGGTGTACTTTTCACGTATGCCATTGAGCACCGTAGTGTCCGCTTCCTGCTCCACGGTCTCCTCCTGCCAGGAGGTGTTGTCGTAGGTGGTACCGTTGGTGATGTTCTGCACCGCATTATCGGTAACGCCGAAGTTATAGCTGCCGGAGGAAGCTCCTCCGCCGCCGAACAGACCGCCCAGCAGACCGCTGAAGAGGCTCTTGCCGCCGCCAAACAGCAGGAAAAGGATCAGGATGATGATCAGCCATTTGCCGATCTTGAATCCTCCGCCGCCTCCGCTGTTGCTGCCGCCGTTGTTGCCGCCGGTCAGGTTGATGAAGCCTTGGTTATTGTTCTGCTGTTGCTGTTGTTGTTGCTGTTGCTGCTGGTAACCCTGCTGATATCCCTGCTGATAGCCCTGGTTATAACCTTGATTATAGCCCTGATTGTTCTGGCCTTGGTTGCTCTGACCGCCGCCCAGAAGACCGTTGAGCAGTGAACCGCCCAAAGAGCCGCCTTGCTGTTGCTGCTGGCCCTGGTTGCCCTGTCCGCCGCCCAGAAGACCGTTCAGCAGAGATCCGCCCAAAGAGCCGCCCTGCTGACCGCCCTGGTTTCCACCGCCGCCTAACAGACCGCCCAGCAGATCGCCGCCCAGGCCTCCGCCCGGCTGTTGCTGCTGATTTCCCGTAGGATTATCACCTAAAAGACCCAGAAGACCATCGACAAGACCTTTATCTTCCTCACTTTGCGGAGAATCCTCACGGCCTTCGCCTACCGGACCGGTGCCAAGACCTTGGTCATCCCGCCGTTTGGCTTCTTTATCACTTTCCGTGACATACTTTTTACGTCCCCGCGGACGTTTTTTCTCCTCTGCCATGAAATCATTCCTTCCTTAGTATGCTTCGTAAAGAAATTTGCTAACAGTATAGCAGATTATTTCACACTTTACCAGTATAAATTACGCGTCCTCCAGCTCGTCCGTCAGCCGGATGATCTCGTCGATGACGGTGCCAAGATAAGCGATCGTGTTCCTCAGCGGCTCATCGGTCGTGATGTCCACGCCCGCCAGCTGCGCGAGTCCGACCGGATCCAGTGTACTGCCCGCTTTCAGGACTTTCTTCCAGTCCTCCACGGCCGGCTGTCCCAGTTCTTCCATGCGCCGCACTGCCTGCGTCGCGACTGTAAGACCGGCGCTGTAGGTATAGGAATACAGGCCCATGTAATAATGCGGCTGGCGCATCCACGTAAGTTCTGCGCCGGGTACGATTTCCACGGCATCGCCCCAGAATTTCTGCAGCGTTTCCTTGAACAGGCGATTCAGCGTGTCCGCTGTGACACTGCCGCCTGCATCGATGATCTTGTAGACTTCGCGCTGGTACGCCGCTTCCATGAAGTGCGTCACGAAGTTATGATAATAGGTATGGCCGATCATGGAAGACAGGACCCAGCGGCGGAACCGTTTGTCCTGATTGGTCTTCATCAGGTAATGGGCCATGATCAGCTCATTGCAGGTCGAAGGCGCTTCCACGAAATAGGTGGAGACGTCCGTGTCGAAGATGGACTGCTCGCGGTTGCAGTTACGGAAGTGTCCGGCGTGGCCCAGTTCATGCGCCAATGTAAAGACGTCGGCCATGCGGTCGTTCCAGCTCAGCAGGATGAAGGATCCCTTTCCATAGGGGCTTGCACAGAAGCCGCCGGTGGATTTGCCCTGGTTCTTCGCGAAATCGACCCAACGGTCCCTGTAAGCTTCATCGATCATGGAAACGTAGTCCTCGCCCAGGATGGCCAGGCCGTTCTTGATATACTCCTTGGACTCTTCGATGGTGACCCGCGGATCATAATCCGGATCGACTGCGATCTTCAGATCCGCCCAGGTCATACGGTCCAGCTTATGGACACGCTTGAGCAGCTGCGCGTAGCGGCGCATATGCGGTGCCAGCTCGTTCATGATCAGGTCGATCTGACGGTCATACATCTCCCGGGTGACCTTCTGCCCGTGCAGCAGATATTCGAAAACATTGGCATAGCCGCGCTGGTCCGCCAGGATCTTATCCTTCGTGACTTCCGTGTTGTAGGTCTGCGCGGTTACGTTCTGATACTGCGCGATCTTTTCATAGAACGCGTTGAACGCGGCTCTGCGCACTTCCGGATCCGGATCGTATTCATAATCGTCCTCGAACAGAGAATAGCCCAGGGGATATTCTTTTCCATTCACAGTGAAAGATGGGAACTGCATGTCCGCCAGCTTCGCCATGTTGTAGATCTCCGACGGAGCACCCAACGTCTGGGACAGCGCCGCCAGGACCTTTTCTGTCTCCGGACTCAGCTGATACGGTTTATCCCGCAGGATGTCGGCAAGGAAGCCCTTGCAGGTCTCGGTCTGTTGGATCGCCTCGCGGATGACCTCTTCCGACTGCTCGATGATCTCGCTCTTGATGAAGCTCAGGCGGCTCATGATCCCCGTGTGGATCGTGCTGACACGGTTGTTCCGCTCCACGTTATGTTCATTGTAATAATCTACCGACACAGCCAGATCACAATAATTCCAGGTCAGGGTCAATTTCTCATACAGTTCACGGAACAGTTCCAGACAAGCAAGAATATTTTCAGGCGTGTCCAGATGCCCTTTATAAGTGCCTTCGATGATATCTGCCAGTTCGCGGACGCGTTCTACGTCCTTGTACATATTTTCTTCTGTTTTGTAGATCAGCGAGAGGTCCCAGGTCAGTTCGACCGGAACGTCCGCACGCTTAGTGAGTTCTGCCATATAAAATCATCCTTCCTACTGTTTCTTTTGCTTCATTGTAGTGATGCAGATTGTTTTTGTCAATGAACTAGCCTGAAGAATGCTATGTTCACAGAATGACACCCCACTCGATCAAGCTCAGTCCTTCATGACTTACCGGATGGATCGTATGAGGCGCCGGTTTCTCTGTGGTCCCTTCCTCCAGGAAATAGAACCAGATCCGGTAATAGGATTCCACCTGACCTTCATCGATCTCGATCGGCATCGCTTTATCCACTGTCATCGTTTCCTGTGGGAAGACGTAGTATGTTTTTTCAGGATCCAGATGTTCATCCCAATACTCCACGAAGTCCCGGGTCTCCTGATCGTTGAAACCATAAGAAGTCATCATGTCTTCGAGCTGAGAGGCTCTCTCCTCTGGTGAAATGATAAAACCTGTTTCCGTCTGCATCAGAACCGGAGAGGTCCGGCATTCATAGAACAGATAGGGTAGACCTTTTTGTCCATCTACTGTCAGACTTCCATCCTCTTCGATCACACATGTCCAGGAGTCCTCGTATTCCGGAAGGACTTTCATCAACAACTCTTTTTCGGTAAAAGATACGGTCAACCGCGTTCCCGCATCACCGTAGAGATAGATGTTCGGTTTATACACTGCGATATCGATCGGCAGTTTAGGGCTCAGCCACCATATGATCTTCATAAGATCCAGGAATTTCTGGGCGTCTTCTTTGATCTCCTCGGTCTTGTTGTGCAGAAAATTGTAGATCCGGAACGCATCGATGAAAGTATAGATTTGTGCGAGGTTTTCATGTCGTGCTGCTTCTTCCCTGGTAGAAGTCGGAAAATCTTCGAACGGGTTGCGTGCTTTGATGCGATAGTATTCGGCTTCGAAGATCTCATTGATCGCGGAAGGTTGATTGATCTCCTCTGCATAGTAATCAAGCAGATCAACGGCCACGGTAGCCAGGACCTGTGCCGGAAACATAGAGAGCGGAGTCTCATTCGTAATCCGATTGTAATAGTCCAAAAACCCCAGATATCTGTATCGATGCGGAGTTTCATAGTTGTCTCTTATATCAGTAATCCCTGAAAAGAAGCTGAACACATTTTCGGCGTCCGGATTCAAAGGGTCCGGGTTAAAGCCAAAATTAGCCATGCTCTCACCATTCTCGGCAAGGGTCTGGAATGCGGAATGCGGATCATTCATTTCATAATCCCAGAAGCTGCCACGAGCTGCTTCCCCATCGTCTTCCGGTTCTTCCGTATACCAGGCAAAGGCTCGGGCCGGACTCATGATGAAAAGCACCATGCATAGGACTGTTGCAAAGATCCTTTTACGCATCGTTCTGCACCCCCTTTGCGATCTGTTCTCGATACCATTTCAGGTTTTCAGAGAGTTTTTCCGAGAGGCCCTTCTCTTCCGCCAAGTCGAACCATTCCATCGCGATCTCATAGGATCCGAGATGGAAGTGTGCCACACCGGCATAATAGCAGGTGGTCCCGCTGTCCGGGTCCATCCGGAAGGCCTGGATCAAATAGGTCAGCGCCAGCTTCGGATCATTCTGCTGCAGGCAAGTATGCCCCGCCATGGTCATCAAGTAAGGGCTCTCCACGCCCTTGGCCGCAGCTTCCAGATATAGGGCATCCAGCTGCGTTTCCATGTTTTCTGCCGCCTGGTCCAGCAGCGCCTGCTCCCGCATCCGGTACCAGCGTTCCTGGGTCTGATTCTGGATCTGGTCCAGAGTGGCCAAGGCATTGTCCGTTTCATGCAGTGTGGTATAAAGCTGGGCCCTGGCGAACAGGGTCGCATCTGTGACCGCATAGGTGGTTTCCAGAGCATCGATCTTCTCCAGAGCTTTGTCAGGTTCCCCCGCTTCGATAGCGTCCTGGATCCTGTCCAGATCCTTTTGGTATCCGTGGATCAGGTCTGTTCTCTCCCCCGCCATGATGCACAAGGCAAGGCCCACCAACAGCAGTCCTGTGGAGATCAGTTTCTTTCTGCTCCGTCCGATGAGGGAATAGACCAGTCCGCCTGCGCAGCATACGATGGCCAGGATCGACAGGAGGACCGACGTATGGAACATAAGCAGTCCCAAGAGGCCCGCAGCGATCGCCAAGATGAAGAATAAGATCATGGTCTCAACCCTCCTTTCCCAGTTCGCTTTTCAGCGCATCCAGCAGCCAATCGTTGTGTATAGAAATACCATAGATATCATTGCCATGATCCTGTGCCGGCAGCAGTTCTTTTACCTGCATACTGTACTGATAGGACTTTTCATAATCCTGCAGGGCGTCATAGGTCTGGGCAATCGAGAACAGGAGCGCCGGGACAGGCTCAATGCATTTTTCCTCAGCCTCCTGGAAACACGCAAGCGCTTCTACAAAACCACCTTGGTCATACAAAACGGCACCCGTCAAATATCGGGAAAAGATACTGTCCGCATAGTCCTTTTCAATGCCCCGGGCAAAGATCTTGGTCTCATCCGTATCCCGCAGATTGAAGCATGCATTGACTGCGGACAGATAATTCCAAAGAAGCGGATAGGAATGGGCTTTTTGGATCTGGGCCTCGGTCAGAGTGTCGAAAACCTTAAAGGTATAGTCTGTCCAGCTACCATCATCCTTCAGTACCATATACTGGGCACAGGTATAGAGTTCCTGCTCCTTAGCCTGCGTCGGATCCTGCAGCAGCAGTTCCGAAAGGAGTCCCGCCGCTTCCAGAGACCGGTCCACATCGCCGATCTTCAGTGCATTGATGCAGATCAGGTACAGGGCTTCGTCATTCTCCGGATCCTCTGTAAATACCTGCTCTGCCAAACTCAGACAGCCGGCAAAGTCCTCCTGCCGCTCCAAGCAAGCGGCAGCCATCAAAAGCAGTTCCGGTCTGGGGTCCAGTTCGTGGGCTTTACGATAAAACTCTTGGGCAGTCCCGAAATCATAGCAGCGGAAGGCCGCAGCGGCGATCTCCGCCTTTTCGATCACTTGATCTTCCACCTCGGTCTCTACCTGGGAGAACAGTTGGTCATAGCGTCGGGCTGCTTCCACTGTCCGCTGATAGTGACTTGCGGAATCGATCTGATAGTTACTGCCGGTCTGGAATGCCAAATACTGCAAAAGCATGCTCTCCGGCATCTGCTCCGCAGCCGTCAGCGCCTGATCCACCGCTTCCGGAGAAGCAGTGCCCTTATTTTGAAGTGTCATCAGCAATTGCATCGCCTGAATGGCTTCCTTGTTTTCGGATCCATCTCCCAGTTCTTGCAAAAGTTTCAGACGGATCTCCCCCAGCTTTTCCCAGTCCGGTAGGCTGATCGTCCATCGATCCTGCTGGATGCAATCCAGAAGCATGGAGGAGACCAGTTTCTGCTCCAGGGGCTGCAAAGTTTCTTTCTCTGCGAAATGCTGCAGCATCATGGGATACCAGGCATCAGAGGCTTCACCACTGATCAGCAGGTTCGTGAGCACGGTATCATCCCCACCCATCAAAAGATACAGCTGTGCAATAAAGGGGTCGGTGTCATGTTGCACACGCAGTTCTTTCAACACGCCTGAATCCAGACTGGAAAAGGCCTCGACCGCCCGGTAGCGGGCATCGCTCAGTTCCAGATACCGCAAAGCACCGGCCAGCTGCTCCTGCTCCATATATTTTATGGCCGCTCCTGTAGGGGCGGACACCATGGCGTCCACCTGTGCGATCGGGTCTTCCCTGCGGAATCGGTCCCACTCAAGGCCTGCTACAGAACCGACCGCCAGCACTACGCCCAACGCCATGACCATGATCGTCCGCATGCGGGAAGGCTGCATGGTATATACCTGCTCCTGTTGCTGATGGTTGCGTACCAAGATCCTGAGCATCTCCCGGATCAGCAAGAACTGCAGCAGAGCCGCAAGGATCCGGCTGCCCAGCATGGACAGGACCGAAGACTCTGGCAAGAAGCTTCTTGCCGCTCCGACCACAAATGCTCCTGCAGCAGCACAGAAGCAAAGCAGCAGGTTTTTCCACCCCAACTCCCGCGGCTGGATCCGTTCCGGCGCGGCCAGGATCTCTTGGACCCCGATGTGCAGGATCCAGACCAAGAGCATGGCCGCTATGACCCCGCTCATGATGACCAGGAGCCAGCCATTCTTCGTCCCGCTGTTGTAGGTTATTTTAAAGACAAAGCGCAGTCCGGTCAGAACACCACTAGTCCATACCGCCGTGATCAGTGCACGGACCGCTGCCTGCCGGCTGCCTTGTTCTTTGCACAGATACAGGCTGGCCCCGATCCACAGAACAGTAAGTAACGCGCCAAAAATCTCGATCAAGGCATACTGGGCAGGGCTCATAAGCTGCTTCCGGGTCCAGACCGTGACCAAAGAAGCCACAAACACAAACAAGCCTTGATGCAGGATGGCTCCTGCCAGTACATACCCACTGATTTTCTCTCTGCGCGTGGATATTGTAAGGTTTTCCATGGTTTTCATCCTCCTGCGGAAAGTATAGCATAGTAGATATGTAATGTCATGTAATGTTCACAAAAAAAACATATCTGATTTGTAAAAAGTGTGCTATACTTAAGGGCGTAACAACGTTGAAAGGAGTCATTACTATCATGGCAAACCGTTTTATCTTGAATGAAACTTCCTATCATGGCGCTGGCGCGATCCAGAACATCGTTCCGGAGATCCAGGCCCGCGGCTTTAAAAAGGCGTTCGTCGCTTCCGATCCTGGTCTGATCCAGTTCGGCGTCACCGCGAAGGTGACCGACCTGTTGGATGCAGCCGGCATCGCTTATACCGTGTACAGCAACATCCAGCCCAACCCGACCATCGAGAACGTACAGAGCGGTGTCAAAGCTTTTGCAGACGCGGAAGCTGACGTCATCATCGCCATCGGCGGTGGTTCTTCCATGGATACTGCCAAAGCCATCGGCATCATCAATACGAATCCGGAATTCGCGGATGTCCGTTCTCTGGAAGGCGTCGCTCCTACCAAGAACCCCTGCACCCCGATCCTGGCTGTTCCTACCACTGCCGGTACCGCTGCGGAAGTCACCATCAACTATGTCATCACCGATCCTGAATACAAGCGCAAGTTTGTCTGCGTCGATGTACATGACATCCCTGTGGTCGCTTTCGTCGACCCGGATATGATGAGCTCCATGCCCGCGGCTCTGTGCGCCGCCACTGGTATGGACGCGCTGACCCACGCCATCGAGGGTTATATCACCGCCGGTGCCTGGGAGCTGTCCGACATGTTCCATATCCGTGCGATCCAGATCATCGCCCGCTCTCTGCGTGCCGCCGTCGCCGGTGACCCGAAGGGCAAGGAAGACATGGCTCTGGCGCAGTATATCGCCGGCATGGGCTTCTCCAACGTCGGTCTGGGTGTCGACCACTCCATGGCTCATACTCTGTCCGCATATTACAACATGCCTCATGGTAAAGCCTGCGCGACCCTGCTGCCCACCGTCATGGCGTACAACGCACCTGTGACCGGTGAGAAGTATCGTGATATCGCTGCCGCTTTCGGTGTTGAAGGCGCTTACACGCTGCCTCTGGAAGAAGCACGCACAGCCGCCGTTGCCGCCGTCAAGAAGCTGGGCGAGGATGTCGGCATCGTCATGAGCCTGAAGGGCGTCGTTCCGGAATCCGATGTAGATCAGCTGTCTGCTGACGCACTGAAAGATGCCTGCACACCCGGCAATCCGCGTCCTGTCACGGTCGAGGATATCAAGGCCATGTACCTGTCTCTGATGTGAACACATCCATTCTGGGAGCAGCCCTTTCCGGCAGCTCCTTTTCTTTTCGGTCGCCGCATGTTATAATGAGCGCAAACACAACGAAAGGGGCATACCATGAAACTGCTATTGATCGATATCGACACCCTGCGGGCGGATCATCTGGGCTGCTATGGATATGACCGTGCCACATCGCCTGCCATCGATTCCATCGCGGCGGACGGCGTTTGTTTCCGGGATTACTATTGTTCCGATGCACCTTGCCTTCCCTCCCGTGCAGCGTTGTTCTCTTCCCGTTTTGGCTTCCATAACGGTGTGATCAACCATGGCGGTCTGCGCGCCGATCCTTTCCCGGAAGGCGCGTCACGCGGTTTCAAGGACAAAGCTGCCACCAGCAGTCTGCCTGCCATGATGCGTACCTATGGCATGTACACCGCTTCCATCTCCACATTCCCGGAGCGTCATTCCGCTTGGTGGTTCAATGCGGGGTTCAATGAAATGTACAACGTCGGGAAAAGCGGCGATGAGACAGCCGACGAGGTGACGCCGATCGCGCTGGACTGGCTGGACCGCAACCGTTCCCGTGAAGACTGGTTCCTGCACGTCCATTATTGGGATCCCCATACGGAATATCGTGCTCCAGCGGAACTTGGCAACCCCTTTGCAGGCCAGCCCAGCGAAGGACTCAGCTGGATCGATGAAGAGGTCTTCCGCAAACATCGCCAGGCTGTTGGTTTCCATACGGCACAGGAATTGAATATGTATGGGGAAAGCGTGAGCGAAGCACACAGGCTGCGGCAGCTTGGAAAGCTGGAATCTCTGGATGACGTCCGGCACAACATGGACGGTTATGACTGCGGCATCCTATATGCGGATATGGCTGTCGGACAGATCATTCAACGGCTGAAAGAACTCAGCATCTACGAGGAGACCGCCATCATCGTGACCTCGGACCATGGTGAAGCGATGGGTGAATTAGGCCGATATTCGGAGCATGGCACTGCGGACCAGTCCGTGACCCGGATCCCTTTGGTCATCAAATGGCCCGGGGCATTAACGGGCGGTCGTGTTCTTGGCGGCCTGCATTATAACATCGATCTGCTGCCCACGCTGATCGCGCTTTTGGGCGATGACCCGGCAGCGATCCCCTATGGCCAGTATCTGCAGGCACAATATGGTACGGAGTATAAAAAAGTCTATCTGCAGAAGATGCTCGAAAGTTACGACGGCAAGAGTTTTGCTGAAAGCATTCTGGATGGAAGTGAAGACGGTCGGGATCATTTGGTCGTTTCCATGGCGACGCATTCGGTCCAACGCGCTGTCCGCTTCGGCGATTACCTGTACATCCGTACATATCATGATGCCTATGCTCTGTTCCCGGACGACATGCTCTTCAATATCAAGGAAGATCCGCATGAACAGCACGATCTTGCCCAACAACTGCCTGAAAAAGTCCATGAAGGCGCCTGCATCCTGGAAAAATGGATCCGAGAGCAGATGCGCATCAATGCGCCTCTGGGGCTGGGCGATCCAATCTGGACTGTCCTTGGCGAAGGCGGCGGTTTCCATTCGCTTGGTGCGATGCCCGGCTATCTGGACCGTCTGGAGAAGACAGGTCGGAGCGCGCAGGCACAGGCGCTCTTAGAAAAGTACCCGCAATATAAGGACAAGCGCTGATGCCTTCTCAAGATAAAAAACACATACTGCGCAGCTTGTTCCTTTCGACCCTGTACTTAAGCGCGTTCACTTTCGGCGGTGGATACGTCATCATCACGCTGATGAAGGAGCGCTTCGTCGACAAGCTGCATTGGATCGAAGAGGACGAAATGTTGGACATGG
>JAEEGL010828134.1_pt1 | contig 26790 bp, 31 predicted proteins | sample 9134231 | NCBI WGS metagenome assembly JAEEGL01 (sample SAMN16246548, study PRJNA631951) | gut metagenome | biome: gut microbiome; feature: rumen; material: fiber-attached | host: Bos | place: Iran: Karaj | collected 2018-10 | reverse complement strand
GAAGTTATGTTCTGTAGTATTAGTAATTTAGCTAAATTAGCAAGAGCTTTCTATACTCTTAAAACTGGTGATATATCATATATTAGTGGGGTAGAATGTTATAAAACAGATAATCTAAAAATATCATTTAATGATGGGATGAAACCATGGTGTTTAGATGGTGAGAAATTTGAATCTAAAACTACTTTTTTTGAGATTGATACAGAAAAATCAGTTAAGATGCTAATTCCAAGAAAAAACATTGATAAATTATTTTTATAAAAACTCATAATGAGTTTTTTTTTAATAATAAATAGACTTTTAAGTTTATGTATGATATCATTATTAATGTAGGAGGATACATGGAAGGTATAATAACTGTAAAAGATACGAGGGAAAACTTAGATGCTATGCAACAATACCGAAAATATGAGGCTGAAAGAATCCAAAAATCAGTAACAGGAGAAAGTATAATTGATGCGATTATTGATAGTATTAAAGCAATAGTTACTATAGCAGGAATGGTTCTTACTGTTATAACCAAATTCTTTCCTGGAAAAGCAGATGACTTAGCTGTTATATTAGCTCAACCTGCACTTTTAGGAGCTATAGAATCAGCAAGAGGGGCATTAAAAAGTGTCTTTGTTTCAAGAGATAATAAACAAATAACCGCTGCATTAGTTGATTTTGCTGGTAATGTTAAAAATATTACTATACCAGATAAAAATGTTGCACAAAATGTTGATGTTAGTAAAGTTCAAGTAAATAGTATTGAAAAAATAAATGGAAAGGTGGCTTAATAATGATAACGGGATTTAATGTTATAAATGAAAATGGCGAAGAAGTAAAAATTGATATTATTATGCAATTTAGAGTAGAAGAAAATGATAAAGAATATGTTGTTTTCACTGTTAATGATGATGGAGTAAGTGAGGATGTATATGTTAATATCGCTGGTATTGAAAATATAGAAGGAAAATATCAATTAAGACTAATTCCAGAAGAAGAAAAAAATATGGTACTAGTTTTTTACGATAATTTGAGGGATACAATTCGTGGAAGCAGTGAATAGTGGTGTAATAGGTGTAGTTGAAGACCGCGCTAATCTTGATGCGATGAAAGCTTTGTATCGAGCTGAGTATAAAAAACTTGTTGATGATGAAAAAAAGTCAAGTGATAAAATATCTAGTTACAAATGGAAAATAAAATTAGGAGAATTTGGTGCACGTATTGGACTTTTATTTCGACCTCCAAGTACACTAAAATTTTTAACCAAGATTGGATCAAGAGTTGTAAGTTTTATATCTCGTAAAGCTTTAACAATAAAAAATAATATTGATAAAAAGCGATATGCCAAGAAAAAAGATGAATTGACAGCAGACTTTATTAATGGTGAAGGAATGTTTAGTCAATTTACAGCAGCTAATCAAACTACAATAGAAGAAATAGAGGATAAAAAAGAAACAGGATTAATTAGATAAGTGATTATCTATTATCCTTTTTTCTTTAAGAAATTATTGATAAATTATCTTTAAAATAGTATAATAAAAAAGGATAGAAGGGTGATAATATGAATGAAAGTAGTATGCTAGAACGATATGGTGAGAATTTTACAAAAAAAGAATATTTAACTAATCCAGCTATCGGAAGAGATGAAGAAATAAAACAACTTATTATAATTCTATTAACACCTGAAAAATCTGGTATTTTAGTTGGTAAACCAGGTATTGGTAAAACAGCTATTGTCGAAGGCCTTGGATATCGTATTCAACGTGGTGAAGTACCAGAAGCCTTAAAAGGGTATAGTATATGGAAACTTAATACCGCTTCTTTAATTGGTGTTATGCCAGGTACTAATGAACCTAAAATAACTAAGTTATTAACTGAAATCAAAGATTATGAAAAATTAATCTTATTTATCGATGAAATACATACTTTAATTGGTACTGAAGCTGGTGGGGGAGGAATGGACTTCGCCCAAGTATTTAAACCAGGACTTGACCGTGGAAATATTAAAATGATTGGTGCAACTACTACTGAAGAGTATGATCGATATGTCTTACGTGATAAAGCTTTTGTTCGTCGTTTTCAAAAAGTTGAAGTTGCTGAACCAACTAGAGAACATACGATTAATATTTTGATGGGAACATTCCCTAAATTTGAACAAAAGATGGGAGTTAAATTAAAATATACACCATTTATCCAAGAGAAAATAATGGCTTTTATTACTGATTTAACTAGTGAATTTAAAAGAGTTTATGAGTATTCTGTAAGATATCCAGATGTTGCTTTAACTATTTTACAACAAGCTTTTTCTTATGCCGTATTTGATAATAAAGATGAAGTAGATATTCGTGATATTAGAAAAGCTATTGTTAATACAAAATTAGTATATCCAGATGTTATTAAAAAAGATTTAGTTACGTTTTATAAAGAATTTAGTGATATATATCGTATGGAAACCCCTCAAAGATTAAAAGGAGAATAGTAGTGAAAAAAATAGCTCCCATAGTATACGTTATTAAGATGGTACTATTTATTGTTCAGTTTTATTTTGTTTTTATTATGTTGCATAATATATTAGATGCTAAGATTTATGGTATTATCTTTATTATTTTTTATCTTTTGCTTGCACTTAAAACAATAATTGAATTGTTATCAAAAAAGCAAAGATATAAAAATGATATTGTTTATAATATTATGCAAATTGGAGTTTATGCTTATTTATTAATAATTTCCATTAAAACAACAACTTCCAATATATATGTAACAAGAATAACCATGAATTATTTTAAGATTAATTATATTATTCTTAGTGTATTAATATTATTCTTGTTTATCTATAGTTATTTAGAATTTAAGTCATCAAAGAAATGATGACTTTTATAATAGACAGATTTTTTATTTTTTGATAAAATTAAGGTGGTGATATAAGTGAGAGATAAATTAAGGAAATTACTTCAAAATAGTTATGCTAAATACTCTAATTATCGTGTTTCATGTATTTGTGTAATGAAAGATGGTAAAGAAATTAGTGGTGTTAATGTTGAAAATGCTTCATATGGAGCTACTATTTGTGCAGAACGTGTTGCCATAACTAATGCAATATCACGTGGATATAAAAAAGGTGACTTTAAAGAATTACATGTTATGAGTAATAGTAATAAATTAGGTATGCCATGCTTTTTGTGTCGCCAAGTAATGGCAGAATTCTTTGATAAGAAAACTAAAATAATAGTTTATTCTAAATCTCACACGAAATCATTTAAAATGGATGCATTATGTCCATTTCCATTTAATGAGGATAGCCTATGAAAAGTGGAATGGTAAGTATTGTCGGTCGACCTAATGTTGGTAAAAGTACTTTATTAAATGAAATATTAAAGAAAAAGATTGCTATTACTAGTGATAAAGCAGGAACGACCAGAAATTTAATTTTAGGTGTATATAATGATGATGATAGTCAAATAGTTTTTGTTGATACTCCAGGTATTCATAAACCAGAACATAAACTTGGTAAATTACTTAATGACAAAGCTTATTTAATGACGAATAATATTGATTTAATACTTTTTATGGTCGATATCGCCAAAGGCTTTGGTAAAGGGGATAAGTTCGTTTTAGAAAGAATAAAAGATACGAATACTAAAGTAATATTACTATTAAATAAAATAGATAATCTAAGTAAAGAAGAATTAATTAAACGTATTAATGAAATAAAAGATATTTATGAATTTAGTGAAATAATTCCTATCTCAGCTATTAAAAAGATCAATGTTAATGAATTAATCAAAACTATTAAGAAATATCTACCTAATGAAGGTAAATTCTATGAAGATGATTATTTAACTAATCAACCAATGTCTTTAATTATTTCAGAAAGAGTACGTGAGAAAGTATTAAGATTAACTCATGATGAAATACCACATACAGTAACTTGTGTTATTGATTCTCTTGATGAAGATGATAAATTAATATCAGCTGGGGTTACTATTGTTGTTGATCGTGAGAATCTAAAGAAAATACTAATTGGTAAAAATGGTAGTATGTTAAAAGAAATAGGTACTAAAGCTAGAATTGATTTAGAAGAATTCTTTAACAAAAAAGTATTTCTATCACTTTATGTAAAAGTTATTAAAAATTGGCGAGATCGTGATAATTTAATTAACGAATTAGGCTTAAAAGATGATTTAAGTGAATAGGAGAAGAAATGCAACTTAAAACAAGAGGGATTGTTCTTTCGGAAACTTCATATAGTGAGACAAGTAAAATACTTAATGTATTAACGGAAGAATTTGGTTTAATTGGAATTATTTCGAAAGGATGTAAAAACTTAAAAAATAAATTACGTGGTGTTAGTAATAAAATGAATTATGGTGAATATACCATAAATTATAAAGAAAAAGGACTAAGTACTTTAATTGAAGGAACTACTTTAAATTCATTTAAAAATATTTATGTAGATATGAAAAAAGCGATGTATGCTTTCTACTTAATAGATTTAGTTTCTCAAGTATTAAAAGAGAATAATAATAAAGAAATATTTCATTTACTAGTACCAGCTTTAATTAAAATTAATGATGGATTATCACCAGAACTTATTAGTAATATCGTAGAAATTCATTTATTAGATTATCTAGGTGTTAGTTTAACCCTTGAAGAATGTTCATTATGTGGGAATAAAGAAGATTTAATTACGATTGATATAACTAGTGGTGGAGTAATATGTAAAAACTGTTATACTGAAGGTTATATTATGAATAATAAAGCACTTCATTTAATGCAGTTATTAAAAAAAATAGATATAGAAAAACTTGAAACATTAGAGATAACTGATGATGAAATATTTAAAGAAATAGATAAGTTTATTTACGAATATTATACTAGTTATACTGGTGTTTATATTAAAAAGAAAGATAATATGATTAAAACCTAACTAAAATGTTAGGTTTTATTGTGTCAATAACAAGTAAAATATAAGGTAATTCTTGTTAAAACGATAAAATAATGATATTATTAAAATGATAGGAGGTAGATGTGAGTAACATAATTCGAATTGATTTTGATGAAGCGGAAAAGATTTCCACTCAAATTGAAGAAGAAGTAGAAATAGTTAAAAGAATTGTTACAAAAAGTGAAAATATCGAAAATGAATTAAATGGAATACCTCCAGAATTTTTAAAAGATACTAATACAGAAATAAAAGATTTTAAAAGACAAGTTAAAGAAATTGCGACATTGGTCGATAAGTTTGGTTATGGTTTTGATCAATCAGTTCAAAATTATTATGATCTTGAAAATAATGTTGTTGACAAGAAAGAACCAATTAATATTGGTAGTTCTATTTCCAATAAAGGAAAGTTTACTTGGGGATATAAAAGAAATGGTTCGGGAATTAAAAGAGTTAGTACCGAAGAGATGGAAAGATATTTACTAAGTAAAGGGGCTACTAAAACTTATGGTAATACCTATAGTATTAATATTGATGGTGTTAAATATAGTTACGATCTAAATCATAATTTCTTATATATTGGTGGTAAACAAATAAAGTGTGATTTCTATTTATCTAAGAATTATCGAAATGAACAAATAGGTAGTGTAGTATCACTTTTAGGTGGAACTGGTGAAGATGTTGTTGGTCCAATACGAAGTGATCGAATTAGTGATAATATATCATTTGGGAGAAATGCTTTATTAGTTGTTCCATATTCTGGAGTTGAAAAACAATATATTAATCCTAGTGATAATGTCGCTTCAGTTCATTTTGCACAAAAGGTTTTTAATGTTGTAGATGATCCAACTAGAAGTATTGTTGGCTTTTCTGAAGGAAGTCAAGTAACAGCTAGAATTGTTTCTGAAAATCCTAAATTATATGATAATGTTGTTTTTGTTAATGGATCAACATTTTCATCTAGTAGTTATGTTAATTATGTTAATAATGGCTATGAAGGATTTAAAGATGCTAATATAATTTATTTGGAAACTAAAAATGGATGGCCACTTAATTTAATGGGAACAGTTGATTCTACTGAACAAAAAGGTGTTGTTAATTCGATTAATAGTCTGATTGAAAATGGCGTAGATCCTAGTCATATTACATTAGTTACAAATGATGTGGATTTAACAGGTAAAGTAAGTACTAGAATTAATATTGATTCTAGTTCAATGCCGCCACCATCACCAAAGGGAGAAGTATCATATTATGGTCATGGTCGTGGTGCATGGGCGACATTTAACAATTCAGAAATAATTAATTATTTATCTATGTCTGGCAAAGGAGGTATATTATGAGTCTGTATGTAGATTTTGAAAAATTAGAAGAAAATATAGGGGAACTTAAAAGTTGGCAATCTGGCTTTAATGAATTAAATACTAGTATTAATGGTAAAGTTGACGAACTAAATAATTTATGGCAAGGTGAAGATTACGAAGCAATGAGAAATAATATTCATTCTGAACTAGAAAAAATAACTGGTCCAGAAGGATTAATTCAAAAGTTTGTTAAAGATCAAATATCAACTATTGAAGAAAAGAAAGGAAATTACGCTGCTATTCAAAATAACAACGCTAATTTATGGAGTTAATTATGGATAAAATATTTATAGATTATGAAGGTGCAAAAAATAGTGTACTAAAAGATTTAGAGTCACTTGTTTGCGTAGAATTAACTAAAAAAGTCAATGAATTAGGTGGGATAGTTACTAGTACTGAAAAGAATTGGCAAGGATTAAATGCTGAAAGATCTCGTCAAGGAATTAATGAAATTATTGATGCTATTAATGAATTTAAAAAGACATGTTTGGATAAATATTTAACTGATATTAATGCCCAAGTAGAAGCATATCGAGATCACGAAGAAGCAGGATAGGATTATGTCATTAACTAAGATTGAAATATCTAAAATGGCTGAATCAGTCATTGCCAGTGTAAGAAACTTTTGCATCAAAATAAATGATGTTCTTGGTGATTTAACTTCTATTAAAGCAGATTTTGGTATTATTCAAACTAATATTAATAATAATATTGGTGCTGGTGATATCGTTACTAATTCTGCTGGTGCAGTAGCATCTCTTACGAAAGTAATAGAAGGAGCTAATAGTAGTGCAACAAATATTATTAATGCGGTTGTAAAAAATTGTAATTTATATCTTGAAAGTTTAGAAGATGATTATAATTTAGCACATCCAGAGGATGATAAATTAGCATTACCTCGTGTTGGAAATAGTGGTGTTATTAGTAAACCAGCAACTGCAGCTATTATACCTAAGACAGAAACTAATCAAGGTGTTAATGAAATAAGTGATAATACTGGAAGTGTTAGTGAAGAAACTGTTCCAAGTAGTGGTAATAATTTGATTAATAATACAAATAATAATCCAGATAGTAATACTAATAATATTAGTACTAACAATAATGAAAATATCATTACTAACAGTAACACAAATAATAATACAGTTACTAATAACAATACTAATACTAACAATAATAATAACACTAATAACAATACTAACAATAATACAAATAATAATGGTAATAACAATACTTATACACCACCAGTTTATTTTTCTAGTAAAGATGAACTATATAACTATTTAGATAAAGTTATTAAAGAAAACTTACTAGGACAAGCTAATAGTCATTCAATAACTAATTGGGATAATTATATGAAAGAGTTTTTAACTGATCAACAATTAGACCAGTATATTAATTCAGTAGTTGTTGAAAATAAACAAGTATTATGTGTTACTAATAGTAATCAAGTTATTACTTTTGAAAATGTAACTTCATTGTTTAATTTAGCTGATAAGATAAAAGAATATTTTCATATAGTTAGCTAAATGATACAATATATTTGATGGGAGTGGGAGTATGGAAAAATATACTTTAAGAATACAAGAAAGTCCAGCTAATATTGATGAATTTATTAGTACTTATCTTGGTAATGTAAGTAGTTCTATTAGATATAATCCAAAATTTAAAAGAGAATTAGAAGAAGCTCTTAAAATATTAACAGAGAAACGTTTTAATGATAAGGAAATACCAGCTATGGAGTTAGTTATCGATATTGATGGGTCATCATTTGAAATTATTAGTGGAATAAGACGTGATCCATATGTTGCTAATCCAAAATTAGATGAAAATAGAATGTTTAATAAAGTTCGATTTTCTACTTCTGGTATTAATGGCATGGAAATTACACGTTGGAAGGGAACATTCTATCAATTTGATGATTTTGTAAATACCGACTCAGAATATAAGGAAAAAATTTATGGTTTAACGTCTAAAAGTACTCCAACAGTAATTGATGTATCTCATGCTCATAAAATATATACTGAAGATGGTATTGAAGTAGAGGAATCAAGATATTCAGATTATTATTTCTTATCTTGTGATTATCATAATGATGATGCCTTAAGACGAGAAACAATAATTCATGCACCAGTTAAATGGAATTTTGATATTATGCCAGAATCTCCTCGTTTTGAGAATAAACCATATGTATTTAAAGCTTCTAGATACCTAAATTCTTTAGGACTTGTGACAGTTCAAACAAAAAGTGGTCGTAATGGTAAAATAGAAGGAGCTCATTATCCAGCTGGAACAGAATATCCTGATCAATTAACTACAGGAGTTACGCCTTATTTAACATATTCTAATGGTCAAACTTCGATAACTCAGTTTTTTGAGAGATTATTCCCAGGAATGAGCCGAGAAGCTATTGAAACAGAATTGATGAAAACATTTTATAAAGGTATTGATAACTCTGCTTCAGTAAAACGTTTAGGCTTATCTGATTTATGTAATAAAATGAAGGAAAAAACTAAATTTGAATTAGTTAATAATTATCATGTTGATGCTAACGAATTAAATGAACACAAAAGAGGATATTAATATCCTCTTTTTTATATATTTTTTGCTTTGTTTATTGTTAAATAAAGAGGTAAATGGTATAATTATTCAGTAGGTAGATATATATGAGAGAAGAAATACTAGAGTTATTAAAAGATGGTAGTGCAAAAGACTTTTTTGAAATAAGTAAAAGTCTTGGATATACTAAAGATATGGATGAATTATTAGCATCTACTTTAAATAAAATGGTTAATGATTATGACTTACATTTAACTAATAAAAAACGTTATATGTTATTTGAAAGAAATGAAAAAAACGATAATTATTTTAAAGGTAAGTTCATGGATACTAATGGAGCTTATGGTTTTGTTAGAGTAGAAGGTATTGCTGATGATATCTTTGTTCATGGTAGTAAAACTATGGGTGCTATTAATGGAGATGAAGTATTAATTTATGTTAAAAAGTTCGCTAAAGATGGTAAAAAGATGGAAGGCGAAATAGTTAAAATAATTAATCGTGAAGTTAATAATAAAGTTGGTGAAATATATCATTATGATAAAAAGATAATGGTGTCTTTAGATGATAAAAAGTTTAATAAATTAATCTATTTAAAAGATATTCCAGAAACTAGAAAACTTGTAGATGGTGATAAAGTAATTGTTTCATTTACTAGTTCTGATGCAAAAGATGAATATATTCTAGCTAGTTATATAAAGAGAATTGGTCATATTACAGATCCAGGAATCGATATTTTATCAATTATTGCCCATCATGAAATAGAGACGGAGTTTTCTGATGATTATTTATTTGAATTATCTAAATTACCAACTAGTCCTTCACCAAAAGAAATTAGTTCAAGACGTGATTTAAGAGATGAAGAAATATTTACTATTGATGGTGATGATACTAAAGATATTGATGATGGTATTAGTGCTAAAAAACTCAAAAATGGTAATTATGAATTAGGTGTTCATATAGCTGATGTTAGTTATTATATTAAAGAAAATAGTGAACTAGATATAGAAGCAAGGAAACGTGGTACAAGTACTTATTTAGTTGATCGTGTTATTCCAATGTTTCATCATCAAATATCTAATGGTATTTGTTCCCTAAATCCTGATACTGATCGATTAACTATATCATGTGTGATGGAAATAAGTCCTGAAGGTAAATTAGTTAGTTATGATATTTTCCCAAGTGTAATTCATTCTAAGATGCAAATGACTTATAATAAGGTTAATGAAATACTTGAGAATGATAAAATACCAGATGGTTATGAGAAGTTTTCTGATACCCTTAAATTAATGAATGAATTAGCTCATATTATTCGTAAAGAAAGAACTAGTCGTGGTGCTATTGATTTTGATACAGATGAAGCTAAGATTATCGCTGATCCGGAAGGACATCCAACAGATGTTATCTTAAGAGATCGTGGTGAGGGAGAAAAACTAATTGAAGACTTTATGGTCCGTGCTAATGAAACAGTAGCTAGTCACTTTTATCATTTGGAATTACCTAGTTTATATCGTGTACATGGAGTACCTGATGAAGAAAGATTAGAAAGATTCTTAAAGATTGTTGGTGGATTAGGAATAAATATTAAAGCGGATATTAAAAATATGAAACCAATGGTAGTACAAAAAATAGTTGATGAATTAAAGAAATATCCAGAATTTAAAGTATTATCTACCAAGTTATTAAGTTGTATGGATAAAGCTATTTATAGTCCTGAGAATATTGGTCATTTTGCTTTAGCTTCAAAGATCTACACTCATTTTACTTCACCAATTAGACGTTACCCAGATTTGATGGTTCATCGTATGTTACATGAGTATTTCTTTACCGAAAATGGTATTAATGATGAAAACATTAATCATTTTAGAGAAATACTTGGGGATATTGGAATTCATTCTAGTGAAACAGAGCGTAATTCTGATGAATGTGAACGTGATGTAGAAGAGATGAAAATGGCTGAATATATGGAAAACTTTATTGGAGAAGAATTTACTGGTATGATTTCTGGTATAATGAATTTTGGTTTCTTTGTTCAACTTGATAATATGATTGAAGGATTAGTACCATTTGAAAGTTTTAATACTGATTATTTATATGATCGTGATCTTGAAATGGTTAAAATAGATAATAAAATGTTTAGATTAGGTCAATTAGTTAGAGTACGTGTAGAAAGTGTACTTAAAGATGAAAAACAAATTGATTTTGTATATGTAGGTGATGCAAGTGAAGAGAAGAACTAAAAGAAAAAGAATCAAAAGATCCTTAATTGTTGTCTTACTATGTGTTTTATCAGCAATAGCAGGATTTTACATTCAAAGAAAAAAGAATTATGTCAATGAATATGTCAAGGTAGTGTACAAAACTGTCAATACAGAAGTAGTTAATAAAGCTTCTATAGTGATGGTTGGCGATGCTTTAATGCATATGGGAGTTAATAGTGCATATAAAACAAGTAGTGGATATAACTTTACGGGAATGTTTAAATATATTAAGCCAATTGTATCGGAATATGATTTAGCTTATTATAATCAAGAAACACCTCTTGGTGGAACTAGTTTAGGTTTATCCGGTTATCCACAGTTTAATTCTCCTCAAGAAGTAGGGGATGGATTTTTAGATGCTGGCTTTAATTTAGTTAGTTTAGCTACTAATCATACCATGGATAATTATTATCGAACTGGTGGTAAAACAATCGCTAATTCAGTTGCTTTCTGGAAAAAAAATAGTGATAAAGCTTATGCCGCAGGATCATACACTTCTCAAGAAGATCGTGATGAAGTAATAATTAAAGAAGTTAATGGTATTAAATATGGCTTTTTATCATATACTGAACAAACTAATGGTATTTCTGTTCCAAGTGATAAAAAATATTTAGTTAATGTATATAATAAAGAACAAGTTAAAAAAGATGTGGAAGCTTATAAACAAAAAGCTGATGTTATAATTGTTGCTATGCATTGGGGAAGTGAATATACTCATACACCAACTAGTAGTGAAAGAGATAAAGCTGGGTATTTAGCTAGTCTTGGAGTTAATTTAATTATTGGATGTCATCCACATGTTATTCAACCAATGACATATATTGGTAATACTTTTGTTGTTTATTCCTTAGGTAATTTTGTTTCTAGTCAAATAGGTGATGATAGATTATCTGGTTTAATGGCTGGAGCAAATATCGTTAAACGTACTTATCATGGTAAAACAACAGTTACTATTGAAGATCCAACTGCAGAGTTTATTTATACAAGAAAGAATGAAAAGTTTATTGTTTACCCATATAGTAAGTTAAATACTAGTTTATTACCAAATTATAAAACATATTATAATAACTATAAAAAAATAGTAACTAGTATGTCTGATAAGATAAAGGTGAAGGATCTATAATGGAAATACTAAATAGAGAAGCTAAATTTAATTATTTTATTGAAGAAGAAATAGAATGTGGAATTGTTTTACTTGGAACAGAAATTAAAGCAATTAGAGAAGGTAAAGCTAATCTTAAAGATAGTTATGCGATTATTCGTAATAATGAAGTATATTTAATAAATATGCATATTAATGAATATAAAGAAGGTAATCAATTTAATCATGATCCAAGAAGAACAAGAAAGTTACTTTTACATAAAAATGAAATAAATAAACTAAAAAAAGGGGTTGAACAAGAAGGAAGAACGTTGGTTCCTTTAAAGTTGTATTTTTCTAAAAATCATGCTAAAATACTTTTAGGATTGTGTAAAGGAAAAAAGGTTTTTGATAAACGCGAAACAATGAAACAAAGAGATCTTAATCGTGAAGCTCAAAAACTACATAAATATAATTATAAATAGGAGAGATTATGGAAGAATTACTAAGTTTTGATGATGTTAAAAAAAGTGATGCATGGAAGTATCTAAGTGAAAGAAGTCCTGAATTTGAAGTATTAGTAAATAAGTTTCTATCGGATGCCAAAGTCTATGTTAGTCCAATTGCATTTACAGCCACTGGTATATTTGTTGATAATGAAGGTATAGCTGTTAATTATGAAACAAATTATTATGGAATGAAGAAATTTGTTCTTTCATATAATTCTAAAGAAATGAATCGAGATTTAGATTGTCAATTTAGAGTATTTAGAAGAATTGAATTTTCTTTGAATGATTCAGGTAATTTAATAGTTAATGATCTATCAGGAAGATTAGAATCAAAATATGGCTATCGTTTTGAAGATGATGAAGATGCAATATTAAAAACTAATTATTCATATCAAGAATATACTCCAGAAGGAATTGAATTACTATATCGTGGATATGATGATCAATTAACTATTCCAAAAGATCAATTATTTAAATATCGTCATTTGAGAGGAAGTATATGTGGTGGATATAATCCTCGTTTAAATGAATTTAATGGTTCTAATGTACAATGTAATGGTTTTTATGGTAAAAATCCAACTTTAGTAGAAAAAGTTCGTACTGTTGATAATAAAGGATTAGTACGTGTAACGACCATTAATTATGGATCTAAAGGAGAAATAGCTAATAAGAATGAAGAGTATTGCTTTAATACATTTATTAATTATAAAGAAAATGCTGATCCATTCTTAATTCATATTAATCGTGGTATTCCACCAATTGCTCGTATGCATAATGGTAGATTAGCTATTAATTATCGAAATTTAAAAGTTAATGCTAATAATTTCGGAGAAGTAGCTAGAGTGAGATTTGTCATGGAAGTTCGTAATAAGTTAGAGGAACTAGTTAAATTGAAAAGAAAAGTATCTAAAAATGATAAAGAACAAAGAACATTAATAGATGAGAGAATTAGAAAATATCAAGCTTTAGCGGAAAATGATCAACAAAGATGGGTTTTAAAAGATGAAAGAGGCTCTACTAAAAAGTAGACCTTTTTAGTTTATAGATAAATAATTTGAAATTATGTTATAAAAATAGTACAATAATTAATGAAGTGCTTTAATTTTGAAAGGATGATGAATAATGGATACAATCTCTAGTTCACTTAAAGAAGTATTACATGATACATGGCCAATGATTGTTTTAACTTGTGTTGTATTAATTGCGATTAGATTAACTTATCTAATTAAGAATAAACAAAAGTTTGTTATTGGTAATGAAATTATGATGTTAACATTTATTGTATATATTTTGTGTTTATTCCAGATTGTAACTAATGGTGATGTATCAGCAGTTCATGGTGTTAATGTTACTCTATTTAAAGAATTAACTAGATATCAATTTGGTTCACGATTATTTATTCGTAATATTGTTGGTAATATTTTAATGTTTATTCCTTTTGGATTTTTTACTTCACATTATTTGAAGTTAGATAAAAAAAGAATTATATTTTATTTAACTTTAATTGTTTCAATAGTTATTGAACTTATTCAATTAAAAATAGGACGTGCCTTTGATGTTGATGATATTATTTTAAATGTTGTTGGTGCATTATTTGGTTATTTTATATACCGAATTATTGATAAGATATTTGGTGATTTATCTGATACCATTAAAGGAACATTTATTGTTATTACGCTTTTAACTGGAATAGTTATATTAGCTATATTAGTGATATAGGAGTATTATGGAAATAGAAATATTTAATGAAACAAAAGAAAAGATTGATCAAGAATTAAAAACAGTTTATGATGTATTAATACATGGACTTAAACATTTAAAGATAGATGAAGCTATTTTTAATGTTATTATTGTTGATAATGATTACATTCATAAATTAAATAAAGAATATCGACATATTGATCGAGAGACAGATGTTATTACTTTTGCTTTAGAGGATGATAAAACATTTAATCCAGATGTTAGAATACTTGGTGATGTTTATATTTCTATTGATAAAGCTAAAAGTCAAAGCATTGAGTATGGACATTCATTACTTCGAGAATTATGTTTTTTAGCTGTTCATGGTATGCTACATTTATTAGGATATGATCACATGAAAAAAGAAGATGAATTAGTTATGTTTAAACTACAAGAGGAGATTCTAGATGAAATGGATATCAAAAGGTAAAAAAAAGAACTATTCTATTAGTCGTTTCTTTAAGAGTTTTACCTATGCCATTAATGGATTTAAGGTAGCCTTTAAAACAGAACAGAACTTTGTTTTTGATATAATTGTTGGCTTAATTGTAATTATTCTTAGTTTTCTATTAAAAATTAGTACAACCGAATTTATAATTATAATTATCGCTATTGGTATAGCTATTTCTTTTGAACTATTTAATACTTCAATCGAATATACAGTTGATATGGCTATGCCAGAAATACATCCATTAGCTAAAGCCGCTAAAGACATAGCAGCCGCTGCAGTACTATTTATGGATATTATGTTACTTGTTGTTGGTATAATAATCTTTGTACCAAAAATAATTAATTTATTTTAAAAAAAATATGGTTTATACCATATTTTCTTTTATTTTATTAACGATAAATTCTACTACTTCCGGAATAGTCATATTCGTTGAATCAATATATATCTGTTCAGGAGTTCTAATTAGTGATCCAACTGGTTTATGCATATCATTATAGTCTCGCATTTTAATGTTTTCGATTATTTCTTCCATGGAAGTATTGATACCAGCTTCTTCATTTTGTTTAAATCTTCTTCTTGCTCTTTCTTCGACAGATGCATCTAAGTAGAATTTAAAGTCCGCATTAGGGAATACTACTGTAGTAATATCTCTTCCTTCCATAATAACATTTTGATTATTAGCCATTTTTCTTTGTAAATCAACAAGTAATTCACGTACTTCTACAATACTTGATACTTGGGAAACAATTGCAGTTACTTCTTTAGATCTTATTTCTGAACTTACATCTTCCTTATTTAAATATGTTTTTTGATGTTCATCAAACTTTATATCAAGTGTTTTAGTTAATTCAATTATTTTATCTTTTTCTTCTAATTTAATATTATTTCTAAGACATGCAAGAGCGACACATCGATATGTTGCACCACTATCTATATAAACTAAATTTAATTCTTCTGCGACTAATTTTGTAATTGTTCCTTTACCACTACCTGCTGGTCCATCAATAGCTACTACCATAATTCACCTCAACATAATTCTATCATGTAATTAGAATGATGTAAATTAGTTTCTTTTGACAAATAAGTATTTCTTATATATATTATTGTTAGGTGGAAAATGAAAAACAAAGTAAATTCAGTTTATGATATTTTAAAGATTATTTTATCTATCATGATAGTTTTAATACATAGTGGAGTTTTAGTTAATATATTATATCCATGGTTAAGAATAGCTGTTCCATTATTCTTTATTATGTCATCATATTTTCTATTTAGTAAATTAAATAAAGAAAGTGATGAAAAGAAGAAAAAAGAGATAGTTAAAGTTTTTATTTTAAGAAATTTAAAATTATATTTAATTTGGTTTATTATTCTTTTACCAATAACTTTAGATTATCATAAATATTTTATTAATTTTAGTTTAATCAAAGGAATAGGTTATTTAATTAGAGATTATTTGTTTTCTAGTACGTTTTTTACTTCATGGTTTATTATGGCTTTAATAGAAGGAGCGATAATAATATATTATTGTTCTAAAAAGATTAATACGAAAATATTATTCGCAATTAGCTTTATAATTTATGCTTTTATAGTTATTACTTGTACATATACTTTTATTCCAAGTTTAAATTTAACAAAGTATCTTGGCTATGCTATAATGTACCCACAAAATAGTTTTTTAGTTAGTTTAATTTGGATTATGATTGGTAAAATGTTTGCGGATAATAAGATTAATTATAGTAGTAAATTAAATATAATTATTTTAATTGTTAGTTTAATACTTCTATTTATGGAATGGTTCTTTATTAAAGAAAAAACCATTGATGTTACAAGAGATTGTTATTTTATGTTAATACCAGTAAGTATTTCAATATATTATTTTGTTTTAAAGATTAAACCATTTTACTTTAGTCAATCAATTTTTATTCGAAAAATAAGTACTGTTATGTATGTAACTCATAAGTCTATTATCTTTATTTTAATGAATTATTTAATGATGGATAATAGATGGTTAGTAATTATGATAACTATTACATCATCAATCTTATTAACAGTAATTATTAATTTCTTAAGTAAAAAAATAACTTTTATGAAAAATGCCTATTAAGTGAATTATATTCACTTTTTTTATATTTTTTGATATAATCTTGTTATTGCCCCATAGCCAAGCGGTAAGGCTCTGGACTCTGACTCCAGCACGCGTTAGTTCGAATCTAACTGGGGCAGCCAAGGAATTAACACTCTATGAGTGTTTTTTATTGCTTGAATAATGAATTATTTTGCGATATAATGTTTTTGTAAGAATAGAGGGAAATAATATGACTAAATATGTTTATATGAAATTACTTGGTTTAGTTTTAGTTATAGTTGGTTTTAGTTATTGTTTAACATCATTTTCTAATTTCTATGCATATTTATTTGGTGATATAGAAATAGCTAATGCTAATATATATTTAATGACATGTGGTTTATTATTTCCATTATTTATGTTTATATTTGGTGTATTATTCTATTTTTATACAGATAAACAATTCGCTTATATCAATCCTTTTGTTTTTACTAGTGGAACAATAATGGTAGTTTCAGGAATAATTCGTTTGTTTATTTCGAAAGGAATAATGCAATTTATTCATCTATCGTTTGGTATTGTTTCAATAGTCTTAGGATTATGTGTGGTAATTGGTTGTTTAAAATTTAAATATTAGCATTTGACATCAAGTGCTTTTTTTTATTGCTTTTTATAAAAGATTAATTTATAATAACTACTTGTTCATGGGGGAATTATGAAAGAATTAGAAGTTGCAAAGGATGCAGTATTAGATGATGTAGTTGAAGAACTAATTAATGAAAGAGAAAAGGGAAACCAAGCTTGTGCCAATTTTGATGGAGTTATGCTTTATTCTGATGATGTAACATTAGATTCAGCTTATCAAGCATTATGGGGATGTTCTCAAGAAGACTTCGAATATCAATATGATGGAGCTAGATTACGTAATGGTATGAGAGGAAGACTTGCGGTAACTATCGAAAATGTTTTAAGAAATGTAAAAGTTTCCAAATTATTATTCTTAACTAAAAATGGAAAATGGTATTGTCCAATGGCTGAAGAATATATTGAAGATATGGAAAAATATTCAGAGTATTGTGTACCAAAAAAACAAAACGACTGGAATAAATTAATTCGTAAAACGGTATATGGTACTGGACAACTTAGTGATCAAGATTATATTAAATATTTATTAGCATTTGAAATGTCTGGAAGAGTAATGAAAGCTCATGCAGAGGGTAAAACATGGGAAGAAATTAAAGAAATGGTAGAAAGTGTTGATCCAGATGATGAATTATTGACATATATTGAGTCTATATTACTTGATTTCTCATCTATTGGTGAAGAATATACAAATGTTAATGTTGAACCAAAAAAGACTACTAAAAAGTAGTTTTTTTTTATATTAAATTACTCTAGAAAAAAATGATAATATATGGTAGAATTAACATGAATTGGAAGTGATTCTATGTTTATCGATGAAGTAGTGATAAAAGTAATAGCTGGTCGAGGTGGAGATGGATGTCTTGCCTTTAGACGTGAAAAATATATTCAAATGGGTGGACCATATGGTGGTAATGGTGGTCATGGATCAAATATTATATTTAAAGTCGATACTGGTCTTCATACTTTAATAGATTTACGTTATATGAAAATGATTAAAGGTGATAAAGGTGAGAATGGTAGTGGGAAAAATCAACATGGTAAAGCTGCTAATGATGTTATTATTAAAGTACCACAAGGAACAGTTATTACCGATATGGATACAGGTTTAATTATTGCTGATATGAAGGATATTAATGATGAAGTAGTAGTAGCTAAAGGTGGTCGTGGAGGTCGTGGTAATACTGCTTTTAAAACCCAAAGTAATCCTTGTCCAGAATTTGCTGAAAATGGTGAACCTGGGGAAGAGAGAATATTAAAAATAGAATTAAAATTACTTGCTGATGTAGGACTTGTTGGTCTTCCATCAGTAGGAAAGAGTACTTTTCTATCAAAAGTTAGTGCCGCAAAGCCAAAGATTGCAGATTATCATTTTACCACTTTAAATCCTAATTTAGGAATGGTTAAAACTAAAGATAACAGAAGTTTTGTAATCGCTGATTTACCAGGATTAATTGAAGGAGCAAGTACTGGCGCTGGACTAGGAGATAAATTTCTAAGACATATTGAAAGAACAAAAGTAATTGCTCATATTATTGATATGGGTGCTGTAGAAGGACGTAATCCATATGATGACTTTGTTATTATCAATAAAGAATTAGAGAACTTTAATAAAAAACTAATTAAAAAGCCAATGATTGTTATTGCTAATAAAATGGATATGCCTGATGCCGAGAAAAACTTAAAAGAATTTAAAAAGAAAGTAGATTGTGAAGTATATCCAATTAGTGCAATTAACTCTGAAGGTATTGATAAAGTTTTAATTAAACTAGCTGATTTAGTTGATAAAGCTCCATCAGAACCATTATATGAAGAAGGTGAATATCTTTCTCATGTTCTATATAAATTTGAAAAAACTAAGCCATTTACTATTGAAAAAGATGGAGAAGTATATATAATTCATGGTGAAGAAGTAGAAAGATTACTTAAAATGACAAGATTCTCATCAGAAGAAGCTACACTTCGTTTTGCTAAGAAACTAAGAAAACTTGGAATTGATGACGAGTTAGAGAAAATGGGAGCTCGTGAAGGAGATATTGTTAAGATATTAGATTTTGATTTTGAATATCGTAAATAGAGTTTATTAATTAAACTCTTTTTTTATTGTTTTTCGTATTTTAATATGATATAATAACCAATCGATGAAGGGGGAGTTATGAAGTTTATAGCATTTACTCCGTGGAATAATGTTATTATTAAAGGTTTTTGTGGCAGAAGAGAAATTTCACGTCTGAGATTTTTCATCGAAATGTATTGGAATATTCATAGATATAAAGGGTATGGAATATATTTTGATGATAAAACACATACTTATACTGCTATGTTAAAAGGAGATAGAATTAGTGTTTCTTTACCACCAGAAGTTGAATCTCATATAAAAAAAGGACAAGCATCCAAAGAAACTAAAGATATCGATGAATTGGTAAAAATTACTAGAAGGATAGAGAAAAAGAAAAATTTAATAAAAGAAAATGAAGACAAAATTGAAAGAATAGCTCAAAGAGTTCATAAAATAGAAGTATCTGGTTATAGTGAATTAAAAACTACCGAAGATTATGAAATATATTTAGAGTATTTAAATAAGAAATTTAAGGAAGCTAAAACTGACGAAGAAAAAACTTTAATAAATGCCAAAATTAGAGGATTATTGAAAGCCATAACTAATCCATATGATTTAAAATTACATCTTTATGGATTAATATGTGACGTTGCTAATGAAGGTAAAAAGTTAGATGATGATAAACAAGCGCAATTAGAAGAAATATTACGTGATATAGCTAATGATTATTATCAGAAAATAGTAAGTAAGAGTGGTGATACATTAACCCTTGGTAGTGCTATTAAACCATTGGATATTATTCGTCGTATTGAAAGTGCAGAGCATCTTGTTAGTACATGGAAAGAGAAAGAACAAGAACAAGTTCTTTCTAAAGTAGAAGTTATCGAACCAGAATCTATTCAAGAAAAAGATATGGAAGAAGATAATTTAGATGAAATATCTGATATGCTAGATACAATTATAAGGGGGAATAGATAATGGATAAAAGTATTGTTAGTTTTACCAAAATAGATATAGTCCAATTTATAGTTAATGATGAAGTAAAATACGAACTTCCTACTTATGAATTCCTTCAAAGACTTAAAATTGCTATTGAAAATGATGTATCTAAACATCAAGTTATTTATAATTCTGATAGAGGTACATATAGTATATTCCATAATGGAAAAAAATATGATATATATTATGGTAATCAAATAATTGATTCAAAATTTGATAAGGCTGAAATAATTCAAACATTAGATAAATTGGTAGAATTATCTGATAAACAAAAACAAAACCAAGATTTTAAAGGTAAAGTTGAAGTTGTACCACCAAGAAGAATAGATGATATTATCTACGATGGTGAAAATGGTATTTTTAAAAGTGAAGATGATAAAGTTAAATATATTAAACACTGGAAAAAGAAACTATCGGAAAATAAATTAAGTGAGTGTTTTCGTGATATTTTTTCCGAATCATATGACGTTGAATGCAGTGAAGGGTGGTCAGTGTTTTCAATTTTGATGGAAATTGCTTCTGCAGTATTATTTATATTTTTAGCTGGTGCAACGGAAATATGGTACTTTGCATTAGGTATTATTCCATGTGTGGTTGATTTTGGTGTTTTAGTATGCAAAGACTATTCAATATTTTCAACTCTTGGTATGCTTGTATGTCGAGCATTTAAATTTAGCTTCAAAGCTGCCATCTTTGGTATAAAAAAAGCAATTGAAAAAAGAAAAATTAAAAAGCTATCCAAGTCAATAAATGAAGCTGAATTATCTGAAAATATTAGTAAAAAAGCTCCTGATAAAGTTGTTATAAAAAATAAAAATAATACCCTTAAGGGTGAATCTAAAGAAACCATGAGAAAAATATTAGCTAAATTACAACTAATTAAGAATAAAGATGTGATAAAAAAATATTCAGATAAATTAGAAGAATTAGTTGAAATGTGTCGTAATGTTCCAGAAAAAGATTATGATAAAGTATATAGTGGAATATTATATCAATTAAGTTATTTAGATGGTGAATTAGGTGAAGAATTAAGAAAACAATTAGCTCAAAATGTTATAGTAAATGAACATTCTAGAACTATGCAATTAGTTGATAGTATAAGTAGAAGTGTACAATCAACTAATAGAAGATAAAAGTGGAATTAATATTTCACTTTTTTTATAATTATGATATTATATTTTTGGTGATTTTATGTATCAAGGAAAAAGAATGTTAATTACAGGGGCAAGTAGTGGAATAGGAATGAAAATTGCAACTTATTTTGCTAATCTAGGTTTAAATCTTATATTAACTTATCATAAAAATAATAATGAAATTAATGTATTAAAAAGTGAATTAATTAATAAATATGGTATTGAAGTAGACTGTTTTTATTTAGATTTAGCAAGTGAGAAAAGTATTAAGAAACTATTTTCTGAAGTTCAAAAACAATATAAGAAAATAGATTATTTAATTAATGGTGCAGCAATTAGTTTAGATAATCATTATATTGATAAAACGAAAGAAGAATTTATGAAAGTTTTAGAAATAAATGTTGTTGGAACTTTTTTAATGGTAAAATACTTTAATAAAATGGTTAAAGAATATATTATTAATATATCTAGTACAGATGGAATAGATACGGGAAGTCTTTATAATATTGATTATAGTGCTTCTAAAGCGGGAATTAATGCATTTACTAAAGCTTTTAGTTTAACTTGTTCAATTATAAGTATATGTCCTAATTGGGTAGATACTAAGGCAACAAGAGAAATGAATCAAGAATATTTATTGAGTGAATTAAAAAGAATTAATCAAACTAAACTAATTAGTGAAATAACTATTCCTAAAGTTATAGATGATTGTATTAAAAATAATATTCCTAGTGGAAGTATAATAAGAATCGATGGTGATGAAGATGTTCGAAGAATTGATTAAAAAAGTTGATCAAAAAATAATTGATGAAAAACTATTTAATAAAATAGATGAAATAGAAAGTTTTTATAGTAAAAAGATATTAGATACTTTTAAAAAATATAAAGTTAGTGAAACTGATTTTCATGGTACAACTGGATATGGTTATAATGATGCAGGACGTGATAAAATCGATATGATTTTTGCGGATGTATTAGATAGTGAAAAAGCCATTGCTCGCTCACAATTTATTTCTGGTACACATGCACTTACAGTTACATTTTTTGGATTACTAAGACCAGGTGATACTCTTTTATCGATTTCAGGTCTTCCTTATGATACATTAGATGAAGTTATTGGTATTAAAGATAATCCTAGTTCATTAAAAGCTTTTGGCATTAATTTTGATTATATTGATCTTGTTAATAATGATTTTGATGATGAGAGAATAATTAACTATCTTAAAAATAATCAAGTTAAAGTAATTGAAATACAAAGAAGTAGAGGTTATTCTTCTCGTGATGCAATAAGTTTAGATAAAATACAAAGAATCGTTAAAGTAATTAAAGATATTAATAAAGATATTATTATTATGGTTGATAATTGTTATTGTGAAATGACTAGTATCTTAAATCCTACAAGTCCTGAAATTGGCTGTGATATTATGGTTGGTTCACTTATTAAAAATTTAGGTGGTGGAATAGCTCCTAATGGGGCTTATGTCGCAGGACGTGGTGAACTTGTTGATTTAGTTGCAGAACGTCTTACTGTTCCAGGACAAGGAGCAGAAGTAGGTCCAAGTATGGATATGAACAAAAAAATAATACAAGGGCTATATATGGCCCCAAGTGTTGTCGCAGCTAGTTTAAAAACTAATATCTTTGCCGCTTGTTTACTTAATGAATTAGGTTTTAGTACAAATCCTAAATATAATGAAGAACATGTTGATATAGTATTAGCGATTACTTTTAATAATCCAGATAAATTAATTAAATATGTTGAAGGTATTCAAGAATATAGTGCAATTGATAATTATGTTAAACCAATTCCAGCGGATATGCCAGGATACTCTGATAAAATAATTATGGCAAGTGGAAGTTTTACATCTGGTAGTAGTATTGAAATAAGTTGTGATGGACCAATAAGAGAACCATTTATTGCTTATATGCAAGGAAGTTTAACTTATCAATATGGTCGTATTGCAGTTATTAATGCAGTAGGTAGTGTATATGAAGAAAGATAAATTAGATATTATTTATGAAGATAAAAGTATTATTGTTGTAAATAAACCAAGTCATTTACTTACTATTAGTACCGATAATGAAAAAGAAAAAACATTATTTCATAAAGTTATAATGTATGAAAAAAGAAAAAATAAAAATAATAAAGTATTTGTTGTTCATCGACTAGATAAAGATACTAGTGGTTTAATAGTGTTTGCGAAAGATGAAAAACTAAAATATAAATTACAAAATAATTGGGATAAAGAAGCTAAAAGAGGTTATGTAGCTGTAGTTCATGGACATACCAAAGATAAAGATATATTAAGGTCCTATTTAGCAGAAACTAAAACTTTAATGGTTTATAGTACAGATTCTAAAAATGGTAAATTAGCGATTACTGAATATGAGAAATTAAAAGAAAATAAAAAGTTAACGTTATTAAAAATAAAGATTAAAACTGGTCGAAAAAATCAAATTAGAGTACAACTAAATGATAATGGTAATAGTATTGTTGGTGATAAAAAGTATGGTGAAAGTAAGTTTGATCCGTTAAGAAGGCTTTGTTTGCATGCCAATTACCTTGAAATAATTCATCCAATAACGAATAAGAAAATGGTTTTTGAAACAGAAATACCGAAAGATTTTTTAAGATTATTTGAGGAATAATATGAAGCTCATTTTTTTAGATGTTGATGGTGTTTTAAATTGGATTGAAGATTTAATTGATGGATCTAATAATAATCGACGACCTTATTCTGGATATGATTATCCGTTTGATCCAAAAAGTTTAAATAATTTAAAAAGAATTGTTGAAGAAACAGATGCATATCTAGTAATTACTTCAACATGGCGAGAGCATGAAATTGGGAAAAGTATTTTACTTTCTGAGTTAAAGAAATATGGACTTGATGAAAGGGTAATCGGTTATACCGAAATATTACACACTTCACGTGAAGAAGAAATACTAAAATATTTAGAGAAATTAGGAGATAATATTTCTATTATTATTCTTGATGATTTTAACGACTTTAAGATGTTAGAAGAATATTTAATCCAAACTAATTATCGATATGGTTTAACTGAAAAAGATGCCGAGTTAGCAATTAAAAAATTAAAAAGAAAAGATGTATAATATGTCAACCAGTGTTAAGTGTAAAGTGCTGATTATGTTGATATTATTGAGTTTTAAAAAATAATTAAAAAAATAAAAATTATAGTGTTGCAAATGCAACATTTTTTTATTTAAAATTAATGTATGATGTTATTGTAGAGGTGTACAAGATGAAAATGAAAGTTGTTAAAAGAGATGGATCAGTAGTAGATTATTGTGCTGACAAAATATTTAGTGCTATATCACGTGCTAATCGTGATGTTGAAGAAGAAGAAAAAGCTAGTGATGTTCAAATAAAGAACATTATTAAATATATTGAAGGATTGAATAAGAAAAGACTATATGTTGAAGATATTCAAGATATTATTGAAGAAAGACTAATGAGTCAAGGAAAATATAAATTGGCTCGTGAGTATATAACATATCGACATAATCATGAATTAGTAAGACGTAGTAATACAACAGATAGATCAATTAAAGAATTAATTGATGGTGAAAATGTTTATTGGAATACGGAAAACTCTAATAAAAATGCAAGAGTAGTTACTACACAACGTGATTATTTAGCAGGTATTACTAGTACTGATATTACAAGAAGATTTTTGTTACCACAAGATATTGTAGATGCGCATGATGAAGGTATAATTCATTTCCATGATGCAGATTATTTTGCTCAAAATGCGTTACATAACTGTGATTTAATAAACCTAGATGATATGCTTCAAAATGGTACGATTATGAATGGTGTTATGATTGAAAAACCACATAGGTTTTTAACAGCTATGACTATTGCAACACAAATTATAACGGCTGTTACTTCGGCTCAATATGGTGGTGCAACTATTACTTTAACTCATTTAGCACCATTTGTTCGTGATTCTAAAAAACGTTATGAACAAGTATATAAGAAACGTGGATTAACTAAAAAACAAATTGATGAGTTTGTTATGCAAGATCTTAAAAAGGAAATTATTGATGGTGTACAAACATTCCAATATCAAGTTAATTCTATGACTAATACTAATGGCCAAGCACCATTTCTATCTGTTTGTATGTATCTAGGTGAAACAGATGAATATAAAGAAGAATTAGCAATGATTATTGAAGAGTTCTTAAATCAAAGAATAGAAGGTATGAAAAATGAAAAAGGTGTTTATGTTACACCAGCTTTTCCAAAACTATTGTATATTCTAGAAGAAGATAATATTCATCCAAAATCAAAGTATTATTACTTAACTAAGTTAGCTGCTAAATGTACAGCTAAACGTATGGTACCGGATTATATTAGCGAAAAGATAATGTTAAAACTTAAGATAAACGAAAATGGAGAAGGGGATTGTTATCCTTGTATGGGATGTCGTAGTTTCTTAACACCAGATAGAAGTATTAGTCTAGGAAATATAGCTAAAGCTAAAAACTATGTTCCAGGAAAAGGAAAATACTATGGTAGATTTAATCAAGGTGTTGTAACTATTTCACTTCCTGATGTAGCTTTATCTAGTGGAAAAGATATGGATTTATTCTGGAAAATCTTTGATGAAAGACTTGATTTATGTCATCGTGCATTAAAGATTAGACATGAACGTTTATCTCATGCTACTAGTGATGTTGCACCAATACTTTGGCAACATGGTGCTTTAGCAAGACTTGATAAAGGAGAATCAATTCATGAATTATTACATCATGGTTATTCAACAATATCTCTTGGTTATGCAGGTCTATATGAATGTGTTAAATATATGACAGGTCATTCTCATACTGATAATGGTAAAGGAAAAGAGTTTGGTCTTAAAGTACTACAATATATGAATGATAAATGTAAAGAATGGAAAAAGGAAGAAGACCTAGATTATTCAGTATATGGAACACCAATCGAATCAGCTACTTATAAGTTTGCTAAATGTCTAAG
>JAEEGL016736427.1_pt1 | contig 26792 bp, 30 predicted proteins | sample 9134231 | NCBI WGS metagenome assembly JAEEGL01 (sample SAMN16246548, study PRJNA631951) | gut metagenome | biome: gut microbiome; feature: rumen; material: fiber-attached | host: Bos | place: Iran: Karaj | collected 2018-10 | reverse complement strand
TATCGATGCGCCGATGCATTTCATCGAGGGCGGGCGCGACTGTGCCTCGATCGATCTTGGCCGATGTATGGGCCCCTGCGTGGTCGTCACGGCCCACGGCGAGCTGACCGCGGGAATGATGCAGAAGATCCTGACGGAGCATCAACGCCCCAGCCGGATCCTGTTCCGCGGCAATGCACTGCTCACCGAGGCGGCAGCCAGGGTACTCACAGTTTATGATGTCAAGCTGGTCGGATTTGACACGTTATATATCGCGGCTTCTGATGTCGAGCAACCGGTTCATGTGGAACTCTTGCAGAGGGATGTGGTGATCCTGGAGGATGTGAATCTTGATCAGATAGAGGACGGCAGGTATTTCCTGATAGCTCTGCCCCTGAAAATGGAGGGGATGGACGGATCGCCGGTAAGGGCGGTGTTGATGTTAGAGGATTAAAAGAGGCTGCCGCTAATGCGACAGCCTTTTTATTAGTAGCGGGAAAGAGACTCGAACTCTTGACGCCACGGGTATGAACCGTGTGCTCTAGCCAACTGAGCTATCCCGCCATATGCGTGGCTCTGACAGCCATTGGCTATTATACAATCAGCGTGCGCGGTCTGTCAACAGATAATCTTGAGAATGTCAGACCATTATTGGTATAAACGGCGCAAATATGATAAAATAAACTATTGCGTGAGTATTTGAGATACAGGAGAAACTATGTCGATTCAAATCGGACAACCGAGTATTCGTATCGGTTACGGAACGGACGCCCACCGTCTGGTTGAGGGGCGCCCGCTTGTACTCGGCGGAGTTGAGATACCCTATGATAAGGGGCTGCTGGGGCACTCGGATGCGGATGTCCTCCTGCACGCCGTCATGGACGCCCTGCTCGGCGCGGCGGCGCTCGGAGATATCGGGCTTCATTTTCCGGACAGCGACGAGCGCTATGCCGGGATCTCAAGCCTGAAGCTCTTGCAACAGACCGGCAGGATCCTCTTTGAGGCGGGATATGCCGTGTCAAATATCGACGCAACTCTGGTAGCCGAAAAGCCGAAGATCAGTCCTTACAGGGACGAGATGAGAAGAGTCATTGCAGAGGCGCTCGGTATCGACATTTCACAGGTGAGCATCAAGGCGACCACGATGGAAGGTCTCGGGTATACCGGCGAGGGGCTGGGAATGAAGGCTGAGGCAGTAGCTTTGATCGAGAACAGGAATCAAGAATGCTGATCGAGAAGCTGGACAAAAAAGAACACGAAAAAACACGGCCGCTGTACGAGGAGTGTTTCCCCGAAGACAGCAGGCGGTTCGTCGACTATTATTATTCGTACAAGGCGACTGACAACGAGATCTATGTGGCGCGCAAAGGCAGAGAGATCGCTGCGATGGTTCATCTGAATCCCTACCGCATGCAGATCGGGGACAAGGTGCAGACGCTTCATTATATCGTGGCGGTCGGTACAGCGAAGAAATACCGCGGACAGGGCTGCATGGACGCGCTGATGAACTATGTGCTCGATCTGATGTATGACCGCGGGGAGGCTTTTACTTTCCTGATGCCGGTCTCGGAGGAACTGTATGAGCGCTATGACTTCGTGACGGCTTACCGCCAGCCGTATTACACGTTGGAACATCCGATCGTATGGCAGCGCGAGCTCGAGGACTCGGGATTCTCCTTTGTCAAGGCGAGCGAGCTGGACTGTGCAGATATCGCAAAGAAGAGCCAGGCACTGCTGGCCAGACGCTACGATATATATGCGGTTCGCAACGCCTATTACTATGAGACGCTGCTCCAGGAGCAGAAAGCACAGAAGGGCGGCATCATGACCGTCTGGTACGATGATAAAATGATCGGCTCCTACCTCTATGACCGTGAGGACGGGTTCGAGATCCGTGAGCCGCTCGTGGAAAAGAAATATGAACGGCAGGTCTTCGGACAGCTTCGGAAGATCCGCGAGACCAAACTCATGACGCGGGTCCTGGTGCGCGAGAACCTGGAGATCCCGCTGAAAAATATGTATCTGAATGAGATCGTATAGGGAGAGTTATGGGACTGATTTCTTATTATAAAAAACAATATGAACTCGTCGACGAGCGCGATCCGGCGATCCACTCATTCTGGGAAGTGTTTCTCTATCCCAGCGTGAGGGCGATGACCTATCACCGGATAGCCCATAAGCTGTACACCTCCGGGCATTTCTTCCTGGCGCGGTGGGTATCTCAGAAGGGGCGCAGACGCACGGGTATTGAGATCCACCCCGGAGCACAGATCGGCAAAGGGCTCTACATTGATCACGGCGCGGGCGTCGTGATCGGCGAGACCACGATCATCGGGGACAATGTCACTCTCTTCCAGGGCGTGGTGCTCGGCGGTACCGGCAAGGAGCACGGCAAGCGCCATCCGACTCTCGGCAACAACGTCATGGTATGCGCCGGCGCAAAAGTCCTGGGATCATTTACGGTTGGCGATAACGCCAAGATCGGCGCAGGATCGGTCGTGATAGACGAAGTGCCGCCCAACTCAACGGTCGTCGGTGTGCCGGGCCGTGTGGTCAGGCTCGACAACGAGCGCGTCACCTGGGAAGACATGGATACTATCCATCTGCCCGACCCGATCATGCAGGATATCCGCTCGCTTCAGGCTGAATATGAGAGACTGTACGGGAAGCTGCGTGCGATAGAGAAGAAGAGTGATCAGGTCTTCAGAGAACACGATGAGCAGATGAAGTCCGGACAGGAATGCGAGCATTTGGAAGAGCATGCCAAAGCAATGAAAGAACTCGTCGGATCGGCAGCCGAGGTACTTGAAGAAGTGCGCGAAGATGCCGGCAAACTGACAGGGGAAGGAGAAGGCTTTGCAGATCTATAATACGATGTCCAAGAAGAAGGAGACTTTCGAGCCGCTCGTGCCCGGCGAGGTGCGGATGTATGTCTGCGGTCCGACTGTCTACAATTATATCCATATCGGTAACGCGCGGCCGATGATCGTTTTTGATACGGTAAGGCGTTATTTCGAGTACAAGGGGATGAAGGTCAACTATGTCTCGAACTTCACGGATGTGGACGACAAGATCATCAACGAGGCTAACGCACAGGGGATCAGTTCCGAGGAGCTGGCCGCTCGTTTTATCGATGAATGCAAACAGGACATGGAGTCACTCCATGTGCGACCGGCCAGCACGCATCCGCTTGCCACCAAGGAGATCCCGGAGATGATCGAACTGATCTCCACTCTGATCGATAAGGGTTATGCCTATGAGAAGGCAGGGACAGTATACTTCTCTCCGCGTAAATTTACCGGTTACGGAAAGCTCTCCCATAAGAACCTGGACGATCTGCGCGCGGGCAACCGCGAGCTCAAGGTCACCGGCGAGGCCGAGAAGGAAGATCCGCTCGACTTTGTGCTGTGGAAGCCGGAGAAACCGGGAGAGCCCTCCTGGGATTCGCCCTGGGGAAAAGGCCGCCCGGGCTGGCATACGGAATGCTCGGCGATGGCCAAGAAGTATCTCGGCGATTCAATCGATATCCATGCCGGCGGAGAAGACCTGATCTTCCCGCATCATGAGAATGAGATCGCCCAGAGCGAGGCGGCCAACGGTCAGGAGTTTGCCCGTTACTGGATGCATAACGGATTCTTGAATATCGACAATAAGAAGATGAGCAAATCGCTCGGCAACTTCTTTACGGTGCGCGATATCCTCGCGCAGTACGACGGACAGGTCGTGAGATTCTTTATGTTGGGTGCGCAGTACCGCAATCCGCTGAATTTTTCAAAAGACCTGATGGAAGCCGCCAAGGCGAGCTGGCAGCGGATCGTGACGGCGCGCGGGGCGCTGGAGGAAGCGCTCAGAGCAGCAGCAGCGGATTCGATCTCCGCTGATGAAGAGAAACTCTTTGCTGAGACTGACGCGATCGTAGCTGACTTTGAAGATTCAATGGAGGATGATTTCAATACTGCAGACGCGATCGCTGCTATCTTTGAACTCGTCAAGTTCTCGAATGTGGCGATCAAGGATCAGCACTCGAAATCATTTTTGGAGAAGCTCGCGCAGAGGATGGATACGCTGCTGGATGTCATGGGCTTAAGCGCCCTTGTTGAGGAGGGGCCGCTCTCAGAGGAGATCGAGGCACTGATAGAGAAGCGGCAGCAGGCGAGAAAGGCAAAAGATTTCTCGACAGCCGATAAGATCCGTGACGATCTGCTGGCACAGGGGATCGTGCTGGAGGATACGCGCGAAGGCGTTAAATGGCACAAAGCGTAAATGATGGCATCTCATATATGAGTTTATCAAAAGAAGGAGCACAGATAACGCTTGCCGAACGAAAAAGACATATTATCATTAATAGAGAAAGCATTTAATTTCGACAAGGCCAATCCCGAGGAATTGACTCCTCTGGACTTGGCCTTTGTCGGTGATGCGGTCGGGACGCTTGTCATCCGTTCGATAGCGGCGCATGACGGCCCGAAGCCTGTGGAAAAGTTCCATCAGTTTTCCGCGGAATTGGTCAGTGCCGCAGCGCAGTCCGATATGATGCACGCGATACAGCCTTATCTGACGGAGGAAGAGCACAGTATCTACCGCCGCGGCCGCAATCAGAAACCGGTGACGCATGCTAAGAATCAGTCGGTGGGAGATTACCGCCGCGCAACAGGATTTGAGGCACTGATCGGCTATCTTTATCTGAATCACCAGTATGATCGTCTGGTTGATCTGATACATATAGGTTATGAAGCGCTAAGATCGTCTGAATGAATCGAATAAACCGGATTTTTGGAGTGATTTCAAGGGGAATAATGAAAAAAGAGATAATGAGCGATAAAAAAACCATTGATGGTCAACAAGGGATCGTGATCGGGCGCAACAGTGTGGCTGAGGCTTACCGGGCCGGAAGATCTGTCGAGAAGCTCTTTGTACAGAAAGGGACGGAGAGCGGGCCGATCGAAAGCATCATCAAACAGGCCAAACGGGCCGGGACCGTATACTCCTTTGTGGATAAGTCCAGACTCAAGCAGCTATGCGGTTCTGATCAGCACCAGGGGGTAGTGGCTTTTGTCTCTGACTACAGTTACGCCACGGTCGATGATATTCTGCAGGCAGCGCGGGATGCAGAAGAGGACCCCTTTGTTATCGTTGCGGACGGTATACAGGATCCTCACAATCTCGGCGCTATCATCCGCAGCGCTCATCAGGCGGGCGCACACGGACTGATCATTCCCAAACGACGCGCGGTGGGACTGACACAGGTCGTCGCTTCGGCTTCCGCCGGCGCGGTCAATTATCTTCCGGTCGCCCGCGTAACCAATCTGACGCAGACGATCCAGGAGCTGCAGGCGAAGGGACTGTGGTTCTCGGCGGCAGATATGGAAGGGGAGAGCCTCTATACTTGTGATCTGACCGGGCCGATCGGGCTCGTTATAGGCGGAGAGGGATCGGGCGTGAGCCGTCTGGTCAGAGAGACCTGTGACCGGACAGTCTCGATCCCGATGAAGGGTAAGATCGACTCGCTCAACGCATCCGTCGCAGCGGGAATACTGATGTTTGAAGTCCTTCATCAGCGGGAGAATAAATAATTGGGGACAGAATTGCGTGAAAAAATGAAGACTGATCGTAAAACGCGCTATTATTTTGGCGTGCTCTTTCTGATCCTGTCCTCTTTTTCCTTTGCGGTGATGAATGTCTCGGTGCGCATGGCGGGTGATCTGCCGACACACGAGAAGGTCTTTTTCCGCAACCTGGTCGCTCTCATCTTTGCCGGTATCATTCTGTTGCGGAGGCGCAGCGAATCCGGGATGTATTGGGATAAAGAGCGGGCATTGTACATGGTGCTGCGCTGCGTGATCGGCTGCTTCGGTGTGGTCGGCAATTTCTATGCCATCGATCACATGGTGGTTGCCGATGCGGCAATGCTCAACAAGCTAAGCCCGTTCTTTGTACTGATCTTTTCTATTTTTCTTCTCAGTGAGAGAGTAAAGCCGTTTCAGTGGTTTTGTATCATACTGGCTTTTATCGGCGTGCTGTTTATCGTAAAACCCGGCTTTGTCGGCATGAAGTTTCTTCCGTCCATGGTAGGTATCTTCGGCGGCATGAGCGCCGGTTTTGCCTACACCTGTGTGCGCAAAATGGGCAATCTGGGCGTGCCGAAGACGTGGATAGTCTTTTGCTTTTCGACGTTCTCATGCCTGGCCATGGTACCGCTCATGCTCATGGACTTTGAGCCGATCTCAGGCAGGTCGCTTGCCTGGCTCCTCATGGCGGGTCTCGGTGCTGCCGGAGGGCAGTTCGCTATCACAGCGGCCTACACATATGCGCCTGCGAGGGAGATCTCCATATACGACTATACACAGCTGATCTTTATCACGGTATTGTCATATATCTTTATCGGAGAGATCCCGGACCGCTTCAGCTGGATCGGGTATGTGATCATCATTGCGGGATCTTTCCTGCTGTTCTTCTATAACAAAAAGACGATCGTCTCTGAGACGGAGAGTACATGATACTAAGAGGAGGGGAAGAGAATGAGACAAGGATATGAAATAAGGCTGTACAATTTGGTTTTTCCGCTGTGGCTGATCATTTGGTGGCCGTCGCTGTTATGGCTTCTTATCATTCCGCTGAACTACGGGCTGGATTTTCTGGTCACCTACCTTTGTACCAAAGATGTTCCGGAGCATGGAAAGTTCTGTCGAAAATATGCCTGGAAGATCTGTCTGGCAGGATTTCTGGCTGATCTGGCGGGAGTTGCCGTTATGCTGATCATAACTCTTGGAGGAAGCGCAGCGGGCGCCGACAGGATAGCTTGGCTGGACGATATCACGGGGGCCGTAATGATGAATCCCTTTACCCATCCCGTGTCTTTGATCATTGTCCTGCTTATCATTGCGCTGTGCGCGTTTCTGATCTTTGTGCTGGACCGCAAAATACTTATGAAGACCGGCCTGACCGCAGAAAAAGCGCGGTATATCGCCCTTCGTCTGGCGATCTTTACCGCGCCCTATGTATTTCTGTTTCCCTCATCTCTGCTCTATACAGAGTTGTGATCAGGAGTTATTCGCGAACCTGTCCATATCCACGGATCATATACTTATAGGAAGTCAGCGCCTCAAGCCCCATAGGGCCGCGGGCATGGATCTTTTGTGTGCTGATACCGATCTCTGCGCCGAAGCCGAACATGAAACCGTCGGTAAAACGCGTGGAGGCATTGGTATAGACGCAGGCAGAATCGACTTCATTTAAAAAGCGCTCTGCGTTTGCCCTGTCGTTGGTGATGATGGCGTCCGAATGGCCGGTGTGATATCGATTGATATGCTCGATCGCCTCGTCCAGGGAATCCACCACTTTGACAGAGAGGATATAATCGAGGTATTCTTTTCCCCAGTCCTCTTCTGTGGCAGGTGTCATAGAGGGAACGATACGGCAGGCGGCCTCATCACCGCGAAGCTCAACTGCCGGGCCACCGTAGAAATCGGCGCTGTCAGCGTCACTTAGAGCGGACGCCAGTTTCGGAAGGAAACTGTCTGCTGCCGCTTCATGTACGAGCAGGCTTTCGGCAGCGTTGCAGACACCGACTCGCTGAGTCTTGGCATTGGTGATGATCTTCAGCGCTGCAGCCTCATTGGTAAACCCGTCGACATAGATATGACAGTTACCGGTCCCGGTCTCTATGACCGGGATCGTGCTCGTGTTGACGACTGTTTTGATGAGTCCCGCACCGCCCCGCGGGATCAGGACATCGATATAGTCATAGGCTTTCATCATCTCGGTGGCAGTCTCCCGACTCGTATCCTCGAGCAGTATCAGGACATCCGGATCGATATCCAGTTTCTCGAGCGCGTCACGCATGACTTTCACCATTGCGAGGTTGGAGTGAATGCAGTCACTTCCGCCCCGCAGAAATGAGACATTGCCTGCCTTGAAGCAGAGAGAAAAAGCGTCCGGAGTGACATTGGGGCGGCTCTCATAAATGATGCCGACCACTCCGAGAGGAACGCGGACGCGGCGGATATCGAGGCCGCATTCCGGATGGAAGGCATCGAGTTCCTTGCCGATCGGATCAGGGAGAGCAATGACCTGACGCATACCCTCTGCAATGCCTTCAAGCCGTTCTTCGGTCAAAAGCAATCGGTCCTGCAGACCGGCGGACATACCCGATGAGACAGCCTTCTCCATATCGACCGCATTGGCCGTCAGGATTTCTGCGGCATGGTCCGTCAGAGCCTGAGCGCAGGCTTCCAGCGCTTCGTTTTTCTTATCTTCTGTCATAGCGCGCATGACGGGTTCTGCTTTTCTTGCTCTTTGTCCTAACTCTGTGATCGTAGCCATGATATTTACCTCATTTTCGTGAAATGGTTTTATCCGGTGCCGCTGTTGATCAAGCCGGCGCGAAGAGAGTGCCGATCGGCTTTCCGTTGATGATGCGGTGGATATTGCCGACGTCTTCACCGTTGGCGATCACCATCGGGATCCCGGATCCAAGCGCTGTCTCGGCCGCGGCAAGCTTCGTAGCCATGCCGCCGGTACCGACATCGCCGCTCGAATCCTTGGCCATTGCAAACATTTTTTCATCGAGTGCTTCGACAGTTTCGATCAGTTTCGCTTGCGGATCTTTGTTGGGATCGTCCGTGTAAAAACCGTCGATATCGGACAGAAGGATCAGGAGGTCTGCTTTCACCAGTGTCGCGACGATTGCCGAAAGCGTATCGTTGTCGCCGTAGAGGATCTCATAAGGGGAGACGGTATCGTTCTCATTGACGATCGGTATCGCTCCCAGATCAAGGAGTGTGGTGAGTGTGCCCACGACATGCCCCTTGGTCTCCTCATCATCAAGCGCATTCATGGTGAGCAGGACCTGAGAGGCCGTCTGACCATACTCTGCAAAGAGTTTCTGGTAGATCATCATCAGCCTTCCCTGTCCGATCGCTGCATAGGCCTGACGCGTCACAAGATCTCCGCTCGGCCGGTCCTGACCGATAGAGTGTCTGCCGACGGCGATCGCTCCGGAGGAGACAAGTATGACCTCGCGGCCTTCCCCTTTCTGCACGCAGAGTTCTCGCACGAGCTTCTCCATGAGCAGGAGGTTGGGGGCGCCGTTGGGAGAGCGCGTGATAGTCGATGACCCGACCTTGACGACGATACGCTTGGTGTTTTTCAAATCTGCTCTGTTCACGTAAATCCTCACTCAGTTGAATTGTTCATCGATAAAGGTGATCATATCCATCACCTTCTTCAGATTGTTCTCTTCGGTCACTGTTTCCGGATCGATCTTCGGGATATTCTCGAGCGCCCAGGTTTCTATGCTGCCGGCGTCGCAGGCGTGCGCAAGATCCGGCAGGAAGGGGATGCGTGCCATTGCCGGGAAGTCGTAGATCGCTGCCATCTCGCTGATATGGCTTGCTCCGAAGATCTCGTGGCGTGCTCCGCAGTCCGGGCATTTGAAATAACTCATATTCTCTATCAGACCGAGCAGCGGTACCTTTAGCATATCGGCCATATTCACGGCCTTTCTGACGATCATAGAGACCAGTTCTTGAGGCGAGGTCACTACGACGATACCTTCGATCGGTATCTGCTGAAAGACGGTCAGCGGTACATCTCCGGTGCCCGGAGGCATATCGATGATCATATAGTCTACATCATTCCATACGACCTCGCTGAAATAATTGGTCACCATGCCCGCGATCATCGGACCGCGCCAGACTACAGGGTCATTTTCGTCGGGCAGCAGGAGATTGGTCGAGATGACCTGGATCCCGCCGCCTGTCAGCGCAGGTTGGATATTGCCGTTCTCATCGCCCAGCATCTTCTCATGCAGACCGAATGCCTGAGGGATGGACGGGCCGGTCATGTCGGCGTCAAGGATCGCGACACCACTGCCGTTTCTGCGCAGCAGAGTAGCCAAAAGAGATGTCGTCATTGATTTGCCGACTCCTCCCTTGCCGCTGACCACGCCGATCACATGCCTGACCTTGGCGTCGGGATGAAGTCTGGCTTTCTGGATGCCTTCCTGGCGGCTGTCGCAGTCGAGATTGCAGGTGTCACAGTTGTGGGTACATTCTTCGCTCATTTTGTTTTCCTTTCTGATATGTTGCCAGTGTATTTATTTTACTCTGACAGGACGCAGTATGCAAATGATTTCGCTGATTGGTTTATTGCGGGCGGTCTGTGATAATGTTATACTGGACGCAAGAAAAACGATCGCGTAATTACACTGAGTCGATATATCTATTACAGGAGGAAATAATCATGAAATGCCCAATATGCGGAGCAGAGATTCAAGATGATGCGTTGTTTTGCACAAATTGCGGACAGAAGCTTCCGCAGCAGCCGGCCGCACCTGCAGAGGAGACCGTTACTGTTTCCGGCGAGCCTTATGAGGCTTTGGTCGCCAAGGTAAAAAGTTTTCTGGATGACCGCCGCAGCGAGCTGCAGAAGGCTCTTCAGGACAATAAGACCCTGACCGCTGACAAGAAGGATCTCGATGATCAGATCAGCTCGATCCGTTCTGACAATATGGACCTTGCCGGCAAGGTGGCGGATCTTGAGAAACAGCTCAAAGATAAAGATAAGCTTTTGGCTGAAACGCAGGCGGAGCTTGATAAGGCGCGTCAGACGATCGCTCGCCAGGAGCAGGAAAAGTATGAACTCAAAGACAGACTGGAGCAGGGAGCAGCGGCACCGGCCGCAGAAGAAGCAGCACCTGAAGCTCCTGCCGATGAGCCCGCACCTGAGGTTCCGGCTGCGGATATCGAAGTACCGGAAAACGAGGCCGATCTGATCGATGAGCCGACTGAGCAGATCGCAGACATACCGGAGAACACCGAGCCTGCTCCGGCTGCTGAACCTGCAGCTTATGCTAATCAGATCTGCCCGTCATGCGGATCTGTCATGCCGCCGGAGAATAAGTTCTGTACGAACTGCGGGACGGCTCTGAAGTAACAGTACAGTTTAATACTGACAGATAATATTTACCCCTTGTGTCGGGACTGATCTGACACAAGGGGCTTTTCTTTGTGAGATATTCCGGTCAGATCCTGCTGTCAGCTGACCGTGGCTCTATTCCCTGCAGGATGATCGCTGCCAGTACGAGCGCGATACCCAACAGCTTGAGCGGCTCATGGCTGTCGTGGAAGATGAACATGCCTACCAGACAGGCACCCAGCGGCTCGGAGGCGGCCAGGATCGCTGCGCGGTTGGCTTCGATCTGCGCGATGCCCCAGGTGAATAACCAGTTGGCCAGTGAACTGCAGATGGGGCCGAAGAGCAGCGCGTAGGGGATGAGTGAGTGATCGGATGCGAGCATGCGGACGGTCTCGACCGGCTTCCCGAGTGGAAGCATGAAAAGTGTGCCGAATATAAATATATACAGAGTGACAGTCAGCGGGTGGATACGCCGCGCATTAAAACGTGTCAATACAGTGTAGACGCCGTAGGTAGCGCCGGTTGCCACGCCGGTAAACAGCGCTGTCAGCGGAATATGCGTTCCATGTCCGATGAAACCGGCGACAAATACACAGCCGACTACAGTCATGGCCATCATCAGTATCTTGCGTCCGGTGATCGGTTCCTTAAAGATGATCCTTGCGAGGACCATGACAAAGATGGGCGAGGTGTACAAAAGCATGGCTGCCACTGACGCTTCGGAATGAATGATCGTCTGAAAATAGAAGATATTAAATACTGCGCCGCAGATCAGTCCGTTGAGCATCAGCAGCCCGAGATTCTTAAGCTCGAAGCGGAAGAGGGATCGGTCGATGATGAGCGTCGCAACGGTCAGTACAACAGCCGCCATAAAGACGCGGATCAGTGCGATCTGCATAGAGTCAAGCCCGCCTTCGGACAGCGGTGTGACAAAGAGCGAGACCATGCCCCAAAGCAGAGCGCCTAAAAAGACTGTTACGGATCCTTTCGCAGTTGAGCTCATCAGTGCCAGTCGTCCTCCATCATACGGTCGGCTTTGCTTACCGCGAAATTAAAATTGTAGACGACTTTATAGAGACGTGCCACCTCCGGATCCGTGCAGATGATCCTCACCTGCTCAGGGCTTTCGTGCTCCCGCAGATAGTCCATGATCGCTGTCTCGATGACCCCCATCAGAAAGAAGGATTTTGACGGCGGATCCTGCTTGGGGACAGACTGAAAGTCCACGCAGCTGCTTTCAGCAGTTTTCAGTTGCTCAATATAATAATCATAACAGGCCTGTCCTTCGATCCCTGTCTCAGGTGCAGGGATCGCGGCGTCATATGTTTCTTTGCTTCCAATGATCACTGTTAATCTCATGATTCACCTCACACCGGTATGTTGGTCCGCGATTCTTTTTTGACCAGCCGGATAATAAACAGATACATCAGCGCGACGAAGACGACAAAGACGATCGTCGCCTGCTTTGTACCGGTCATTGCACAGGTGTCATAGAATCCGTGCAGGAAGACCGCACAGAGATAGCCGGTTATCAGATTGGCCTTGGCTCTCGAATCCTGCCCGTAGTTGGCCGCCATGCGCGCCCGTCCGTAGAAATAACCAAAGACGATCGCAAATCCCAGATGACCGGGGATAGCAAGCACTGCGCGCGGGAAGGCAACGGTCAGACCGTAGCTGAAGACGTATTTGACATTTTCAAAAGCAGCGAAGCCCAAAGAGACAAATGCCGAGTAGACGATACCGTCGAACCGGTAATTAAAACTCGGACTGCGCCAGGTGAGACGGTAGAGAAAGAACATCTTTGCGCCTTCCTCCGCGACCGCAACGACGCCGAACGCCAGGATCATCACATAGAGCTTTGACTCAGGCGTTATCCTGGCAAGTCCCATAGCCGTCTGCCCGATGATCTCGAGTACGATCGCCAGCAGAGCTGCGTATATACCTCGGACCACGCATGCTTTGAGCAGCTGCGGCGGCTCCTTTTCGTAGGAATCCAGCTCATAGATCTTCTTCATCAGAAACACAGCCGGGATGACCGCGGCTCCGATATAGATAGCCATCGTGAGTATGAAGGGTGTCATCAGTATCATAAGAACGGTCCTTTCAAAGTATTAGTCCGGTACAGGCAGCCTGAAGCTCTGCACGCTCAGGCGGGCAATCATTTTACCAGTCTCATCATATACATCGGCACCGCCGAAGATCACGCTGCGGCCGGCTTTATCTATATAACCTGTAGCGGTCAGACAGCTGCCGCGTCCGGCTGACAGATATTCGATATCACAGCTGATCGCCGTTGAGAACATATCATTGGCATAGATAGTCGAGGCAAACGCGAAGTCCGCGAGAGTAAAGATCGCTCCTCCCATCACGCGTCCGGCACTGTTGTAATGTCTCGGTTCTATCTCAAGGCGCGCATGCACCCGGCCTGCTTCGTCGATCTCTTCGATCGTCGCGCCTGTGGCCTCTGTGGCATAGAGATCGCCGTACATCTGTTTTTTTACTTGTTCTATCGTACGCATCAAATGCTCCTTTACATACCGATCACTTCGGCGACTTCCTGCAGCGTATCCGCGAAGCGGATACCTTTGCGGTCGGATTCGGCAATGAATCCTTCCTCTGTCATATGGTCGAGCAGAGCGATGAAATGGTCATAGTAGCCGTTCAGATTATAGAGTACATATGGTTTATGAATGAGTTTCAAATGAACAGCTGACATGATATCGGTGATCTCCTCCAGCGTTCCGATGCCTCCCGGGAAAGCGATAAAGGCATCACCCATGTCGTACATCGTCTTGCGCCGCTCAAACATATCCTGCGTCACGATCAATCGGTCGATCCCCTCGTGCTGCCGGCATTCTTCGATGAAAAAAGACGGCTCCACGCCGGTGACATGACCGCCGTGATCGAGCACCGCGTCAGCTGCGATGCCCATCAGGCCGATCTTGCTGCCGCCGTAGACCAGGTCGTGCCCGCGCTCGCCGATCATGCTGCAGAGTTTATAGATCTCTTCCTTATAGACGGGATCCTTCCCGGGGGAAGATCCCAGATAAACTACGATATTCATACTGTTCCTTTCATACCGATCTGTATCCTGAAGATGTTGCCTTGTTCAGTATACCTTATCATCAGGCGGATTGTAAATTACAGATATGACAGCAGAGCGGTTGTTTTTGCCGGATCGATTGCGCGAAAGGACGGTCTGTGATATGATGTCTACAGCAATTAAAGAACAGGATCTTCAGGGCGGGGTGCGATTCCCCACCGGCGGTGACAGTCCGCGAGTGCATGGCACATGAACCGGTGCAATTCCGGTACCGACGGTAATGACGGCAGTAGCCGCTGAGTCCGGATGGGAGAAGAGGAGATAGTTCCGAGCTCTGACGATTTGATCGCCGGAGTTTTTCTTTGTGCGGAAGATCCTTTGTGGACGGCGGCATCAGCCGCGGGAAAGGAGAAACAATGAAAGAAGATACCAGCAGAAGATTCAGTGCCAAGACGCTTGTGACGATGGCGATGCTCTGCGCGATCGCATTTGTCGCGAAGTTGATCTCGAACATTTTTCCGCAGGTCGCGGGATTCTTGTCCTTCGACCTGAAGGATGTAGTTATTGCAATCGGAGGATTTATTCTGGGACCGCTGCAGGCGGCTCTGATCGCGATCGTCGTCTCGGTCATCGAGATGCTGACGGTCAGCCATACCGGCCCGATCGGTCTGGTGATGAATGTGCTCGCCAGCTGCTCCTTTGCCTGTGTGGCTGCTGCTGTCTACCATCGTAAGCGCACGATGAAGAATGCGGTCATAGGTTTGATCGCGGGTGTGCTCTGTATGACGATCATCATGCTGCTGTGGAACTGGCTGATCACACCCCTGTATATGGGCGTACCGCGCGAGCAGGTCGCTGCGATGCTGGCAACGGTCTTCCTGCCGTTTAATCTTGCCAAAGGCGGCATCAATGCGACATTGACTATGATCCTGTACAAGCCGGTAGTAGGAGCCCTGAGAAAGGCGGGACTGATCGAGGATACGGATGCCAAACGCACGACCAAATGGGGCGTGTTGGCGATATCAGTGGTACTGTTGGTCACCTTTGTGCTCTGGGCGCTGGTTCTCGCCAAAGTGATCTGAGGAGGAAGAGATGCGTACTTTTAACGGTAAAGAGTATACTGAGAAAGCACCGCACGATTTCGGCGAGTTGGTTGAGATCGTAGCGGTCCTGCGCAGTGAAAACGGATGCAAATGGGACAGGGCACAGACGCATGAGACACTGAAGAAATGTCTCACGGATGAGTGCGAGGAAGTGCTCGAGGCCATCGACAACAGGGACGATGAGAACCTCTGCGAGGAACTCGGTGACGTCCTTCTTCAGGTGCTTATGAACGCGCAGATCGCGAAGGAGAGAGGAGTTTTTACACTTGATGATGTCATTCAGGTCCTGTGCGAGAAACTGATCAGGAGGCATCCGCATGTCTTCGGTGACGAGGTCGTTGAAAATGAGGAACAGGCCCTGGCTCTCTGGAGAAAAGTTAAAGAAAAAGAAAAAGCCGCCAAACAGAAATGATTAATGATGAATTACCGGCACTGACATCGGTGCCGGTAAATTTTTTAAAAAAATTGTATTAATGTATTGACACAATATAACAAGAGGCGTATATTATGATTGTACTAAGGAGATAGTACAATTCGCGAATCGGGCCGGTGCACAGCCCGGATGCAGGAATTCATGCAGGAAGGATAACTTAAACTAAACGCGGGAAAGAGAGTGATTCAATGAAGTGGGAGTTTAAAAGCGGAGTACCGATCTATCTTCAGATCATTACCACGCTCAAGATGAAGATCGCGGGCGGAGATCTGCCGCCGGGAAGCCAGGTGAAGCCGGTGAGAGAACTGGCGATGGAGGCAGGTGTCAACCCCAATACCATGCAGCGGGCGCTCACCCAGCTGGAGCAGGAGGGATTGCTGTACACCCTGCGAACGAGCGGGCGGTTTGTGACGGAAGATAGGGAGGTGCTGAAGAAAATGCGCGAGACATTGAGCGAAGAGCATATCAAAGAGATGTTTGAAGCGCTCGGGAAACTGGGCATGTCGGGAGAAGAGATAGTAGATGCAGTCGCATCTTATGAGAAGAAGGAGAGGAAGTGAGAAGATGGCAGCAATCGTATGTAATGGTCTGACCAAAAAGTTCGGTAAGACGACGGCTTTGCATCAGGTCGATCTGAAGCTGGAACCGGGACGCATAGTCGGTCTGGCAGGTCCGAACGGGAGCGGCAAGACAACACTGATCAAGCTGGCTCAGCATATGCTGGTGCCGACGGACGGAGAGATCATGGTCAATGATCGGACCCCGGGTCCGGAGACCAAGGCTCATGTCGCTTATCTGCCGGACAGAGATTTCCTGCCGGACTGGATGAAGGTGGATGCGCTGATAAGGCTTTATGAGAAGTTCTATGAAGATTTCAACCGGGAGACGGCTGAGATCATGCTGAGAAATCTCGACATCAGCCCGGACATGGTGTTCAAGAAGATGTCCAAGGGGACGCGTGAGAAGGTCCAGCTGATCCTGACGATGAGCCGCAAGGCGGATGTTTATCTGCTGGATGAGCCGATCGCGGGTGTGGATCCTGCGGCGAGAGATTATATTATCCGCACGATCATTTCCAATTATAATCCGGAGGGACTTGTGCTGATCTCTACACATCTGATTGCGGATATCGAGTCAGTTCTGGATGAAGTGATCTTTCTCAAGGAAGGGGAGATCGTGCTTCATGAGAACGCGGATGACCTGAGAATGAGAGTAAATAAGAGTGTCGATGAGTATTTCCGGGAGGTGTTCGCATGTTAGGCAAATTATTGGGTTATGAAATGAAAGCTTACGGGCGGATCCTGGTCCCGATCTATATCGCGCTGATCGCTCTGGCAGCGATCCTGGGAATCAGTTTCAAACTTCTGCCCGAGAAGACAACACTGAGTGTGATCTTTGCGTTTGCGCTGATCGTTTACATCCTGTTGCTGGTCGCGGTCGGTGCAGTGACGACGATTTTGGGGATCAGCCGATATTATAACAATATGCTCGGCCGCGAGGGTTATCTGATGTTCTCTCTGCCGGTAAAGACAAGTACGCTGATGACAGCAAAGACACTGGCAGCTCTGATCTGGACGATCTTCGGTGCGATCGTGGGATTTGCAGCTATTGCGACGACTTTTGTCCTCGGCAAATTCACGAATGCGGATTATGCGCAGTTGGGCGAAGTGTTTGAGACACTGTTCAAGTTTATCAAGCCTTATACCGGTCATATCATTCTGTGGATCGGGATCATGATCCTGGCGGTCCTTGTGATCATTGTCCGCGTTTACGCGGCGGTATCGATCGGAAGCCAGTGGAGCAGTCACAGGCTGGTCGGCAGTATCCTCGCCTATATCGGGATCAAACTCGTCGAGGTGATCATCGCCAATATCTTCCAGGCGATCGATCCGGTCAGAGAGTGGTTTGATAACATTTTGGCGGAGAGTACCGAGGTATCATCTTTCATGTCCACTACGGTAAGCACGACTGGTCTGGGCAGTTGGGCACTGCAATTGGTCGTGCTGGCGATCATCCTGATCGAGATCATCGTCTACTGGCTGCTGGCCTGGTATTTCACTGACAGGAAGCTGAATCTGGCGTAGAAAGAGGCCGGGAAGACAGAGCACTGATATACAAAAGTGAATAAGAAAGCCCACAGGGGTGCTCATGATCGTGAGCGCCCCTGTTATTTATTATAAAATTAAATAAATCATTATCATTGATATAAAACAGATATCACGAATCTGGCGGAGATTATTGAATTAATCTATGTGATAATCCTATAATTAGAGATGTTGGAGTGTTAGGCAAAAACAACTCCATATATTATGAGGTTTCTGCAGAAAGAAGGAGGAAACAAAATGAAATTCAACATGTCAGATTCCAAGATCAAACTGTTGATCGCGGGCGTTATCTGCGGCCTTGTCGCCATGGTCCTCGCGATGAAGGGCAATCCGCCGAATATGGCCTTTTGTATTGCCTGCTTTATCCGCGATTCAGCCGGCGCGCTCGGTCTGCATCAGGCGGCGCCGGTCATGTTCCTGCGTCCGGAGGTCATCGGTCTGGTCATCGGTGCATTCGTGATCTCCATTGCGACCAAAGAGTTTAAGGTAACAGCCGGATCTTCTCCGATGATCCGCTTCCTGCTCGGCGTGATGATCGTTATCGGCGCACTCGTATTTTTGGGATGCCCGCTGCGTATGGTCATCCGTATGTCCGCAGGCGATGCCAATGCATGGATCGCGCTGATCGGCTTCATCCTCGGCGTCGCTACCGGTACACTGGCCCTCAAGAACGGCTATTCACTCGGTCGCTCTTATGAGACTAACAAGACGGCCGGTACAGTGTTGCCGCTGATGATGGCAGCTCTGTTTATTCTTTTCCTGGCAGCTCCGGCTCTGTTCCATTTCACGGAAGCGGGCGGCGGCCCGGGCGCTCTACACGCACCGGTCGCGCTGGCTCTGATCGGCGCGCTGATCTTCGGTGTCTTTGCACAGCGTTCCCGCATGTGCTTTGCAGGCTCCATCCGTGACATCATTATGCTCAAGGATTTCAGCCTGATCTGCATCATCGGCGGTCTGTTCCTCGTGATGCTGATCTACAACATCGCGACAGGCGGCTTCCACTTCAGCATGGCGGGACAGCCCATCTCACATCAGCAGTGGCTGTGGAATGTCCTCGGCATGTATGTTGTCGGTTTCGCGGCAGTGCTCGCAGGCGGATGCCCGCTGCGCCAGCTCATCATGGCCGGCCAGGGATCTCTGGACGCTGCTGTCACAGTCCTCGGTATGTTCTTTGGTGCTGCCATGGCTCATAACTTCGGCCTGGCTTCCGCCGGTGATATGAAAAATGCTGAGACAGGTGAAGTCACACTCGGCGGCGCAAGCCCGAACGGACGCATCGCTGTCATCATCTGCATCATCCTTCTCTTTGTCATTGCTTTCGTAGGCAATAAGCGCAAAGAAGAGAAAGCGGCAGAGTGATGAAGACCGTAGATGCCCGCGGACTCGCCTGTCCGGAACCTTTGATGATGGCGCAGGCCGCCGTCAAGAAGGCGGATGAGCCGGTCGAAGTACTGGTCGACTCGGTGATTCCGAAGGAGAACATCTGCAAGTTCGCGAAGAAAAAGAAAAAAGACTTTTCTGTCGAAGAGAGAGAAGGCGTGTTTCACATCGTGATTCAGCCTTGATCGACAACAAGAAGGCCACCGCATTTGCGGTGGCCTTCTCTTTCCTGTAAAATAAATGACAGGAGGAATTACTATGACACGATTAGTCGAATACAGAGGACATATCAGGAATTGGAAAACTTTGTGCGCGGAGCTCGGGATCGATAAAGGGCTTGAGGAAAAGGCGCGCGAGGAAGCGATCCTTGTAGCGGGCTATGAGCGCTGGGGGACAAATATGGGACGGCATCTGTTCGGGATGTTCGCGCTGACGATCGAAGACGGCGATAAGATCTTCGGTCTGCGCGATCAGTTCGGCACTAAACCCTATTATTACTATGTGACTGCGGACGGACGTCTGCTGTCAGGCTTAAGTATCCGCAGGATCATAGCTCAGGACGGGTTCGTTAAAGAGCTGAATCCCGATATGCTCCAGTTGTATCTGACCTATACATATGCACCGGGCGAGGAGACTTTTTTCAAAGGTCTGAAGAAGCTGATGCCCGGACATTTTCTGGTCTTTGAGAACGGGGAGCTCAAGGTCGGGCGGTATTTCGTTCCGGTTTTCAAGCCCAATGAGAATAAATCGCTGGAGGAATGGGCGCATGAGATCCACGAGACGCTCGGATTTGTAATGACTGAGGTCAAGACAGATGAGGAGAGGGCGGAATCCTTCCTCTCGGGAGGAGTAGACTCCTCCTATGTGCTTGCGATGTCGGATGCGGACGCGGCAAATTCCTGCGGTTATGAGGACGGGCGCTTCGATGAATCGCCGCTGGCCGCCAAGACAGCTGAGCTTCTCGGGAGAAAGTTCAACAGGCGGATCGTGCAGCCGGAGGAGTATTTCGCGATCGTTCCCTGGGTCATGGAGAATATGGAACTGCCGCTGGCCGATGCTTCGGCGATCGTTTTTGCGCTGGGTGCCAGATCGACAGCAGAACACACCAAACTCTGTTACTCGGGAGAGGGTGCGGACGAATTTTTCGGCGGCTACAATATGTACCGTAATGCTGAGCGTTACGGCGACGATCTAAAGGATTTCTATATCGGCAATACCAATATCATGAAGGAAGACGAGAAGCAGAAGCTTCTGAAGTATTATAATCCGGATCTTAAGCCGATCGATATCGCGAAACCCATCTATGAGGAGATCGAAGACTGTGATCCGCTGACCAAGATGAGTGCTGTCGACATCCGGCTGTGGCTGGAAGGAGACATTTATCTGAATGTAGACAAGATGAGCACGGCAGCAGGGCTCGAGGTCCGAATGCCTTTGACTGATCTGCGGATATTCAGTATCGCTTCAACCATGCCGGCGCGTTTCAAGGTCAATGAAGAGCAGAACAAGGTCGCTTTCCGCACGGCCGCGGCCAAGGTCCTTCCGGATGAGATAGCCTTCCGCAAGAAGCTCGGTTTCATCGTGCCGATCCGCCACTGGATGGCCGATGAGCGCTACAACGGGCCGGTAAAAGAAAAACTCTTCGGAGAAACGGCAGCGAAGTTTTTTGAGGAGGCGGAGCTGAAGGCACTGTGGGATGCCTATATCGGAGGAGACTCGGATCTCTGGAGGAAGATCTGGACCATCTATACATTTATTGTCTGGTACGACATCTATTTCGCGTAAGGCACAGATGATCGGTGAGGTAATATAGTCACTGTGATTGCACTTGATATACAGCATATTTCGAAATCTTACGACGGGGTCCCGGTCCTGAGGGACCTCGCCTTTGGCGTGGAGAAAGGATCAAAGACTGCGCTCATCGGAGTCAACGGCGCAGGCAAGACCACGCTGATGCGGCTTATAACCGGCGCGGAGGAGCCCGATGAGGGGCAGATCGTCATTGCCTCAGATCTGAAAGTCGGATATCTCGCACAGGACAGAAGAGAAGACGAAAAAATCCAAAAGGATGCCGGAGGCTCACAGACGGTCTTCGATGTGCTTTCCTATGCCAAGCGAGAGGTGGCCGGGCTTGAAAGGCAGCTCGGGAAAGCTGAAGCGGCGTTGACAGGACTATCCGGAGACGAACTTGTAAAGGCGCTTGCGGAAACAGAGCGCCTGCGTGAGCGGTTTCAGTCTCTGGAAGGTTACGCCTGGCGGGGACAGGTGCTCGGCGTGGCGCGTGGTCTCGGATTTGAAGATCAGGATTTGGACCGGCGTATTGATTCGCTGTCGGGAGGAGAGTATATGAGAGTCGCCCTCGGGGCGGTGCTGCTGCGGGATGCGGATGTCCTGCTGCTCGATGAGCCGACGAATCATCTTGATATCAGTTCGATCCGGTGGCTTGAAAACTATCTCGCCCGACTCAAACAGACCATCATCGTGATCTCCCATGACCGGTATTTTCTCAACCGTATCGTCGACCATGTGATCGAGATAGAGCGGGGATGCGCGAGGTCCTATCGGGGGAACTATACTGATTTCGCGAAGAAAAAGAAAGAGATCCGCAAGAGTGAGATGCATGCTTATCTCAAACAGCAGCATGAGATAAAGCATCAGGAAGCAGTCATCGAGAAGCTGAAGCAGTTCAATCGCGAAAAGTCGATCAAGCGCGCCGAGAGCCGCGAAAAGATGCTGGACAAGATGGATGTGCTCGAACGTCCGGAGGCAGAGCTTGCCGGTATGCAACTGTCATTTGCACCGGAGTCGCGGAGTGGCGAAGAGGTATTGGGCGTACAGGATCTTTCAGCCGCTTTTGGCGAGAGGGTGCTCTTTGCCGATGTCTCTTTTCAGATCCGCCGCGGAGAGCATGTTGCGCTGATCGGAGACAACGGGACCGGCAAGACGACGATACTGAAAATGCTGACACATGAGCAGACCGACCGATCACGGACGGATGGAGATGATTTGTGGGCCAAGTCGGCTCTCGGAGTCGATTCGGCCGGTGTCATCACACTCGGCAGCGGTGTGACGATCGGATATTACGATCAGGAACAGGCGCTCATGGACGGCGGCCGGACGCTCTTTGAGGAGATCCGAGAGACCTATCCTGAAATGAATGACACGCGTATACGCAATACGCTTGCAGCGTTCTTGTTCACAGGAGACGATGTCTTCAAACAGATAAGGGATCTTTCCGGCGGTGAGAAAGGAAGACTTTCGCTCGCGAAGCTGATGCTATCGGGCGCGAACTTTCTTGTGCTCGATGAACCGACCAATCACCTGGACATCCTCGGCAAGGAAGTTTTGGAGGATGCGCTGCAGGATTATGAGGGGACATTGCTGTTTGTCAGCCACGACCGGTATTTTATCGGTCAGGTCGCGGAGAGGATATGGGATCTGTATGACGGCAGGATCGATGATTATCCGGGTGACTACGAATACTATCTCGGGCATGTCGAGGAGCGCCGGGAGAGAGAGAAGGCCAAAGACCGCAGCAGACCTGCTTGCAACGGAAAGAGAGAGTCAGGTGAAACAGACATAAGGATACCGGATCAGGGAGATAAAAAACCTGACAGCAAGCTGAGCTGGGAAGAACAGAAGAGACTCCGCGCAGCGGCACAAAAGCGCGAACGCGATCTGGCAGCCTGTGAGAAGCGGATCAGTGAACTGGAGGCGCGGGAAGAAGAACTGGCTGCCATGGTCGCTGATCCTAAGATCGCGACTGACGGAGGGCGCCTGCGCGAGATCGCCGTGGAACAGGCGGAAGTAGCCGAGGAGCTGACTCAGCAGATGGAGCGTTGGGAAATTCTGGCGGAGGAGGATAAAGATGCTAGGTAAGGATAACGCGACAAAACCGATCAAACTGATCGAGCGGACCGAGAAATACAAGGGTCATGTCATCACAGTCTATGAGGATCGTGTTGATATCGGCGGGCGAGAAGTGCTCTGGGATTATATCCACCACAACGGCGCGGCGGCGGTGCTGCCGGTGACCGATGAGGGCAAGATCCTCATGGTGCGTCAGTATCGCCATCCGCTGGGGCGTTATATCCTTGAGATCCCGGCGGGAAAGCGCGACGGAGACGAGGAGTTTAAGACCTGCGCGATCCGTGAACTCGAGGAGGAGACAGGATATAAAGCGGATTCTTTCGAGTATCTGCTCAGCATCAATACCACGGTCGCATTCCTCGATGAGTTCATCGAGATCTATCTTGCACGCGGTCTGAAGCCGGGCAAGGTCAACTGGGATACGGACGAAGAACTCGGCGTGGAAGTATGGGAACTGGACGATCTGATCGATTTGATCCGAAAGGGCGAGATCACTGACTCCAAGACTGTCGCGGCGATCATGACCTATGCACAGAAAGAAGGGAAATGATGGAGAAGCTGGTATTATATGACGGCCGTCCGGAGGATGAGAGCGGACGGAGCGATCGGGAGATCAGGACTTATGACTTTCTCGATAAACTCGGTATCGAATACGGCCGCATGGACCACGATCCGGTGACGACGATCGAGGCATGTGACGCGGTCGATGCGGCTCTCGGTTTCCATATCTGCAAAAATCTCTTTCTCTGCAACAGGAAGAAGACGGAGTTTTTCCTTTTGATGATGCCGGGGTTAAAGACATTTAAAGCTAAGGAACTGAAACCGCAGCTGGAGACAGCCGGACGGCTTTCCTTTGCCCACGAGGACAAGATGCTCGAATACCTCGACATCCGGCCCGGTTCCGTCAGTGTCATGGGTCTGATGAATGATCATGAGAATCGTGTGCAGCTGCTGATAGACAGCGAACTTGCTGCGGATGAATACATCGGTTGCCATCCCTGTGAATGCACATCCAGCCTGAAGATCAGGACTTCAGATATTCTTGACCGTTTTCTGCCGGCTGTACATCACGAGCCGATCATCGTGGAGCTGACCGGCAGGGATCCGGTCGACAGCGAGACATGATCATGTGAATACCACACAAAACAGACCCGAGGGCGATCGCCTTCGGGTCTTTGTCGTATGTGAGTTTTTATGAGAGCTTCATGTCGCCGTCTTTGATCCAGCCGATCTTTTTCAAGGGGATCGCAAGCAGCGGACAAAGGATCGCCGGTAGGATGAAACAGATCAGGAACAGTCCGATCCAGTCCATCGCAGTGATAGCGGCTTTCGCGCCCTCGGCGATATCATTTACCCACCCGGTGTAGACGCCGATCTGACCGACGAATCCGCAGGTGCCCATACCTGAGGAGACCGGAGCTCCGTTCATCTTCAGGTGGAAGAGGCAGGTCGCAATCGGTCCGGTGATCGCCGAGCAGACGATCGGCGGGATCCAGATCCGCGGATTCTTCACGATATTGCCCATCTGCAGCATTGAGGTGCCGATGCCCTGAGAGACCAGTCCGCCCCATTTATTCTCTTTAAAGGACATGACAGCAAAGCCGACCATCTGTGCGCAGCATCCCGCGACAGCGGCACCGCCCGCCAGGCCGACCAGACCGAAGGCGGCGCAGATTGCCGCCGAGGAGATCGGCAGAGTCAATGCGATACCGACGATGACCGAGACGAGGATACCCATGAGGAACGGCCGCAGATCAGTCGCCCACATGATCAGATTGCCGACTTTCATCGCGGCTTTACCGAGCGCCGGAGCCAGGAGCCAGGAGAGAAAGACGCCGACGCCGATCGTGACGAGCGGTGTGACGAGGAGATCCACCTTGGTCTCCTTGGAGACGGCTTTACCGATCTCGGACGTGATGATTGCGATAAAAAGGACTGCCAGCGGACCGCCGGCGCCGCCCAAAGCGTTCGCGGCAAATCCGACAGCGATCATAGAGAAGAGTACGAGCGGCGGGGCCTGCAGTGCGTAGGCGATCGCTGCAGCCATCGCCGGACCGCTCATCGCGACAGCCAGTCCGCCTACCGTATATTCGATCGTGTTGGGTGCTGTTCCGATCGTTGCAACGGTCTTTGTCAGAAAACCGATGTGGAACTGTGTTCCGATCGTGTTGATGATCGTACCGATCAGCAGAGAGCAGAACAGTCCCTGCGCCATCGCGCTCAGCGCGTCAATTCCGTAGCGGCGCAGTGAGATCTCTATGTTTTTTCTTTTCAAAAACGACTTGACTTTTTCCATTTATTCGTTCCATCCCTTTTATGATGACTCAGGTTGTCCGGCAGTAAAGCCCGAAAACGCGGCTGTTGCCCTCTTTATTATAGGTTTTTCACTGCCGTTGTCAAATGAGAAAAATGATGAAAAATGTCGATAAAAATCGCCTGTTTTTCTGTGTGCATCCGTGGTTATATAAAGGGACCTGTTGGACGATATACAGAAAGGAGAGAGATCATGAAACGATGGATCAGACAAATGATATCGGCGATCATTGTATGCGCTTCCTGCGCGATGAGTTTTTCCGGCGGAGCATATGCCGCAGCAAGGGAACAGGGGCGGTATCCGACGGCTCCCGGCGCGATTCTGGTGACACCGGACAATCAGAACAAACTGGCAAAGATATTCAAGCTGGGCCATGCGGGGATCGTGCTCAACCGGACGACATCGGTGGAGGCGACGCTGCCGCATGTGACGACATCAAAAAACAATTGGAAGAACCGGTCGCAGGTCAGGCATCTCTATGCGGTCACGGTGAAGCGGGCCAGCGCCGCGCAGCGAAAGAAGGTGGCCAATTGGTGCCGCCGGCAGGTAGGTAAGGCATACAACAAGAACTATATGAATGTAGGTACAAGAAAAAAGTTTTACTGCTCGCAATTGATCTGGGCGGGGTACAAAGATCTGTGCAGGATCGATCTGAATACCGGTATCTACGGCAAGATGGTGGCTCCGGTCGAACTCGTCAATACGCCGCAGACAGGTCTCGTGTATTCGTATGCGAGGTGATGGTATGAAGAAAAAAGTAAAAGATCTCCGGCGGTCGGGTATCGTATTCGCCGCAGTGGTCGGTATTGTGTTGATGCTGACCGGCTGCACTGCTTCACCCGGAGGACTTTTCGGAAACGATCATAAGGAAACGGATAAGACAGGCAGTTCATCTGTGAAGAGACGGGAAGAAAAAACGGATAAAAAGAGTACGGGTGATAAGGATACGGCCGTGCTCGGCATTATTTACACCAGAGATACCGAGGGGAATTCTCTGATCTCATGGCGGGATGATGATCTGGAGCAGTCTTCAGAGACCGGCTGCGATTTCTCGGCGGCCTATTTCGACGGCTTCCGCAATGCATGCACAAGGGACGGCCTGGTCTATCTGTTTCCGCGGGGCGATTATGTCAAAAAGAACGCAAAAGAACTCATAGTGATCGATGCGGCAGACAGGGACTGCGAAAAGATCGATACAGGTATATCCAATGTGACAGGTTTCGCCGTGGATGATGACTGCTTATGTTTTTCAAGCAATGAAGACAATACAGGCAAGGTCTCACTGATGGATCTGCAGTCGCGCGGAATAAAGACCATGACTCTGGATAATGCGCTGGTCTTTGATGTGGCGTTATCCGGCGGAGAGGTCTACGGCATGGCGCTTGATGACGAGCTCAAGGTCAGTTTGATGAAGCTGGATATTGAAGCCGGAAAGAGCGAGAGGATACTGGAACTGCCTGATGAGGATACGCCGGGATTTTTACAGGTCGACGGCAGGACGCTCCTGTTTCTGACCGAGGGGCAGCTGGCGTGCTACGACCTGGACAAACGGGAACTTCAGAAGACAGCGCTGACACAGGCTGTGCCTTACAATCTAAATCTCTCGGGAGACAGGCTTCTGATCGGATATACGGATATATTCGGAAGT
>JAEEGL015419901.1_pt1 | contig 26795 bp, 23 predicted proteins | sample 9134231 | NCBI WGS metagenome assembly JAEEGL01 (sample SAMN16246548, study PRJNA631951) | gut metagenome | biome: gut microbiome; feature: rumen; material: fiber-attached | host: Bos | place: Iran: Karaj | collected 2018-10 | reverse complement strand
ATCTGATCTATGAAGAGAGGAATGACCGATCCTCTTGAACACATGACATTTCCATATCTGGTGCAACAGATAACCGTGTCACCGCGCTCTGCTGCAACTCTTGCATTGGCCCTGACCACATGCTCCATCATAGCCTTGGATGTACCCATAGCATTGATGGGATAGGCAGCTTTATCAGTTGAAAGACAGACAACACGCTTAACCTTTGCTTCAATCGCAGCATGAAGGACATTATTGGTACCTTCTATATTGGTATATACTGCCTCCATAGGGAAGAATTCACAGGACGGAACCTGCTTAAGCGCTGCAGCATGAAATATGTAATCAACTCCATCCATGGCATCCCGGACAGATCTCTCATTCCTCACATCACCTATGTAGAACTTAACCTTTCCTGCGACTTCGGGATGAGCTGACTGAAGTTCATGTCGCATATCATCCTGTTTTTTCTCATCACGGGAAAATATACGGATCTGTGCTATATCCGTATGAAGAAAATGCTTCAGTACAGTATTTCCGAATGATCCTGTACCGCCTGTTATCAAAAGAGTCTTATTACTGAAATCGTTCATAATCCTGCCTTTCACCTGCAAAAATCCACACTACTTCTATTTTACAACAAAAAAGGGCAAAAAACACTTTTTTCGCCCTTTTCATACCAAATATACCTCATATGTTCCACTTGTTCCGTATTCAGGTCATGGATTAAGAATACTGCTGAATCGTTCAGTACTTTCCTTCAATTCCTGTATAGATTCATTAAGCGATGCAATGTCCAGTTCGTTTATCCTGTCCATGGCCTCTGACACATCTCCCATCGCCTGTACTGTACTGTCATCAATGCTTTTAACCGTCTCTGCCAGTTCCAGTGCTTTCAGATTCTCAGACACGTCCTCGATATTATCCAGAGTCCTCTGAGCTGTGTTCATAAGATTTACAGCTTTGGGAACAACTATGATCACAACAATAAGCAGAGTCAGAAATGTCAAAACTGAACAGGCAGCGATTACCAGGCGGGTAATATACCCACGCTTTTCATATTTTGATGAAACATTATCATTCAACGATTCACTCTCACTCATAATACTCCCTATACCATTCTGCAAACTTTCTGAGACCTGTCCTTATGTCAACAGCAGGTCTGAAACCGTAATCTTCCTCAAGCCCGCTACTGTCAGCATAAGTAACCGGAACATCCCCTGGCTGCATTCCTTCCAGTTCCCTGTGAGCCTCAAAATCATAATCTTCAGGCAGAACCCCTGCTCTGACAAGTTCCTCCTGAAGCACATTCACAAAATCCAGAAGATTTTCAGGAGTCCCACCGCCAATATTGTAAAGAGAATAAGGCGGGATCGGAAGGCCGTCCTCTCCCGATATCCTTTCCGGAGCTCCCTGCATAACTCTGACGATGCCTTCAACAATATCATCGATATATGTAAAATCCCGCTTCATATCTCCATGATTAAAGATTCTGACAGTACCGCCATGTTTCAATTTCTCTGTAGCGGAATAATAGAACATATCCGGTCTTCCCGCAGGACCGTAAACAGTGAAAAATCGCAATCCAGTTGAGGGAATGTCATACAGCTTTGAATAACTGTGGGCAAGAAGTTCATCGCTTTTCTTGGTAGCCGCATACAATGATACGGGGTGATCTACCGGATCATCAGTGCTGAAGGGTATCTTGGTATTGCCTCCATACACCGATGAAGATGAAGCATATACCAGATGCTCCACCCCTTTTTTGCCATCATCATAGGAGTGACGGCATGCTTCCAGGATATTATAAAAACCGATCAGATTGGATTCTATATATACATCAGGATGATCAATGCTGTATCTGACACCCGCCTGTGCAGCAAGATTAACCACTATATCCGGACTGTATGCCTCAAAAACGCTGTCTATAAGAGATCTGTCAGCGATACTCCCTTTAATGAAGATATGCTTGATCCCACTGTTCACACAGGCTTTATCGATCATTGAAAGTCTGTACTCTTTCAAAGAAGGATCATAGTAATCATTCATGTTGTCAAGAGATATTATAGTTCCGCTCCTCATAACAGAAGGATCACCAAGCAGTCTCAGAACGAGATTTGCCCCGATAAATCCCGGAGAACCGGTTATGAGTATTGTTTTTTCATTAAGTTCAATGTGTTTCTTTTCTTTATGCATCACTTACATTGTTCCCAGAGTCATTACAGCGTTTTAAGATATTCTATACAGTCTCTGACCGCACCGTTTCCTGCATTAAATCGCGACACATAGTCTGCGATGGATGTTATCTCATTTATTGCATCTGCCGGACACAGCACCAGCCCACCTGCACATTTCACAGCTTCCATGCACGGAATATCGGGAAGATCATCACCCATATACGCTACCGAACCAAGGTCTGCTCCATATCTTTCCAGAACCATGTTCAGAGTGGCAAGTTTGTCCTTTGATCCCTGATGAATCTCCGAAATATTAAGTTCTTCACATCTTCTTTCAACTATCTCACTCTTTCTTGCCGTGATAACAACAGGAATGATCCCCATCTTTGGGAGAACAAGAAAAATCCCACATCCGTCCTTGATATCAAAAGCTTTAAACATTTCTCCGGTTGGCCCCATATATATTTTTCCATCAGTCATGGTGCCATCCACATCCATAACAAGGAATTTTATGTCAGACATATCCTAATCTCCAAGTATCTGTCTTACTCTTTCCATTACATCAGCCTGTAATAAAGGCTTCATCTCTCTGTCATTCCAGTTCATCTTAGGCTGGAGTACTTTTGCTTCAGGCAAGATGATGTTTATCAGGCACGCTTCCCCATCCTTCATCCAATCCGAGCAGGCATCAAGCCCATCATAGCCTTGGATAGTCATTGCCCTGATGCCATACGCCACAGCCACCGCTTCAAAATCCGGGACTGTATAACCTCCGGCCTCAGAAGTGATCAGCATATGATGGTCATATGAGCCCTCCTGGATCTCCACGATCTTACCAAGAGCTTTATTATTGACCACGAAGATCTTGATAGGCAGTTTCTCAGAAGCCACCGTCTGCAGTTCCTGAATATTCATCTGAAGCCCACCATCTCCGGTTATACAGAATGTTATACTCTTGCCCCGGGCAATACATGCACCTATCGCATAAGGCAAGCCACACCCCATAGATCCGTAGCTGCCACCGATAAGTATCCTTCCATCTCTGCCCTTTAGGGTAAGAGACTGTGCAGTCCAGCACTGAGTCTGTCCTATATCCACAGCAACAACAGGATCAGGAGGCAGCAAGCCTGATATCTTCTCTATACACAGATTACCGAGGTCCTTATCATATGGCTCTAAAACATCTCTTGCCTTAAAACAGGCTTTGTTCCATTCGTCATAAGCAGGTATATCTTCATTCAGAAGATTCTGCAAAAACTCTTTAGCATCGATAAGATGCTTTTCTTCATCATCTTTTATATCCCTGCTCAGTTCATTCTGATCGATGTCAACCCTGATAAGATAAGCATGTGGTGCAAAAAATTCTCTCTTATTTCCTATCTGTCTAAGTCCCAGTCTGGCACCAATACTGATCACAAGATCACTCTGAGATGCGATCATATTAGCAATACGATGTCCATAAACGCCAATGAATCCGATCTTATCTTCATCCTGCATGAGATCCACAGCATTCATTGTTGTAAGGACAGGGATCCTGGTCTTCTCATAAAATGTATGAAGGAGCTCCTTCGCCCCGGCTTCCCTTGCACCATTACCTACGATCACAATCGGCTTTTTGGATGTTGAACGGAAAATCAATGACCACACCTCCTTTCCTGCCTATCATAGCAAGGTTGTACGCCCTTGATACGATCTCCGGGAATTTATCCGGTTCTGTGGGAGTTACGGAAAGTTTAGTGATGGTCCTTGTCAGAGACACGATATCCATCTCCTGAAATCCATTCTGTCTTATACCGGAATAACCCTTTTGCTCATTTGTTGGGACATTTCCACATATTCCCATTATGGGAATACCATCAAACCATGCATCTGCAAGTCCTCCCAAAGCATTTACTGCTCCTGGACCTGAAGTAGTAAAATACACACCCAGTTTGCCGGAAACTCTTGCATAGCCGTTTGCCGCAAATGCACAGCCCTGCTCGTTGTAACACACATGTGTATTTATCTCATCACGTCTCTTATAAAGGGCATCAATAAATGGAACTATATACCCTCCAGAATAGCCAAATACATCAGATATACCTTTGTTTATTAGAAAATCAACTAAGTAATCCGCACAATTCATACATATTCCTCTATAAATACCCGCCTACAATATAATCCTACTTACATCTTGCCTCGACAATGAGAGCATATCCTTTTCCCATTTCGCCTACAATTCTCTTATATTCCTCATTAATAAATTCAATTCTATCATCTGGAAGAAACATCTGATTATACCGAATAAATGGTTTCCCATTTCTTATCCAATTTATGTGGTTTTCCACCGAGTACAGTTCCCTTGTATATATATCTTCAATAATATATCCAGCATTTTGGATAGTTTCTTTTAAAGTATCAATCGTAAAATAGGATACATGTTCGTATAAATAAAAGAACTCACTATATTCCGGAGACAATTCACATAAATAGCAATTAAGATTAGGAACCTCAATTAATAGTTTCCCTTTCTCGCTAAACAATGGCTTTAATTTCGATAAATACTCTACCGGAGCATTTATGTGTTCAAGAATATGAAGTCCCATTACCATATCATATTTTCCTATCATCTTATCAGGTATCTTCATATTCATGAAATTTATATTGTGGCACACTCCACCAACATAATTATCTATTCGTATCTGACCAATATCATCACCTTCAATGTTAAACCGCTTTCCAGGGCGTTTATTTAATTCTTCTTCAAGAAAACCATATCCGCTACCTATATTTAATACATTCTTACATTCCTGCAATTTATCCCAATACATATCCGCATGAATTTTGGTCCATTCGGAGAATTTCATTCTCATGGATTCAAAATCCGAGCCAGGCGCTATTTTCACAGTATCAGATCTTACAGTTTTATCTTCATTATACTCTTCTGCCAATTCCTCTTCGGAAAGAAGAGGAAAAAGCTGCCTATGTCCACAACGTGAACAATCAAAAATTTTTAATTCTTTACGATCACGAGGTCTAAATCGAGTCTCCGCCCCTTCATCATGACCGCAAATAATACATTTAAATTTGATCATCTCAATCAGTTTTTTCCTTTCTCAAACAATCATATACTTTCTGAAGATTTGTAAAATCCGTCTTGCTATATCCAACCCCATATCTTGTTCTTTGGGATACAGGCATTTTACCAAGTACTTCATACATGTCTGCCGGAGTGCAGTCAGTATTGCTCTGAAGATAATAGACATTGTCGACATGGGCATGCTCTGCTCCACAGACAAACATTGGAAGATCATATCCCCAGATAATGTTCTTGCGAAGAGGTACGATATATTTATCAATCGTATCCAGAAGTGCTGTTATATCATACCGTCCACCATGATACTTATTGATATATGATGCAAGTAGCTCTGTCGAAGCATTGCCTGCACCTCTTCCCATACCCATCAGCGAACCGTCTACAATGATGTCTCTGCTACTGCCCTCTGCCATCATGATAAGCGTTTCCGCCAAGGCAGTAGACAATCCGAGATTATCATGGCTGTGAAGGCCAATCGCTATATCACCGTCAAGCAGGGAATCCATCTGCTTATATATATGCCTGAGATCCTCCAGATACATTGCTCCAAACGTATCGACGATTGACATAGAACCCGGCCTCACCTTATTGACCTTGTGGATCAGTTCAGCCCTCTCCTCATCGGTATAACTGATAGCATCCATTGGATTGAACTGAACGGTATATCCCATTTCCTGAGCTCTTCGGCAGAACTCCAGCGATGCATCGATCTCATGCTTGGCAAATGAAATGCGCAACCACTTAAAAGACTTGCCATCGTAAGGATCAAGATTGTCAGCACTGTACCTGCTATTATCACAGAATCCCAGGAAATTGGTAGTTCCTCTGTTTGCAGGGAGAAACTTCCTTGCATCTACAGAATCCGCATACACAAGTGTCTCACCGGTAACCTTAGTCTGTAAAAAGCCTGTTTCAACAAAATCTATTCCGGCATCCGCAAGTCCCTTCATCACTCCTCTTACGAATTCAGGGTCGGAATTCTTATTGAGAAGATACCCGCCATCTCTTATTGTACAATCAGTTATCCTTATGCTCATTTTTCAAGATGACCTCCTTATATATCGCGTCTGCTATTTCAAAATCCTCCGGATAATCTATATCCATAGCTTCTATCTTTCCCACTTCCTTTATATACGGTCTTGATCCGAGTCTTCTGTTATGCTTGATAAAACTCTGTTTTGTAAAAACATAAGCTATTGATGTTTCTCCGTAGATCAGAGGAAGATCCTGGGTTCTCGGAAAATGATCCGGATCAAAATTGATCGGTTTCCCGTTTTCCCACATAAACGTCCTTATAGGTTCAGCACAAAACGCACTGTCATATTCTCCGCCTGCAACTTTATCCACCAGTTCCTCAAGAGTTTCCGGTCTGGCAAAGGGAGATGTGGTATGCGCATTTACGTATATATCCGCATCAACGGAATTCATAAACTCTCTGATAAAATCATTGGCATTTATGTTATCACCATCAAGGTATTCCGGACGTTTTAAATACTTTACTCCGGGAAGAACATAAGGAATGACTGCATCATCAGAGCAATAGATATATACTTCATCAATGTTTCCGGCATCCAGACATGCTTTCTGGATAAAAGACATCAGGGGAGTTCCGTCAAAAAAAGGTTTTATATTTTTCCCCGGTACACGTTTTGATCCAAGCTTAATGGGTATTAATGCAACTGTCTTCATTTTTCCACTCCTTACCTTTGTCTTACAATCTTACCGTCTTCAACACAATAGACAGCATCACAGTTTTCTATGGTTGAAAGACGATGTGCGATAATGATCAATGTTTTTGATCCCTGAAGGTGGTCTATAGATTCCATAATAGCGTTCTCCGTATCATTGTCCAACGCAGATGTCGCTTCATCAAAAACAATAACTTCAGGATCAAAATATAAAGCCCTTGCAATACCAAGTCTTTGACGCTGACCGCCGGATAACCTTATTCCTCTTTCTCCTATCTCGGTAAATAGCCCATCCGGGAGTGATCTCACATGCTCTTCCAATGCAGCCTCTTTTAATGCATGCCAAACCTTATCATCATCAATATCATCAGTCGGCACTCCAAAGGCCACGTTTTCTCTGATGTCAGAGTCCAGAAGGAAAATGGATTGAGGGATATAGCCAATCTGTGATATCCAGTCTTTGTAAAATTTCTGTATATCTGTCCCGTCCACAGTGATTTTTCCCTGATCAGGTGTCAGCAATCCCAGCACAAGGTCTATGGCGGTAGTTTTACCTGCCCCGGACGCTCCCACTATGCCAACCGAAGTTCCCTTCTTTATAATCATATCAGCTTCAGAAAACACTGCCTTATCACCGGTGGGATATCTGTAACTGACATCTTTCACTTCGATTGAATCCGATAATAATACAGTTTTTTTGCCGTCATTATCCTCTTTATAATCTGAAGCAACCCCCTCGTCCTGAGTGATCTTAAGATTTTCCATCAATCTGTCGACTGCAGGTTCACCAAATGTTATCCCGGCCATACACCCTGATATCCTGCTGGCAGCAGGAAGCAATCTGATGGCAGCCATCGCAATAACTGATATTATAGGCACGATAGAGTCGGCATCTGCTCCATGGAGGAACTGCAAAGCAACAATTATAAAAAATATACCCATTGTCAGGGCTTCTATCATGTATTTGGGAACAGCACCAAGAGTCATCTGCTTATATGTGCTGTTAACATATACTTTTCCTTCCCTTTCGAAATTGCGAAGAAAGTATCCTTCACTCCCCATGATCTTGATTTCTTTTATTCCCTGTACCGACTGAAGCATCCACTTATTCATTCCGGCCAAGGCTGATTGATGGTTTTCTCCGGCCTTTTTAAGAATGGGCCTTATCACACCCTGAATTCCAACTATCAGGAATGCCAGCAAAGCACCCATGCCTATGGTAAGCATGGGAGAAATAACAACAACCGTAACGAGAAGAGTGAACATAACAACCAGCTCTGTGATAAGATTCAACATATGAGTGAGTATCCCAAATGCCGATACAGTATCTGTTCCAATTATTCTTAAAACCTCTCCCGATTGTATTTTCAGAAAAGATTCATAAGGTTTATGAAGAAAACTGTTGAGCAGTTTTCTCTGTGTCATGAATAGTGAGTGATTAACAAACCGATTCTGCATAGCAATCTGAAACAGCAGATAAATATTTTTCAGCAGATATATCGCTGCCATAACAAGAGACAGGCATATCAGGAAAGTCCTGCCTGTTCGAACATTAAACAGTTCACATATCCGGTTGACAAAATAGTTCTGCATTATGTCTTCGGGATTCATAACTGCCTTAACAAAAGGCGACATTAACGAAACCGAAAGCATCTCCATAAACCCTGCTATGACCATCATCAAAAACAATATAATTATGTGATGTTTCTGTTCCTTGTTAAGGATTGTTTTAAATTTACCGGCAACGCGCAAAAAAGTCATCAATCTGCTCCGACAGCATCAAAATCAAACAACCAATCAGTCAGTTCCTTCTCAATATATTCAAGATTCTTCTTTTCATCTTTATACTCCGAAACAAGATTACAATTGAGTCTTGCCTTTTCGGGATTAAAGTATTTTCTTGCATCAATATGATCTGCAGGATCCAATCCAAGGAATCTCTCTATCCGGTCAACAGTGTCGTCATATTTGTACACCAGATCTTCAAATTGGATCTTTATAACTTCCTTTTTCTCGGTGCGCGGTATTAACGACCTCAACCACTTATAGTGTTCACAGAAAAAAACCACATCTTCCGATGGATGATCCAATGTGAGCCAGCGATATTTCGCATTCAGATATATATCTCTGGGATCCCTTTCGGTAGTTATAATATAAATATCATCAAAAAACCTGCAACATGTATCGATCAGACTTATGGGGACCAGTTCATGAATATTGGCAACAGGCTTATCCGTAAATGCCTCTAACAACTCGGAAAAATAGCGCCTGGTCAATTCCACAAATTCATCTTCACTAACATCATACAGATAGTTCCTTTTAGTCTTGGCAAATAAAGGTATCGGTCTGATATGCTTCTGACCATATTCTTCCTTATATGTCAACGAATGCCTTATGGCATTCAATTTATTGACCACTCTGGATACCAGGCTTTCTATCCTGGTAAGATTATCAAGGTCGTGAACATCCATAAAACGGTCACCACCCAGAGCTTCCAGATATCTGGTGGTACATTCGGTAAAACGTCCATTAAAAAACAGCTCATAATTCATTGATTTTCCACTGGCGGCCCACCCCATGCATTTTTTGTAATAATCCAATGCCGCATCATTCATAGCCGCAGGCGTTCGATCATTCACCAGATAATGATATAGATTCAAAACACCTTTAGTATCGTGAAAAAACTTCAATTCGTATCCGGAATACTTACATGTTTCAACTCCGGAATACTCCTTGATCAAATCTGTTATAGCTGTCGACCCGGTAAATCCATATCCGGTCGATGAAACAATCTTCATCAGTTCGCTACCTTTCCAAAATACTCTTCCTTCAGTTTCGTACGGTCGATCTTTCCGTTTGCATTCAAAGGCATTTTATCCAACCGGATATATTTGTGAGGCATCATATACCGTGGCAGAAGATCCTTTAGCTGCTTACGGATCTCTTTCTTGCCTTCATCGCCCTCATAATACAAAATAAGCAGCTTATCAATATGATCAAAAATACAGCAATTAAGTCTGACTGATGGTATAGAACTGACAGCAGTCTCTATTTCACCCAGTTCTATTCTGTATCCGCTGACCTTTACCTGAAAATCTTTTCTGCCCACATACATCAGCTCAGCATATTCATTGTATCTTACCAGATCACCTGTTCTGTAGATCATCTCATCATAGACATGATTGAGTGGATTTTGAACAAATACTTCTTTTGTCTTTTCGCTATTATGATAATAACCATATGCAAGGATACTTCCACGCACGCATAATTCACCTACACTTTCGGTATCCTCCGGCAAAATAAGATGATCGTCCTGATCAAGCACCATGATATCGGTATTCAGACAAGCCTTTCCGATAGGGAGAGGATCGTTGTCACTGAAATCTCTGTCAACAACATAATAGGTGCATATATCTGTAAGTTCAGTCGGGCCAAAAAGATTGGCATACAGAGCCTTACCATTTGCCTTCCGCCAGATGTTCAGAATACTGTTGGGCATCACCTCGCCGGCAAACAAGATTTTCCTAAGAAAGTCAACGTTTTTCTCATTAAGAATTCCGCTTTTTGCCACTATGTTCAATGCTGACGGAACCCAGTATATGGTGTTTACTCCCCGTTCATTAAGATAATCGATCATACTGTCAGGGGCCGTAAATAATTCCCTGGGAAGAATCTCCATTGTACATCCCCGGCTGACAGTCTGATAAATGTCGAAAACAGACATACTGAAATAGAATGGTGTCTGGTTGCCCAAAACATCTTCAGAATTTATGTCAAATGCTGAAGATGCCCATTCGGTATAACTGATGGTAGCGTGATGGCTTATGATAACCCCCTTGGGTTTTCCTGTGGATCCGGAAGTAAACAGAACATATAATACATCTTTGTCAGTTGTTGCCTGAGATACATTGAATAAAAGATCCTCACTTACTTCAGTTGCTTCCAGTTCGGAATAAAGCATGATCTTTACAGACGGATCGATGTCATGAACAGAATCCACATATTTGGGGCTTGTAATTACGCATTCAGGTTCAAGGGTATCAAAGATACTTTTAATCCTGGCGCCAGGCATATCAGGATCGATCGGGGAATAGAAATTCCCACTGTAGGCACATCCCAAAAAAGAGACTATCATATCTATCCCTTTATCAAGAAAAACTGCTACAGGTCTGCGAAAAATGCCGCGTTCAGACAAGCCTGTGGCGACAGATCTTGCATTCCTTCTCAGGTCCGAAAACGATATCCCTCTGTCCTTCTCGGATAAGGCAATCTTATCAGGCAGCACATCACAGACATTATCCAGATAATCAGTAACTAGTCTTACCATATCAAACTCCTATAATATCCACGATAAGATCGATCACATCGGAAACACTCTCTATATCCTTCATACGCTCATCCATCTTTATATTGAATTCATCCTCAATCTCGGCAGTCAGGTATACATGTCCGAGAGAATCCCAGTCTTCAATATCATCCGGCACAGTTTCTTCCGTGACCACTATCTCCTCGTCATCAAAAATATCTCTGAATATCTCATTTAATTTTTCCAGTATCTCTTCTCTGTTCATTTTCTCATCACTGCTCTTTATCGGCAGCTGCCTCCTTTGCCATACGAATATATTCTTTTACGTACTCATCGAACGTATACTGCGCTTCCCTGTAATTACCCGGCTGTATCAATCTTGTGTCGGGATCAGCATCAATTCCCAATCCGGTGAAAACACAGGGATATACCACCTCACCATGGGAGTGCAGATCGAACTGTGTACCTGATGCGGAGTTTTCTTTGATAGCTTCATCTATCCCCAATTCCTCAAGAATTCTTCTTGCCAGCTCGATCATTATTTCGGTTTCGGGATGAGTCACAGAATAATACAGGATTCTGTTCTTACCGTGTTTTTCGATATAATCTGCTATCCTGATCACACAATCTTTTTCATACAGTTTCATATGTCTGATCGATTTATCAAAATAATCATTCACATACTGTGTTGAATAAACATTGCGAAGATCCGACTGTTCAATCGCAGCATCCTCAGAGATCATCTTATTAAGATTCTTATCTCCCCATATAAAATACCCGTTATTTTTAAACACCCTTTCCGTATGTTGCGGCATATATCCTTTGAAGGCCGCATTTGTTACCTCAATTCTTTTGCAACTTTCGGGAATCCACTCCAATACCTGTTGAAGTGTCGGTGCGCCCTTTCTTTCCGGAACCCCGGGATTATAAATAAGCACATCGAGATATTTCCAGGCAGACTCCTTATTGATTGCCGAAGAATGCCATCGAGCCAGATACTCAATCTCTTTTGCTCCCATAAGAACGTAGTGCTTTTTCAATCGGGAACTGTCTGACAACACCTTTCCATATATATAGATATGACATTCGCCATAAAATCCGATCAATTGCTTTTTGCGTTTAACGATACCTGTCCATCCCATATTCAGCAAAAAGTACTTGATCTCATTTGATATATAATCAGATATCCGGTATAGCTTGTTCCTACACCTGAGAAATATACCCGCCATAAAATCAACCCCGAACTATATCATCAAGATTCACTCGTTCAAAAACCTCCAGCTTTCCCCCTCTGGTAGCATTATATACTTTGAAGGTTCCACATTTTTTACTGACTCGCGCCACTTCCCTGTATGAATTCTCTGCAAGTTCATGGTAATTGGAATGTAAATCTATATTACCGGTATTTTTATCAGCGCTCTCCCAAAAATGTACCGGAATTGATTTATCATTTTCTTCTATCTCACCATTTCTTTTCCTGTGAAAAGGGAAATTGTGATCCATACCAATCAGATAAATCTCACTAAACCCCATAAATACAGCCAACTGGAGAGATAAATAGGTAACCATTGACCCATCGTATACAAAACGATCCGCTCTTTTGGAAAACGGTGCAGAGTAATTCTTCTTGATTCTGCTCCAGATCGGTACATATATTATATTATTCAGATCCAGACCTTCCTCCCTGACTATCCTGCTACTGTACATGCGAATAAATGCAGCTTCACATGCCTCCGTTTCCGTTTTAAGATCATCTTTGACTATATCTCTGAGAACATTTTCATCCTGAACGCAGTAGAAGGTAGGTCTCCACTCTGTCATGGGAAAAATCTTATAAATGGTATTTGCTGCAAATGATATCTCATTTTTTATCAGATCAAGATCAGAAGCAGTCAGGCTTGGGCCATTACCCACAACAAAACACCTTTTTCCCAAATACTTATTTTTATAACTTCGTATTTTTTTATGAGATTCACATATCACATTCAGAGGTGCCTTAAACGCTAATTGAAGGTTCCTCACAGTGGTCACTCCGGGAATCATTTTAACAGCTTTCTTAATGCTCATGAACAATACTCCTCCCACCACATTTGGAAGATAACATAATTCCATATGATTCTGTCCAGTATCGGAGAAGGATTCGAGAAAAAGGCATTCATAAGCCGTTCCATTCCATCAGCGTTAAATAATCCCTGTTCTCTGATAAATGTTCCGTCAAAAAAGCTCATAAATCCGTTTATGAAAGATTCTTCCCGAAGCCATGCATTTATCGGAATCCCAAATCCACGCTTTGGACGGTCAATCATTTCTCTGGGTATCTTCTTTTCCAGTATAGATTTGAGAATAAACTTCAAATTGCCATTCGAATACTTAACATCCAGCGGCATTCGTATAGCCTCTTCAACAATCCGGTAATCCAAAATCGGACATCTTGCCTCCAGTGAACAGAACATAGTAGCCCGATCCACTTTGGTAAGCATATCATCAGGCAAACCATATCTGATATCCTTCAGCAGCATCTGGTCTCTGAAATCAGCATCAGGCAGACCATATTCCATTTCATCCGTCATTGCATCCACCACACTGCTTTTCTTATCATTATTGTTCAGTATCGTATCAATGATTTCTGCTGCTGTATAATAGTCCAGATATCGTGCCCGCTTAGCTGATCGGATATTCTTAGCCTTGGCGGATCTCCAGTGATCATAGGAATACATATCTTTCCCCAGGATCTTTCCAGCCAATCCCAATACGCTTCCCGCCCCCCTGTATAAATACCTTTTGCGGTACATTGAAAACAGATTCAATACATTGGGATATCCGCCGAACATCTCATCCCCGCCATCACCGGACAGAGCAACCGTTACATGCTCAGAAGTCATTCTGCTAAGCAACAGCATCGGGATCTGTGAATTATCTGCAAAAGGCTCGCTATATGCCTTTGGTATTTCTCGTATCAGTTCTCTGGCATCATTGATCGAGCAATAAAGACTCTGATGATCTGTTCCAAGATACGAGGCAATTTCTCTTGCATATCCGCCTTCATCATATTCCTTTTCCTCAAAGCCAATAGAGAAGGTTTTAACATCTCCACCGATCTTGCATGCCATTGCAGCAACCAGACTGCTATCTATTCCGCCGCTGAGAAAAAGACCTACCGGAACATCTGCCCTCATTCTGATATTAACGGAATCGGCCAATAAATCTTCTATCCTGCCGATCCAGTCATCTTTGCTCAAAGATAATGGACCGCGTGCAAAAACATCATACGGATGCCACCATGTTTCGGTTCGCAGACTGCCGTCACCTATATCGTATTCGATAAATTGCCCGGGCTGAACCTTCCTTACGCCTTCAAAAATACTTAACGGTGCAGGAATATACATATTCCACAGATAATAATGCAGCGCATCAGTATTCAGCCTGTGCTCAAACTCCGGATACCTCATGATCGCCGACATGTCAGAAGCAAAATACACTCCGTTATCAGACACACCATAATACAGGGGTTTTACTCCCAAACGGTCTCTGCATATAATCAGCTTATTTCTCGATCTATCCAAAATGGCGAAAGCAAACATTCCATTAAATCTGATGAATGAAGCCGTTCCCCATTCACTATAAGCCTTAAGGATAACCTCTGTATCGCATTTTGAGGAAAAACGATATCCTATATTTTCAAGCTCTTTTCTTATTTCTATAAAATTATATATCTCACCGTTATATGTTATTGAAATCCTCTCATCCTCAGACATCATGGGTTGCTTTCCATTGTCTGACAGATCGAAGATAGACAGTCTGCGGTGCCCAAGTCCAACATATTTTCCATCAATCCGATCCTGCCAAAACCCATGACCATCAGGCCCTCTTTTCTCCATAGAATCCGTCATGGAAACAAGAGCTTCATAAGATATAAAGTTTTTGCTTACATAACCGCATATACCGCACATTGTTACGATTCCTTATTCAATGAGACCGGCAAAAAAGAGTCTTCATTTCAGATTAACGTATAACTGCCTGATGGTAATAAGCGCTCTTCGCCAAAAAATCTTCGATTCAAACCCGTCCATATTCTTCAAACTGGCATAATAAGAAAACAACGTAGATAATATCCTTTTATTTCTGGATATCCTTTGAGGTGCGCTTCGAAACTGTATTAACTCATCAGGAATAACATGTAATTTTCCTTTTTTTATCAATCTCAGGTATAGATCATAGTCCTGAGCATATGTCATTTTGGAATCATATCCCCCTATTTCATCCAATGCTTTTTTTTGTGCAAACAAAGTGCTGTGGCAAAGGCAATTTCCCTTGTACAACAATATCTTTTTCAGATCGCTCATGCGATCATAAGTATTTGCCCCGATTTTCTTGCCATTCTCATCTATAATAGTGTATCCGGACGACAAAGACAGAATTTCAGGATGCTCCTCCATGAAACCAAATTGAACTTCCAGCCGCTTGGGTTCCATTATGTCGTCATCATCAATCCTGGCAACATATTTTCCGGAACATTTCTTTAATCCTTCATTAAGTGCACCGGGAAGCCCAAGATTTACAGGATTCTTTACCATAACAATATCAAAAGAATACTCATCCAATAACTCTTTAAGCTTTTCGTCATTGGCGCCATCATTTACAAGTACAAGTTCAAAATCCGTGAAACTCTGAACAGCAATAGAATCAAGAGTCTTTTTGAGATAATTCCATTCGGGATTATATACGGACATTAACACGCTTATTTTAACTGCCATGGTCTTGAGCCTCTTAATATTCCTTTGCTTCACAATTTGGGGGTCTTGCCCAAAACACGTTTTATAAATGTTATGATCTTACGAAAACCTTTCTTTCCAAAGATCAGCAATCCCAGATAATATACGTAAAACAGTTTAGATGATGCGAATCCGAGTTTTTTTAATTCCTTGGCATATTCCGTAAATACTTTAATGCCTTTATCCCTATGTTCATGCAGAAATCCGTACGAATATTTGGAATATGACCTTATTATCTTATCCGTACTCTGAACACCGTATTTGGCATCTATACTTTCCGATACCCTTCTCACCTGCTTCATAAATTCAATACTATTGTTGAAGGTGATGCTACCGGATTCATAGTTTTTCTCATTCTCACTGCTACCAAAATACGGAACACCTCCTTCTATGGACTGGGTGATAGGAATATCACAATATGCAGAAGGATACTTCATGCAAATGGAAGCTTCTATATAAAGCTGGAACATTAACGATCCATCGTAATCATCACAATCGTAATCATTGAAACACTCTTTTCTAAAAGTAAAACCCGATATAAAAAGACTTCTCCTGAAAAACTCAACATAACTATCCACGGATGGTTCCAAAAAAACATCCGAATCATCGTATCTGAATTCCTGAGTTTTGCCGTCGGAATACAGTGATCTGTATCTCCTCAACACATATCCCAATTCATCATGTTCTTTTAAAAAACCTATATATCTGTCAAGACTGCCCGGGATGAACACATCGTCATCCCCCATAAAAATGACCCATTTTCCACGGGCTTTCGACGCGCATCCTCTGAGATTCTTGTCATATCCGAAATTGGATTCATTTTCATAATAGCTGATCAGGTAATCAGAAGACTTCTGCAACTCATATACAGTATTTCGAACTTCCAAACGCCTAGGTGAATTGTCCTCTGTTACAACTATTTCGATCTCTGAAGCATCCCTAGCATCAACAGAGCTGATAAGTCTTTTTAATTCATCAGGCCTGTTATAACTAGGTATGCATATTGAAACAAAAAAATGATCACTCATGGTTATCGTAATATACTCCGAATCACTTTGAACACACCATCTATATCTCCCGTCGGAACAACAACCGAATCCTCCCTGCGGACAGTCTCCCTGCACCCTCCGGTATCATATGTTATAACTCTGGTACCGCAGCTCTCAGCTTCAAGGTTCACAGTCGGAAATGTATCCTCATAAGTAAGGTTCACAAACGCATCTGCCGCTGAATAGATTTCAGCAAGTTCCCGGGCACTCTCTGTTTTAGGAATGCACAGTATTCCTTTTGGCATATTGTTAATCTGCTCTAAGGACAATCCGACCAGCACGAGGCAGTATCTGTCGTCATTCTCCAGATTCAACAACCCAGATAATTTCTTAAAGTCGTCAAGCCCCTTTTTTTTACTCCATATACCGGATACGCCGAGAAGCATAACCTGATCATCTCGTATTTCATGAGCCATCCTGAATCCTGATGAAATCGGCTTAAACACTTCATTGTCCACAGTATTGTATCTGACTTCGGTGGGATAGTCTGCAAGAAAACTTTTTTTCACCAGTTTCCGAAGCCAATTAGACGGAGTGATAAGTGTCAGATCTGCAACACCTGAAAATGCATTTCTTTTTCTGCGATAATTATCATCAGAATTATCTGCCAGCACACTTGCGGGATATTCCCTGATCTGCGGACATTCTCCGCATCCGGTCTTCCATTTATCGCAATGCATAAAGGAAAAGTGAGTGCAATGACCCGTGAACGCCCAACAGTCATGAAGAGTCCATCTGACCTCCATGATCCTCTGACCATGCTCTTTCTGAAATCTCTGTCTGTTCTTTATCCAATCAAACAACAATTCATAGTTAACATAATAATCATGTATATTATGAAGCCATAAAATATCCGGATCATACTCGTCAGCCCATTTCAGAAATCTTTTTGTAGGCATTTTCGACGCAAGTCCATGCCTGTCAAAAAATCTTGAATACATTACATGAACATATACATCGAACATACTGCCAATTCTGACAGCATATTTCTCTGTCCCCGGAGATGGTTTACCGAACCTGCCATAAGCTATCCTGACCTCGTATCCATTCTGCTCATATTCGCCGGCCAATTGAACACATATCTTGCCGGTACTCCCTTGTCCGCATACAGAATTGATCAATAATAATCTCTTCATAGTCGTTATAGCTAAACAGCCTCATTGTGATGGTACGTTTTAACTACTTCTTCGGTAAGCCTGATCATCTTATCCTCATTTTCGTTCAGACTGACCTCATACAATTCTTTCAGTTGATTCAGAAATGCATCACTGTCAAATGCTATAGGCATTCCGATATGAATAAGATGATTGGAAGTAGTTCTCAGCCCCTCCTCTGCCATAAGTTTTTCTTCATAAAGCTTCTCCCCCGGCCTGAGTCCTGTATACTCCACCTTTATATCCACATCAGGTTTAAATCCGGACAGTTTGATCAGATTTCTTGCAAGTGTATCTATCTTCACCGGAGATCCCATATCAAGAACGAATATCTCGGAACCTCCACCCATAACTCCTGCCTGTAAAACCAGACTGACAGCTTCGGGGATAGTCATAAAATACCTGACAATATCGGGATGGGTAACTGTAACCGGACCGCCGGAAGCTATCTGTTTTCTGAACAGAGGAACAACCGACCCATTGCTTCCGAGAACATTTCCAAAACGGACCGCAACGTACTGCGTCTTTGAAATGATATCCGTTACAGGATCACCCGATTCATAGTTATCAGCTCCAAAATGAGATGATAGGCGGATCAATTCAGATTCCTTATGATTCTTTATCATATAGTCAAATGTCTGAATGACCATCTCGCAGAGCCGCTTACTGGCACCCATAATATTTGTTGGATTAACAGCCTTATCGGTGCTTATAAGAATGAACCTGTCGCACCCATTTCTCATTGCGGCATAAGCGGTTTTATATGTCCCTATGGCATTATTCTTGATAGCTTCGCATGGGCTGTCCTCCATAAGAGGTACATGCTTGTGAGCTGCGGCATGATAGACCACATTGGGTTTATACTTCGAAAAAACTGCCTGAAGTCTTCCGCTGTCTCTTACAGATCCGATCAGAACTTCCAGATTTAACTCGGGATACTTCTTCTTGAGCTCATTTTGGATATCGTACGCATTATTCTCATAGATATCAAAGATGATCAGCTTTCCGGGACTATGGCTCGCAATCTGTCTGCAAAGCTCGCTTCCTATGGATCCCCCGCCTCCTGTTACAAGGACAGTCTTGCCATGAAGAAATTCGAAAACAGGTTCAAGATCGAGTTTGACCTGTTCCCTGCCAAGAAGATCCTCTATAGCGACATCTCTCATATCCTTGATGGATACTTCACCACTCGCCAGTTGGTACATACCGGGAAGATTCTTGAGTTCACATTCCGTTTCCTTACAGATATTCAGAATATCGCGCCTGCTCTCTGCCGTAGCAGTAGGGATAGCGATATAGATTTTTTTAATCTCATACTTTGCTACATTAGTGAGGATGTCATCACGTCCGCCCACCACAGGGATTCCCTCAACATACCTGTTCCATTTATTGGGGTTATCATCAATTATGCAGCATACTTTCTCATGTATCTCCTTGGAATTACGCACTTCTCTAAGTATCATCTGCCCGGCATTTCCCGCACCGATGAGCATGCAGTTCTTCTCAGGATTGTCACCCTTCAGTGCCCTCCCGCGAAGAAGCAGTACAAACCTGTACGAAAATCTGATCCCCACCACAAAACCAAACTGGAGAACTGCACCTATAAAGTAATAAGTGATAGGCATCCTTTGCACAAAAAGAGTTATGCCTACGATCTGCACCAACGATGTCAGTATGGACGATAGAATACACCTGAGAAGCTCTACATAACTGGCAAATCTCCATATACTGTTATACAGTCTGAGCCACCAGAAGATTCCCAGACATATCACAGTATAGAACGGAGCGAATTTCAGAAAGGAATTAAGATACAGCTCCGGAATAAGGGAGAACTTCGTATCAAAACGCAGCCAAAGCGCAAGAAAATATGACAGATTAATAACGAATATGTCATATACGGCAAGATACAGTGCAATGATCTTCCAATGATCGAATTTTTTCTTATCAGCTCCAGACATAAAATCAGCATCCTTACATAGATATAGTGTCCAATATCCGTTAGATTATACCATATAATGCGTTTCTTTACCTAATATAATGCATTAAATAACTACTGATATGAAAAGGGATTCCCTCGTTTAAAGGAAATCCCTTTTTTTATCTTACATTATTGTGCAATCCTATGTATCTGATCACATATATCAAACTCAGAAAAAACAACGTCAGCCCCATCTCTCCCGGAAATGCCACGCATTCAGTCATGCCCGCCAGTCCAAATCCCGAGATCACCATAAGTGTTATCTCTGATAATGAAACATTCCTTATTTCAGATCCGGATTTTTCGTGTTTTCCCAGTATGAGCACAGCAGAAACAGCTGTCGCCAGTAGCAATACCAAAAATAACATCCCGGCAAACGTTCCAAACCAATAGAATATCTGCAAAAAAGTATTATGGGTATGATACAGATGAAATGACTCAAAAATCCATGCATCAACCGTGAATCCTTCGTTCCCGAAAGGCTTAATCTGACTGATGATATAACTGTAGATATAATAACGTATCTTCAGGCCACGCCTGAGCAAACTGCTTTTATAATCAGTTCCGGTAAATATCGGATGCAATGAATCAGTTCCGGGAGTTATTCCACAACTGTAGGAAGCAACCATCTCACTGCCTTCTGCACACACAGCAGTATGAGCATGCATTGCCGATTCAGAAGCTGCGTCTTCATTTAGTTTATCATCGCCATCAATCCGCTCATCCGTCTGCACTTCATCACCGGAAGACGCCTCAACGGCAGCCACAGAAACAAACCTTCCTGCAATCCTCGGCATTATCTCATCCAGTTCCCAATACTTTGGGGAATCTATGGGATCCCAGGCCATCACTCTGTCTTCCGAGTACTCTGCCTGATACCATATAGGATGATGCCTCAGAGGCGGAATATACCTCATACATCCGTATACCGGCAAAAAGGTCACAGCCGCTGTAGCGAGCATAAGGGCAAAGCTTCCGGCTGCCTTCAGGATCCTTTTCTTTTTGTAGATCCTGCTTTCCGCCAGCCAGTAAACAACGCTTACGCCGGCAAAACCAAGCCACGCACTTCTGCATCCGGTAAAAAATACAAACACCCACATTGAAGATGCGAATACAAATGTAGCGATGTACCGTTTCCGAGCCCGCTGCGCCCGATAAAAAGCTAACTTCATAAGCCACGCTATATAAGTAAAAAGGTAAAACATGGCGTTTACGTTCGGATTGGTGTAATGCCCATAATACCTGAAGTCAGCATCATATGGTCTGTACAGAAAGGCTCTGGATTGAATCCAGAAGAATCCTATTATCAGACCATTCACAATTCCCAGAGTTATCTCTTCCAGATCCTTTTTGGAAAGCGGTGCCAGATAAAAAGACCCGAACATGACCATGAACCATAAAGGCCAGATTGTCTTATTGACTGACGCAACAGCCAGGACCATGAACAGCAGCCATACAAAAAACACCGGGCCGGTCTTCGGGTTCTCTTCCTGTCCGGATTGTTTTCTTTCAAAGAACAGATAAAAGTACATCCTGATCAGCAGAGCGCCGTATATCCCTGCATTTGCTATTGCAGTGGCAATCTGTCCGTCATAATCGGTGCCGGGAGCCAGCTTCCGGAACACCGGGTAAGCACACAGCAAAAACAACGCAGTCCACAGATAAAAGAGTACCCTGAAGATCTTCTGCCATCTTTCCGTAAGTGATCTCTTCGGAGACAGCATTCTCCAGTCAAGCCTTAATACTATCATAGGGAATATACAGAACCCGGTACAGTTGACTGCAAGAGCCCACTGCGCACCGTTTCCGATCCCACGCCAAAGATCGATCCATGCAAGTCCAAGCCCGCAGAAAGTATAGATCAAAAGTTTCCAATTCCTCATCAGATGGATGATTGCATGGTTTACTATGCTATTTTGAGAATCATCTTTTTTTATCAATCTGTTTCTCCAAAATATGTCGATCCAAAAGAATACATATACCGCCTGCTGCCGACAGCATCAAACCGAAAACAAGTATACTCAATTCCCTGTACGTTATCCAGTCATGTTCCCAGGAATGATTTGAAAGTACTGTGTACCAGATGACCGGATACAGCACCGTCACAAACAGGATATTAAGCATATTATAACCATTCATCGAAACAGCGCCTGAATAATGGCGTTTTCTGCCAGTAATAAAGGCAACGCATATCAGCAATGCCAATAGTATAAGAAACGGGATAATGATACGTTTATCGGAAAGATAACTGAAGTTCCTGCGATATACGTCAGTCAGTGTATATTGTAAACCACCGCTGTGAAGGGATATCCTTACCTTTGTATCACGAAGACCTTCAAGGATCAGATTGCGCTTTAATATAATACTTGCAAGGACCCATTTTCCTGCCCAGTTTCCAAAATATCCCAGACACCAGTATGCACTGTGTCCTATGATCAGAGCAAAATTCTTCAAGGCAGAATCCTTCCTCCTGACCCATAGATCTGTGAGCAGAATAAGCCCAAGCGGAACCAACGGATAAGTAAGAAAATCAAAGAAACTCACTGTAGCTCCCAACAACAGATAATAATAGGGATCTCTTTCTTTTTTCTTCCTGCACATGTAGATCACAGAAAAAAACGAACATATCAGCCAGACTATGGTAAGCTGCATGGAATGCGTCCATACCTTAGGATTCACGAATAAAGCAGAAAGGATCAGAGCAAAGGCAATAGGCAGATTTTCATACATATGGAACGCAGTATTTGATCTATCATTAAATCTTTCCCCCACAGGAAACATAACCAGCGCCATTGCGATAACTGTCATAAAAATGGTCAGTGCTCCAAGAAAAAACCGGATTTCTCCGTAAGAAACAAAGCATAATAACAGTCTCAATACAGCTGCACCGCCCAGCCAGTATCTTGCATAATACTCCCCTGCACATTCATCATATCTGCCATCACAGATCATCTGAAGTGTACCAACGGCAGCAATATTCTCGCCATGGCAGTAATAATATCCGTTGTATACGCCTCTCTTGACTGCTCCACCAAGTCCCGGAGCCGGTGGCTCATCATCCGGCATCCATGCTATCTGAAGAAGCAGAGAGTCGGTAAAATTATCAATCTTGGAAGTTGGCTGGGCAGGATCAACAAAGTTCCAGTTACCCTCGCTGACAAGGAGCTCAGTACTTCTGATAATATTGTCCGTCATCTTTTCGCTTGGTATAAATGCCGAAGCCGTAACAATGATCAGACACGTGATGATAACTAAGATCAATATGAGAATAGCCTTCGGAAGATATGATATCCATTCACGGATAAACTTTGCTATGGCTTTCATTGACCCTCTGTCCTCTCAATAGAAGTCTTAAGATCTGCAACCCGGTAATCAAAATCATATTCCGACATAGCCATATCATAAGACAGATTTCCGAATGCCTTATTGGCAAGGCCGCCTATTTTACCCGGCATCACGGAAGCCAGCTTAACTGCAGGATTGAATAATCTGCTGACAAACATTCCATGGGATTTCACTTCAGCGATCATCCTGACAACATCGCTCGTCCTGCTGTACTCACTGTTCTGCGGCCAGAATATGCCACCGTATCCGCGTATCATGATCTGACACAAAAACTCACACAGGTTTTCTATGTAAAGCATTGAACGCTCATTATTAACATCGGGAAATACCGGCAATCTTAGTGCCATTTTTGAAAGGACCGGATAATTGCCCTTGCTTCCCTTTCCGTATATCATCGGTGGCCTGAGGACCGTGACACAAAAACTTTCATCAGCCAGTTTTCTCACTCCCTGATCGGCCTGCCACTTACTGTCCCCGTAAAAATTCGCAGGAGAAGGTTCCGTTTCCTTTGTTATCCTTTTCATCCTCCCATAAGGAGCAGAATCGCCATATATTATTGCCGAAGACATAAAAACGAACTGCTTCACGCCTTCCTTTTTGGCTTTTTCCGCGGTTTCTATTGCAAGGTCCGTGTTGACTGCATAGTACTTTGCTTTTATTTCGTCCGTAACATTTCCGACATCGGCATGAGCAATACCTGCAACATGAAAGACTGTATCGTATAATCCAAAATCTCTGTCTCTCCAGCTTCCGTCAATCATATCAACGGTATCCGTGGAAAGACTGTCAGAATAATGTTCCCACGCATACCTTTCAAAGCTTGTACCTATATATGAATTTTCTCCGGTAATCAGGACTTTTTTCATCTGTTACTTTCCATCCTTATTACTATCTTTCCCCATTGCTCCGGTTCCGCCTTCTACCACACCGTCCCCTCTGAGCACGGACAGGAACGTTCCAAAAAAGCATCTGCAGTCAAAGGCAAAAGCCTTAAAGCCTCCGCTTCGCAGCTTATCGGCATATACACCATCCAGGGACGCCTTTACAGGTATTTCAAGTTCATCACGTCCGTTAATCTGAGCCCATCCTGTCAGTCCCGGCTTTATATCATTTGCTCCGTATTTATCACGCTCTGCTGTAAGAAGATCCTGGTTCCACAGAGCAGGACGAGGCCCTATTATACTCATATTGCCTACAAAGATATCCAGGATCTGGGGAAGCTCATCCAGGCTGGTTCTTCTCAGGAAACCTCCAACTTTGGTTATATACTGTGCGGGATTTTCCAGCATATGAGTCGGAACATCATGAGGGGTGGACATTTTCATGGATCTGAACTTATGCAGACTGAAGAACCTTTTATCTTTCCCAACTCTTCTCTGGGCGAAAAAAAACGGACCCGGATCATCAATCTCAATGGCAACAATGATGATCAGATAAACAGGAAACAGGATCACAAGACCAAGAAGCGATACAACTATATCTATCATACGCTTAATGATACCTTCGTAGATTCCCATATGATGTGAACTGTTTCCGACAGCTTCAAGATGTCCTCTGACCCCGTCAGCATTTGCCGGATCCTTATCATCCGGAACAAATATGACTTTTTTTCCCTCCATAGGGTTACTAAATGATCTGTCTTTCTTATCTGATGTCATTATCGATCTTTCCGTTTTATGCCTGTCACTGCATAAAGCTATGTTCATATATTGATCTGCAACACCGGCTTATCTCATGGTCTCCACACATAATTAGTATCCGACACATACACGGTAAATCCGTCATTGGCAAACACTTCGCTCATGACGGACGGATCCTCAAACTGCGCCAGGAACCCTGCTTCCTTGCCTTTCCTGATCACGTAGGCAGTTCTCATCTCCGATGGCAGGGTCGGCGGATACCAGTCTGTATTGGTAAGCCACCAGTACATTTCAAGATCCTCCATATAATAACTGCATCCAAATACCAGCTCTCCGTCCGTTATGACCGCAAGCCTGTCAGCGTCCCAGAACTCTGCATAGCCGTAATACAGTCCCTCGGACTTCATAAACTGTGTCACCTCTTCATAAGGCTTAAGGTTATCCTTACAATCGAGAGCCTTACTATATGTGCACTTCAGATTAAGTACTGCAAAAAGACATACCGCAAGAAATATGAGATCTCCGAATCCCTTCTTCTCATCGATAAGATTCTGAGCGTAGATTGAGACAGCCGTAACCGCAACGAACCACACTGCAAAAAGATAATAATGGAGCTGTCCGACGCTTGCCAGAACCATCAATACAGCTGCAACTCCGAACATGCATACAAAATATCCGAAGGTATCCATAGGCCTGGAGAACTGAGCGTATTTTCCTGTAACATATGCTGCACTTTTACTGTCCGCAGCTTTGCTTACAGAGTCACTAGTGTCCTTAGCAGCAATTCGTGAAAAATCCCCATGCTTTCTGCATATTGAAAAGAGTGCCATACCTACAAGGATAAGAAATGCAACGATGAGGAAGTGCATTATGGATTCAAGACTTCCCATCTTAACACCACCTTCAAATCCAAAATTCTTCAGGATGAGTGCGGGCAGTGTCTGAAAGAGATTGGTAACGACCTCCTCCTTTGAATTCACATAAGTAACATAATCAACCTGTCCGTGATGTAGCGTTGATATCCCGAAGGCAACCATCTGGGTAAAAGTATATACAGTTGCAACAAAGCGGGATTTGGACAGTTTTATGCTTAAGAGCTTTGATTCAATGAGCAGGCATATGATCTCATACAAAAACAGCGGAAATATCGCGATCTGTACCGTATGCATTCCGCCCGCAGATAAAACCGTAGCTGTACAGAACAGGATAAAAGCAGGTATCAGAAGCTTCAGATCGTTTTTTTCAAAAGAAGTCTTTTCCTTCAGATATCTGTAGAACCAGAAGGAATAGATCGCCAGAGTGAAAAACAGCACGTACCAGTCGGCAAAGACGTAGAATAAAAGTGCAAAGAACGGCACTATCTGGTTTTCATTTTCAAGGCCGTTCATTGGAAGAGCCGCCAGCATCAGGAGTGCCAGTATCGCCGTTTCACGTCTGAAGCCTATCCATCTGAAGAACAGATACATCGTCACCACGAAAAAAGCCCCCAATATAACATCGGCAATCCCCGTTGCGAGGCTCATACTTCCGGTCATACCATAAAAAGGGGCCGCTATTGCAGGCATCCCGAATACATATCTCTCGGTAGAGCCGGCCCAGTTATCGGGTGTCAGAGTCTTCTGATCCCATAT
>JAEEGL017069480.1_pt1 | contig 26799 bp, 28 predicted proteins | sample 9134231 | NCBI WGS metagenome assembly JAEEGL01 (sample SAMN16246548, study PRJNA631951) | gut metagenome | biome: gut microbiome; feature: rumen; material: fiber-attached | host: Bos | place: Iran: Karaj | collected 2018-10 | reverse complement strand
GAGGCAAGCGCGCTCTATGCGTGGCTTTACTACGACAAAAAGCCGTCAGAAATCGTGCATGAAATCATGGGAGAGTAGGAAATTGAAAAATGAAAACGGAAAACGGAAAAATGAGAATTGAAAGTTGAAAATTTTTTTCGTTTATCCAAAATACTCCTGCAACTTTGAATCAAGCTGAATCCGTTCCGCGAGATTTTGAGTGGCAAAATCTCGGCCACTTTTGGCTTCGCAAAAAGTGCGCTTCCCTAGTTTGAGATTCCGTGGTAGCGGCGCCACCATTCAAGCTCTTTCTTGAATTTCTCGCTTTCCTGCATTTTGTATTCCGCATCAATCGTTTCTATTTCGTTTCGGCAGTCTATGACAGCTTGCGCTATGCACGCCTCAAAGTGGCTGTCCATTGATTTCTCGAACACTTCCATAGCCTGCTCTATTGACATTGGGTCTTTGTAAAGACGCTGGCTTATGAGTGCGTCCAGAACATCAGCCGCCGCCATGATTCTTGCGCAAAGCGGAATCTGCTTGCCGGAGATTCTGTCAGGATAGCCAGTTCCGTCCCATTTTTCATGGTGGTAATACGCCATTTCCTTAGCGATTTCGTTGAATCGTCCGTCCGAGATTTTAGGCAGAAATTCCAGAAGTTTTTTTCCTTCCACAGGATGTTCCTTCATCAGTTTGAACTCATCGTCTGTGAATTTTCCCACCTTGTTCAGAACGCCTTCCGGAATATGGATTTTTCCTATATCGTGAAGGAATGCGGCGGATGAGTACAAGGCAATTTCTTCGTCCGTGAGTATGTCAGTGTAAAATCCGTTGTCACGAAGCTTCTTTGCAATAATCTCAACGAAAGTTCGGGTATGAACTACATGTCTTCCGGTGAAAAGGTCATGGCTTCCCAGACATTCCGCAACGAACTGTATGATTTTGAACTGAGTGTCCTGCAGCTCGTTGTTTTTCAACTCGAACAGCTTATTGTTCTCGTCAAGCACTTTCAGGAAAGTGCTACGCTCTTCAAGAGAAACGAACAAGGCTTTTATAGTTTCGTAATTTCTGAGCGTAATATACCGCACTATAAGGGCAGTGAAAAAGAATTCAATCGTAAAACCACCGATAATGGGCAAATACCATTGCAACGGAGTCTTGTTCGGAAAATCGCCATCAAGAACTATTGTCTTTGATTTTGCATAGAGCGATACGAGCATCATCACATAGCTTATGAGCAATATCTTGTAAGTGCGAGTTTTATTATAATACAAGCTGGTCAATAGCGGCGGAAAGCAGAACGAGATGTAAATTCCGATATGTGCGTGAGTACCCATGAACATAATCAGCAGGTTCAGGGAGATAATTCCGAAATAAAGCGGAATTTTCTGATTCTTGCACTTTTTTATAAGCAGCCAGTCTATAATTGAAAACGAAAGCGTTATGAAAAAAAGACACAGAGAACGAGTATAGTCAACTCGAAAAATTCGTAAGAAAGTAAAAGCACTTAGTAATGGCGCAACTATGTTGGATGCTTTCAGGAAATTCAAAATCATCCTGTTTGTTTTCAGAAGGTTTTCAGAAAAAAACTGTTTTTCCGTCATTGCCATAATATTAAGATTCTACACTATTTTTTTCAAAAATACTATGCTAAACTTAAAAATCTTTTTATTACAAAATAAGAGGCATCAAAAATGATTGCAAATCGAATGAAAAATCTTCATCCATATATTCCGGGCGAACAGCCGAAAGACCGCGATTACATAAAACTCAATGCGAACGAAAATCCGTATCCTCCGTCCCCGCGAGTTGCTCAAGCCGTGTGCGACGCAGTAAAGGCTCATCCCGAGAAGCTGGGGCTTTATCCTGACCCTGATTCAAATTTATTGAAAGAAGCGATTGCCAGAATGATTAATAAAACAGGAGGCGTTCTTTGCCGCACGAATGTGAGCGGGGAAAATGCCACACCGTCAGATGAAGACAAGATTCCGTTTGAAGTCACTAAAGACATGATTTATGTGGGCAATGGAAGTGACGAAGTTCTGAGTTTTGTGTTCTACGCCTTTTTTGATGGAGACAGACCGCTTGTTCTGCCCGAGCATACCTACAGCTTCTATCCAGTGTACGCTGGTTTCTACCAGATTCCTCTCGACAAAGTGCCGCTCAGAAATGACTGGTCGCTAGACACCCAGAAAATGCTCAAAGATGCGAACGAAATGAACACGAGCATCATTTTCGCAAACCCGAACGCCCCTACGGGCCTTGCGCTTACCCGGGACGAAATCAGGAAAATGATTCTGGCTGCGCCAAAAGACAGAGTTTTTGTAGTGGATGAGGCCTATGTTGATTTTGGCGGACAAAGCGCGATTCCGCTCCTTTCTGAATTCAAGAACCTTGTCGTGGTGCGGACTTTCTCAAAGTCATTGTGCGGTGCAGGTCAGCGTCTCGGCTACATCGTCGCCTCCCCCGAGCTTGTGAACTCGGTCACGACAGTAAAGAATTCGCTCAATCACTTCCCAGTTGATTTTCTTGCCCAAACGGCAGGTATTGCAGCTTGCGATGATGTTCCGTACTATGCCGAATGCGCCAAAAAAGTTGCCTCCGAGCGCGACGATTTCATAAAATTCCTGCGCGAGAAAGGTTGGTTCGTAATCGACAGCTGCACGAATTTTGTCTTTGTAAAAAAAGAAGGAATTCCCGGCGAAGAAACATACAAGGCAATCAAAAAAGCAGGAATACTTGTCCGCCATTTCTCAACGCCCGGAATAGAAGAATTCTTGCGAATAACGATTGGAACGCATGAGCAAATGGCCGCACTGCGTCAGGTAATGACGGATCTGAAAATTTAACCGTTCAGCGAATCAATTTCATACAGAAACCTGGCTTGTACTTGGGACTGGTTCAGGTTTCTTAAAAAAAATTGCGATATAACAAAAAATTATAAAAATTTGATGTCAAAAATGAAAAATCTTTGCACCTATATATTTAGGAGTTGCAAATGATTTTTAGTTTTCTCAAAAACGGCATATGGATTTTTGTCCTTGCCGTTTTGTTTTGTTCTTGTGAGTCTTCCGTAAGTGGAAGTGCCAGTGAGGTTTCTGTTCTGAACTGGAATCTGGAAACTTTTTTTGATGCGAATTTTGACGGAAATGAGTATTCGGAATTCAAGAACTCAAAGTCCGGCTGGAGCATGGAGAAATATTCCGCGCGCTTGAAGCGGCTGGGCGATGTTCTGAAAAAACTGGACGCTGATATTGTAGTACTGGAGGAGCTTGAGAAAAAAGAGCAGATTTATGATATTTTCAATATTCTTTCCGGCGGTTTTGATTTTGCCAAAAGCTACAAGTACGGAGCGTTCGCCGCTTCAACTGATGCTCCGATTGGCTGCGCCGTAATATCGCGCTTTCCGCTCTCCGATGTCCGCGTGCATGAGATTTTCTCCGACAGCGAAGGAAAAATGCCTTCAATGCGCCCGATTATGCAGATAAATGTGAGTATTGACGGAAAAAATCTTTGCCTTTTCGTGAATCACTGGAAGAGCAAATCGGGCGGTTCTGAGCAGAGCGAAGTCTGGCGGAACGCTCAGGAAGAGAATCTTTCCAGGCTGATGAGCGTAGCCTGCGCAAAAGGCAGTTCCGTACTTGCAGCCGGGGACTTCAACCGCGACATTGGGGAATTCATCCATGAGAAAAAGGGAGATTTCAATGTTCGGCTCAGGGGCAGCGACAATCTTTTCGTATATTCTCCGTGGCTTGAACGCGACTTTGACGAGCTGGGAAGCTACTGGTACAAAGACCGCTGGGAGCGCATAGACCATTTCTTCTCATGTGGCGGCGCAAAAATCGTTTCATTTGAGCCGCAGACAAACGGCGAATGGGCTGACAATGAGGGAAAACCCAGAAAATACAAAGTCTACAACGGCTACGGCTATTCTGACCATCTTCCAATTATGTGCCGGGTCTCGTTCTGACACAAAAGAATGATTCAGCGGGCATTGCTCATTTGACAACCGTGCGGCATTTATCTGCTCACGATTCTGAAACCAAGACAGTCAAAGCGCATGTTCGGGCGGCGGAAGTAAAGGTCTGAAAGCTTACAGAAATTGTCATCGTAGCTGTACGAGCCGCCGTGGGCTATGCGCAGTTGCATCGTGGAAGAATCCCAGCACCATTCCCACACATTGCCCGTCATGTCAAAAAGCCCCAGACCGTTCGGCTCTTTTTGTGCCACAGGATGAGTTCCTGAACAGCCGGAATTTTTCTTATACCAGCCTGTTTTTTCGATTTCATCACTTCCACTGTACTCGTATCCGTCAGAGGAAGTGCCACTTCGTGCCGCAAAGAGCCATTCTTCTTCCGTGGGAAGCCGAAAGCCGTTAGCTCCGGCATTAACTTCAATCTCATCGTAGATTGATTTTCCTGCGTGAGGAACATAGTCCCATTCCTCTGGGTCTGTATTTCCGCCCACACTGTACGCTGGCGTTTTCCCCGTGATTTCGCTCAGGCGGTTACAAAACGCAAGACAGTCGAACCAGCTCACAGTTTCAACAGGGCGGTTGTCACCCTTGAATCCGCTCGGGTTGTAGTTCATTACGGAGCGGTAAAAAAGCTGCGTCACTTCTGTTTTTGAAATTGAGAACGAACCTGCGCTCACCATGATTTCATCGGCAATGACCCGTGCCGCAGTTTCCAAAATTGGGTTGCGCTCCGCTTTTGTGCGCGAGTACGGATTCGTTAAGCGGGCGTTCTGCACATCAAATTGCTTTCTTGGAAGCCCTTCCAGCCATGTTCTGTTGTGCGTTGTAACATATGGAGCCGCTCCGTACACAAGTTCCAAAGATGTGAGCTTTGCTGAGATTTCGCCCGCATCGATTTTTGCGGCATCTTCTTCGCTTACATTCTCGAATGTGAAAACAGCCGAGCCAGCAAGATTTTTTGTTGACGAAGCAAGCGTTCTTCCAGAAGAATCCGTTAGGTCAACAGTAATGTCGAAAAATGTAGTTCCGTTCGTGAACGCAACCGTAGCCAGCTTTGGCGGATAGGAGCGTACAAGGAGAGAACCGCCCTCATCATCGGCTTCAGGGGCAGAATGAATTGAAATCTCAGGCCAGTTGTAAGAAACTCCTGAAAGATGTTTTCTTGCGCGCACGAAACCGGCCTTTACTATAGAAAGAATTTCCTGATATTTGAGCGAGAACGATGATGATACCGTTGCCGTGTAATTTGCGGCATAGCGTGTTTCAGAAACATATTGCGAGCTGTTCTCATCGTTCATTTTCACTTCTTTTGTTTCTGTTATTGGAGTAAGGTATTTTCTGAGATGAGAAAGAGCAAATGTGCGCGGACAATGGTCTGACCAGTACCGTTCAAAATCTTCAAAAAGCGCAATCCAGCCGTTTCTTAGAGCCTCATCGTCATCATATTCACCAAGTCCTGGCTTTCCTGATTTTATTGCTTCGGAAAGCTCCATGTATTTTTCGTATTCACTTTTTGATGATAGCGTAGGATTCGATGCTGCCGAGTCCCAATATGAACCTAAATCTGATATAGGCGTTTGTGCTGATAAAATCGAAATAAAAGAAAAAACAGAAAGGATAATAAAAAACCGTTTCATTTTTAAGAATATATCAAAAATCTCTAAAATCCGCAATGATTTTATTGATTGTTGCAATTGGGGCAATTGTTATAGCGTAGCCGAAAAACTTCTAAACAGGTAAAATAAAAGCAAACGAATTCAGGGGATAATTCATGTACAAATACAAAATAGAGGGTGGAATCCCGATGCGCGGAACTATTGCCGCGAGCGGGAACAAAAACGCTGCCCTTCCGTGCATAGCCGCGGCAGTTCTTACAGAAGAAAGCGTTATTCTTAGAAACATACCGAACATTGAGGACACAAATGTTATGCTCTTGATTTTGCAAGCTCTTGGTGCGCTTGTTGAAAAAATCGGTGAGCATGACTGGAAAATCACGGCTACAAATATAGCCGCGTCTGACATTCCTGCCGAGCTGAGCAAAAAAATCCGCGCGTCAATTCTTTTTGCGGGACCGCTTCTTGCCCGTACAGGAAAAGCCGTCATGCCACCGCCAGGCGGAGATGTAATCGGGCGCAGACGCGTTGACACGCATTTTCTCGCACTGCAGGAGCTTGGAGCCAGGGTCAATGTGGACGGTCCGTTCATGTTCTCCGCAAACAAGCTCATGGGCGCGGACATATTCTTGGACGAAACTTCCGTTACCGCAACGGAAAACGCAGTTATGGCGGCCGTCCTTGCGGAAGGAAAGACAATAATCAACAATGCGGCAAGCGAGCCTCATGTTCAAGATTTGTGCAATATGCTCGTTTCGATGGGTGCTAAAATCAGCGGAATCGGGAGCAATATCATAACAATTGACGGCGTTCGGAAATTGCGGGGAACTGATTTTTCGATTGGTCCTGATTTTATGGAAATCGGCTCGTTCATCGGACTTGCCGCCGCAACGAAAGGCTCAATCACAATAACAGGCGTAAATCCAAAGGATATGCGCCCGCTCAAAGTCGCCTTCGGAAAGCTCGGAATCCGCTGGACGATTGAAGGCGACAAGCTCACTGTAGGCGCAGGTCAGGAGATGAAAGTCAATTCTGACCTCGGCGGCATGATTCCCAAAATTGACGATTCGCCGTGGCCCGGTTTTCCGCCAGATTTGACTTCGATTATGACCGTTGTTGCCACACAAGTTGAAGGAACTGTCCTTATTTTTGAAAAAATGTTCGAGAGCAGGATGTTTTTCGTGGACAAGCTTATTTCAATGGGCGCAAGAATTACGCTCTGTGACCCGCACCGTGCCGTTGTCTCAGGTCCAAGCGTTCTGCACGGCGACAACCTTGTTTCGCCAGATGTTCGCGCTGGAATGGCTATGGTCATCGCAGCTCTTTGCGCTTACGGCGAAAGCACGATTTCCAATGTTTACCAAATTGAGCGCGGCTACGAAAATCTTGTGGAAAAATTGCAAGGTCTTGGCGCGCACATAGAAAAAATCGAGCTTGATGATTAGAACTGTTCGGAAACCTATTGTTTCCGAACAGCTCTATTAAAAATATGCTATAATCAGGTGTGTTTGCAAACTCAAAAAGTTTCCGAACATGTCTATTGATTTTCAAGGATTAAAAAATGTATCGTTCAATAAAGAATAAAACAAGTTTGTTTTCGTTTCTGCTGAGTTGTGCAATGCTTTTCGCACTTGCATCTTGTGCCAGCGTACATTCAAAAGTTGAGTGCAGCAGAACGATTGCCGCTCGTGGCGTAAAGTCTGCGGCGGAGCTTACGGCTTTTTTTATGAGCCAGAATCCTGCCGCTGACAAGGCAAAAGTCCAGCGGCTTGCAAAGTACTATGTTCAGGAAAGCAATGACGAAGGTATCAATTCCGATGTGGCTTGGGTTCAGATGTGCCACGAAACAGGATTCCTCCGGTTCGGGGGACTTGTTACCGAAGACATGAACAATTTCTGCGGGCTTGGCGCGATTAACACCGAAAACAGGGGCGAGTCATTCGCAACGGAGCAGCTCGGGGTTCGCGCCCATATCCAGCATCTTCACGCATACGGGACTACAGCCGACAAAAAACTTCGGAATGATGTAGTTGACCGCCGCTACCAATATGTCAGCCCGCGCGGAAAAGCAATCACCGTGTTCGAGCTTTCTGGAACATGGGCGGCGAACAAAGAGTACGGCTACCTTCTGGACGGGCTGCTTTCAAGACTTGAGAACTAACTTGTCATTGGCGGATTATATTTTCCTGAAAATCAGGCTCGTATTTATTCCGCCAAAGGCAAAGTTATTGTTCATAACGAAGTCAGTTTTTATCTCTCTTCCGCTTCCTGCGATGTAATCAAGAGGCGCGCATTTGCCGTCCAAATCTTTCAGGTTCAGCGTAGGGTGAAACCAGCCGTCGTTCATCATATTGATTGTAATCAAAGATTCGATTGTGCCGCACGCCCCAAGCGTATGTCCGAGATAGCTCTTTGTTGATGAAACAGGAACTGCCCGTTTGAACACATCGTATGTTGCGCTTGTTTCGCAAATGTCTCCGATTGCTGTTCCGGTTCCGTGCGTATTGATATATCCGATTTCATCAGGGCTGATTCCTGCATCTTCCAGCGCGAGCCTCATTGAATTTGCAATTGTATCTTGATTCGGGGAAGTTATGTGCGTTCCGTCCGTGGTAGTGCCAAAACCTATCAGTTCCGCATAGATTTTTGCACCGCGAGCCTTTGCGTGCTCGTATTCCTCAAGAATCATAGTTCCTGCGCCCTCCCCAATAACAAGACCGTCGCGATTTTTGTCGTAAGGGCTTGGTGTAAGCTCAGGATTTTTGTTTTTCGTTGATGTTGAGAAAAGCGTATCGAAAATTGCGACATTTATTGGCGAGAACTCATCTGCGCCGCCCGCAATCATAACATCCTGCATCCCGAACTTTATGGTTTCGTATGCGTAGCCGATTGATTGAGAGCCAGATGTGCAAGCCGTGTTCGTTGTAATGAGCCTACCCTTGAGCTTGTAATAAACTTCGATGTTGGCGGCGCAAGTCTGTGGCATACATTTTATGTAAGAAGTGGCCCCGATTTTTGATGTGTCATTTGTGACAATCATCGAGTAAAAATCCATAAGCGGCATGATTGCGCCCATCGATGAGCCATAAGAAATCCCCATTCGTCCGCCCTGAAAAATTGGGTCTGACGGATCGAGTCCCGCCTGCTCAAGCGCACTGGCACATGAAACAAGAGCCATCTGCGCAACTCTGTCCATTCCGCGTATGTCTTTTCTAGAATATTTTTCTGAGTCGATTTTAAAATCTATTGGGGCGGCAAGGCGCGTGTTCAGAAGGGGGTATTTTCCCTCCCATTCCGTCATGTATTTTGTAAAATTCTTTCCTGCCTTGAGATTTTTTTTGATAGTTTCCCAGTCATTCCCAAGTGCGCAAACAGTTCCACCGCCAGTAACCACGACCCTTCGGCCAATTTTTTTTTCAAGCATAGTCTCTCCAAAGTTAGTGGAAGGGATAAAAGAATTCAGTTGTGAATCTGAACCGATTTAAACCTAACTGGCTATTTTATCATACAAAGATATAAAATTCAATTTGATATTATTTAAGATTAATTTCAAAGAATATTTGCGTACGATTTGTACCGATTCGGTCTGTCCGAAAAATCAGCTATCGGACAGACTTTTTGATTTCTACTCTTTTGCTACGACGATTCTTCTTGCCTCAATCGTTTTTGTGTCATTTTCAAATTTACTTACCGCAATCCAGCTTCCAACTTTGATGTCATCAATTTTGACTTCGTTTGCGTTTTTTCCAGCACCCGGAGCACCAGGTTTTTCAAACAGAACGAGCCTTGTGAACGGATTCACATGAACCTGAGTTTCTTTACCATCCGCATCTTTTACAGTAACAAGCTGTTTTCCAGTATCGATTGCACTCACAGTTCCAAGCAAACTTATGTCTTTCATTCCAGCACCGCCTTTTTCGTGCGGCATTGCACCGCAAGAGAATTTCTGTGGGGCAGCATTCCATTCTGAGTTATGCCCCATCGGGTTGTTATGCGGGCTCTGTCGTCTTCCTGATGCAAAAACGGAACTTCCGAGTCCAAGAATAAGCGCAGAAGCTGCAATTGTCTTAATAAGTGCTTTTTTCATATTTTTCTCCTGAAAATTGTTTTTTGTCAGAAAACTCAATTTCTTACTGACGATATTGAGTTTAGCGCAGCCGTAAGATTGAAACATTAAGCGCACTTGAAGCTCAAATTAAAAAATTTTCAGAAAGTTTCGTTGAATATTCAGAAATTAATTTTCTTAGCATGATATAATCATTTCTGAGGCGGAGCGTATGCAGAAAAAAATCCTTTCGCTTTTTATGATTATTCTCTTTTTTGCGGCAAATCCTACCGTTTTTTCTGAGGAGCCTCCTGAACCGCCTCCTCAGAATGATTTTCAGCATAATCAGTTTCCTCATAAATCTCCGCCACGAAATATGATAATGAATTACAACGGCAGAAAAATGCCGAGGCGATACTGTGAATTTTCCATAATCGGCGTGAAAGTTGAAGAAGAAAAAAAATCGCTCGCAATTCTTGTCTATTTTAACGATGCTCTAGACACAACTTCAATCTTGGAGCGGAATATTCTTATTGATGACAGACCTCTTCCGCCTTTTACTGAATTTTTGTTCAGTAAAAACCGCAGAATGATGAGAGTTCCTGTTGATAAACGATTTTTCACCCAAGACCAATTTTTTTCGCTAAAAATAAGAGGAGTCCGTTCTTTTGACGGAAGATTTATGGAAAATACTGAAATTCAAAATCTTGAGCCAGATTGTTTTTTAAGAAGACATCTGCAAGGGGAAAAATGGCTTCGCGAAAAATTTTAATCATTGAGGATGACAAAGAACTTTCTCACATTACTGAACTTGAGCTTGCCCATGAAGGTTTTTCAGTTGCCACAGCTTTTGACGGACGCGAGGGAATGGAAAAAATCGAGAGCGAAAAACCAGATATGGTTCTTCTTGATGTAATGCTTCCGAGATTAAGCGGGCTTGAAATCTTGCGCAAATTGCGGAACGAGCTGAATTCTGACCTGCCTGTGATTCTTGTGACTGCCCGCGGCGAAACGATTGACAAAGTTGACGGTCTGAACAGCGGAGCCGATGATTATATCGCAAAGCCGTTCAAAATTGAGGAGCTTCTTGCGCGAATGAACGCTGTTCTTCGCAGGACGCAGAAAAGCGCGAAATCAGTTTTTCTGAAAAATGGCGAAATACAAATGGTAGCCGATGAAATGAAAGTTTCTTTCAAGAACGATGCGCTGGAGCTTTCAAAAAATGAATTTTTGCTTCTGAAATATTTTTTGGAGAATATCGGAAAAATTCTTACGCGCGATGACATAATCAGTACCGTCTGGGGAGAGTACTGTTATATAGAAGAAAACAGTGTCGATGTTTATGTCCGCCATTTGCGCTCAAAATTCGGAGACAACATAATAAAAACCGTGCGGGGAATGGGCTATATCATGCAAAAGCTGGATTAAAATGCGAAAATTTACATCAATCTCACTTCCGCTTGTATTCAGATTCATGCTTCTTCTTGCATTTGCCATGCTTACGCTTTCGCTTCTTTTTGTCAGCGCGCTGAAATTCTCCGTTACGAAAAGGCAGGACGCGGAATTAAAGGAAAGCATTTCGATTATTTCCCAGTCACTTGCTTCAAGCGGTACTGACGAGCTTGATTTTCTTGCCCTGCCGTATTACATCACTTACACAGTCTACGAGCTTGAGTCAAAAAAAGTGCTTTCAACGAACGACAGCCTTCTTCCGCTTCTGGATTCAGGAGGAAAAAATCTTACATATTTGAAAAAAAATTTTTTCACGGACGGTGATTTGAATATCCGATACCTTACCAATTCAGTTGATTTTAAGGGAAAAACGCTGATTGTTGAGGCTGCTTTCGATATTTCAAACGATTCTGCCGCCAGAATGATTTCCGCGTTTCCGTTCATCGCGCTTTTGTCATTGATTCCTGTGCTTTTCATTTCATTCGTGCTTTCTTTTTTGATTTCAAGGGAAACAATCGCATCTTTTAAAAAATTGCAGGCTGATTACGACAGAGAAAAAACTTTTACGAGCAATGTGAGCCATGAGCTAAAGACACCAATTTCCATAATCGACGGACATGCGAATCTTTTAAAACGATGGGGAAAAGATGACCCCAAGCAGCTTTCAGAATCAATTGACGCAATTTTGAGGGAAACCGGGAATATGAATGCGATTGTGACTACGCTGCTTGAAATGAGCCGTCTTGAGAACGGAAAAGTCAGAGTCGAAAACGAAAAATTCTTTGTCACGAATTTTTTCGTAAAATTGCAGGAGGAATTTACTCATCTCTGTCCTAAAATTGATTTTGAGATTTTCGATGAAGATTTTCTTGAGATTTATACTGACCAAGCAAAGCTCCATCAGATTTTTACCGTGATTTTGTCGAACAGCATAAAATTTGCAAGCGAAGAATGTAAAATCGTATTGAGGGCAAAAAAAATCGGCTCTCGGATTGAGCTTTCCGCCGCCGATAACGGAGCGGGCTTTTCCGACGAAATCTTGCCTTATGTCTTTGAGCGATTTTTTAAAGGAGACAGTTCTCACAACAGAAATGTGAGCGGAGCCGGGCTAGGGCTTTCGATAGCGAAAACTCTCGCTGAGGCAATCGGGGCGGAAATAACGGCGGAAAACGCAAAAACAGGCGGGGCTGTAGTGAAAATTTTACTTTCTGGGCAGACCCGCCAGAGTTTTTAGCTTTAACTGAACAATTCCGTAGTTTTGAGCCATTCCGCAACAGCCGTAGCTTCTTTATCAAGCGGGCGGTCGTCCTCAACAAACGGGCTTATTTTTCGCACTTCGTCATGGACTTTCTGTGAGAACGGAGAGAAATCTTCTTTTCCTGCCAAATCCACAGCCTGCATTGCGGCAAGCAAGTGCGTCGCAAACTGCAAGAACACAAGCTCTATCTGCTCTGCGAATTTTCGGGCTGAGATTGTTCCCATGCTAACCTTGTCCTGGTTCAGAGCCTCCGTTGGAGCTGATGTAAGCGAAACCGGGAAGCAGTAGGTGGCAACTTCGCCCCTGATTGCGCTGATTGTAATCTGAGCCGCCTTGAACCCAAGCCTGAGACCTGCTCTCGGATGGTCAGCCGGCGTGACCGGAATCAAGTTTTCGGTTAGTCCGTTGAATTTTCCGTCAATGATTATTTCGGCCTGCTTGTCGCTCAAATCGGCAATGTTCGCAAGAGCCGTCCTCATGTAGTCGCAGGCGGCGCAAATGTGTCCTCCGTAGAAATTGCCTGTGTTGTAAACAGCTCCAACATCAATGTCAACGAGCGGGTTGTCATTTGCAGAGTTAAGTTCCTCGGTAATCATATTGCGGGCAAAACGGAGCGTATCGCGATAAACACCGTTAATCTGAGGTGCGCATCGGATTGAATATCTGTCCTGAATTTTATTATGCTGCGCAATAAAACTTTTTCCATCCATTTTTTCAATCTGGGTGTTCAGAAATTCTTCGTATTTCCAGACGCGTTTTGAATTAATTATGATGTTGTGGACATAAACTGCACTTTCCATCTGACCGCGGTGATTTTTGAGCTGGCTTACCTTTGTAATAAAAGGTGTATCTTTGCCGCGTGTGATTTCCGCAGTGACTGCCGTAAGGAAGTCAGAGATATTCGCAAGACGCTGGGCTTTCTTCCATGCAAGGCAAGCAACCGCAGTCATTACGCTCGTTCCGTTCATCAAAGCAAGACCTTCTTTCGCTTCGATTTGGAGCGGCTCAACGCCCTCTGCCTTCAACGCTTCGGCTGCAGGGCAAATCTTTCCTTTATAGTAAACATCCCTCTGCCCCATAATCACGGCCGCAAGGTAAGAAAGCGGAGTTAAGTCGCCAGAAGCTCCCACAGAGCCGAGCTGCGGAATCACAGGGATTATGTCCTTGTTAAGAAGCGTGACCATCATCTTTGCAAGTGCAGGACGGATTGCAGAGTGCCCCCCCTTAACATTTCCGTTCAGGCGGGCAAGAACTACGGCCCTGCCTGTCTCGTGGTCAAATTTTGGACCAAGCCCGATTCCGTGGTAAGCGCAAATTACGCGCTGAAGCTCTCCTGCCTTTTCCACAGAAACCTGATTGTGGCAGCTGTCGCCAAAGTCAGTCGTAACGCCGTAAGTCGGAACTCCTGTTGCTATATAATCTTCTAGAAATTTTCGTGATTTTTCGAGTGTTTCCCAGAATTTTTCATCGGTAGGTAGAGCGACTTCCTCATTTTTGTAGGCAACATCGCAAACATCTTCGATTGTAAGTTCATTTCCGTTAATCGTTTTCATTTTATTTCCTGCCCGTGTTTTTTGATTTACAAGAATTGTACTATTTTTTTTCTTGTTCGTAAAATGGAACTCAGAACGACATTCCGAATGCAGCCGCAAACTGAACCGTGTTCGTTGTGGTGTTGAAGCTGACGCCTGCAGCCAGTGCGGGGACTGCGATTTTTGAAAGATAGAGCTTTCCGCCTCCGCTTATTCCCTGATTGAATTTGTAGCTGTCGTCAAAATCCTGCGCTATTACAGCCTCATAATTTGCATAGAGCGAAATCAAGCCGAATTTTGCTTTTACGATTGCGAATTCGGCTCCTGCCTGTCCGCCAAAAATGCGCTCCGTCTTGAATTTTCCAGGCAAAATAGAAACATTCCCGGCTTCCCTCCCGGAATAAGCCGAAATCGGGTTGTCAATTCCGTAATGCCCGGAAACGGCGGCGCACAATCTTAGGCGCGGAAGCGGGTTAAGCGGCTTTTGGAGCGTTGCCCGCAAAGAAAAATTCTTTGAAACAGGAAAGTCCGCGTTGTTTGAGAAAGTAAACGCCGCGTTCACCCCAATATTCGTGTACGATGTGTAGAACGAATTCAGCTCCGCCGTCGCAACCTTCCAGCCGACAGAAAAACCGCCAGAAGTCATCGATTCTAGCAGAACGGAGCGGTATTTGTTATCTTTGTCTGCGTTCAGGTATTTGAAATGCCCTCCGAGACTTACTGTATGGTACTTCCCGATTTTTTCATTTACTGAGGCCGAAAAATGAACTGAGAAACTGTCATATTCCAAAACAGTGCTGTTATCCATATTCGTCACTTCAGTCTCTCTCTTTCCAACGCTCAAAGAAGTTGAGAACCCCGGAATCCAGCCTTTTGGCTGCTTTGTGTACGACAACATTCCGCTTATTTGGTTCGGTGAGAAAAATCCGCCTACCATAGCCATATCCTTTACGCCAAATGCGTTCATATCCAGCACGACCGCTCCGCCCATGAATCCTGTTGAGCTTGTGTACATGGCGAACGGAACTGGCAAAAACGAGATTTTTTCTTTTACAAAAACTTCCATTGAAACTTCGTTTTCGCCCGTCGGTTTGTACGAAACTCGAATTTCGCTGAAAAGTCCCTCAAAACGGAGTTTTGTCGTTGCCTGCACAACAGTTTCTGCCGTTGCGTTTTTGTTCAGAAATTCCTCAAGCTCTGACTGAATGAAAGATTCTTTTGTTCTTTTCAGACCTTCAAAATTGATTTTTGTTATTACTGAGCTGTCATAAGTCTGAATTTTTTCGTTCTCTGTTTCCTGTGAAAAAGCTGCGGTGCAAGTGATTAAAAAAAGCACCAGCATAAAAAAAGTAAATTTTCGGCTCATTATTAGATGATAAAAAAAAATCAAAAAAAAAGAAACAATGACCAAGAAGCGAATTTCGAGTTTTCTATCATAAGGGTTTAGCCAAGTGCTGTCATGCTGAACTTGATTCAGCATCTATGCTTTGAGCCCCCGAAACAAGTTCTGAATGACTGAGTTCGCGAAACTGGAGTATTCGGATTCAAAAAAGTTTCCGCACAACAAAAATCTGTGGTATTATAGAAGAATGAATTATTTTTCTGCACTTTTTCTGAGTAATTCGCCTTGGCTCTGGCTTATTCTGACCGTTATTTTCATCGTCATTGAGGCTATGACTTTCTCCCTTACGACCGTGTGGTTCGCGGGCGGTGCGTTAGTGCTGGTTTTTCTTTCTTTTTTCCCGATTCCGTTCCGATGGCAGATTTTGATTTTTGCCGTCATTTCGTTCACGCTCCTCATATTTACAAGACCATTCGTCGTAAAAAAACTCAGGATAAAATCCGTTCCGATGAACAGCGACGGCCTTATAGGAAAAAAAGTCCTTGTGAATGAGAAAATATCTGAGCTTGAGAAAGGTTCCGTAAAAGTTAACGGAGTCGTATGGAGCGCGCGGACATCCGACGGCTCTGCGCTGGAAGCCGGCTGCGAGTGCGTCATTGAGGCTATTGAGGGAGCTACCCTCGTTGTTTCGCGCCCCAAATAGCCCCGTGCCAGCGTTCAGCAGCTGCTTACTCCGGAAGCAGTTCAATCGTCAGATTGCTTCTATCAACGCGCGGCTTGACGGTGTATTTTTTTCCGTTTGAAGAAACGATTGCGAAGTTCTCGTACAGAATCGCGCCGCCCCACCATTTCCACTTACCGTAGTTGGGGTGATAGTTTGCATCTGCTTCCGAATTGTTCGTAAATGTTGCGGCGCACAGCGAATTCCAAGCATCCGTCTTTACATTGTAGCCGTAAATCAGAATCCTCTGGCTTTCGACCGACGGATTCGGCGAGCTTGAGCCTGTGAACCGTTCCTTATATTTTTTCGCACTGTCCAGTTTATCTTCGTTAAATCCGTTCTCATTAAAAGCATATATGCTTACAGAGAAATTCTTGTCCCCTGTTTTGTTCACAACCTTGATTGTGTCCTCAAAATTGTACTTAGGGTCAAAATCAGAGCGTCGAATGATTACCGCATTCTCTTTGTAGCTCATGTCCTCGTCCGGATTTTCTGGCATTACATTCAGAACAATCCATGCCTTTGAGAACACGGCGTAGTCCAAATAATCATCGCCAGCCACGACTTTGTATTTCTTGCCGTTCTGCGGAACTACGGCGTAGTATTTGTATTTCCTGTATTCGCTTCCGAATTTTGTAGAATCGAACTCCGTATTGCTACAAGGAACCCCCAGCTCCATAGAACCAAGCTCTATCCATTCGCTATTAAAATCCTTCTTCGTGTAAATTTTGATTGGAATTCCAGTTTCGGTAGTCTTGTTGGCAACATCAATATATCGCCGTGTAAAATCGTTGAATTTCCACATCTGAAGCTTGTCCGTTCCGACTACGACCGCATTCTTTGCTTTAGGAAAAGACGGAAGCTCCGGCTTGTCTGCTGCGAAAGTTGAAAACAGCGCGAATATGCCTGCCGCAAATATCAAAAGTGCTTTTTTCATACAAAATCTCCTCCGTGTTTCGTTATCCTGCATATTCTTATAGTATAAATCACTAGACGGAAAAACACAAATCATAATTTTCGTTACCTCTCGGATTTTTGATTTCTTTTCGATATAATGCTTTACATGAAAATTACGCCCGATTACACAGTGATTTACAACGATGATGATATTGTCGTTCTTAACAAACGCTCCGGACTTTTGATTGCCGCTGACCGTTATGATGAGGATGCTCCGCGCCTTGACCTTGAAGCAGAGAAAGAATTCGGGAAGCTGTTCGCCGTCCACAGGATTGACAAGGACACTTCCGGCTGCGTGATTTACGCAAAGAACGCGGAGAGCCACAAAAATCTTTCCATGCAGTTTGAGGCGCGTGAGGTTCAGAAAGTGTACCATTGCCTCGTGTACGGCTATCCTATGTGGAGCGAGAAATCCGTTGACTTGAAGCTCATGCCGGACGGAGACGCAAAGCATCGCACCGTCGTAAACAAGACCCACGGAAAACCATCCGAAACTGATTTTATCAATCTTGGAAAAGTCGGGCCGTTCTCATGGATTGAGGCGCGGCCGCACACCGGGCGCACGCATCAGATAAGGGCGCATTTGCAGGCTCTGGGCTTTTCTATCGTATGCGACCCGCTCTACAGCCCCAACCAGCATCCCGTTCTTCTGAGCGAAATCAAAAAACGCTGGAACGGAGATGAGTCCAAAGAAAGGCCGCTTTTGTCCCGACTTGCACTGCACGCTTACAAACTTACCGTCGCGCACCCACGAACAGGGGAGAAAATGACATTCACTTCTCCGTACCCAAAGGATATGGAAGCTACCAGAAAACAACTCGCATCGATTTTCGGCATTGACCCGCAGGCTGAAGTCTAGGACGGAGGAAAAATGATTAATCTGAACAAGAAGGTTTCAGTCGCAGGCTTTTTTTTGCTCTTTGTTTTTGCGCCTCTGTCGTTCTCGGAAAAATCCGACTGGAATCTTTCTGTTGAACCAATATTCGGAATGAAAAACGGTACTGTTGGCGAATATGTCTTTTTGAAAAAATCAAATTATTCCGATGACATGGTGAGCGAACTTATCTACGACATGAAGCCTGAACTTTACGGCGGTGCAAAAATCCGTGGCGGCTGGAGGGGCATTTTTGCCGAAGCCTCCGTTTCAGGCGGCTTTCCAATGAAAACGGGGACTGTCTCTGATTCAGATTGGTTTAACAATGCCCCGGAAAAAGTTTCAGCTGCCACGGCACTTCTTACAACAAACCACAAGACAGATTACTCCGAGAGCGACTGCAAACTTGAGTATGATTTTTCATGCGGCATAAAACTTGGATACGATTTTTCTATTCTAAACAACGATATTATTAAAATACACTTAAAACCATTCTATTCTTTCGATTACAATACATTCAAATTCATTGCGCAAAACGGGAAATTCTGGTACGGAAAAAAACTCAGCGAAGGATATTACGCTTCCTATACCGATACTGAAAATCGTACATCCGGAACTTTTGCTTCCACCACCGCAAATTATGACGGCGATGACATGAGCTACAAGCGTTGGAGCGTAACTCACTGGATTGGTTTTGATGTTTCGGCGGACTTGCCACTGAAATTCGCCGTCAGCACAGGTTTTCAGGTTGCGCCTTATGTTTACGCGGAGTCTACGGACATTCATTATCTGACAAACACTGCGTACCTTGATATAACCGATGGATTTTTCAGTGTCTTCAAGTGGAACTGCGGCGTTTCATACAAGATTTCAAAGCGCAATTCCGTTGGAATTTCCGCATCCTGGTTCTACATGAGGACGCTCAGAGGCGATGATTATGTAAAATTATACAGTACATACAAAAAAGATGGCGAAAAATTCGATTCAAGCGAAAAAAGCAAAATCGCTGATGCCGGGGCAAACCAATTTTATTTTGATTTGTCTTTGAGCTGGAAATTTTCAATTTTTTGAAAAAAAATGTGATATAATTCGATAAGAGGATTTTTAGTCAGATACTCATTCTGAGCAAGGCGAAGCATTCGGTGCGCTACGCATACAGTTATTAGCAGGGAGGAATCAAAATGAGGAAAATTATTACTATAAGCCGAGAGTACGGCTCTGGCGGAAGGGTTATCGGAAAGATGATTGCCGAAAATCTTGGTTTTGATTTTTATGACAGGAATATTATCGATTTGGCGGCAAAAGAAAGCGGGCTTTCTCCTGATTTTATAGAAAAGACTGAGCAGAACATTTCTTCGGTATGGCTTTACAATCTGCTTCTCGGAACGAATTATGCCGGAGGAGCAGGCGTCACAGGCCAGCATTTCAGCTCGAATACGCTTCCGCTTGCCGACCAAGTGTTCAATGTGGAGCGCAAAGTTATCCTCTCAATCGCAAAAAGCCCATGCGTCATCGTGGGGCGGTGCGCTGACTACATTCTCCGCACTTCGGAAGAAATTGACAGAAAAGAGCTTTTCAATGTGTTCATCTACGCAGATAAGGAAGCAAAAGTTAAGGCGGCAATGGAGCGTCACGGCTGTACGGAAAAAGAGGCTCAGAAAATTGTGCATACAATTGACAAGTGCCGCGCGAACCATTACGGCACATTCACAGAAGATATATGGGGCGACAGGAAGATTTACGATATTCTTGTAAACTCAACTACTCTTGGAATCGAAGAGACGGCTTATATGCTTACTGAATTCATCAAAAAAGCATAGTGTCCGCAAATTGAAATTACTCTTTGTTCATGCTATAATAGGTGGTATTTTGATTTTTTTGGGGGCTTCTTTATGAAAGTCGTTGTTATTGGCGCTCAGTGGGGCGATGAGGGAAAAGGCAAAATCGTTGATTATTTGGCTGAGGACGCGAAGTATGTTGTCCGCTATGCGGGCGGACCTAACGCAGGTCATACGATTGTTGTCGATGGAAAGCAGTATGCGCTTCACCAAGTTCCGAGCGGAATCTTGTATTCGGACAAGTCAGTTTTTCTGGGTGCGGGAATGGTAATCGACCCTGAGGCTCTTTTCAATGAGCTTCAGATGCTCAAAGACAACGGTATCAACTGGGAAGGACGCGTGTTCATCTCTGACCGCGCACATATTATTTTGCCACGCTACCGCAGGATGGACAAAGAGCGCGATGCTTCAAGAAAACGTCCAATCGGAACCACCGGGCGCGGAATCGGAATTGCTTACTCAGAAAAAGCTCACAGGGACGGGCTGCGTCTTGCCGATTTGGACTGGGAGAAGAAAATGTCCGAGTTCAGCGGAGAAGACAAAGAGTTCCTTGACAAGTACAAGGACAAATTGATTTCAATGCGTGTTGATTTGACGGCAAAAATGTACGAGTACCGCAACGAGAACATTCTTTTTGAAGGCGCGCAGGGCGCAATGCTTGACATAGACTCTGGAACATACCCGTATGTTTCTTCTGGAGCTTCATGCGCCGCAGGAGCTGCAACTGGCTGCGGAATCGGGCCACATGACCTGGATAAGATTCTTGGCGTGTTCAAGGCTTACCAGACGCGCGTAGGAAACGGTCCTATGCCGACTGAGTTCAACGAAAGCGATGCTTCTGAGAGCGAGCTTTGCAGGACTGTCCGCGAGACCGGACGCGAATACGGCGTTACAACCGGACGCGCGCGCAGATGCGGCTACCTTGACCTTGTTGCGCTTCGATATGCCTGCCGAACAAATTCCCTTGACTCGCTCGTGCTTACGCATCTTGACATCTACGACCCGATGGAGCAGATTGAGGCTTGTATTGCATACGACATTGGCGGAAAAATCGTCACGGATTTCCCGGCTGGCGTTGAGGATATGGAAAACGCAAAGCCCGTGCTCAAAAAATTCAAGGGCTGGAAAACAAGCCTCAAAGAAATCCGCGAGTACGACAAGCTTCCGAAAGAAGCGCGCGATTATGTTGAGTTCATTGAGGACTACTGCGGCACTAAGGTTGGAATAGTTTCCGTTGGCTACGAGCGCAACGAAACATTCATCCGCAACAATCCGTGGGAATAAGACTACGGGTTTATTGAAATTAAAAGCCCTGACGGTTGATAAAATCAAACATCAGGGCTTTATTGTTTTAAGGTAAGTGAAAAATTCTCTATTAGAGCTGTGATTTTCGGCTCAGTTCCAAGACTGTCGCCACCGACCAATCCCGAATTAAAACTCCGTTCACAAATTTAGGATGATTTCCAAAATTCGGGCTGAGTCGGGGGCAAGCCCAAGAAAAGACGCAAGTGTTTTCTTGGGATGTCATTATTCGTTGCAAATAGCAAGTATACCAGTACGCTTAATTCTTTCCGATTCAGGACCAAGCAATAATATATTACTAATTTCATTGAGTTGTTCATCGTTTAAAAATTGATATGCAGAGCTAACTGCTTCTGCTAATTCCTCTTGAATATCCCTATCATCTATAAAAGCGGATATCGACTTTAAAATGTCATTTCTTGATTTACGCATAAAAAATTCTCCTTTTAATTTTATTTTCCTCCGCTACCAGGCAAAGCTGACAGCAGCAGTTTCTTTTTGGCCGACAACTGAACACAGTTCGGCATTTCGTGAAATTGTCCCAGCAAGGAAATCATTGACGAAATTCCAGATAGTATCATCCACCATAGACCCTTCAACAATATCGTATTCATGGACGAATCCCGCACGACATTTTCCAATGAAATCAAGCCATTCGTCTGTCATTTCTTCGTTTATTACACTTTTTCTACGGAAACAGAACTGTCATTTTTCTCTGTGATGATGTAACCATTTCTGCCTTTCTTCCTAATAATTTCTCTTGCCCTTGCTTTAGCAGCTTGAATAGGTAAGTTATTCACTTCGTTTTGATTGTTACCACTGATGTAAACATTATAAGTTTCATCTGCTTGTTGTATAATTATAACAACAGTCATAAAAATCCTCCTCTATTAGCTTCTTAGCCGCAAAATCGAGCGAAGCTAGATTTTGCGGCTAAGGTCTCTGTCAAGACCTTAGCCTAGTGTACACTAGGCTAAAAAATTTCTGGTGCGTGTGGAAAGTGCTGGGTGGAGTGTGATATAATTAAAAGTGTAATTTTTGGGTTACTGCACGATTGCTAACGCGGAGTTTTTAAAGGAGAAAATTGTATGACAATTGAAGGATATTATGACGGAAGACAGTATGTTGCTCTTGAAGATGTTGCGGTAAAAGAAAACCAGCGTGTTCAGATTACTATTCTGGATGAGTACATAGAACCTAACGCACATCTTAAAAACAGCGAACTGCTTGCCAGATACAAAGGTATTGGCGGAAGATTGTGGAAACAGGAGCCTCAGGAGTATGTATCTGCACTACGCTCTGAGGAGCGTGTGCCGTGAGCAGAATATTTCTTGACACATCTCCGTTTATTTATTATTTGGACGGTTTTGAACCGTTTGCATCAAAGGTTGAGAAATTCCTGCTCTCTGCACTGGACAACGATGATTTTTTATATACTTCAACGATAACGGATACAGAATACTTAGTTCATCCATACCGTGAAAAGAGCTATATAAAGATTATTGCTTACAAGTCCTTTTTACAAAATATACACATACTAAAAACTGGTATCGATGAAAATATAGCTGAAAAAGCTGCGCAGATTCGAGCTTTCTATCAGGGGATAAAAACAGCAGATTCTCTGCAACTTGCCGCAGCAATAGGAGCTGGTTGTGATTTGTTTCTGACGAATGACAAGCAGCTGAAGCAAGTCTCAGAAATCACTGTGCTTCTTGTTGATGAGCTGTGAGTTTCGGCTCAGTTCCAAGCTTACACGCGCTCTGCAACCTTCCGCTCCACAATCCTTCGCCCCATGCGATTGCGTAGTCCTTGAGCGGCTTTTCCTGCATTTAGCAGATAGTTTGATTTCTTATTTTTGTGTAAAATAGTAAGTTGCAATAATTTATGGAGGATTATTCCGCATGAAAACTTTCAAAATCGAAAATAATATCAATGAAGTCCCAAAAGCAGTTGATTTTTTGCGTTCAGAGCTTGCTAAGAAAAAAATTCCAAAAAAAAATCTTTTGAGGACGCTTTTAACTGCAGAAGATGTCATAACAAAAATGGTTGAGAATTCAACCGAGAAGATAAAAATTTCTGTCGGCGGTTTTTTAGGCAATACGGAAATTCGTATGAGCGCAAAAGGAACGCCATTTAAAAGCTCGGAAATAGAAGAAAAACTTCTTTTTAAAGAAGAAAGTTCAGATGACATAGAAGCGAATGAAGCAATCAGGAATATGATTTCAAAAATCCTGGGGGACAAACTTGCCATCCGTAATGATAAGGGTGTCAATAAAGTCTTAATTGAAGTCGCAAAATCTCAATTCAGGCAGCTTTTCTTTATAATCTTTGCGCTTGCTGCTGGTATTGCGTGCGGTCTTGCAATGCAGCATTTTTTTCCAAAAACCGTTTCAAATACAATTTTAGCAAACCTCTTTATACCAGTTTACGCAATGTTTATGAACACTCTCAAACTCATTGTAGCTCCGCTTGTATTCTGTTCTATTGCGTCTAGTATTGCAGATTTCGGTGATTTAAAGGCACTGGGCAAATTGGCTGTAAAAATAGTAATTTGCTACTTAGTCACATCACTGATTGCGATTTGCATAGGTCTTGCAAGCTATACGGCTTTTCCTATCGGAAACACTGAGCTTGTAAACGCCGTTACATCTTCCACAGTATCCACAATAGCAAAAAGTGCGTCGGCCTCGATTTCAATCAAAGATACCATTCTTGGTATAATGCCAACGAACATCATAACGCCATTCGAAAATTCAGAAATGCTCCAGCTTGTTTTCTTAGCGATTTTGTTTGGGTTGGCAACAAGCTCAATTTCAGAAACTTACCCGATGATAAAAACAATTATTTCGGCACTGTACGCACTCTGCTCAAAAATTACGACAGTTCTGGTTAGCTTTATTCCAATTGTAGTTTTCTGTTCAATGGCAAAAATGATGATTTCATTGGATATATCAAACTTACTGAATGTAATTGTCTGGGTTCCGGTAATTTACTTCGGCGATATTCTGATGATAATCGCATATATGCTTTTCCTTTTTATAGTCGGCGGTTTGAATCCGCTCAAATTCCTCGGGAAATTTTATCCTGCAATGGTGTCGGCATTTACTTTTGCGTCAAGCAATGCCTCTCTTCCATATTCAATCAAGCAGGCAGATGAGCTGGGAATCTCAAAAAAAGTTTATTCTTTTTCTTTGCCGCTCGGTGCTACAGTCAACATGGACGGTTCATGCATCACTTTGATAATTACAGCGTTGTTTATGGCAAAAATTTTCTCAATCCCAATAACATCAAGTATTTTGTTTTCGCTTTTTGTTGCAATCATGGTGCTTTCAGTTGGTTCACCAGGAGTTCCAGGTGGCAATCTCGTTTGTATCGCATTGATTATTCCTCAAATTGGTGTTCCTGCCGAAGCTGTAAGTCTTGTTCTTGGATTATATCCGATTGTCGGAATGATGCAGGTCTGTGCGAATGTAACAGGCGACGCAGTTGTTTCTACGATTGTGGCAAAGCACGAAAACCTTCTCGATTTGAAAAAGTATAATTCATAATCGGCGCGGCGTGCCAAGATGAAGCGAGCCAGAACAAAAACTCATCTTATAGAAAGAAAATCTTCTATAAAGTATATGCTGTGATATATGATGCGAACTGTGATTTTCCTACGCCGTAGTATGATTACCAACGCTCTTACCGTAGTCAATCAGGCTCAGTTCCAGAACTTTCTGGCAGAGACCGCTCACGCCGCCTTTCAGCATTGCCGTTATGAACGGTCTGCCCACAAGAACGCGGCTTGCGCCTAAAGCCAGAGCTGTGGCAACATCGAGAGGCGTTCTGATACCTCCGTCAATCCAGATTTCTTCGCAGTATTTGCCAAGTTCCGAAGCATTCTGGGCAAGGAATTCTGCCGTACTTCCGCGGCGCGTGTCTATTCTGCCGCCGTGGTTCGAGATGTACGCTATTTTCGGGCGCACGGAACGAATCGTTTCTATGTCGTCCTCTGTGAAAACACCCTTGATTGCGAACGGAAGCCCCAGCTCTTCAAGCCGAGACTTTATCTCAAGAAGCTGCGCCGCTGACTTTTTCTCAAGATGAACTAAGTTCCGCATCGTGGCAAGGTTGAACGAATCAATGTCAATTCCAATGACGCTGGCACAATCAGCTGACCAGCCGATTCGTTCCATGATTTTTTCGTTTGGATAGGGTTTTATGAAAATAGCAGCTTTCATTCCACCGACAGTGCATTTTCTGAGCGCGTCAAGTCCGAATTTGAGTTTTTCGTCTGGATAGCCGTCACCGATGCACAGACCAAGCCCAACCTCGGTTGCCGCCTGAATTATCTGACCGTAGTAGTCTTTTTCGTTGCTCATTCCGATATTTTCAACCGCGCCGGTAATCGGGGCAATGCTTATGCTCGGAATGCGCTCTTCTGCCGCGCGTTCAAGGAAATCTTTGAGAGTATCTTTTTTTTCTTTGCGGATTTTTTCCCAGCCTGAAACATTAAGCTGGAAATTCTCGTTGCCGTTCGTTCCGCCCATTCCAGGAAGCTGATTTATACAGCCTTTTCCGTTGCATACGGCGCAGAAATGGCATTTGAATCTAGTCTCCAAAGCAAGTACCCAGGCCGCGGCCAGCTGTAATCATCGAATATTCGGGCTTTACGGGAATGTTCTTTACTTTTCCGGCGATTTCCGAGAGCGGAACTGGAACAATATCGTTGTTTTGCATCGCGACGAGATTCCCGAACTTTTCCTGCGCCAGAAAGTGAGCCGCCGCCACTCCGAACTGGGTTGAAAGAACCCTGTCCTGAGAACTTGGCGTTCCGCCACGCTGCAAGTACCCTAACACAGTCACGCGCGAAACAAGCCCAGTCGCTTCCTCAAGCTCGTGCGCCACTCGGTATGCGATTGAGTAAGGCATCATTTTCCGTCGCTTTTTCAGCTCTTTTTTCGGAAGAAGCGACTCATCGCGGCTCAAAGCACCTTCCGCCACCACAACGATTGAAAATTCTTTCCCAGCATCCCGCCTCTTCATAACGCATTGCGCGATTGAATCTATGTCGTAGGGAATTTCAGGAAGAAGAATGACATCCGCACCGCCAGCTATGCCTGAGTACAAAGCGAGCCAGCCCGCCTTGTGCCCCATTACCTCAATGACCATAATCCGAGAGTGCGAGTGCGCCGTAGTATGGATTCTGTCAATAGCTTCCGTTGCAACATCAAGCGCGGTATGGAAGCCAAATGTTATGTCCGTCTTTACAATGTCGTTGTCGATTGTCTTTGGCAGCCCGATTATGTTAAGCCCTTCGGCGGCAAGTAGTGAGGCTGTCGTATTCGTTCCGTTCCCGCCAATACACACCAGAGCATCCATCTTGTGTTTTTTATATGTTTCTTTGATTGCTTCAACTGGAAAAAGCCCGGTCTCAGGATTGCGCTCTGGGTTTTTGAACGGCTTGTCGCGTGATGTGCCAAGAATCGTTCCTCCGTGAGTGAGAATACCAGAGATGTCATCTGCGCCTAGAGGAACGCACTTGTCCTCAACCATGCCCCTGTATCCGTTCTTTACGCCGACAGGCTCCATTCCGTACTGAATGATTGCCGTCCTGCATACCGCCCTGATTGCAGAGTTAAGGCCTGGAGCGTCGCCACCAGATGTTAAAATACCAAATTTTTTTACGACAGAACTCATAATGAAAATTATACTGGATTTTTTATCCTGAAAAAAGCCGTTGTAAGCTATTTACCGTCAGATGAGTTCCAGCCGTCAAAAAGATGCGTCGGCGTATCAGTGTTCTCTTCCTCATCATCAACGATAGACCCTGATTTTTTCCCTGTAGCAGCTGGGCTTACCGAAGCCGACCCTTCCCCCGCGTCAGCTGAGTCTGTGGAAGCCGCCTCTTCCGTCTCGGTGGCTGAG
>JAEEGL011370365.1_pt1 | contig 26800 bp, 27 predicted proteins | sample 9134231 | NCBI WGS metagenome assembly JAEEGL01 (sample SAMN16246548, study PRJNA631951) | gut metagenome | biome: gut microbiome; feature: rumen; material: fiber-attached | host: Bos | place: Iran: Karaj | collected 2018-10 | reverse complement strand
GATCGCAAGCCTTTTGGAGGTTGGAACGGGCTTCCACCCAGAGATGACCGGCCGCGAGAACATCTACATGAACGGCGCCATTCTTGGCATGAGCCACGACGAGATCGACAAAAAAGTCAATGACATCATCGAGTTTAGCGAAATCGGCGAGCACATCGACACCCCCGTAAAGCGCTACTCCAGCGGAATGTACGTGCGCCTGGCCTTTGCCGTTGCCGCCCACCTTGACAGCGACATCCTGATCGCCGACGAGGTCCTAGCCGTAGGCGACGCCGCCTTCCAGAAGAAGGCCCTTGGCAAAATGAACGAGCTGAGTGCCGGCGAGGGCAGGACGGTGTTGTTTGTTAGCCATAATATGGAGCAGATAAAGACTCTGTGTACCAATGGAATTGTGTTGGAAAAAGGAAGTATCGTAAATCAAGGTCCTATCAAAGAATGCATACAGACCTATTTGAATGAACGAAAGGGTGGGAATTTGTCATCTTATAAAGTGTTTGATGATGATGAAAGCAAAGCGTTTCAATTAAAGTCTGTGTATGTTTTAGACTTAAATGAAAATAGCGCGTCAACTTTTGAAAGTCAAACTGAAATTATAATTAGATTAAATTGCATCTCTCGTAGACCTATTCTTGGTTTGTATGGATGGTTTGGTGTGCAGAATGAAAATCATGATTGGGTTTTTATTTTTGATTCTAAAGAACAGCAGGAGGCAAACGAAAGCAATTTGGAGCCAGGTGTTTATACTTGGGATATTGTTATACCAAAAGGTCTTCTAAGGCCTGGAGATTATTCTTTTTGTACAGCTTTTACAAGCCCATATAACAATGGCTCATTTTACATAGACAATCCTGACTATTGTTGTGAATTTAAAGTAGTTGATACTTTAACTGAAAGAGGAGCTGGTCGTGGTTCTCTTACTAGTATTATCCCTGTTGTGATAAAAAGGGAAAATGTATGAAAATTATGCATATTGCGTCATTTCAAGGAAATTGTGGGGATATCTTGTCTCATTCAGGGTTTTACAATTTGCTAAAAAAAATCCTTCCAAATGAAAATATAGATGTTACTCAAATCGAAATGCGAGATTTTTATAGAAACAGTCAGCTTCGAAAGTTTGACAGTACATTTCTTAATGAAGTAAACACATACGATTTGTTGGTGATTGGGGGGGGCGGCTTCTTCGATGTACAGTATGATACCCAAAGTGGCGCAACCATGGATATGGGATTTGACTTTATAAATGGCGTAAAAATCCCTGTATGGATAAATTCAATTGGTTATCACGAATTAACTGAAAATGAAGAATTATATAATAAATTTTATAATTGGATTTCTTATATTAAGACTGAGCCTAACTGGTTTATTTCTTTAAGGAATGATGGCTCAGAGCAACGTTTTAATAAACGGTTTAATGTTAATGATTATTTTCTAACTGTGCCAGATAATGCCTTTTGGTATGAAAGAAAAAGTCCTGAAAAGAAAGAAAATGATAAAAATAAAAGAATTGGATTGATTCTTACCAACGATTTGTTTAGTTCAGGTTACAATCATATTGATAAAGATGAGGTCAATATGATATTCAGACAGATTATAAACGAACTCTTAAATAAGAATTATGATATAACATTTTTTTTGCATACGCCACAAGATTTTTTTCTGCTTCCGGATTTGTGTAAAGAGATATCTAATGAAAATTTACGCAAACATGTAGTTGTTTCTCCATATATATCTTCAATAAAGAATAGCATTTCTAGAATTGAACCTTATTATAATGAATGTGACTTGATTGTTAGCATGCGTTTTCATGGTTGTGTTCTTGGTTTGCTTAATTCCATTCCTGTATTGGCATTAGCTGGGCATACACAGATAGAAGACTTTATGACTGTAAATGGCTTAGGTGAGAATTGCGTTATTGTAAATGATGAACTTTCAAACGAAAAATTACTAAAGAAAGTTCAGCTTATGCTAGCGCATTCAAATGAAATAGTTGAAAAACAAAACTATATTATCGACCAGATGCAATCATCGGGCTTAAAAGTTATAGAAACTATTATGGATGAGATTAAAAAATTATGAAAATTGGTAACATAGAATTTGGAAGTGATAAAGGCATCCTTGTCATTCCGGAAATCGGAATCAATCATGAAGGAAGTCTGAAAGTTGCAAAAGAAATGGTGGATGCCGCTCATAGGGTAGGGGCAAGGCTTATAAAGCACCAGACACACATATGTTCAGATGAAATGTCCGGCGCCGCAAAAAAAGTAATTCCTGGTAATTCAGATGTTTCAATATATGATGTGATGGAACGTTGCGCATTGAATGAAGAAGAAGAGCTTGAGTTGAAGCGTTATGTTGAATCATTAGGAATGATGTTTTTAAGCACGCCTTTCTCAAGAGCCGCTGCAGATAGGCTGGAAAAATTTGGAGTCCATGCATATAAAATCGGTTCTGGTGAATTAAACAACTATCCACTTATTGAACATATCTCAGGTTTTGGAAAACCAATGATTGTTTCTACAGGCATGAATGATATTCCTAGTATTGAAAAGACAGTGAACATCATGGAAAAACATGGTGTCGAATATGCATTGATGCATACAACAAATTTGTATCCTACAAAACCCGAGTGGGTAAGATTAGGTGCAATGCAAGAAATGATGAAAGCATTTCCAGGTATTCCTGTTGGATTGAGTGATCATACAACAAATAATAATGCGTGCATTGCTGCTATGGCTCTTGGCGCTTCATTAGTTGAAAGACATTTTACAGATAAAATGAGCAGAATTGGACCTGATATTGTTTGTTCGATGGATGAAAATGCATTAAAAGAACTACTTTCTGCTGCGCGTGAAATCCCGCAGATGCTTGGTGGAAAGAAAGAAGCAATAAAAGAAGAGCAGGTTACTATTGATTTTGCTTTTGCAACTGTTGTTACTATAAAAGATATAAAGGCTGGTGAAAAATTTACAAAAGAAAATATATGGGTTAAACGCCCTGGTACCGGTGAAATATTGGCAGAAGAGTTTGTTTCGATTTTAGGAAAGTCAGCAGCTTGTGATATTAAAAACGATGTGCAACTTACAAGGAATATGATAAATGAGTAAAAATAATAAAAAAATATTATTTATTACAGGTACTCGAGCAGACTATGGTAAAATTAAATCATTAATAAAAAGGGTAGAAGAGTCTTCTACTTTTGAAGCATATATATATGTTTCAGGAATGCATTTGCTTGAAGTTCTTGGTAATACGTATGAAGAAGTTTTAAAAGATGGATATAAAAATATTCAGATAGCATATGACCAGGCAAATACTCGCGTAGCAAGTTATGACTTAGGAAATGTAATTTGTAGTCTTACTGGGTATGTCAGAAAAATAAAGCCCGACATGATTGTAATTCATGGAGACAGAATTGATGCCCTAGCAGGTGCAGTTGTCGGAGCCCTTAACAATATAAGAGTAGCGCATATCGAGGGTGGAGAAGTTTCAGGAACAATAGATGAATCTATTCGTCATGCAATATCTAAATTTGCGCATATACATCTGGTTTCAAATGAAGAGGCAAAAAAGCGCCTTGTTCAACTTGGAGAGAATATAAATGATATATTTGTAATAGGTTCGCCAGACATAGATTTAATGCTTTCTGATAATTTACCTTCGATAGAAGATGCAAAAGAAAGATATGGTATTTCATTTAAAAATTATGGAATCCTTATGTATCATCCCGTAACTACAGAATTTGAACATTTGGGTAGAAATATAAAAAATGTAGTGAACGCGTTAATTGAGTCTGGAAAAAATAGTGTAGTTATTTACCCAAATAATGATTTAGGATATGAGCTGATTCTTGAAGAATACAAGAGGTTTAATGATAAAACGAGATTTAAACTGTTCCCATCATTAAGATTTGAATATTTCTTGACCTTGCTTAAGAATGCAGATTTTATAGCAGGAAACTCATCTGCAGGTATAAGAGAGGCTGCTGTTTATGGTGTTCCTGCTATTGATGTGGGGAATAGACAAGTTGGACGTTATGACACAAATAAATCCCCAAATATCCAGCATTGTTCAGATAATTGCTCTGAAATTTTAAAGGCTATATCAAATATTGATGAACATAGAATCGTCAGCAAAATGTTTGGGGATGGTAAATCTACTGAGCATTTCTATGAGATTCTGTGCAACGAAAAAATATGGAACCTGGAATTGCAAAAGAAATTTCATGAGCTAACTTGGAGTATGTCATGATTGATAATAAAAAAGTTCTTGCCATTATTCCAGCTAGAGGTGGGAGTAAAGGAATAAAAGATAAAAACATTTATCCCTTGTGTGGGAAGCCTTTAATCGCTTATTCAATTGAGGCTGCTAAACACAGTGAATATATAGATGAAATTCTTGTTAGTACAGATAGTGAAAAAATCGCAAATGTTGCAAAAGAGTATGGGGCGTCGGTTCCTTTCTTAAGACCGAAAGAGCTTGCAAGTGATACATCTAAAAGCATAGATGCCATAGTGCATGCTATTGATACATTAAAAAATAGTAATCAATTTTTTGATATTCTTGTTTTGTTACAGCCAACATCCCCTTTGCGAAGTGCAGAAGATGTAGACGGAGCGCTGGAAGAATTTTCAAAAAATGATTATAAATCATTGGTTTCTATTTCAGAAGTAAACGATAATCCAATTTTAATTAGAACTATTGATGAAAATGAAAAATTAAAAAGATTGTTGAATGCGGATAGTTCTGTGCGTAGACAGGATATGAAAAAATATTATCGTGTAAATGGCAGCATTTACATTAATTTAATTTCAGAGATTGACGTAAGTACAAGTTTTAACGATAATATAATACCTTATATTGTGCCGCAAGAGCGTGCTGTAGATATTGATGAAATGAAAGATTTGGCTGTGGCTGAATATTATATAACAAAAGGAGAATAGAATTATGAAATTTTGTACAAAGTGTATTATGCCTGATACTAGGCCTGGAATAACTTTTGACAAGAATGGCGTTTGCATTGCTTGTCAGAATAATGAAAGAAAAAAACTTGTTAATTGGAGCGAACGTTTTGATGAATTAAAAAAACTTTGCGATAAATACCGCCGAAAAAATCCAGCAGAATATGACTGTATTATAGCGGTAAGCGGAGGAAAAGACAGCCACTATCAGGTGCATGTAATGAAAGAGCTCATGAACATGAATCCTCTACTTGTTACTGTTGAAGATGTGTTTACAATGACAAAAGCCGGTGAACATAACGTGCGTAATATTTCGGAGGCGTTTGGCTGTAATCTCATTTCTTTCAAACCTGATAGAAAAGCGGCAAAGATAATCTGTAGGCATATGTTTGAGAACTACGGACGCCCCTTGTGGTATGTAGACAGGCTATTGTATACAGTTCCTCTATATTTTGCATCCAGTTTTAAGATTCCTTTGGTCGTATATGGTGAAAACGTTTCTTACGAATATGGCGGAGTTGATGATAAAGAAACTTATTCAGCCCGGAGGCAAGTTTTTAATGGTGTTGCTCCAGATGTTGATTTACAGGAGCTTATTGATGCTGGAGTTTCTCCTGATGAACTTGCATATCTGAAAGCTCCAAGTGAAGAAATGCTTAACAGTCTGGATCCTATTTATCTTTCTTATTTTGTCGAATGGAATGCTGTTAAGAATTATGAATTTGCAAAAACAAGAGGATTTAAATCTCTAGAACATGAATGGGATAGAAGCAACCATATTGAAAACTTTAATCAGATAGACAGTTATGGTTATCTTTTGAATGCATGGATGAAATTCCCGAAATACGGACATGCTTATGCTACCGATTATGCATCGCGTTGGGTTAGGTACGGTATTCTTACAAGAGAAAAGGCTGTGGAATTGGCTGAAGAAAGAGACCATGCCTTGGATTGCAAAATTGTAGAAGATTTCTGCCAATTCACAGGCATGTCATTGACAGAATTTTACGCGGCCTTAGAAAAATTGTATAACAAGGATTTGTTTGAAAAGAATTCTATGGGACAATGGCGATTGAGGCCAGAATTCTATAAAAATAGAAGAAATCCATCTGAAACAAAATAAAAAAATGAAAATAAAATCATTATTGAAAAAAATACTTCCTCTTTCAATCATGCGTGTTTATTATTTTTTTATGAAAATAGCGCATGGATGGAGGAGGAACGCAGTTGAGAGATTATATCCCTCGTGTGATTCTGTTATTGCTACCCTTGATGGTTTGACAACTAAGAATATTAAAGAGATTAAAAATAGAATAATAAAATGTATTGGCTGTAAAAGATTTGTAAATCAATTAGTTCTTCTCTATGTTTTAAGAAATGAGAAAAATAGTGCTTACGAGGAAGCATATCGTTCTTTTGTCAGTAAGGTTTCAGCGCTGGATAGCAAATCAAGACCTTATGAAAAATGGCAATGTTTAAAGGTTGTGTGCCTCGGATTAGGATTTTTTAGATTGGCGAATGAATTTAGAAAAAAGGCAAACGCTAATCTTTTGAGTAAGAGATGTGTTTCAAAACGATATGCAATACCTCTTTTTAATGTGTTGATGGAAATAGGGAATATTGAACAGGCGGGTACTGTATTGGATAATGCTTTGCGTTATGCTTCAGATTATGAAAAAAGTTTACTTTTAGATTTTTTCTCTTTGTATACTGAGAAAAAAATAGAAACGAAACAAGCTGTAGATTTTTATCAAACTTATATTGCGGATAACCAGGTTGTAATTTTAGGGCCTGTGTCGGATTTGCCAAGTATAAAAGAAAAAATAGGAGAAAATGCGGTTGTAATTCGCAATAATTATTTTGGGAATACACCTGATGAAGAAATACTGAAAACCGATGTTTCCTATTATAACACTGGACGATTTGAGCAATTGCAAAAGAAGCATTTCTTTGAATCAACGCATGAGTGTAAGTTTTATTGCCTTAAGAATCCAAACGCAATTGATAAGGTTGGAGAATATGTAAAAAAACAATGTCATATTGAGCCTCAGATTTATTGTTTGTTTAATTATTCATCTCCATATATGCTTCCAATTATGCTTATAGATTTAATTCTTAATAATGCAAAATTGATTGAGGTTTATGGGAACACTTTGTATCTAAGTGAAAAAGTTCATGGAGAAAACTATATATCAAAAGATACCGAGTTTAACAATATAGATTATTGGCTTGCATTTGCTGATCATGGCATAATAGATAATTTTTTGTTCTTGCAGAATTTATATAAGGCTGGAGTTTTTAATACAGATTGCTATTTTTCTTCAGTATTAAATATGGATGTTGAAGAATACCTTGAAAAAATGGAACAGAGATGGGTTTTCGCTTGATAGTATAAGGTTTGTATGTCGATAATATATTTGGAGGAATAAATGTCTTTAACAAATTCAACAATTTTAATCACTGGGGGGACAGGTTCATTCGGAAATACATTTGTTCCAATGACGCTTGAAAAGTACAATCCAAAGAAGCTTATCATTTACTCACGAGATGAGATGAAGCAGTGGAATATGGCAAAAAAATTCCAGGGAGATGAGAGAGTTCGCTTCTTTATAGGCGATGTTCGTGACAAAGAACGCCTTATGCGCGCTCTTGATGGCGTTGATTATGTAGTCCATGCCGCGGCTACAAAGATTGTCCCAACGGCCGAATATAATCCTTTTGAATGTATCAAGACAAATGTCCACGGAGCAATGAATCTTATTGACGCTTGCTTGGACAAGGGGGTTAAGAAACTTGTCGCGCTTTCTACAGACAAGGCTTGTAAGCCTGTGAATCTTTATGGAGCTACAAAACTTTGTTCTGACAAGATATTTGTAGCTGGCAACTCTTACTCTGGTGGAAAATCAACAAAATTTGCTGTTGTGCGCTATGGGAATGTAATGGGAAGCAGAGGTTCCGTAATTCCATTTTTCATGGAAACCGCAAAGACTGGAAAACTTACTATTACTGACAAGCGCATGACCCGCTTTATGATTAGCCTTGAGCAAGGTGTTGAACTTGTATGGCATGCTTTTGATGATATGGAAGGCGGCGAAATCTACGTTAAAAAGATTCCTTCTATGAATATTTGTGATATTGCCAAGGCTGTTGACCAAAATTGCGAGCAAGTAGAAATCGGTATTCGTCCCGGCGAAAAACTTCATGAAGCGATGATTAGCCAAGAAGACGCTTATTATACTTACGAATATCCAGAGCATTTTAAGATTTTGCCGCAGATATGTGAATTCACAACGATTGATAAAATGATAAAGGGCGGGAAACGCGTTCCAGAAGGTTTTAGTTACACATCGGATAATAATAAAGAGTGGATGACGATTCCGCAATTGCAGGAATGGATTGAAAAAAATAAGGAAAAGGTCGGAAATATCTAAAATGATAGGTTACGGTCATCAATATATAGACGACTCCGATATAGAAGCCGTTGTAAATGCTTTAAAGTCGGATTATCTTACCCAAGGGCCTGTTGTCGTTAAGTTTGAGCAAGAAATATGCCGTATTACTGGGGCAAAATATTGCGTTAGCGTAAGCAACGCCACAGCCGGTTTGCATATCGCGGTTGCCGCTTTGGAACTTGGAGAAGATTCTGAAGGAGTTACAACGCCAAACACCTTTCTTGCTTCCAGCAATTGCATGGTATATAATAATGTAAAGCCTGTGTTTGCAGATATTAATCCTGTTTCTTACAATATCGATCCAAATGAGGTTGAAAAGCGTATTACAAACAAGACAAAGCTTTTAATCCCAGTTCATTTTGCAGGCTTGCCCTGCGAGATGGAAAAGATTAGCTCGATTGCAAAAAAACATAGCTTGCGTGTAATAGAAGACGCCGCTCATGCCATTGGAAGCCAATACGCGGACGGTTCCTATGTGGGAAACTGCAAATATTCTGATATGACGGTTTTTAGCTTTCATCCTGTAAAGACTATTACAACGGGCGAGGGCGGAGCAGTAACTACAAATGATGAAAAACTTTATCAAAAACTTTTGATGTTTCGCAGCCATGGCGTAACAAAGGACGTAAATCTTTTGACTAAAAATCCCGGCCCTTGGTATTACGAAATGCAATCGCTTGGCTTTAACTATCGTATGACCGATATTCAAGCGGCTCTTGGATATTCGCAACTTCAAAAACTTGATTTCTTCAAAAGACGCAGGCGAGAAGTTGTTGCGATGTATAACAAAGCTTTTGCTGGCATGAAATATCTTAAGACTCCGACTGAGCCTGCCAATGTATCTTCATGCTTTCACTTGTACGCCACTCAGATTGATTTTGCCGCTCTTGGCAAAACTCGCGCGCAGGTAATGGCGGAACTCAGAACTAAAGGAATCGGATCGCAGGTGCATTACATTCCTGTGCCTACTCAGCCATTCTACAAGGGGAATTACGGCTATAAAGACGGTGATTATCCTAAGGCAGAAAAATATTACGAACAGGAATTGTCGCTGCCGCTTTATCCAGGTCTTAGTGACGATGATGTAAATATAGTTATTGACACTGTAAAAGAGGTTGTAAAATGAATTTAAGACTAGGTACTGTACAGTTTGGACAGAATTATGGCATTAATGGTCAAAAACAGCCATCTGTTGAGGATTCTGTAAAAATGCTTGATTATGCAACTCAGAACGGAATCTTAAATATCGACACTGCATTTGCCTATGGAACAGCGGAAATCGTTTTAGGCGAATTTCTCAGAAAGAAAACAATTCCACGCGAAAAATTAAATATCGGTTCAAAGCTTGTTCCGAATGTTATGGATGATGTCGCTCCTGAAAACTACGAAACAAAAGTTCTTGAGCTTATCAAAGGACAGCTAAAAACGCTTGGAACGGATTATCTTGATGTGTATCTCTATCACAGCGCTCGCTATGTTCATAATGAAGCGTTGCTTTCCGCTTTGCAGATTGCAAAAAAAGAAGGCCTTGCAAAAAAAGTTGGCGTTTCTGTTTATGAGCCAGAAGAAGTGCGAAAAGGTCTTGTAAGTGACAAAGTAGAGTTTATGCAGTTCCCATACAGTATTTTTGATCAAAGGATGCTGGCAGATGGAATCTTTGATTTGCCTCTTAATGGAACTGAAATCGATACCCGAAGCGCGTTTATTCAGGGGTTGATAATAATGAGTGAAGATAAGGTGCCGCCGTTTCTTGCAAAAGCGAAACCGATAGTTCATAAGATTGATGAGGTTTGCGCTAAATATGGTGTAAATCGTGTTGCGCTCGCAATGAACTTTGTAAAACAGCAGAAATCAATTTCAAGCCTTGTGTTTGGAGTTGATAATATGGATCAGCTCAAACAGGACATTGAATATTTTAACAAGGAAATCCCAAGCGATACTGTAAAAGAGATTGCTAAGGAATTTACCGGAATTGAGACTGACATTGTAATGCCAAGCCTATGGAAAAAATAGAGAGGTGGTTTTATGAGCATGATTGCAATAATAACTGCTCGCGGCGGCTCCAAGCGTATCCCAAAGAAGAATATTAAAGAATTTATGGGAAAACCAATGCTTGCCTATGCAATTGAAGCGGCAAAATGTGCTGGAATCTTTGATGAAATAATGGTTTCTACGGATAGCGAAGAAATTGCAGGTGTTGCTCGAAAATTTGGCGCTAATGTACCGTTTTTGCGCAGCGAAAAAACAAGCAGTGATTTTGCGATAACTTATGATGTCTTAATGGAAGTCATTGAAGAGTATGATAAACTTGGTAAAAACTTTGATAATATTTGTTGTGTTTATCCATGTGTTCCATTCCTTAAGTCTGAATCGCTTAAAGATGCTTATGCGCTTATGAATTCAAAAAAAGCGAATGCGGTTACGCCGGTTTGTAAATATCCAGTTCCTGTAGAATGGGCTATGCGAATCAATAACGATGTTCTTTCTGCTGATGATGTAAAAAAGCAGTTGATTCGTTCGCAGGATTTAAAACCAGCGTATTTTGATGTGGGAATGTTCTATTTCTATAAAACAGAAATTTTCGTGAAAGAGCGAACCACTCTTTTTCCGAATACGCTGGGATATGTTATAGATGAATCCGAATGTCAGGATATAGACACTCCAGATGATTGGAAAATGGCAGAAATGAAATATAAATTGTTACATGCATAAAAAAGAGGTAAATAAAATGCAGAGTTTCAAGAGATCAAACGAACTGTTGGAACGTGAGGTTAAGGTATCTCCGCTTGCAGCTCAGACATTCAGTAAATCATACCGTTATTTCTGTAGCGGCATTGCTCCTTCATTCATGGGTCATGGCAAGGGATGTTATGTATATGATGTTGATGGGAATAAGTTCATTGACTATATGTGCGCTCTTGGACCTATTACTGTTGGATATAACAATCCAAAAGTTAATAAGGCTGTAATTAAACAGGTTAAGAAATTTTCCAGCGGATCTTTGCAGTCAGAACTGGAAGTTCAGCTTGCAGAAAAACTCTGCCAGATTGTTCCTTGCGCTGAAATGGTTCGTTTTGTAAAGAACGGTGGCGATGCAACAACAGCTGCTATTCGTCTTGCGCGTGCTTATACGGGCCGTGATGTGGTTCTTATGAGTGGTTATCATGGAATGCATGACTGGTCTATCGGTGCAAGTGCAAATAATAAAGGTGTTCCAAAAGCTGTTTGTGAACTTACAAAGAACTTTGAATATAATAATTTAGATGATATAAAAGCAAAACTTGAAGAATATAAAGGTAAGGTTGCTGCTGTTATTCTTGAGCCAATTCAGTCTAACGGACCTAAAGAAGGTTATTTGCAGGCTCTTAAAGATTTAACTCATGAATATGGAGCAATCTTTATTTTTGATGAAGTAGTCTCTGGTTTCCGATATGCTTTGGGTGGTGCTTCTGAGTTGTATGGGGTAACTCCTGATTTGGCAGCATTTGGTAAAGGAATGGCAAATGGCTATGCTATTTCTGCAGTAGCTGGAAAGAAAGAGCTTTTGCAGCAGATTGAGCAGGGAGTATTTGTTTCTACAACTTTTGGTGGAGACAGTGTACCTATGGCAGCTGCTCTTGCCACTATTGAAATTCTTGAGCAGCCTGGATTCTATGAACATATTAATAAGATTGGAAAAATCCAGATGGATGGGGTAAAAAAACTTATTGAAAAGTATTCTTTGCAAGATGTACTTTCTGTAAGTGGAATGCCAGCACATGGTGGTGTTTCTTTCGAAGGTCATGGAAAACTTTCATATCTTGATATTCAGTCAGTATATTCGCAGACGATGATTGAAAATGGAATCCTTGTTTTTGCAATCTGGAATTTAAGTGGTTCTTTGACAGAAAAAGAAGCTCAGTTATATCTTGATGCAACCGATAAGGCATTTGCTTTAATCCGTAAAGCTGTTGACGCTGATAGCGTTGATGGAATTTTACGTGGTGGTAAAGTAGATCCTGTATTTAAGAGAAATATTAAATAATTTAACTAATGATTAAAATAGGCTTAAAAATAGGTAGTAAAGATACTCAATATACTGAAGAAATCCTAAAATACTATGAAAATGGAATATTTCAGTATATTGAACTCTTTGCTATCTCAGAGACATATTCTGATACAATTTCTTATTGGAAGCAGTTCAATATCCCTTTTGGAATTCATTCACCTCATTCTGCTGCCGGATTAAACTTAGCTAATGTTTCTGCTCGAAATATAAATAAAGGAAAAATTCAGGAATCAATAGAATTTGCAGATGCGTTAAAAGCCCATTATATCATTTTTCATTCTGGCACAAATGGAGTCCCAGAGGAAGTAGTTCAGCAGTTAAAGCCATTTGCTGATGAACGCTTCTTGATTGAAAATAAACCAATCCGTGGACTTGATGGCAGTACTTGTGTTGGTTGTGTTTATGATGATTTGAAACTTATTATTGAAGGGATTGGCAATGGCTGTGGTTTTTGCCTTGATTTTGGCCATGCAATTTGTGTTGCGAATACGCTCAAGATAGAGCCGTTTGCTTTTATAAAAGAATTGACTAAATTGAATCCGAGAGTTTATCATCTTACAGATGGCTATTATCAAAGTGAACTTGATAGTCATTTGCATTATGGTAAAGGTAACTTCCCGTTAAAAGAATTGCTTTCACTTGTTCCGAGTAATCGTATGGTTACAAATGAGGCGAAACGTAGTATTATTGAAAATCTATCTGAGTTTAATGATGATTCTGCTTTCTTAAAAGATATTACTATGTAAATCCTATATTACACTGTATATGTGTATAGTTTCACCTAGAGGGTATATTTTTCGTGTAGAAAAATTGCTTGAAAATATGATTGATTTCGGCTATATTTTTAATAAGGGAGAATCCATAACGATTGGGAAATGGGGCAAATTACAAATTGTTTCTTAAACCCAGTTAGTGTCTTTTGTAAAGATTAAGAAGGAAAAATCGTCTTTGGAATGTATGATGATGTTACAGAATGTTTTCTTTAATGGGTTTGTTTTTCATCATATTGGGATTGCCTGTTTTGATATTGAAGAAACTGCTTCTTTTTACAAGGGGCAAGGTTATATTCTTTCAGAAACAGTCTACGATCCTGTTCAAAATGTTTACATAGCCTTTTTGAATCCTCAAAAACAAAATATACCATGTTTAGAGCTGATTTCTCCGCACGACAATACATCCCCTGTCTGCAAGAATCTTCAGAAGAACGGCGTTTCGCCATATCATATCTGCTACGAAACAGCAAATCTGGAAGAAAGTATTTTGGAACTAAAAAAACAGAAATTCATAATGGTTTCAAAACCTGTTTCTGCTGTAGCGTTTGGTGGAAAACGAGTGTGTTTCCTTTTCAGCAAAAGCACAGGGCTTATAGAGTTGGTTGAAAAATGAAGTATTTTATATTCAGAAATAATACAATAGAATTTTTCTTTAACACAAAAGAATGTCAGTTCAGCGGCTATGATGATATTTCGATTGTTCCATCAGAAACTGAAAAATACATTTGGTTTTATCAGGCGCCTTATGGAATGATAGATGGACACTCTGTGGAGGTGGTGAAGTCTTTTATTCAAAAATTTGACCTTATATATTCAAGAATTTCAGCGGGAAAAGAAATTGTTGTTTTTACACTTTGCAATATTGGCGGCATAAAGATTGCTTCTGGTGATTATGCGTTTGAAGAAGCGATTAATGATTTTAATTTCCATATAATTCAGCTTACAAAAGAAAATAGAAACATAAAGATTATTGATTTTTCTGAATTTGCTTCTCGTTATAAAAAATCAGAGTTGATTGATTGGAAATATTACTATATTTCACAACTTGCTTTCAGCGCAAAACTTGCCGCGGATTTTAAGAAGTGGTTCAGTCGAAAAGAAAATCAGCTTGCTCTGAAACGGAAGAAATGTATCGTTCTTGATTTGGATAACACCCTTTGGGGGGGAGTTCTTGGAGAGGATGGCATCGAAGGTATTAAGATAGGTGGTGACTATCCTGGTAAAGCTTTCTTGTATTTTCAGAAAGCGCTTGTTGAGCTTTCAAAGTCCGGCGTTATTCTTGCTGTTTGCTCAAAAAATAACGAAGCAGATGTAAAGGAATGCTGGATGAAGAATCCGTATAACATTATCAATGAAAAATATATAAGTTCATATCGTATAAACTGGAGCAATAAAGCTGATAACATCAAAGAAATTGCAACGGAACTTAATATCGGTTTGGATTCTTTTGTATTTATTGATGATAACCCGACGGAGCGCGAGCTTGTAAAACAGGCATTACCTATGGTTGAAGTACCAGATTTCCCGGAGCAACCTTATAACCTTGCAAATTTTGCAGATGAACTGACGGAAAAATATTTCAAAGTCTATGCCTTGACTGATGAGGATAAGAAAAAGACAGAAGAATACAGAGCAAATGCCGAACGTTCAAAGGAACTGGCAAAGTTCTCAGATATGGATAGCTTTATTCGTTCTTTGAAAATCAAAATGGTGATTCAATCTGCAAATAAAATGAACATAAGTCGAATTGCTCAGATGACTCAGAAAACGAACCAGTTCAACCTGACAACTAAACGTTATACAGAAAGCGATTTGAACACAATGATTGCAGATGGTGCTAAAATTTGGTGTTTAAGTGTAGCAGATAAGTTCGGGGATTCTGGAATTACAGGTGCGTTCATTATAAAGAATGACGAAGTTGACGTATTCCTTTTAAGTTGTCGTATTTTAGGAAAAGGAATTGAGAAAGAATTTGTCAGGCAGATTCTCTTTATTCTCAAACAGGTGGGGCTTACTGAGTTAAAGGCTGTTTATATCCCGACCGCTAAAAATAATCAGGTAAAAGATTTTTATGAAAACAACGGATTTTCGCTTGTCTCTGAAGAATCAGACGGAATTAAAACCTATTCTGTAGATTTGACTGCCTATAGTGCAAAATCTGATGATAAATATGAAGTTATGTTTTTGGAGGATTAGAATATGGAACAAAAAGTAATAGGGGTATTGAAAAGGGTTTTTGAGGGTGCAGAAATAACAGCTGAATCTTCACAAGAAAATGTTTCTGAATGGGATTCTATGCACCAGCTTTCTATTGCTTTTGAAATTGAAAGTGAATTTGGCGTAAGCCTTGAGCCAGAAGAACTGGCAGGTCTTAAATCTGTAAAAGATATCGTACAGTTTTTGGAAGGCAAGAAATAAGGATTCTAAATAATGAAACTTCTCTTTAAGAATTTTACTACGCTTTCTGATGATGAAATTGTTTTAGTTCATCAAATGCGGAATAGTGATGCAGTGCGTTCGAAAATGTACAGTCAAGATATTATTACTCTAGAAAATCATAAAAAATGGGTGGCAAGTTTAACCGAAAGAAATGATTGTTTGTATTTTCTTGTATATGCTGATAACAAGGCTGTAGGTGTTGTAGACTTTACTTCCATAGAGAATAATGCTTGCGAATGGGGATATTATCTTTCTCCTGATATGCAGAATAGTGGATATGGAGTTCTTTTGGAATACTATGTGCTGAAATATGCGTTTGAAATTATTGGTGTGGAAACTCTTTTTTGTGCAGTGCTGGATTCAAATAAAAATGTGTATGAAACGCACGTAAAGTGTTACGGTTTTTTACCTAATAAAAATTATTCTTCAAGTCAAGAAAATGGGGAAGGGGTGTCTTGTTTCAATGGGCTTTCTCTGACAAAAGAAAACTGGCAAAAATGGAACAACCCTATAATAGAGCGAAGTTTGAAATTCTTTAAAGTTGAAAAAGTGATTTTTTAAGATTATGAAATAATGTACTGACAAAAATCTTCAATAATGGTATTATGAACATATGCAAAAGGCCTTTATAATTGCTGAAATGTCAGCAAATCATAATCATAAAATTGAGAATGCGCTAGCAATAATCAAAGCTGCAAAAGATGTTGGAGCGGATGCGGTAAAATTTCAGACTTACACAGCTGATACAATTACGCTTGATTGCGATAATGATTATTTTAAAATAAAACAGGGAACCCTTTGGGACGGCACAACGCTTTATAAGCTTTATCAGCAGGCATATACCCCATGGGAATGGCATAAGGAGCTTTTTGATTATGCCCGCTCGCTAGGACTTGTTGCTTTCTCGACACCATTTGACAAAACTGCCGTAGATTTTCTTGAAGAGCTTGGTAATCCAATTTACAAGATTGCGTCATTTGAAATTACTGACATTCCTCTAATTGAATACGCGGCTTCCAAAGGTAAGCCAATGATGATTTCTACCGGAATTGCAAAAAAAGAAGAAATTACAGATGCTGTTGAAGCTTGTCGCAAAGCCGGAAACAACGATATTACACTTTTGAAATGCACTTCAGAGTATCCTGCAAAAATTGAAGACGCCAATGTGCTTACAATTCCAGATATGGCAAGACTCTGGAATGTAAAGGCGGGCTTAAGCGACCACACAATGGGTGATATTTGTCCTTGTGCGGCTGTTGCTTTGGGTGCGGTTGCAATTGAAAAGCATTTTACAACAGATAGAAACCTCGGCGGGCCGGATTCAGCTTTCTCCATGAACAAAGAAGAATTTGCAACAATGGTTGAACGTATCCGTGCTACTGAGTCTGCACTTGGTAAAGTGAGTTATGAGTTAACTGAAAAAATTCAGAAAGATCGTCACTTTGCTCGCTCTCTTTTTGCATGCTCAGATATAAAGAAAGGTGAAGTCTTTACAGAAGAAAATATCCGTTCCGTTCGTCCAAGTGAAGGCTGTAGTCCTAAGTGTTTGCCAGAGCTTTTAGGCAAGGCGAGTGACAGAGATTATAAATTTGGGGAGCCGATTATACATGAATAAAAAAGTTTATCAAACTATTAAACTTTTCATCCCTCCAATTTTATTTAAGATAAGGGAAGCCTTAAAAAAAAGGGGAATTGGGGGTTTTTATTCTGACATTGGGAGTATTAAGAAATGTTCCGATAATCTTCTTATATTTGGAAATGGTCCATCACTAAAAAAATCACTGCAAAAGTATATGTCAAGTTTTAAAAGTGGGAATTATGATATTTTGGTTGTAAATAATATAGTGTATGACGATTGTTATGAGAAGATTAGACCAAAATATCATATGTATTTCGATCCGAACCTGTTTGCCCCATTGGAGACATTGTCTGAAGCTGTTAAATTTGATGCTGAAAAGTTTGTGGCAACTTTTATAAAAAAAGTTAATTGGGATATCTACTTTATTGTTCCAGTTTCTGTGAAAAATTCTTGGGTTTTTGATAGGGTAAAGAGTAATTCTTTTATTCACTCAGTTTTTATTAATAATTTTGATTTTGCTAATTATAAAACTGAGGAAGAAAAATTTAAATTATGGGACAAGAATTTGTTGTGTATTCCAGCACAAACTGTTCTTAATTCCTGCTTGTATTATGGTATTGCAAAAAGATATAGTGAAATTTACATATTTGGTGCTGATACAAATTGGATAGAACAAGTACGAGTAAATCAAGAAACTAATCAAGTCTATACATTTGATGAACATTTTTATGGAAAAGAGGTTCGACCTCTATTTTCTGATGTTGAGGGAAAAGTTCCCAGCCGATTACATGAAGAATTGTATGCCTGTGCCAGGGCTAGTGAATCATATTGGGAATTAAAAGCGTATGCCGACTACGCTGGGGTAAAAGTGTATAATGCAAGTGACTATTCCTTGATTGATGCTTTTGAAAGAAAAAAAATTGAATGAAATGGCATGTGTTTTTATTTATGCATAGACAAAATGGAATGTTTAGTGTATAGTGTATAAGGATTGTATTTCTGAGTGCTATTTTTAGAGGTTTTATGCGAATACCTGTTTATCAACCAGATTTAAATGGAAATGAAAAGAAATATGTAAACGATTGTTTGGATTCAACATGGATTTCTAGCAAAGGAAAATATGTTACTGAATTTGAAAACTCGTTCGCTAAATACACTGGTTCTAAGTATGCAATTTCTGTATGTAATGGGACTGTGGCATTGCATCTTGCTCTTCTTGCTCTTGATATTAAGCAAGAGGATGAAATAATTGTGCCTGCATTTACATATATTGCTACTGTAAATGCAATAACCTATGTTGGCGCTAAACCAATTTTTGTTGATTCATTAGACAATACATGGCAAATTGATTGTGGCCAAATTGAATCAAAAATAACTGAAAAAACAAAAGCTCTTATGTTGGTGCATCTGTATGGTCACCCATGTGAAATGGATGCCATAATGGAAATTGCAAAAAAATACAATTTGCATGTTATTGAAGATTGTGCAGAAGCTTTTGGCGCTAAATACAAAGGAGTTCATGTAGGTAACTTTGGGGATATTGCTGCATACAGTTTTTTTGGTAACAAGACTATAACTTGCGGAGAAGGCGGAATGGTTGTTACCAACAATAAGAAGTTGTATGAAAAAGCTTGCGATTTAAAAAATCAAGGGGTTTCAAAAACTCGCCAATATTGGCATGATATAGTTGGTTATAATTTTAGGATGACAAATATCGCAGCGGCTATTGGTCTGGCGCAATTGGAACGTGCGGAAGAGTTTATTAGTGCAAAAAGAAAAATAGCCGCCTTGTATGAGAAAGAATTAAATGACGTGCCCGTTGTTTTTCACAAAGAGACTTCTAATGTTGTTCACTCGTTTTGGATGTGTTCAATACTTGCCAATTCAAGACAAGAACGTGATGATATAAGAGCAATGCTTGAGAATAATGAGGTCGAAACTCGTCCATTGTTCTATCCTGCAAATGTTTTGCCGATGTATGAAACTAAAGAACAGTTCCCTGTTGCCTTGAGATTAAGTGAAAGAGGTATGAATCTTCCGAGTTGGCCTGGCTTAACGGAAAAACAGATAAGAAGTATTTGCAGTATTATAAAAAATTATTATAAGGCATAAGATAATGAATTTGGCTGTTTTAGGTTCGGCTTTTGCGGGGTGGACAGGAGGGGTTGAATTTATAAAGGCATATCTGCCTGCAATAAGATGTATTCCAAATATAAAAATATATTTATTGATAGATGATTCTAATGGTGTAACTACAATAAAAGGGGCTTTGAAAATTGGCATAAAGCGTTTTGTTGGTAAGAAGGTATTAAAAAGTGATGCGGAACGGCAGATTTCCCTTTTTGCAGATGAAAAAGATGTCAATATAATAAAATATAATAATTGTAAAAAAGAAACAAATCTTATCTCGGTTGTAAATAAGTATTCGATTGATGTGATTTTTCCCACGCTTCAGGCGTTAGGCAGCGATTTTCCTGTTCCTTGGGTTCCGTACATATATGATTTTCAGCATAAATATTTACCTGATTTTTTTACACCAAATGAAAGAGTTCATAGAGATGGATTTTTTGAGCAGATGCTCTATCAATCAAAATGTGCAATAGTTGAGGCACGTGCTGTAAAGGAAGATATTGAACGTTTCTATCCAGCAAGTAAGACGAATGTCTTTGTTATGCCGTATACTGCAGTTGCAAAAGAAGATTGGTTTGATTTGGAAGATGTTAATTTGGAACAATATAATTTGCCTAAAAACTACTTTCTTATTTCAAACCAGTTTTGGCTCCATAAATCTCACAAAACAGCGTTTGAGGCTTTGTGGAAACTTTATAAAAACGGAAATTCAGATTGGCACATTGTATGCACAGGAAATACAAAGGATTATAGAAATCCTAACTATATGACAGAACTAAGTATGTTTGTAAAAAATCTTGGAATTAATGATAATGTTCATGTTTTGGGCTTTGTTCCGAAACTGCATCAGATGAAAATTATGTTAAAGAGTAAGGCCGTTATTCAGCCGACTCTGTTTGAAGGGAATCCTGGGGGTGGCATTGCATACAATGCGATGGCTTTGGGGCATCCAATTATTCTTTCTGATATAAACGTTAATAAGGAATTTAAGTTTAAGAATGCAAGATTTTTTAGGGCTGGTAATTCAGATTCCCTTTGTCAAACCATGAAGGAGGTAATAAAAAAAGACGATTTCGTGCATTATTCAAAAAGACAATTGGAAAAAGCCAGTGAAAAACGTCTTCAAAAATTGACTAAGGCGATAGAGGACGTTATTTTTTATGCGACTAAATGTTGATTTTTTTTGATAATTTATGGTATACTTTTATTAAATGCGTATACTAATCCTTGCCGGAGGGAAAGGCACTCGCCTTGGCGAAGAAACCAGAAAGGTTCCAAAGCTGATGGTTTACATTGGCGGCTATCCGATTCTTTGGCACATAATGAAAATTTATTCCCACTACGGCTACAACGATTTTGTAATCCTTACAGGCTACAAGGGCCATGTCATAAAGGAGTATTTTCTTAACTACTACAACCGCTATAGCGACATGACGATTGATTTGTCCAAAAACGACGTTCAAATACACAGAATGCGCAGCGAGCCGTGGAAGATAACCATGCTTTACACGGGCGAGGGAACGATGACCGCCGGACGAATCGCAAGGGCCAAATCCTATATCGGAAATGATCCTTTTATGTTGACGTATGGAGACGGCGTTAGCGACGTTAACATAGAAAAACTTGTCGATTCTCATTCAAAGTCAGGGAAGTTAGTCACACTTACCGCTGTTCAGCCGGAGGGCCGCTTTGGCGCTTTGGACATACAGGCGGACGGGACTATAAGCCAGTTCCAAGAAAAACCTAGCGATGCATGGATTAACGGCGGCTTTTTTGTTTGCGAAAACAAGGCCTTCGATTACATTCCCGCCGATTCCAATGATGTTATGTGGGAAAGGGCTCCTCTCCAGAACATAGCGAAAGATGGCCAGCTGCACGCATACAAGCATAGCGGTTTTTGGCATCCGATGGACATGCTTAAGGACAAGGAAGAGTTGGAAAAACTATGGGCATCCGGCAAGGCGCCTTGGAACCTTTGGAACCATTTTGAGACGCGCGGGTATTGACGGTGAATGATTTGCTTGCTTTTTATGAAGGAAAGAAAGTTTTTCTAACGGGCCACACGGGCTTTAAGGGAACCTGGCTTAGCCGCATATTGATTTTGGCTGGAGCGGAGGTGGCGGGATATTCTCTGGCGCCGCCCACAAGCCCAAGTCTTTTTGAACAGACCAAGACGGCTAGCCAAATAAAGTCTATAATCGGCGACATCCGCAATGGACAAAAGTTAAAGACTGCGATGGCTGAGTTTAATCCTGATATTGTTTTGCACCTTGCAGCGCAGCCGATTGTAAGGACCAGCTACAAGGACCCCGTGGGCACTTACGAAACAAACGTTATGGGCACGGTGAACGTTTTGGAAGCCGTCCGCGCGTGTCCTTCCGTAAAATCTTTTGTAAACGTCACGACAGACAAAGTCTACCTTAACCGCGAGTGGGCGTGGGGCTACAGGGAGAACGAAGAGCTTTGCGGCTACGACCCTTACTCAAACAGCAAGTCTTGCTCGGAGCTAGTTACATACAGTTACCGCAATTCTTTTTTTAACGAAAAGGACGCTCCGGCCATTTCCTCCGCGCGCAGCGGAAACGTTATCGGAGGCGGCGACTACGCCGTTGACAGAATCGTACCTGACTGCATACGCTTTGTCAAAGAAAATAAAGAAATAATTTTGCGAAACCCAAATTCAACGCGTCCTTATCAGCACGTTTTGGAATGCCTTCGCGGATATCTTATGCTGGCCAAGGCGCAGTATGAGGACAAGGCCTTTGCGGGCAGCTACAACTTTGGCCCTGACGACGAGTCTTGCGTGACTACCGGCCAACTTGCCACGCTCTTTTGCAAAGAGTGGGGCGACGGCGCCGCGTGGAAAAACATAAGCGAGGCCAACGCTCAGCACGAGGCAAATTTTTTAAAACTTGACTGCTCAAAAAGCAAAAGCGTTTTGGGCTGGAAGCCGCAATGGACAATCGGCGACGCGATGGCAAAAATCGTTGAGTGGGAAAAGGCCGTGTCGGCTGGGACGCCCGCCGCGGAAATTACTGACAAGCAAATAAAAGAATACTTTGGAGTGGAATATGAAAAAAAATAAAATGATAGAGTTTGATGATGTTGCGGATGAATACAAAAATGTTATAACGCAAAGTGTTCGAGGTTTCAGTGGGGCTGATTCTGATTATTTTAGTGAATATAAGATACTTGAAATAAAAAAAGAGTTAGAAGGAAAGAAAATACTTGATTTTGGTTGTGGGGTTGGTAATTCAGCTTTATTTATTAGTAAAAATGTTGTAAATTTTAAATATTTTGGTATAGATGTGTCTGAAAAAAGTATAGAAAAAGCGGCGGAAAATGTAATAAGGGATTGCACTTTTTATCATTACGATGGTGAGAAAATACCTTTTGATGATAATTATTTTGATGTTGTTTTTGTGTCATGCGTCTTTCATCATATTGAACCGACTAAACATACTGATGTTCTGAAAGAAATATATCGTGTTTTGGCTGCCGGAGGAAAAATTATAGTTTTTGAACATAATCCATTTAATCCGCTTACCCAAAAAGTAGTGCATGATTGTCCTTTTGATGTGGGGGTAAAATTGATATCGGCTTTTAAGATGAAAAAAAATATAAGATTGGCAGGTTTTTTACATGGAAAAATAAGGTATACACTTTTTTTTCCAAGAAAAAGTGTATTTTTAAAATTGTTGGGTTGTGAAAAATATTTATGGTGGTGTCTTCTAGGAGCACAGTATTATTGTGTTGGTGCCAAATAAAGAATTCTTTTTGAGTGTTATACAATTCCTTAAGTTTTCTCTGGTAGGTTTGTCTAATACTGTTCTTTCAATAGTCGTATATTGGTTATTTGTGAGACTTGGGGTGCATTATATAGCGGCAAACAGTTTTGCATTTGCACTCGGCGTATTAAACTCTTTTTTTTGGAATAATAGATTTGTTTTTAAGCCTAAGATTGGAGACAAACGGAGTTTCTTTTATATTTTATTGAAAGTTTTTATTTCTTACGGAGTTACAAGCCTGTTACTGCATAATGTGATATTGTATTTGCTTGTCGAATGTTTTATGGTTGATGCATATTTCGCTCAAGTGATTTGTGTTTCAATAGTTATGCCATTGAATTTTTTATTAAATAAATTTTGGTCTTTTAAAAGTAAGAAGGAGGTTCGTGATAAATGAAGTCTATTACAGTTCTTATTCCAACGTATAATGAGGAAAAAAATATCATTATGGCATATGAGCGGGTGAAAAGGGTTTTCTTAGATTTTTTGAGCGGATATAATTGTAATATTTTGTTTGTTGATAATTGTTCGACGGATGAAACGCAAAGCTTAATTAGATCTTTGTGTTCAACGGATAAGAATGTGAAAGCTATATTTAATGTTAAAAATTTTGGGCTTTCTCGTTCTCAATTTAATGGCCTTAGACAATCCTTTGGGGATGCTGTCGTTTTGATGAATGCCGATATGCAAGATCCACCGGAGGTTATTCCTCGTTTTGTTGATGAGTGGAAAAATGGGGCTAAGGTCGTTTGTGGTATAAAGACAAAGAGTCAAGAAAATCCATTTATGTATTTTATTCGAAAATTGTTTTATAAATTGATTGGTCGTCTTGCTGAGATTGAGCATATAGACCAATTTGACTGTTTTGGCCTGTATGATAAATCATTTATAGATGTTCTTAAAAAAATGGATGATAATCTTCCATATCTTAGAGGAATTGTGTCTGAATATGGGGCAGATATAAGCAGGGTGGTGTATACACAAGAGAAACGGAAATATGGAAAAAGCCATTTTCATTTTATGTCTTTGTATGATGTTGCAATGTTGGGGGTTACTAGCTATTCTAAGGTGATTATGCATTTGTGTACTTTGTTCGGTGCTGTGTTGTCCGTGGCGAGTGTGATTGTTGCGTTAATTACATGTGTGAGGAAAATCTTGAATTGGGATAGTTTTCAAATTGGCATGGCAGCAATGGAGGTTGGTGTTTTTTTTATAGGTGCGGTTCAGATTCTTTTTATAGGTTTGGTAGGTGAATATATTGTTAATATAAATATTCGCACAATGCGTCATCCGATTGTTATTGAAAAGGAAAGGATTAATTTTTGATGGTTAAATTTAATTTTAGTTTTAGGCAGTTTGTTTTATTCCTTTCAGTTTTTTTTGTACTTTTAGGTGTGTGCGTCCGACTGAGTTCGATGCAAATGTTACTGATTAATTGCGCCTCATTGTACAAAGGGCGTTCATTAAACTATCAATTTTGGAAAAATTTTTTAAATAGTGTTTCGATAAAATTTTTTATAATTTCTTTTGTCTTTTTTTTATATTATTTTTGTACATCGAAAAGATGTCAATTATTTTATTTTGAACATCAAAATAAAATAACAGTGATGTTGTGCGTTTCTTTTTCAATTGCTTTTTTTTTATTGTTTTTTCTCCCGTTTATATTGTATGGCAAAGATTCTGTTGTTACAGTATTTGATAATTTAGATTGTTTTATTCCGATACACCACTATATTAGAAAAAATCATTTATTTTTCTGTTTTAATCGGCATCTTCCTGTTATGGATGGAATTTCTACTTTGTTTTTAAACAGAGATGGTTTTTATTTTTGGAATATGATTTATTGCTTCCTTCCTGATTATGTTTCGTATATTGTAAATAATGTATTGTGTGGCTTGTTTGGTTTTTTTTGTATGTTTTATTTCCAAAAAGAGCTTTTTAAGAATGAAGATGTTTATATTATTTTTATTACTTCAGCAGCTTATGCTCTTTTGCCTGTATGTTTATCTTATAGAATGTCAGTCGCCACACTGCCCATTGCTCCGGTTTTGTTTTGTAAATTGTTGAAAAGCGATAAAAAGCGTTGGCTAGTACTGTCTTTTATATACCCTTTCTTAAGTGAGTTTTCTTCCGTAGGAATTTTTGTTTGCGGTTTGTGGTTTTTAGGTTTAATTGTTGATTGTATAAGATATAAAGTTCTAAACAAACGTCTTTTTATGGGTTTTGTACTCGTTTGCATTGGTTTTTTGTTTTGTATTTCAGGACTTATATATGCCCGATTCTTAATAAGCGAACCCCTAAATCGTGATTTTTTTTCTACGCCTCCTGCTTTGTTTTTTGATTCGTTTAAGAGTCATTTAGTTGTCGGAGTTCCACACGCTGCAACATTACAAACTGTGCTTGTGAATCAGGTGATTGCTATAGTTGGATTTGCAATGTTGTATTGCTTCTTAAGAAATCGACCTAAAACAAAGAATTATTATGAGCTTGTACTTTTGTTATGCCTTTTTGTTTGTTTATTTTGCTCGCTTATTGCTGCTCTCGCAGATGCAAAAATAATTAAAAGCATTTTGAAGGTATTTATTCCTTTCCTTGCGGGATTTGATTTCTCAAGAATTTATACCATTGCGCGAGTGGCTCTGTATATAGCATTTTCGACATGTTTATTGTGGTTGGTGTCTAAAAAAAAGGCAGCGTTTGCATATTTTTTAAGTTTTATGCAAATTGTTGTTATATTCAATGCCAATGCCTTCTATAATGATTCAAAAACAACATGGATAAAACATTTAGACAAAGGTGATGGTATAACTTGGAATGAGTTTTTTTCCGAAAAACAGTTTGAGCAAATAAAGAAAACTATTTGCTATAGCGGCGAGAGGGTTTGTGCTGTAGGTTATCATCCTTCTGTATTATTGTATAATGATTTCAATACAATAGATGGGTATTTAAGTATTTACCCATATAAAGATCAGGTTAAATGGCACGAATTAATGCAACCGGAATTTGATCGAAATCAGGATGCTATGCAGTATTTTGATTCTTGGGGTGGGCGTCGGTATATATATAATATGGATATTGATTATTGGCCAACAAGGGTAAAACAACATGATGGAGTAAATTTATTTGTGAATATGGATTTACTCAAGAATCATTATAAATGTAAATATATTCTTTCTCGAGTTGAATTAAAGAACGCAGCTGAAGTAGGGTTGGAAAATATTGGAGTGTTTGACAGCGCTGAGTCCATATACATTATTTGGGTTTATAAAATACAATAGCCCTAGAATCCTGAAAGTTATTTAGTTTTTAAGTATATTGAATCTTCGTTGTTTTTTCATAAATTCCTTTTTTATTTGTTTCATTGTCGTCAAAAAAAAGAAAGCCTTTATGAAATATTTAACGCTTTGTTTTACGACTTTAAAGTAGTATAGAACAATTTTTTTTTTGAATATAAAGTGTGTATGGCTATGCGGTGTTAATAGACATGATTCGTATTGCATAATTCTATTTTTTTGTTTACACTGAAAATATATTCACTGAAAAATAATTCAGTATGACGGAGACTGCGGCATGTTTATAGGCAGAAAAAAAGAGTTGGGCTTGCTAAAAGCGCAGTTTAAGAGCCCGGATAAG
>JAEEGL014119965.1_pt1 | contig 26801 bp, 23 predicted proteins | sample 9134231 | NCBI WGS metagenome assembly JAEEGL01 (sample SAMN16246548, study PRJNA631951) | gut metagenome | biome: gut microbiome; feature: rumen; material: fiber-attached | host: Bos | place: Iran: Karaj | collected 2018-10 | reverse complement strand
CCACCAAAACAAAAAGCGGTGACCCTCACAGGCGACCGCTTCATATCTTCAATAGGTATTAGTCCTTTTTAAGGTAAAAAGATTGTTTTCAGGATAACGTGTGCAAAAGTACATTAAAATTTTTAATTGTGCAAACATTTACATGAATTATTTTGAATTTTTTCTCCGTGTGCCCACACAAACAGCCCGAAAACCCTCTTTTCCTTGACTTTTTACCTCCAAACGTTGATTTTTTTTAGATTAACCCCCCATCCCGTGCCCTGATTTAACAAACTCCCCCAAGAGCTCTTACGCGCCCTGATTTTGATACTTCGTATCGAAATCGCTCACGCTCGGCAGAGCTCAAGCGAGCTTGGCTCTGCACTCGCTCAATCGCGATTTTCAGCAATCCAGTCCTGAAGCGGCGTCACCTTCTTGATGTACTTCTTTTTCGTGGGGTCCTGCTCCTCGGGAGTCAGGTCTACACGCTCCTCTACACCATAGGTGGTCAGCGCACAGAGCTTCTTGAAGGTACGCGACGTGATGTTGTCCTCGCCCACACCCTCAGGACGGAAGCGGATGTGGATGCCCTTGACAAACTGGTCGGCATTCCATTCGCCATTCAGGATGCGGGCCTTGGTGATGCCGTCCTTCACCGACTGCACCGTGGGGATGAACGTTCCCAGGCCGTCGAGCTTGATGGGGTTGCCCTGCGAGATGAGCTCGGTGATGCAGCTCACCATCTTCGTCAGCACGCCCTCGATGATGTCGCGTCCATAGATGCTGTTGTGCTCAGCCATGTGGTCGCACAGTCCGCGCAGCGAGATGGTCTCCTTCTCGACGGCCTTGGGGTAGTACTTGCCGTAAGCCAGTGCACGGACGTTCTCATTCTTGCGAATGTTGATCTGAAATTGCGGATTCTTAACTGCCATAATGTCTTTCCTTTCTTTTTTTTAATGGTTAAAGTTTAATATCACTCTCTCGGTAACTGAGTACCAATCAGTCGGTAACAAAGGGCCCTTTTGTCGGTAACTGATTTCCTCTCAATCACAATGCAAAGATACAAAATAATTTCCAAACTACCAAACATTTCCGCACTTTTTTTCAATTTAAACTTTAATTAAACTTTTAATTTTTTGTCTTGCGAAAATCTCCGGTTCCACCGCGACTGCTCACCCCTCATTTATGACCGCCGGCACCCCAACAATGACAAATGACAGATGACAGTTTCGAAACAAAGCACCATCAGCGTCTGTGGGAGCATTTTTCTACTTCTATTATTATTTATAAATATTATATATATAGTATAAATATACAATTATTAATATAGATGTTCATCCATCTACAGTCGCGACCACTTTATTTTAAAACTGTCATCTGTCATCTGTCATCAAGTCGTGAAAAAAAATACCCTGTATCTTCGTCAATCAGTCTGTTTGTCTTTTTGCAATTGATCGATTTTCTTCTCCATTTGATTTAGCTTTTCAAGAACCTCATCGTTGTTGTCTGCTGCCATAGCGTCAACAAAGATGCTATTGACAAGGCTCATTCCGATGATTCCGCCTAAGAACAGTAGGATTGAGAAGTAGATTCGCGCAAAAACAGCCATTGTCGTTCCGCCGTTTCCGGCAATAGCTTCTGGCATGTCATACCACCCTTCGATGGTGAACAAACGGAAGATAGAATATACGCTGAGAGCGGGATTGCCAAAATACTGGGGTGCATAACTGCCAAACAGGAATGTGGTAATAATGCTGAATACCAACAAAAGAACTATCAGTCCTATGGCTACAAGGAACGATGCCTTGAATGCTAATTTGACGCCATTCAGAAGACTGTCAATGTTGGGAACAAATTTTAGCAGTCTGAATGATTTAAATGCACGCATCGTCCTCAATGACAACAGTATGTTTGTGCCAGGGAAGACCGCTCCGAACACATTGACGCATGAGGGTAGGGCTAATAGGACAATGATGAAATCAAATCGGTTCCAACCATCAGACCAATACTCCGAAATCCCTCGTACCTGAATCTTTACCAGTGCTTCAAGCAGGAAAAGCAAGGTGAACAAGCAGTCGATTATAAGCAGTGTTCCCCCTTGATGGGGCATAAAGCCACTAACAAATATAATGCCGGTGTTGATAAAATCCAATACGCTTGTTGTTTGCGTTATTGAAATGCAGCCTGCAGATGGGCCTTCGGTTGTTGTCGTCAGCAAAGATGGCAAAGTAAGACTGAGAATCACGATAGGTCACTCGTTCTGAAGCAATAACTTCGCATACAATGCTCTTTACGATGTAATATCCTTCCAGCTCCTCGATAGTCGTATTTATCTTTGATGCCTTGTCATCTTCTTTAGCTGGTTCCTCATCCTTTTGCTCTGTCGCAGCAGCAGAAGTCTGAATAGGAGCGCCTGCTGCTTCTGTTGCCTTGATGGCAATACCAAGCTTCTCGCTCATCACATTTTGCGTACGCTAATGACAGATGACAGATGACAGTTTCAAAAAAGGCTATAGGGTAGAGTAGTCTCAGCTCAGACACAATGAACAAAACGGACTGGCCCGATGGTGGGGTCAGCCCGTTTTTTCGTTGTTTTGACTATTTAATCTTGGAAAAGATGCGGCGGAAAGGGAAAAAATAGTTATCTTTGCAGGCGAAAAGACGTAAAACTATCATTTCAGACAAGCACAATGGCAAGCAATTCACTCGACGTAGAAGAGAGGGAGGTGTCGTTCCCACCGGCACACACGGCAGAGCATCTGCTGAACCAGGTCATGCACAGGATGTTCGGCTGTGAGCGTTCTGACAATGCGCACATAGAGCGTAAGAAGAGCAAGATGAGCTTCCACCTGCAGCGGAAACCTACGCGGCAGGAGGAGAAGGAGATAGAACGTGAGATGACGAGGCTGATTGACGAGGACCTGCCTGTGACGTTTGAGGTGGTGAGCAAGGACGAACTGCCTGAGGGCATCAGCCTGGAGCGTCTGCCTGATGATGCCGGCGAGGTGATACGTCTGGTGAGGATTGGCGACTACGACGTGTGTCCCTGCATTGGGAAGCACGTGAGGTCAACAAGCCAGATAGGGCGCTTTGAGATGCTTGGCACCAACTGGGACGAGCACGAAAGGTGCTTCAGGGTGCGCTTCAAGATAGTATGAGAAGGGGGGAACCGACCGTCTCTACAGGGCTATCTTCATGAATACGGGCAGGTGGTCAGACGTGGTCAGGTCTGCCTTGTAGTAGGTGAGTCCCTTGAGTGACTGGTCGTGGAAGATGTAGTCAATGCGCACGGGCTTCTTGCCACGGAAGGTGTACATGAAGCCGCTGCCACACTCCTTGAAGCCGTCGACCATATTACCCAGCATGGTATTGTAGACAAAAGAGTAGGGGACGTCGTTGAAGTCGCCGCAGACAATGCAGGGCTTCTCTGACGTGCGCTTCTCATTGGCTACGGTGATGGCCTGTCCGGCACGGAACATCATGCCCAGGGTGTAGTTGCCGAAGAGGGCTGACATGACACGGCTGTTGCTGGGGCTGTAGTCCTGACCGGGATAGTTGCGCTGGAGCTTGGCTGCCTGGTGCATGGTACGGCTGATGCCTGTGGTCTGCAGGTGGACATTGAACACGCGCAGCTCGCTGTTCTTGACTTCAATGTCGGCCCACATGGCACTGTTGTTGGTGTCGTCGAAGAGGATGGTCTTGCTGTTCTTGATGGGGTAGCGGCTGTAGATGACCATATCCTCGCGGCCTACTGCCATGTGGGGGAAGTACTCGCGGTAGGCGTCAGAGTTCTTCTTGTCGCCACTGGTCTCGTTATACTCCTGCATGCAGAGCACGTCAACCTTCTGGCGGCGCATCTCGGCCAGGATGTCCAGGGCCATGAAGCCTGATGTCTCACGGCCGAACATGGCTACGTTATAGGTGGCTATCTTCAGGCCTTTCTCCTTCTCGACTGACTTGTCCTGTGAGCCGAACTGGTAGAGTGTGCCCATGTAGGGTATGCAGCAGGCCACGCTGATGACGGGGAGGGCGGCATAGAGCCACTTGCGGCGTATCAGCCAGTAGACCAGCAGCAGCAGGTTGACGACAATGAGTACCGGCAACAGGTAGACCAGCATAGCCCTGGCCGTATTGCCTGCAGGGTTGACATTACCACCGAAGAGTGCTATGATGGTGGCTATCGAAACAATAATCTGCACCACCAGGAACATCATGGCTGCAAACTTATAGACTGCTAACTTACCCATGTCGTTTATCGCTTATTTCTTAACATATTTCTCTACTATGTCCATCAGGTCCTCCACACGGAAGGGCTTGGCCAGGAACTCATCACAGCCGGCAGCCTTGGCCTCCTTGATGTTCTCATCGAAGGCATAGGCGCTCAGGGCCACAATGGGTATGTCGCGGTTGACCTCCTTGATGATGCGCGTGGCATCAAGGCCGTTCATGTCAGGCATGCGGATGTCCATCAGGATCATGTCTGGGTGCTCGTCCTCGCAGAAGGTCACTGCCTCAATGCCGTTGACAGCACGGATGAGACGGTAGCGCTTGGCCAGCACAATCTTCACCAGCTCGAAGTTGCTGTCCTCGTCCTCAGCAACAAGGATGAGAGGGGCATTGCTCAGGTCGGTCTTGGTACTGGCCCTGATGGTGCGCGAGTTGGTGGTGATGCGGCTGTCCTTGGCAAAACCGCCGATGGTACCCTCAAAGGGCAGGACAAAGCGGAAGGTGGAACCCTCGCCAAGCTTGGACTGCACACTGATGCTGCCCTTCATCTTCTCGACAATGGTCTTGCAGAGGGCCAGGCCCAGTCCATAGCCGCCGGTCTGGGTCTCAGCATCGCGCGAGACATAGGTGCCGAAGATGGTCTTCAGGTCCTCAGGGGCTATGCCTGAGCCGGTGTCGGTGACAAAGAACTCCACCTCCTGGCCGTCGTTAACCAGACGGTAGCCATAGGTGATGCTGCCCTTGACGGTATGCTTCAGGGCATTGCCGATAAGATTCGAGAAGACCTGGGTGATGCGGTTGGCATCAGTATTCAGGTTGACGTTCATATTGGGCCTGTTCCAGATGAGCTGAAGCGTCTCAGGACAGCGGAACTTGAAGATGTTCTGCAGGCTGTGACACAGCTCATTAAGGTCGGTCATCGACTTCTTGATGGTAATCTCACCTGCCTCAACACGCGACAGGTCAAGTATATCATTGATGAGCGACAGCAGGCGCCCGTTATTGCTTTCAATAATCTCCATGAACTTCATGCGGTCCTCGGCCGAGTCAGTCTCAGCCATGACGCGCGAGAAGCCCTCAATGGCATTCAGGGGAGTCCTTATCTCATGACTCATGTTGGCCAGAAACAGGGACTTCATCCGACTTGCCTGCTCTGCTTTCTTTGCTTTTTCCTCATATTCGTTCAACTTCTTGCGTGCAGCATCAAGCTCCAACTCCGTAGCATGCAGCTTTGAGTTGGCCTCGGCCACCTTCTGAAGAAGAATTTCGCGTTCGTTTTTATCCATATTTTGTGCAGCACATGTATAATTCGTTACAAAAGTATGAAAAAAAACTGAAATAAAAGCAAGTCTTTAAGTTTTTTTATCCTCTTTTTGCTTTCTCCCATGTTCCGGCACCCTGGTGGGTATATAAATATTTCATGCCACGAAACACGTTAAGATTCATAAAAAGAAAGTAATACGGCACGTAGAGAGCCTTGCTGCTGCGTCCCATGCTGTCCAGCAACCATCCGCCCAAAGCAGCCAAATAAAACAACAGCTGCAGTACGGCAATGACCTGATACAGCACGCCGGCACCCATCAGCACCAAGGCAATGTTCAGCGGGATGAGTGCCACCAGCGCTATGGGGGTGATGCTCCAGCGCAGCACACGGTGGGATATGAACTGGAAGGCCACGACGAGCTGCTTGACATTGAAGGGGTTAGGCAGCATCATACGCCTGAGCCACCAGCAGCTTTGCAGGCCTCCTGCTGCTATGCGGCGCTTACGCTTGGTCTCCTCGTCAAGGTTGGCAGAGCCATACTCCATGGCATAGGCATCAGAGGTGTAGGCTATGCGGTAGCCCTGATGAACCATCCGCATGGACATGACAAAGTCGTCGAGCAGGGCACTCTCAGGCATGGCTTCATACAGACGGGTGCGGATGGCATTCAACTCGCCTGCTGCACCCATGGCAGAGTAGAGCTGGCTGTCCAGACGCTTCAGCGTGCTCTCGTACTTCCAGTACATACCCTCGCCCTCGGCAGCTACCTGACCATCATGACGGGCCATGACCCGCTTCTCGCCTGCCACACAGGCCACACGGGGGTCCTGGAAGCACTGCACAATCTCGCGGATGGCCTGGGTGTTGACCATGGTGTTGGCATCAGTCATCACCGTGAACTCAGTCTTGACAAGGCTCAGTCCGTGGTTCAGGGCTGCTGTCTTGCCCTTGCGCTCAGGGGTATAGATGACCTGCACCTCAGGGTAGTTGGCCAGCAGACTGTTGGTATTGTCTGTCGAGCCGTCAGTCACCCACACCACACGGAGCTTGTCCTTAGGGTAGTCCAGCTTGCGGATGTCAGCCATCTTCATGTCGACCACATCCTGCTCGTTGAAGGCACATACCATGAATGTCACCTCGGGCAGCATGTCGTCAGGGGGCAAGACAGGTCTGTCTGCCTTGCCCTTGACGGCGTGTTTGATCTTAACCAGCAGCCATAGCAGCATGCCATATCCCAGATAGGTGTAGAACACCAGGAACAAGCAAATCCAGAATGCGATTTTCAATGCTGCCATAACTGTCTGACTGATTAGGAGTTTGCCTCAATCTCTTCCTGCATGTCAATGAACTGACGGTCCTTGTCATAGAACTCGTACTGCAGGAAGCCCAGCTTCTGTGAGGGAATGATGCGCACACCCATGCCATACTTCAGCTGCCACTTGCGCTTCAGGGACACAAAGCCCTGATTGATGTAGGCAGCAACGTAGGGATGGACATGCAAGTAGAACTTCTTGATGCCTATCTTGTTGACCAGGCGGTCAATCTTGCTCTCTAACTGATTAGTGAAAAGGATAGACGACTTGATCTTTCCCTTGCCGAAACAGGTAGGACAGGTTTCTTCTACATTCACATCCATGGCAGGACGGACACGCTGACGGGTAATCTGCATGAGCCCGAACTTTGACAGTGGAAGAATGTTATGGCGTGCTCTGTCTTTCTGCATGTTCTTGCACATGCGCTCATAGAGCATTTGTCGGTCTTCAGCGAGGTTCATGTCAATGAAGTCCACAACGATAATGCCACCCATGTCCCTCAGTCGCAGCTGACGGGCTAACTCGTCGGCAGCACCAAGGTTAACCTCAAGGGCATTGGCCTCCTGACCATTCTCAGCACGCGTGCGGTTGCCTGAGTTCACGTCAACGACATGCATGGCCTCAGTATGCTGAATGATGAGGTAAGCACCACGCTTGTAGTTGACAGTGCGTCCAAAGGAGGACTTGATCTGCTTGGTAACATTAAAGTTGTCGAAGATGGGAACAGTGCCCTTGTACTCCTTCACAATGTCGGACTTCTCAGGGGCTATCAGACTTACGTAGTCCTTGACCTGATGGAAGATGTCACTGTCGTTGACATAGATGCCATCGTAAGTGGGGTCAAAGACATCACGCAGCAGAGCCACGGCACGACCCATCTCCTCAAAACACAACTGAGGCGACTTCGTAGCTTTCTGAGCCTTGCTGATGGTGTCTTCCCAACGCTTCACCAGGGCTTTCATCTCGGCGTCAAGCTCAGCCACACGCTTGCCTTCTGCTGATGTGCGCACAATGACACCGAAGTTCTTGGGACGGATGCTCTGGACCAACTGCTTCAGGCGCGTCCTCTCCTCGCTTTTCTTAATCTTTGAAGAAACAGAAACCTTATCGTAGAAAGGCATCAGCACCATGAACCTGCCAGCAAAGCTCAGCTCACAGGTCAGGCGAGGACCCTTAGTGGAGATGGGCTCCTTCACAACCTGCACCAGTATCTCCTGGCCTTGCTTCAAGGTCGTCTGCACGCTTCCCTCCTTGGGAAGGTCGGGCATGTGGGTGGCCTTGGCAATGGGATAAAGCTTCTTCTTGTCACTCTGTACCTGCTTCAGGTACTTCTCATAAGAGCCGAATTGAGTGCCTAAGTCAAGGTAGTGCAAGAAAGCATCGCGCTCAGAGCCTACATCAACAAAGCAGGCATTCAGACCGGGCATCAGCTTGCGCACCTTGCCCAGGTAGATGTTGCCAACGGAGTACTGGTCCTCAGCACGCTTCTCGTTCTGGTATTCAACCAGGTTCTTGTCTTCGAGAAGGGCTATGGATATCTCCTTCGGCTGGACATCAATGATTACTTCACTTGTCATTACGTTAACTGTTTACTCTTTTAATGGTAAAGGAGCGCACCGTCAGAACTGTCAACGTTCTCCGGGTACACTCCTTTCATTCTCTTGTTTTCCCTTGTGGGACTGTCTCTCTCGCCTAAGACTTACTTGCTCTTATGACGATTCTTGCGCAGTCTCTTCTTTCTCTTGTGGGTAGCCATCTTGTGGCCCTTCTTCTTCTTTCCGTTTGGCATAATACTAAAATATTTATATGTGAATTATTTCATCTTCTCAACAAAACTCTTTGCAGGCTTGAAAGCGGGAATGTCATGCGCGTCAATCAACATCGTCGTATTCTTAGAGATGTTGCGGGCAGTCTTCCTGGCACGGTGCTTGATGATAAAAGTCCCGAAACCCCTCAGGTACACATTCTCTTTGTTCACAGCCATTCCAGTTCGTATCTCCTGCATGAATGCCTCCACGGTGGCTGCAACGTCCTTCTTGGGGAGGCCTGTCGACTCAACAATGTTGTTGATAATATCTGCTTTTGTCATTGATGTTATTGTATTATTTTTAAATTCGGAGTGCAAAGATACTGTTTTTCAACGGGATATGGAAATTTTCCGGCCACTTTTTTTTCAAAACATGTCATTTTCTTGTCTGGGCACCCTATTTTTAAAGGAAATTAAGAACAAAAGTGGCCCTTTTGTCACCTAAGCACCCTGTTGTCAATGGTTAAAGTCTGATGCCCAACGAGCCATTGAGGTACCAGTCAGACAAACGCAACGAGACACCGGCCACCTTGTTCCTGAAATGGTTCCACTTGCCAGAGACGGTCAGGAAGAACGGATCAAGATTGTAGGTTATCGACATGCGGGCATCAATGTTCAGCGACACCTTGCCATAGCTCACCTCACTGCCAGTCTGCTCCAACGTGACGTCATCCTTCCAGGAACCATCGTATGGCACCACCTTCTTTCCACGTGGCGAAGGCTCACCCTCTTCCAGGAAGATGTCGTAGTTGGAGTCGTACTGGTAGGTCTTTGTCCTGTTGTACAATGCCACCATAGGCATGACCATGGCGTTGATCAGGAGATTCTTGGCAGGCACCCAGTTGTATGCATAGCCCACACCAATGCTGCCTTCCTGAATCGTCATACGTCCCGTGTTCCCCAACACCTGTATGAGAAGGGCGTTCAGCTTGTTGGCATAGTTGAGGGAAGTCTGGAACCACATGATGCCAGCCATCAGCGAACCGGCTGACTTGATCTGCTTGACCGACTGGTCATAGGCAGCACAATAGGAGAAACGCTTGCCGTTGAACAGGTAGAAGGCGTCAAAGATGGCTGTCTTGACGTGTATGTCATCCAAAGTCTCAATATTCTCGATGGGGGCATCAAAGTCAATGCCGTTTTCATGCCCCCACATGGAGGCTCCAAGCTCATTGGTGGAGAAACTGCGCAGGCGAAGGTTAAAACCGTAGTTGGCACCCATGGCACCTATTGAGAAATTGCTGCCGTTGCTACGCGTCAGCGAAAAGCTGTAGCCAAGACCATAGCCTCGGTAGCCTACCCAGGCACCAACAGAGACTGAAGCCGAGGGGAGGAACCTGGACTCAAAGGTCACATCACCGTTAATCCCTCTCTGGGCCATTTGCTCCTGGTCTATGCCTGACGTTGAAATCAGCTCCATGTCATTGACATTGTATTTCAGCACTACCTGCCAAGGGCGCTCAGGTACCTCCAGATACCGTTTGTCAATACCCCTCACCGTAGCCGAGTCAATGTAGTTGCCAATGCTCCTCAGTGCCCTAAGAGGCCATGGCTTACGGTCCTGACCATAGGCAAGCATGGTGCCCAACGTGGCAATGATAATAATAATGGCTACTTTCTTCATCTCTCTCAGGCTGCTGTCATTACTGATTCACGCAAACTGGTGCTTGCTGCGACAGGCAGGGCATTCTCCTTTCAGCACGAATGAGGCAGAATGAATGGTGTACCCCTCAGGCAGTTCTATCGAGGGTAGGGGAATGTCCTCCAGGCAGAACGACTGCTGGCACGACTCACAATAGAAATGCAGGTGGCTGTCGGTATGGTTACATGTCCCACGGCTGCCACACAGCTCATAGTGCAGCACACCCCTGCCGTCGCTGAAGCTATGAACCACATGGTGTTCCATAAAGAGTGTGAGCACCCTGAATATGCTCGACTTGTCGAGTGACAGCTGCCGCATCTCAATGTCAGAAAGACTCATAGGCCTCTCTGACTGTGCCAGCTCACGGTATACCAGTATCCGGTTGGCTGTTGGCTTCACACCTTTCTGAGCCAGGCGGCTGACCACTTCCTCTTGCGTCATCGTACACTCACGCTCAAACTCCACCAATCTCGTCACTTATATAGCCTTCAGGCAGGCGCCGGCAGTTGTACTGTGACGCCATAATCTCACCATAGGCTCCTGCTGAACGAATGGCCAACAGGTCACCACGATGGCAGCGGTTCAGGTCAATCTGCTTGGCAAAGACGTCTGTCGACTCACAGATGGGTCCCACAACATCATATGTCTCCTTGGGCTCCTCGCTGCTGATATTCTCTATCTTATGGTAAGCCTGATACAGGGCAGGACGTATCAAATCAGTAAAACCTGCGTCGACAATGCAGAACTGCTTCACACTTCCTACCTTTATATATAACGCGCGCGTGAACAATGTGCCACACTGTCCCACCACGGAGCGACCCAGCTCAAAGTGAAGGGTCTGCCCGCTATGAAGCCGCAACTTCTTCGAAAATGTGTTGAAGTAAGACTGAAAATCAGGAACGGGCACGCGGTTCGGGTGCTGGTAGTCAATACCCAGTCCGCCACCCACGTTGATATGCTCCACAATGATACGGTGACGCTCCAGTTCCTTCTGAAGGTCGTTAACTCGGTTACAGAGTGCCTCGAAGTCACCCATGTCCAGAATCTGGGAGCCAATATGGAAGTGGAGACCCACAACCTTGACGTTTTCCATCTCAGAGGCTTCCTCCATCACCTTCATCATGTCCCGCATGTCAATACCGAACTTGTTCTCAGCCAGTCCCGTGGTAATATTGGCATGGGTATGTGCACCCACATTGGGGTTCAGCCTGAAGGCCACCCTCGCCACCTTGTCCTTCTGCCTGGCCAGTTCGTTGATAACCTCCAGCTCGGGAATACTCTCAACGTTGAAGCAGAAGATATCATTGTCAAGGCCCAGGTTGATTTCCCAGTCTGCCTTGCCCACGCCGGCATAGACAATCTTGTTTCCTGGGAATCCAGCCTTGATGCATGCCTCTATCTCGCCGCCACTGACACAGTCAACCCCCAGTCCGGCTTCACGAATAATGCGCAACACCTTGGGGTTTGCATTGGCCTTGACGGCATAGTGCACCATATACCCCTCGTGTTTGCGCACCTCGTCAGTGATAGTACTGAGGGTCCTGCGCAGCAGTTCTGCATCGTAGTAGTAGAACGGTGTTCTTAATCGCTCCAGTTTATCTATTGGAAAGTGTCCTTTCGCCATAGTTTTGCTCTGGTATATGATTGTTTAGCTGAACAGCATGTTGCTCAGACTCTGCAGGGCACGCTTCTTGTCCTCCTCGCGGATAAGGAACGAGATGTTATAGTTCGAGCCTCCATACGATATCATGCGGACAGGGATGTTCTTCAGTGCATCCATCACCTGTGTCTCGAAGCCGATGTTCGACCAGTCAAGGTCACCAACGACGCAGATGATACACATGCCCGTGTCAACAGTCACCGTACCGTACTTCTTCAGTTCGTCAACAATCTCGCCCAGGTGTGCGGAGCTGTCAATCGACATAGACACACCGACCTCAGACGTACACACCATGTCAATCGGCGTCTGGTAGCTCTCAAAGATTTCAAACACCTTGCGCAGGAAACCTGTTGCAAGCAGCATGCGTGATGACTTAATCTTGATGGCAATGATGTTGTCCTTGGCTGCCACGGCCTTAATCTTGCCATACTCGGTCTGGTTTGAAATGGTCGTACCCTCAGCATCGGGTTCCATCGTGTTCAGCAAGCGCACGGGAATACCAGCATACTTCGCCGGCTGCACACATGTCGGGTGTAGAATCTTCGCGCCGAAATAAGCCAACTCGGCAGCCTCCTCGAAGTGCAGCTGGTGAACGGGCTGGGTCTTTTCAACCACACGCGGGTCGTTGTTGTGCATACCGTCAATGTCGGTCCAAATCTGAATCTCCTCAGCATTCAGCGCAGCACCAATCAGCGAAGCCGTATAGTCTGAGCCGCCACGCTGCAGATTATCTATCTCGCCATAGGCATTCCGGCAGATGAAGCCCTGGGTGATATACACCTGCTGGCCTTCGTTCTTTTCCATGATAGCACCGAGTTTCTCCTTGATATAGGTGGGGTCGGGCTCGGAATTCTTGTCAGTACGCATAAAGTCGAGGGCATTCAGCAGCACAGCCTTGATGCCTTGCTCCTGCATGTAGTTCACCACCATGTTGGTTGAGATGAGCTCACCCTGTGCCACAATGCTCTTTTCCTCGAAGCTCGTGAACAGTTCCTTGGTAAAGGAACGCAGGTAATTCATCTCCGACACCAGGAAGTCGCGAGTCTTCTCCTTCATCTCCGCGGTGGTGTAGAGCTCGTCAATGTGCTTGTTATACTTACGCTCCAACTGGTTAATGACTTCATTTGCACCCTCGGGATTCTTCTTGTAGAGGTAGTTTGCTATCTCTACTAGTGAGTTTGTGGTCCCTGCCATAGCAGAGAGCACGACGAACACGGGTTCCCCCGACTTGGTTACTAACGCAGTTACTTCCTTCATGCGGTTCGGGTTACCTACCGAAGTACCGCCAAACTTCATTACCTTCATTGCTATTATTCTTTATTTGTTTCTTTCTTTCTTGTTTCTGTCTTATGTCTGACTTGTATCTGGCTTATATCGAAAGGTCCTCGCGGTCAGAGTAATCGAGCACCTTCTTAGAAGACACCTCCGCTTCCTCTTCATACAGAGACAAGGTGTTATATTCCTTCGTGATATCTTCCAGCCGCTGGTTGATGCAGCGGTAAACAATGCCGGGATAGTCCTTCAGCAGGGTCGTGTTATGCGTAGTCATCACCACGGCCGTGCCTGCCTGTGTAATCTGTCGCAGCAGCAGAATGATCTGTCTCGCTGTCTCGACATCAAGATTGCCGGTGGGTTCATCAGCAATGATAATCTTAGGCTTGTTCAGAATGGCTCGCGCTATGGCGATGCGCTGTTGTTCACCCCCCGAGAGTTCATGGGGATAACGCTCACTCATCTCCCGCATCTCCACGTCGCCCAGGACGTCGTCAATGCGCTCGTTAATCTCGTCCTTGTCCTTCCAACCTGTGGCCTTCAGTACAAAACGCAGGTTCTCACGAACGGTACGGTCGCTCAATAACTGGAAATCCTGGAAAATGATACCCATCTGGCGTCGCAGGGCAGGGATGTGCTTCTGGCGCAACTCACGAAGGTCGTGGTTCAGCACTACGGCGTTCTCAGCCTCGTCGACGTCAAGCTCGAAGTAGAGCGTCTTCAGCAAGGTGCTCTTGCCAGCGCCTACACGGCCTATGATATAGATGAACTCGCCTTCGTCAACGTGGAAGTCAACCTCCTTGAGTACAAGGATGCCGTCCTTCTGGTAGATGTTTGTTTTCTGAAAATCTATGAGCATCGGGTTAAATACAATTTAAAGAGTTTCTTTATTTCATCTCGCCACGGGCTTTCGCCGCGCGGCGTTTCTTGTCCCATTCAGGGTCGTGGCGCTTGTGAAGCTCGGTGGCCACGTCCTCGATACGCAGTCCTTTCTCAGTCAGCAGCACCAGCAGGTGATACAACAGGTCGCTGGCCTCGTATACTAAATGGTCGGTGGTGCCATTGGTAGCCTCTATGACAGTCTCCAGGGCCTCTTCGCCCACCTTTTGGGCAATCTTGTTGACGCCCTTGTTAAAGAGGCTCGTCGTATACGAACCTTCGGGCATCTCCTCGCGGCGCCGGTCAATGAACGATTGTAGCTCGCCCAGGAACAGCAGGGCAGAACTTTGCTGCGGACTATTCTCTTCGCCCCAACAGGTGTCGGTACCGGTGTGACAGGTAGGCCCGTCGGGGTGAACCTTCACCAGCAACGTGTCATTGTCGCAGTCAATCTTCATATCCACCAGGTTCAGGTAGTTGCCGGACGTCTCTCCCTTCGTCCAGAGGGTATTCCGGGTACGGCTCCAAAAGGTGACATGACGCGTGTCGAGCGTCTTCTGGTACGCCTCCTCGTTCATGAAACCCAGCATCAGCACCTGTCTGGTATCAGCGTCCTGAATGATGGCAGGCACCAACCCGCCCATCTTCTCAAAGTCTATATTCATATCCTAACATTTATTCCTTCGTTCCTTAAATAGTGCTTCAATACCGGCACGGGAATCTCACCAAAGTGAAACACTGAGGCGGCGAGCGCAGCATCAGCGTGTCCATCAGTAAAAACGTCGCGAAAGTGCTCCTTGCAACCTGCGCCGCCACTGGCTATGATGGGAATGCTCAACGTGTCGGCCAATTCCCTGAGTGCCTCATTGGCATAGCCGTTCTTAGTACCGTCGTGGTTCATTGATGTGAACAATATTTCTCCGGCACCGCGCTCCTGGGCTTCGCGGGCCCACTCAAACAGGCCGCGCTCCGTGCGCTCTCGGCCTCCTTTCAGGTAGCAGTGCCAGCCGTCTTCATCCAGACGGGCGTCGATGGCTACGACACACACCTGGCTGCCGAAGCGCGTGGTAATCTCGTCAATCAGTCCGGGGCGTCTGATGGCTGCGCTGTTCACGCTGACCTTGTCGGCTCCGGCATAGAGCAGCCGCTCCACGTCGCTCAGCTCGTTAATGCCACCGCCCACGGTGAAGGGAATGTTGATGGTCTCTGCCACTCGCGTTACCATATGAGTAAACGTCTTTCGTTCCTCATACGAGGCCGTGATGTCAAGGAAGCACAATTCGTCGGCTCCCTGGTCGCTGTAGGCCTTGCCCAGCTCTACCGGATCGCCAGCAGAGCGCAGGTTTACGAAGTTGACACCCTTGACAGTTTCTCCATTCTTGACATCGAGGCAGGGTATAATGCGTTTTGCCAGTCCCATGACGTTTTACTTTTTGTTTGTCTTTATGAGTTCGTTTAGGTCGATACGGCCTTCATAGATGGCCTTGCCGAAAACCACAGCAGGTATGCCTGCAGCGTCGAGGGCCCGGATGTCGTCTATGTCCGCAACACCGCCGCTGGCAATAAGATGCAGACCGGGGTAGGCGTCCATAACGCGGCTGTACAGGTTGATGGCGGGACCCGCCATAGTGCCGTCCTTCGAGATTTCGGTGCACAGCACGTTCTTCACGCCAGCATCTATATACTTTCTCAGGAACGGAAGTAGGTCCTCCTCAGAGTCTTCCTTCCACCCGTTGATGCTAATCTTGCCGTTTCTCACGTCGGCGCCGAGAATGATTCTGTCGCTGCCGTACTTCTGCAGCCAGCCCATGAAGCGCTCGGGCTCTGTCACGGCTATGCTGCCCACAGTGACCATGGCGGCACCGCACTGAAAGGCCTTTTCAATATCCTCGTCAGTCTTGAGACCTCCGCCGAAGTCAACCTTCAAACGGGTCTCCGTCGTGATACGGCGCAGAACGTCACCATTTACCATGTGCCTGGACTTCGCCCCGTCAAGGTCTACTACGTGCAGCCGGGTAAAGCCGATGCGTTCGAAGTCACGGGCCATGTCCAGAGGCTCGCCGTAGACGCTCTTCTGGTCATAGTCTCCCTTGGTCAGGCGGACACACTGTCCTTCAATGATATCTATAGCGGGAATCAGTTCTATCATAGCTCCAGAAAGTTCTTGATGATGCGCTCGCCCACCTTTCCGCTCTTTTCAGGGTGGAACTGGCAAGCGTAGAAATTATCTTTATGCAGGGCGGCAGAGTAGGGCAGTATGTAGTCGGCTTGCGCCGCAGTCCATTTACACAAAGGGACATAGTAGGAGTGAACAAAATACACATAGGGGTTGTCGCCAAGGTCTTGGAATAGTGTTTCATTTCTCTTTTCCCCGTTCTCGTCCGGTGCAAAACGCAATTCATTCCACCCCATGCAGGGGACCTTTTCCTCATGGAGCTGCGGACGGAAACGATGCACGTCGGTATCGAAGATTCCAATACACTCAGTGTCGCCCTCCTCGGAGTGGCGGCACAGCAACTGCTGGCCGATGCATATACCCAGGACAGGCTGCATCAACGAGCGGATGACGGTGTCAAGCCCACGCTCACGCAGGTAGTTCATGGCACTGCGGGCCTCGCCCTGACCGGGGAACACCACGCGGTCGGCCTTCCGTAACTGTGCGGCATCGTCGGTCAGCAGGGGTTCCACGCCCAGGCGTTTCAGAGCGTTCACCACTGAATAGATGTTGCCTGCATTGTATTTTACGATTGCTACATTCATAACTCTTGGTCAGCCGGCGACAGCGTCAGCTGAAGATAATGGTCTTGTTCTTATAGGTGAGAATTTTGCGCTGGATGTGCTTCGACACGGCGTGCGACAGCACGATTTTCTCCAAATCCTTGCCCTTCAGCACAAGTGACTCCGGCGTGTCCTTATGACTGATGCGCGTCACGTCCTGCTCGATGATGGGACCGGCGTCAAGCTCGGCCGTCACATAGTGACTCGTTGCCCCGATAATCTTCACACCGCGCTCCCACGCCTGATGGTATGGCTTAGCTCCCACGAAGGCGGGGAGGAAGGAATGGTGTATGTTGATGATATGGTGCGGGTAAGCAGCAATCATCTCGTCAGAGATAATCTGCATATAACGGGCCAGCACAATGAACGAGATATCCTCCTTCCTGAGCAGTTCCATCTCAGCCTGCTCGACCTCTTGCTTGTTCGAGTGGTCTTTATTAATGCTCCACACGTAGAAAGGAATGCCGAACTGTTCTGCGACATAGCGCAAGTCCTCGTGATTAGACACGATGCAAGGAATGTCACAATTGAACTCGCCCGCCTTCCAACGCGCCAACAAGTCGTAGAGGCAGTGGCTCATCTTGCTCACGAAGATGGCCATGCGCGGACGCTTGTCGCTATAATAGAGCGAGAACTTCATCTGGTAACGCTGTGCATAGAGCGTGGTAAGATAGTCATAAAGCTTGTCGCGAGGGATAAGGAAACCGTCGAGTTCCCACTCAATGCGCATAAAGAACATCCCGTCCTGCTTGTCAACATACTGGTCAAGGTACACGATATTACCTTTGTTATCTGTAATAAACTTCGTCACTTCCGATATGATACCCTGCTGATCGGGACAGTGAAGAAGCAGAATCGCCGTTGGTTTCATTCTTTTAAGTCTTTTCCAATTATTAATTTATTAATAATGGCTGCAAAGGTACAAAATAAAGTGCAAAACACAAAGGATTTTGTCTTTTTTCTTACATCCTCGGCTCCCAACCCGCCATTTCCTACCCCCTTTTGTGTTAGCCAGAGGCTTCTAGACACTTCTCGACACCTCCTAAAACTTCTTTTTCATTTCCTGTTCTTGTTCGTGGCAGAATGGGCGTTTTGTTAGGTGAAGGTAGGGGAAAAGTAGAAAAACGTCAGATTAAAGGCAATTTTTTTATAAAAATGTATTGTTTTTGCGAAAAAACGTGTACCTTTGCACGCTGAAAAGGTATAATGCGCGACAAGACTGTGTCCAAGTCGTGAAAAGACAAGGTTTTAGAGATAACAAGCTATGTGTGGAATCGTAGGATATATTGGGAAGAAAGCCGCTTTCCCCATACTCATTAAGGGTCTTCGACGCCTAGAGTACAGGGGTTACGACTCTGCTGGTGTGGCGCTAATCAATGGCGAACAGGCACTAAACGTCTACAAGACCAAGGGGAAAGTGGACAATCTGACTGAATTTTGCAATGATAAAGACGTCACCGGGTGTGTGGGCATCGCTCACACGCGTTGGGCTACCCATGGGGAACCCTCATCCCGGAATGCCCATCCCCACTATTCACAGTCGCACAACCTCGCCATTATCCATAACGGAATCATTGAGAACTATGCCGATATCAAGTCGAAGCTTCAGGAGAAGGGAGTCGTCTTTAAGAGCGACACCGATACCGAGGTACTCGTTCAGTTAGTTGAGTATATAATGGTAAAGAAGAACCTTTCCTTGCTCGAAGCTGTACAAGTAGCTCTTTACCAGGTAATTGGTGCTTACGCCATAGCCATCATTGATAAGCGTGACCCTAACCAGATTATTGCCGCCCGTAAGCAGAGCCCTTTGGTGGTCGGTATCGGTGACGGCGAGTTTTTCTTGGGTTCCGATGCCAGCCCCATCATTGAATATACTGATAAGGTGGTATACCTGGAGGATGGCAATATTGCGGTCATACGTCTTGGTGAGGAATTGAAGGTGCTGAGTATTCTTGGTGAAGAGCAGGACCTGACGGTGAAGACAGTTGACATCGATCTGGGACAGATAGAGAAGGGCGGCTACGATCACTTCATGCTGAAGGAAATTTTTGAGCAGCCGGAGTGCTTGACGAACTGCATGCGAGGGCGCATCAACGTTGAGGGTGACCATGTCACGCTGTCGGCGCTCATCGACTACCGGCGTCAGCTATTGCAGGCGAAGCGCATCGTCATTGTGGCCTGTGGCACGTCGTGGCACGCCGGCCTTATAGGCAAGCAGATGATTGAGTCGCTCTGCCGAATACCTGTAGAGGTAGAGTATGCCTCTGAGTTTCGATATCGGAACCCAGTGGTAGGCAAGGACGACGTGGTCATTGCCATCTCGCAGAGCGGCGAGACGGCAGACACGCTTGCCGCGGTGCAGCTGGCTAAACAGAAAGGTGCTTTCATCTATGGTATATGTAATGCCATAGGTTCGTCGATTCCTCGTGCCACTGACACTGGAACGTATATACACGTGGGTCCGGAGATCGGTGTTGCCTCGACAAAGGCGTTTACCGGCCAGGTCACGGTACTGACAATGTTTGCCCTTGCGCTGGGCGAGGCGAAGGGTACCATTGACCGTCATGAGTATCTGCGTGTGACGAAGGGTCTCAGCGAGATACCTCAGATCATTGAGGAGGTGCTGAAGTCGAACGACAAGGTTGCAGATCTCGCACGTACTTTTACATATGCGCATAATTTCCTCTATCTCGGGCGTGGCTATTCCTACCCTGTGGCTCTTGAAGGGGCTCTGAAGCTGAAGGAGATATCATATATCCACGCCGAGGGCTACCCCGCGGCAGAGATGAAGCACGGACCCATAGCACTGATTGACTCCGACATGCCGGTGGTGGTCATTGCGACGCATAACGAGCTTTATGAAAAGGTGCTCTCGAACATACAAGAGATCAAGGCCCGTCAGGGTAGAGTCATTGCTTTAGTGTCGAAGGGCGATGATACAATATCACGTATAGCCGACGAGGTCATTGAACTGCCTGATGTACTTGAGTGCCTGGAACCCTTGGTAGCCACCATTCCGCTGCAGTTGCTGGCCTACCACGTGGCAGTCTGCAAGGGTAAGAATGTTGACCAGCCGAGAAACTTGGCGAAGTCGGTAACTGTAGAATAATCAAAACGAAACTAGATATGAAGAGTGGAGAATTTGTTAACGCCGTGACTGAAGGCTGCAATTCTTCACTTTTCTTTATATAAAAGAATGAAGATGAAAGAGGTGATACTTGTCCTGCAAGACGGGACGACTTTTCAGGGAAAGAGCTTCGGCTACGACAAGGAGGTGGCCGGAGAAGTAGTGTTCAATACGGCGATGACGGGCTATCCCGAATCGCTCACTGACCCGTCGTATGCTGGGCAGATGATGGTACTGACCTATCCGCTGGTGGGCAACTACGGCGTGCCACCTTTTACAACGGAGGCTAATGGTCTGGCAACATTCATGGAGAGCGACAGGATCTATGCCACGGCACTCATTGTGAGCGACTATTCCGAGCAGTACTCACACTGGAATGCATCAGAAAGTCTGGCTGAATGGCTTCGCCGAGAGCACATTCCTGGGGTGACGGGCATAGACACGCGTGCGCTGACTAAGGTGCTCCGCGAGCATGGTGTCATGATGGGCCGACTAGTCTTCCCTCAGGGATCAGTTTGTTGCGACTCAGTTGTGACAGACGGCACGGTTTCTGTCGAAGACTACGGCGCAGTGAACTGGGTGGAGCGCGTGTCGTGTAAAGACGTAATCCGGTACAATGAGGGCGCGGGACGCAAGGTGGTGCTTGTAGACTGCGGGGTAAAGCAGAACATTATACGCTGCCTGATTCGCCGGGGCTGTGAAGTGGTCCGCGTGCCGTGGAACTACGACTATACGGGTATGGCATTCGATGGTCTGTTCCTGGCGAACGGCCCGGGAGACCCTGACCGCTGTATGGCGGCAGTAGACATCCTGCGAAAGCAATTGTCTCAAAGCCGCAAGCCGGTTTGTGGCATCTGTATGGGTAACCAGTTGCTGGGCAAGGCCGCCGGAGCAACCATCTACAAGTTAAAGTACGGTCACCGCAGCCATAACCAGCCTGTGCGCGAGGTGGGCACGAACCGCTGCTATGTGACGAGTCAGAACCACGGCTATGCCGTCGATGCGTCGACGCTTAACAAGGAGTGGCGCGAACTCTTCGTGAACATGAATGATGGCAGCAACGAGGGCATCCGCCACCAGACGAACCCGTGGTTCTCGTCGCAGTTTCACCCTGAAGCCTGTTCAGGACCGGTAGATACAGAGTTTATGTTCGACAGATTCATAGAGGCACTATAAGATAATCAGATTAGGAAAAGGAGCAAGAAAATGAAAGATCAGAATATCAAAAAAGTCCTGTTGCTTGGTTCAGGCGCGTTAAAAATAGGTGAGGCCGGCGAGTTCGACTACTCTGGCAGCCAGGCTCTGAAGGCACTCCGGGAGGAGGGCGTGAAGACGGTGCTCATCAATCCGAACATTGCTACAGTACAGACGTCGGAGGGTGTGGCAGACGAGATATACTTCCTGCCCGTTCAGCCTTACTTCGTGGAGAAGGTGATAGAGAAGGAGCGTCCGGACGGCATTCTGCTGGCTTTCGGCGGACAGACGGCACTGAACTGTGGCGTGGAACTGTACAAGAGCGGTGTGCTGGAGAAGTATCATGTCAAGGTGCTCGGAACGCCGGTGCAGGCCATCATGGACACAGAGGACCGCGAACTGTTTGTTGAGCGCCTAAACGAGATAAACGTGAAGACCATCAGCAGCGAAGCGTGCGAGACGATAGAACAGGTTAGGAAGGCGGCTGCCGGACTTGGATACCCTGTTATCCTGCGTGCAGCCTATGCACTGGGCGGTCTCGGTTCAGGCTTCTGTGACAATGAGGAGGAGCTGGACAGACTGGCTGAAAAGGCGTTCTCGTTCTCTCCGCAGGTATTGGTTGAGAAGTCACTCAAGGGGTGGAAGGAAATTGAATATGAGGTAGTCCGTGACCGCTATGACAACTGCATTACAGTGTGCAATATGGAGAATTTCGACCCACTGGGAATTCACACGGGCGAGAGTATCGTGGTGGCGCCGTCGCAGACGCTGACGAACAGCGAATACCATAAACTGAGGGCTCTGGCCATCAAAATTATACGTCACATAGGCATTGTCGGAGAGTGTAATGTACAGTATGCCTTTGATCCCCAGTCGGAGGACTACAGGGTTATAGAGGTGAACGCCCGCCTGTCGCGTTCTTCGGCACTGGCTTCAAAGGCTACTGGATATCCGCTGGCTTTCGTGGCGGCAAAGCTAGGCATGGGGTACGGGCTGTTTGAACTGAAGAATACGGTAACGAAGACTACCAGCGCTTTCTTCGAGCCCGCCCTCGATTATGTGGTATGCAAGATACCGCGCTGGGACCTCTCGAAGTTCCATGGCGTGGATAAGGAACTGGGCTCGTCCATGAAAAGTGTTGGAGAGGTGATGGCTATCGGGCGATCCTTCGAGGAGGCCCTGCAGAAGGGCCTGCGCATGATAGGACAGGGCATGCACGGCTTTGTTGAGAACAAAGAACTGAGGATTCCTGATATCGACGCCGCGTTGAGAGAACCGACAGACAAGCGTGTCTTTGTCATATCCAAGGCGTTGCATCTGCCCGAGTACGACATTGAGCGCATTCACGAACTGACAAAGATTGACCGCTGGTTTCTCTATAAGTTGAAACACATCATCGATATAGATGAACAGCTGAAGCGGGAGAATATCAATACCCTGGACCGAGAGCTATTGCATGAGGCCAAGGTGTATGGGTTTACCGATTTCCAGATAGCCCGTGCTCTGGGACTGGAGCAAGAATACCCGACCATGCATCAGGCACTACTCGTGGTGCGTAACCGCAGGAAGCAGTTGGGCATCGTGCCAGTGGTGAAGCAGATTGACACGCTGGCCGCTGAGTACCCCGCACTGACGAACTACCTGTACGTGACTTATGGCTCACTGGGCAGCAAAAGCGATGCAACATACAGCGATATTGACTATGAACACGACGGGCGCAGCATCATCGTGCTGGGGAGTGGTGCATACCGCATAGGCTCGAGCGTTGAGTTTGACTGGTGTGGTGTCCAGGCTCTGAACACCATCCGCAAGGAGGGATGGCGCTCGGTGATGATTAACTACAATCCCGAGACGGTGTCGACTGACTACGACATGTGTGACCGTTTGTACTTTGACGAGCTAACCTTCGAGCGTGTGCTGGATATCATAGAGATGGAGCAGCCGCACGGCGTCATCGTGTCAACGGGTGGACAGATTCCTAACAACCTCGCCATGTATCTGGACGAGCAGCACGTGCCCATATTGGGCACCGCGGCACAGGATATTGACGGCGCTGAGGACCGGGCGAAGTTCTCGCAGATGTTGAACGAACTGGGCGTGAACCAGCCGGAGTGGCGAGCGTTGACATCTATGGAGGATATCAACAGTTTTGTAGAAAGGGTAGGGTTTCCGGTGTTGGTAAGACCCTCGTATGTGCTGAGTGGCGCTGCGATGAACGTCTGCTCGAACAGGGACGAGTTGGAACGCTTCCTGCAGCTAGCGGCAAACGTGTCGGAGGACCACCCCGTGGTGGTGTCGAAGTTCATTGAGCATGCCAAGGAAATAGAGATGGACGCTGTAGCCAAGGAGGGCGAAATCATTGCCTATGCCATCAGTGAGCACATTGAGTTTGCCGGTGTCCACTCGGGCGATGCCACGATACAGTTTCCACCACAGAAACTGTATGTGGAGACGGTACGTCGCATCAAGCGTATCTCACGACAGATAGCGAAAGCGTTGCACATCAACGGGCCGTTTAACATACAGTATATGGCGAGGGACAATGACATCTTGGTGATAGAGTGTAACCTGAGAGCCTCTCGCTCCTTCCCGTTTGTGAGCAAGGTGCTGAAGCTGAATTTCATTGAACTGGCGACAAAGGTCATGCTGGGACTGCCCGTGGAACGACCAGCAAAGAACCTTTTCGACTTGGATTATGTGGGTATCAAAGCTTCGCAGTTCTCCTTTAACAGACTGCAAAAAGCAGATCCGGTACTCGGCGTCGACATGGCCTCGACCGGCGAGGTGGGGTGTATTGGCGACAATACTGACACGGCATTGCTCAAAGCCATGCTCTCCGTGGGCTATAGAATACCGCAGAAGTCAGTCCTACTATCGACAGGCGGTGCCAAGCAGAAGGTTGAGATGCTTGACGCAGCACGCATGCTAGTAGAGAACGGCTATGCGCTCTTTGCAACTGGAGGCACATCGAAGTATCTGAAAGACAACGGTGTAGAGAACACGCTCGTCTTCTGGCCCTCGGATGAAGGTCAACCTCAGGCACTTGACTTACTACATGAACACAAGATAGACATGGTGGTCAATATCCCGAAGGATCTGACGACCCATGAGCTGACTAACGGCTATAAAATCAGGCGTGCGGCGATAGACCTTAATGTGCCGCTCATTACCAATAGTCGCCTTGCATCGGCTTTCATCCGGGCCTTCTGTACGGTCGGTGTGGATGGCATCGGAATTAAGCCGTGGAATGATTATAAGTAAAAAAGATGAGCAAATATTTGGCGAAATGCTAAATATTTGCTACTTTTGCACACGGAACAATAACTAACCGCAAGTAAGATGGAGTTAAACGAGAGTTTCGAAAGTCAGATAAATCGCAATGACTATAAGATACTGATTGTCGACGATGTCGTTAGTAATGTATTGCTACTCAAGATATTGCTGACGAACGAGAAGTTCCAGGTGTGTACGGCCAATTGTGGGAATATGTGCATCGAACAGGCTAAGAAAGAGAAGCCCGACCTGATACTTCTTGACGTCATGATGCCAGACATCAGCGGCTTTGATGCAGCTGTCATATTGAAGAAAGACCCCGAGACGCTGGATATTCCCATTATCTTCCTGACAGCACTGAACAACCCCAGTGATCTGGTGAAGGGTTTCCAGTGCGGCGCTAATGACTTCCTGACAAAGCCGTTTAACAAAGAGGAACTGGTAATGCGTGTCATGCACCAAATACAGCTTGTGGCAGCGAAACGCATTATCGTACAGCAGAACGAGGAGCTCAGACGAACGATTTCGAACCGAGACAAGATGTATTCAGTGATAGCGCACGACTTGCGCTCACCGATGGCTTCTATACGTATGGTATTGAATCTGGCAGTCAACGTGGTTTCGCCAGACGTGGTAGGAGAGGAAATCTTCGGCCTTCTGGACAAAGCCAACCGTGAATCAGAAGAGACGCACGACCTGCTCGATAACCTTCTGAAGTGGACGAAGAGCCAGACTGGACGTCTGAATGTGGTTTATCAGGACATTGAACTTGATGACATTGTGCCGGGTGTGGTGGACATCTTCAAGATGATTGCAGAGATGAAGAAGATTAATCTTCAGTTTGTTCCCTCGGAGGAGAAGCTTACCGTGCATGCCGACAATGATATGATAAAGACGATTATACGAAACTTTATCTCGAATGCGATCAAGTTCACACCCGAGAACAAGGGCATAGAGGTCTTTTATAAGCGCGAAGGTGACTTTGCGCGGGTATGCGTCAGAGACCACGGCGTAGGCATAGCAGAAGACCGTCTGGGTTCTATCTTCCATAAGGGAGAAACCACCTATGGTACAGGCGGCGAGGAAGGCTCAGGTCTCGGTCTGCAACTATGTCAGGACTTTGCTAGGAAGAACGGTGGCGATGCAATGGTGGAATCCGTCCTTGGAGAAGGCTCTACCTTTAGCTTTACCATACCAATCAAGCAATGAAAGTGGGTAAAAGATAAAAAAATAAGCGTATAATTTTGTTATTTGCTCATTATTTCGTATCTTTGCTGACAAGATTGCCTTTAAAGTGGTCATTATTGCTAAAACTATATAATATATCTTTAAATACAAATAACTGTTTATGTCACAAATTACTGGACGCATTTCGCAGATTATCGGCCCTGTCATTGACGTATATTTCAATACCGATGGCAAGGATGCTGAGCAGGTGCTGCCCAAGATTCACGAGGCTCTTAGTATTGACCGTGGCAACGGCACACAGTTGATTGTCGAGGTGCAGCAGCACATCGGCGAGGATACTGTACGTTGCGTGGCCATGGACAACACCGACGGACTGCAGCGTGGACTGGAAGCCGTGCCGATGGGGTCGCCTATCACGATGCCTGCCGGCGAACAGATTAAAGGTCGTATGCTGAACGTTATTGGTCAGCCTATCGACGGTATGAAACAACTCGACATGGAGGGAGCCTATCCCATTCACCGTGAGGCTCCGAAGTTCGAGGAACTATCTACGAAAAAGGAGGTGCTTGCAACGGGTATCAAGGTCATTGACCTGCTGGAGCCTTACCTCAAGGGTGGTAAGATCGGTCTATTCGGCGGTGCCGGTGTGGGCAAGACGGTGCTTATCATGGAGCTTATCAACAACATTGCCAAGGGGCACAACGGCTTCTCAGTATTTGCCGGAGTCGGTGAGCGCACACGTGAGGGTAACGACCTCATACGTGAGATGATTGAGTCGGGTGTTATCCGTTACGGAGAGAAGTTTAAGGAAGCTATGGCTCAGGGCAAGTGGGACCTCTCGCTGGTAGACCCCGAAGAACTGAAGAAGAGCCAGGCAACGCTTGTGTACGGACAGATGAACGAGCCTCCTGGTGCACGTGCCTCTGTTGCCTTGTCGGGACTGACGGTGGCTGAGGGCTTCCGTGATGGTGGCGGTAAGGACGGCGGTGCTGCCGACATTCTGTTCTTCATCGACAACATCTTCCGTTTCACGCAGGCCGGTTCTGAGGTGTCAGCCCTGCTGGGTCGTATGACGTCTGCTGTGGGATACCAGCCGACACTGGCTTCGGAGATGGGTACGATGCAGGAGAGAATTACCTCGACCAAGAAGGGCTCCATTACCTCGGTGCAGGCTGTGTATGTTCCGGCGGACGACTTG
>JAEEGL016755894.1_pt1 | contig 26802 bp, 2 predicted proteins | sample 9134231 | NCBI WGS metagenome assembly JAEEGL01 (sample SAMN16246548, study PRJNA631951) | gut metagenome | biome: gut microbiome; feature: rumen; material: fiber-attached | host: Bos | place: Iran: Karaj | collected 2018-10 | reverse complement strand
TTGGAAACGATGCATCTTATGTATCTGCTGTAATTGATTCTGATGGTTATCTGCATATTGCCTTCCAGAACAGCAGGGGAGAACTTGTTTATACACGTTCTACAAATACAGCATCTGAACTTAGTTTGACCCAGGGCTTTACATTTGGCGATTCTGTAATTGTAGACACAAACGGTACATGGGCTTCAATTACAGTAGACAGCAACAATGTTCCTCAGATTGCATACATGGCAAATACTTCCGGTTATGACACCTTAAAGCTTGCTTATCCGGTTGAAAGTACAACTGCTCTTTGGACAGCTGCAACAACTTGGGAAACAATGTATGCACCAATGAATGCTAAATCTTCTAATGTTAAGACTTGCGTAGTAGCACGTCCAAGCGGTAAAACAGGCGGTCAACCGACAGGCCTGACTACTTACTGGAAGACCGGTATTGGCTTTGCTACATCAGAAGATTACCGTGTAATGAAGTACATTGGTAGTGGAACAAAAACATACTAAAGTGTAACTTGTACGGCGTATATTTACACTTTTTTAATAACCGTGCTAAGAATTAGCATTGGAGAATAGGCTTTATAAGGGATTTATAGGTGATAAGAAAACACTAAGAATTTCTTAAAAAATTTGCCTTTTTTATTAAATTGTATTATATTTTATTGCGTGAGGGGCTCTTTGGGGATTTTTGTATCTTCAAAGAGCTTTTTTATCGCTTTTCTTCTATATAATAAAGTTAATTAATAACCGTTTTTCAAAATCAAAAAAAATATAACAATTTCGTTAAAAGTCACCGATGTTAAAATGTGAGAGTTTTAAAACATTTACAAGTTGGGATGTTTAATGAATTTTGGAATGTTAAGAAAAAGAGTTCTTGCAGCTCTTTTGGGTGTGGGTATCATTACAATTTTCTCGTGCGAAATAGGTTTAGGTTCTGCAGTAGATACTGAAGTTCCGAATATTGATGTACTTAACCCTATTGCAGGCGCAATAATAAGGGATAGTTTTGTCATCAATGGAACTTGGAGCGATGACGGAAGTATATCTTCTATCGTTTTGTCGTTAAAGGATACAGAAAACGATACAAAATTCGGTCCATATCCTGTTAGCTTTAGTAAACAGAAAGACGGCTTGGGAACCTGGAACTATACGATAGAAAAAGACAAAATTCCAGACGGTACATACGAAGTTACAGTTTCGATTAATGATGATGCTGAACATAGAAATGAAATTCAAAGACAGATTACAATAGATAATACCTCTCCGGTTCTGGTAATGCAGAGACCATTCAGTAAGATAGGTGAAACCAAAATAGAAAACTATGGACGTATATTTACTGTAGAAGGTCAAGCGGCTGACGATAATGGAGTTGGTTTGCTTGAAATAAATGTATACAGTGATGCAAATCTTCAAAATCTTATAAAAACTCTTAGTTTTACTAATGTTCCAAATACAATTTCACTGGATGTAGCAAAGTTTATTCCAAATGAAGAAAATGACTATAGCGCTATTTATGGAAGCACAGTCATAGAAAATCCTAAAACTCTTTATTGTAAGATTATTGCTTATGATGGTGCACAAAGATATCCTGCAGACGGTTCAGAGCAGACTGAGGAAGATTTAAAAGGTAATCCTACAACCGGCTACTACATATATGATGATATTGCCATCGCCGTATTAAATGACTACAAAGTTACAGAATTATATTCAATGAAAAACGGCCGTTATGGAGGAGCACAGACTGCACGTTCTGCAACCATAGCAAATCTTGCGAACTATGAAATTTCAGCGAATACTTTTGTATTGAATCCAAAGAATAACCCAACCTATACAATAGCGGGCTTTACAGAAATGGAGCTTACCCCTGCCGCAGGCAGCAGCGACTTTGAAGACGCCAATATGACGGTAAGCAGCGGTGACTTTTTAACAATTCAGGTTGAACCTGGTTTGGACGATTATCTTCTTGTAAAAGACAGCCTTAAGGTAATGCTTCAAAAAGAAGGAACAGATAACTGGATAGATCTTTCAACAAAAGCAGGCGGTCAGACCATAAGTAAAGATGGAGATAAATATAAAATCATCGCCTACATGAATAAGGAATATGGAGAGGAACCAGGTCTTTCTTCTACCTTTGATTATAGAATAAAAGTAGAAGGCTATGATGAAAAAGGAAATCCATTAGTAACTCCACAGGAAATTGGTTATGGTTTCTATTTTAAGAAATCTATAATTGCGCCGTCTTTAAGCGTGACAATGCCTGCAAAGGAAGATACTGTAAATTACAATGCTTCAAATGACAGTCTTACAATTAAAGGTACGGTGACCTTCCCGGAGGATATCTGCAACGGTGGAGATGTATTTGTTGAAGATACTAGTGGAAATTACAAATGGAAGGTAGGCTCATTTACAACAATACCAAATCAAAACTGGGAAATAAATATTAATCTCAAAAAGGATGGCTCTCAGGCAACTTATTCTGGAACAGATTGCAATGGAAATTCAGTTACTTATAAGTATTTGCCAGACCAGAAATGGGATTTGTATGTTTATGCTGAGTATGAAGAGGTTGATGAGCCTGGCGAAATAAAGACTACAAATAAATTAAAGCGAACTTTTGTTGTAGATACTGCCGAACCTGCTATTCCAACCCTGCAAAAGGTAAATGGTACAACATATAATTCTTCAAATTGGGATACAAACTGGTACAAGAGTCAGAATTTAAGCATTGAGGTTGCAACTTCAGATGTAGAAAGAAATTCGTTTAAGAGCGGAATAAATAAAACTGAATATAAAGTGGGTGCTGACGGCGAGTGGATGAATCTTAACCTTACTGCAGATGGTACTACGGCAAATGGCTATCTCAATGGCCTTAACGAAGGTCAGAATGATTTATATTTCAGAAATACAGATGAAGTAAATAATGTCAGTGCAGAAGATACTACAGCAAAGAGCATTCTTGTTGATACTGTAAAGCCTGTTATTATGAAGGCTTACATTGGAGATAAAGTTAATGATACCTGGGATGAACTTACAAAAGGTACCTTGCTTAATCTTAATGCAGGTCATAAAAAATATATTAAGCTGGAAATAAAGGAAAATAACGAGCTTCAAACTTCAATTCCGGTTGCAGTAACTGTCAGCGGTGTTGCCGGTTCTCTGGGTGGAACGGTATCTGCTGCTCCTGCTCCTGCAGCAGATGTAGATCCGGATTCTGTTGGAAACTGGATATGGGTAAGCTCTACAGAAACTGCTCCTGCAAACAATACGGCAATTACCTTAAGCATTACAGCTACAGATAAGGCTGGTTGGGAAGGTTCAGCAGAATATAAATTCCTTGTAGATACAGAAGGTCCAGTAATTACCTTTATTACTCCGGAAACAAATTTAAGTGGTGAAAATTCTATCAGAGCAGGAGACTATACTTTAAATGCTTCTGTAAGTGATGCGGCAGGTAAGGTAATTCTTACAAAATATAAGGTTTCTTCAGACAGCCTTGCTGATGATGCTGCAATTTTAGCTGAAGCTAAAGGGGCTGAAGCGTTGGCAAACGGCTGGGTAGAAGCTGGCAGTACAGGAAAAGTCAATAATTCTGTTAAAATTAATGAAGGAAAAGAAATATCAGGTAATGTAACAAATGCAACAGAAACAGTGATTTCTGAAGGCAAGTGGTATTTTTATATTTATACAAAGGATAATGCAGGAAACGAAAGTGTAGATAAACTTTATTTCTGGACAGACCGAAATGACCCTGAGCTTACGGTATTAACAGAACCAGAGTCAGATTATAATAAGGCAAGTCTTAACAATAATACAACTGGTACGATTACTGTTGGTGGAACCGCATACGATGTAAACGATATAGCAAAGGTAGAATATTCTACTAACGGCGGAAGCAGCTGGACAGACCTTACTGTCACTCTTAATGACGAAACAAATAAATGGGAATGGACAAAAAGCTTCTCTTATGGAACAAGTAGCAGCGACCTTCCAGACGGTTATTATAATTTTGCGGTTCGAGCTACAGATACAGCTGATAATACAAGCCTTTGGGAAAAAGCTGTACTTATAGATACAAAAGAACCTGAGATTTCAGATAAAAGAATAAAAGACCCAAGAACCTGGTATCGAAGTTTAACTGTTGTTCCAGAGGTTACGGCAACAGATGATACAAGTGAAGTAAGCAAGATAGAATATCAAATAAATGGAACTGGCACATGGACGTCGCTTACTAAGCTTAATGACGGAACCTACACCGGTGGAGTTTCCTTTGCTTCAGAAGGTAAAGCACAGTTCTTAAAGTTAAAGGTAACTGACGAGGCCGGTAACGAAGGCTTTGATGAAATAACTGGAATTAATATTGATAATAAGGTTCCAAAACTTGAGGCAAAATTCTATCAGATTAATGATGGCGAGCTTATTGCAAAAAATGACGAAATTATCTGGATAGATGACGGACTTGGGGAAAGGGCTTCTCACAAAATTACAGTTTGGGGTGAGTATTCAGATACAGTTAGTGGAATACAGGAGCTTACCGGCTTTACAATTGGTAATGGAACTCCAATAACAGAAATTACACCAAAGTATCTGGCTGTTGCACCAGATGATTATCCTTTGGCTAACTTTGCTTCAGCAGATTATTCTGAATACAGTGAAATTGATGATGCCGATAAGCCTAATATTAAATACTGGAAGGTAGAGATTCCAAACTCTAAGCTCAGTACAGGCGAGCTTTATGTTAGCGGTAGTGATGTAGCAAATAATACAACTTATGCAAAAGTTGTTTCCATTACAAAAGATACACAGGCACCAGAAATTAGTAATGTAACGGTAACAGAGACAACAGAAGGCAGTTCAACGATTGCTTACCGTAGCAGTGCAGAAAATGAAGATCTTGAATATTGGGTAAATAACAGCGAAGGAAAAAGCTTTGCTATAGCTGGTGTTGCATCAGATGACCATCAGCTTAGCAAAACAGAGCTTGTAATTAATAATGGAGAGCCTCAAACAATTGTTACAAATCCTGGTAGCTGGAGCTTTACGGTAAATAATCTCAATGTTTATACAACAACTCAGGTGGCTGCAAAGGTTATAACCTACGATTTGGCAGGCAATAAGAGTGAAGTTCCAATTACCTTAAAGTTCGACAGAGATAACCCTGGCTTTAAGCACCGCATAGATAAAAAAGGAAAGGATGTAGACTTCCGTATTGGTGAATATGCAAATGATGCTGGTGATGAAGATGTAGGTGGAAAATATCAGGCAGGAACCTGGGGCACTGCAAAATCTCTCATAGTAAGAGGAAGCATTAATGAAGCTGGCAGTGGACTTTCTAAAGTTTATTATAAAGTCTTTAAAGGTACACCACCAACTGCAGCTGAAATTAATGTATTAACAAAGAATGATGCAGACGGTTCAATTGAAGTAGATTCTACTCTTACCGCTGTTCTTACAGCTAACCCTAAGAGCGTAGATTATACAAAGAAGGATAATACAAAGGGTACTGTTTCAATAACTTCAAGTTTCAAAGGTGAAATTTCAAATCTTGGAGAAGGTTCAAATTATCTGGTTCTTTTTGCAGAAGATAAAGTCGGAAACATTGGCTTTGACGCTATGCTTGCTTCTTTAGCCGCAGATGATGTTGTAAATATGGAAGTAAACGATGCTGGTGAAAGTGTACCTGTTGCCGCAGAATGGAACGCTATAGTAACAAAATGGAATGCAGATAAGGGATATTACAGCTTAAACGTAGATACAGAACCACCATTAATTGAATATAACAATAATGGAACAAATTATACTAATGGTACAAATAATTCAAATGTTACCGTTACAGGTACCTGTTCAGATACCGGCTCAGGAATATCTGGTGTAAAAGTTTCTGTAACAATTGGTACTGGCGCAAATGCAACAAAAGTTGTAAGCGCAGAACCTATAAATGGAATTGTCGATGATGTTGCAGACTGGACAGGTGGCTGGACGGCAACTATTTCTGGTTCAGAATTATCTGGTGTTGAAAACGGAAAAACCTATAATATTGAAGCAACAGCAACTGATGTTGCAGGTCTTTCTGCACGTATTCCTGCTGGAATTATACAGGGAGATACAAATGCTCCAGAGCCAAGTCTCATAAGCATTAGCCCTGCAGTTGAAAAATCTGGCGGCAATTATGTAAGACCTACAAAAGATACTATAAAAGTAAGCGGAAGTACAGACGACAATTATTCAACAACTGTTTATACCTGGCTCAAACTTGTTCCGGGAACAATAAGCGGTACTGTACTTACAGAAGTTCCTTCAGCAGAAATTTTGCTTGGTAATGAAAATCCAACAAATATGCGTTCCTGGGAAATCAGTATTCCGGCTGAAACCTTGACAACTACTGGTTATCAGGGGGCAAACCTTTATGCCTGCACAAGAGACCTTGCGGGAAATGAAGCTTCAGGAAATACGGCTGTATTGCTCACAAAACTGATTTTTGACGAAGCAGCACCAGTTTTCAATAGCGATTATACAGAGGTTGGTGGTCTTCAAGATGCAAATACCTGGCATAAGAATACTACCCTTTCATTAAAGGGCTCTTGGAGCGATGCCGCTGGTGTAGATAAGGTTTACTATAAGCTTTTCACGTCTCCACAGAATTCTCTTACAGTCGAAAGTGTAGATGCAACCTGGTTGGCCTTTACAGGAGCCGAAGGAAATGGCGGACAGTATTGGTTTGAAAATACAATAGAAGGCTTCCAGGGTGGAAACAATTATGTTTATATGTATGCCAAAGATAAACTTGGAAACGATATCTTATGGCTGGATCCTACTTCAACTCCTGTAAAGGAACCGCTTACAATTAAGGTAGACGGAGAAAAACCTTCCGTAAGTGAATATACAGATAACAGCGGAAAACTCTATAGCTTTAGTAATATTTATCTTACAAACGGAGAAAATGATAAAGAACTCTACTTCTATGCTAAGGATAATTACAGTGGAATAAAAATTTGGGAAGATATAAATGAAACAGTACCTTCTACAGTAATAACCTTAGGTGGAACAACGCTTACACAATCGAGTGTTTCATTTGGAGATCCAGACTCAGAGAATGAAAACAAGAGACTGGTAACAGTAACCTTAAGTCAAAATGAACTTTCTGGAAACGGTTACCGTCCTGTAGTAGTAACACTTAAAGATTATGCTGGTAACTATGCTGATGTCACTATCGGTACAATTAATATGGATACTACTAGTCCAACTGTAAGTCTGACTACTCCAAAAGACGCAGATGCTGAAGTAGAAGGAATCCAGGTAAATGGTACTATCAAAATCTCTGGAACAGCAAACGATAACTATCTTGAAGACAGACCTCTTACACATTTCCAGTATTCCAAATTCAATGGATCAACCTGGACAGAATGGATAGATCTTTATACTGATTATAGTGTATCAAATACAAATATCAAAAATGAGGCAGATTTTACTGTAACAATAAATACAAAAACACAGTTAGAAGATGGTGCAACCTATAAATTCAAGGCACAGATAACAGACCAGGCTGGCAATACAGCCTGGAGTGATCCTATTGAATTTAAGGTAGATCAGGATACAGACCGCCCTGTAATTCAATTTACAGATCTTGAACTACCGGAAACAACTGGAACAGTAGAGACAGAAGCAGATCTTTCTATGTTTACTTCAACTCTTCGTGGAACTGTAACAGATGACGATGAAATACTAGAGTTTACAATTTCAACAGACGACGGAGCAAACTGGTCGGACAATATTCCTGTAAACGGAGATTCGTGGAGCCATTCAATTACAACAGATGGTAAATATAATATTCGCTTCAAAATAAAGACAAAAGATGACGCTGGAGTTGAAACAACTTTTGAAACTGCTGCATGTACTGCAACGGCCGCAGAAGCATTTGCTGTACAGTTACAGGCTACTCCAAAGCTGTATGATGGAACAAACTGGCTTGGCTTAAAGAAACGTGGAAACGAATTATGCACAAAATCTTATACAAACTTCTCTCTTATGGTAGATACTTCGCTGCCTCAGTGGACAGAAATGAAGTTTAAGCTTACAAGCGAAGCTGAAACAGCATGGCAGAACAGTATTCCAAAACTTGGTGGTCCTGAAAATGCCACTACAAACAAGTTTGACATAAAAATTAAAGCTGGTGATGAAAACGGAATAAGCTCTATTACCGCTGTAATTGATGATGTTGCTGCTTCTGAAATTACAGTTACAGAGCCTACTGCAGAAGCCAGTGAGACAATTGCCAATAAGATATACACACATTGGAAGCTTTCTCCAGTAGATGTTACTTCTCTTTCAAACGGTCCACACTCACTTGTTATTACTATTAAAGATGGTGCAGATAACGAAAAGCAGGAAACAATTAACTTTTCTGTAGATAAAGAAGCTCCGGAAATTGCAATAACTATACCAACCGCTTCTACAACTTCAAGCGGAAGTGTATGGGCAAATGGAACAATTATAGGAGCAAAGGAAAAGGAACTTTACTATGCAATCAGCCCAAGCGGAACTCAGAAGCCGAACGGAACTGCAGTAGCAAACTGGGAAGATTTTGATGGAAACACAAGTTCCTGCACTGGAGCAACAGAAAACCCTGTCTATACAACAGAAGGTATAGACTTTGGAATTACCTGGAATATTTATTACGATGGCACCGACCCTACGGACTCGGAGGCAGCTCCTGGTCATAACTGGCTTTTGAATGATTATCTCGTAAAATACGGAATTACTACACGGGCTGCTCTTAATGCAAAAGATAATTCGCGTTTTGAAACTCTTGTTAAGCTTTATCTTTGGGTTAAGGCTATTGATGAAGTTGGAAACACAGCAGAAGAAGCCTTCCCAATTATTCTTGACCCTCAGGGAGATCGTCCAGTAGTAAACTACACTTACCCTGCTCAGGGAGGCGACACTCTTGGAGGTAAGGTAACTATCTATGGTACTGCGGAAGATACTTTGGGAGATAATCCTGGTGTAAGATCTGTATGGGTTCAGATGATTTCTGATACTCACTGGAATGCAAATCATTCAGCTACAGTTTCGTCATCTGATTATGGTAATTATACAAAGGATGATTCAAACAATATAACAGCCTTTAATATACAAGCAGACGATTTGTATTATATGAAGGAAAAAGGCTATTCAGTTTATAATATGAATGCCTATATACCGGAAGATGCAAATACACATATAGAATGGAATGGAACTTCTGGAACATATACTGATTCAAACGGTCAGACTCATAATTATTCTGCTTCTCCTTCTGATTATGCAGCTCTTGCAACACTTTCTGGTACAGCCTGGCTGCTTGATCTCAATGGCAATAAGGAATTTGATCCGGATACTTCTTCTCAGGAAAATCCAGAAAATAATGGACTCGCCCTTAGAGTTTATGCCCGTGATGGTGATGGAAAATTCAGTATAAATAACGACAGATATGTACAGTTCGATGCAAACAAGCCGGTTATAAGCAACCTTAAACTTGTTCGTTATGAAAACAATAATGAGGTTGCATCCCAGATGTATGGCAATAATGTCTTCTTAAAGGATGAATGGTGGCTTACAGGTGATGTTGAAGACGGAGACATGATTGGAGAGTTGACTGTTGGTGGTAAAAAACTCGTTGAAACGACAAATTCAGAAATAAACATTAAAACACAAACCGATGCATCTGCAGAATTTGAAACTAACGAAAAGAAAAAAGTTTCTTTCAAGTATAAGCTTGGAACAGGAACTCCAAACAGTGTAGGTGTTAAGACACTTACAATTTTCGCAAAGGATGCTGCAGGAGGAACTCCAAATGAACAGGAACAGGTTATTACTGTTAAGTATGATAATAGGGCTCCTGTTCTTGCAGATGGTGACGAAAGAGAAATCAATGCTAAGGTTCAGCAGAGAGATGGCTTCTATGCAATGCGCTCAAAAGCAAGAGAGCAGAAGGTAGATGGTGCAGACCAGTCTGGCTTTGCCTATACAGCTGTCTATTTCAAGAGAGTTTATACAAATGCTGCAAATGCAGAAGTGGTAAAGCTTTATGATGTTTTGCAGAAAAGAGATGATGCAGAAATTTCTAACAGCAGTGTAAACTTTGATAACAAAACCAATTTGTACTGGTTTACAAAAAATCTTTCAGAAGATACTAACGATACAATGACTATCAAGATGAATGACACTTCAAACATTCACGTTAATTCTCTTGTACGTATTCATGGTGCATATTATCTTGTTAAATCTATAGCTGCAAATACTTCTATTACTCTCGACCGAAATGTTCCTGCAGGACAAAATACTGCAGAAATAGCCCTTGCTGCAATAGCAGACAATACAGATCCAGAAAATCCTGCAACCGGAGCAACTATTACTGACAGCGGTTATTATAATAATATAGACCGCGATGACGGCGACCACATGGTTGAAAGTGTAAATAAGAGTGATACTACCTGGACTTGGGATGCTTACATCTGTTCAAAAAATATTCCAGATGGTCCTATAGAAGTACACTATGTAGTATTCGATAAAGCTGGAAACTGTGCCCACGATTCTGTTTCGGGTTATGTATGCAATAATCAGCCTCGTATTGCGGGCTTTACAATTACAACAGACTATACAGGAAATGATACCGCAGAAACAGAATATAGAGAGTATGCATGGAATGGTTCAAAATCTTTCAGTAGTGGTTCTATAACTGGAACAACAGGAAGCGGTGAGAACGCAAAGAATATTTATGATCCGTATACTAAGCCTCTTTCTTCAAGTGTTGTTAATGCGCTTAAACAGTCTATAGAAAGAGGTTCCGCAGACGTGCCATTAATGACGGTACGTGGTCGTACTCAGATTAAGCCGGAAATTGTTGGTGGAAATAATAAGGTTTATTTCTCATATAACATTGAAAATGACATCACTAACACATCTCTTACAGGAACAAATACAACAGGCCTTTATTCAGAAGATAATGGTTTGAATTATGACTACATAATAAATGATTCAGCAGCTATTGATATTCGACTAGGTGACCTTGTATACCTTGGTGATACAAAAGCTGAAGACACAGACATATATAAGGGTATTCCGTTTGAGTTCACCTTTATGGATAACACAGAAGGTTTGTCTTCTCTTTCTACCGAGCGGCAGAAGGAATTCATGGCAACTCTTAAAGTATACCTTGCAATAAATGCCTGCGAGACAAGTACCACATCGGTTACAATTGATCCTTTCTATTGGAATAGTTTGAACGATAACTCTATTAAAGATTCAAATGGTGCTTCAAGTTATATGGATTTGCTGGGTCATATTGAACTGCCATCTGATTTACCAGCTTCCTTTGTAGATAGTGACGCCGAAGATGCAGATAAAGAAATGGATAGAGATCCTAAGGTTTCCGGCGAAATTGTTATAGAAGGTCAGGCTTTTGATACTAAACTTCTAAGCAAGATTAAAATTACTATAGGCACAGTTTCAAAAGAAGTTGCCAGTTATGTTTCTGGAAATTCAGGCACCGGTTCTCTTGTATCAAACTTTGACTCAGATCATTATGAGGATAACGGCTTCTGGTTCGAGATTCTAACTGATGATGAACACAAACAGACTGTAGATAATACAGGTCATAAAGTATATTGGAAATTCTACTGGAATACCCAGAAAACAGGAACTAATGAAGCAGGAGAGTCGGTTTTTGCAGCTGCAGTGGCACAGAAAGATGTAACTGTAACAGTAACCGCAGAAAACTTTAAGGTTCCTAAGGCTGCAGTGCTGGCAGGCGAAGGTGAAACAGGTACGTACCCAAGTATTTCAGGTAAGAATGATTACAAAGAAATACAATATAATAACGAAACAACAGCAGATGACTCATACAGAATGGACATTGTACCTTACGTAACAGAAGTAAAAACTACTTTAAGTTCTGTAGATGAAAGCAATCCTACTGTTTACTCACGTACTGCACTTGGCCATTATCCTGTTTATATGAACCATATAGAGGGTGATGGAAACCTTGCAGAAATACCGGAAATAAAACTTTATGGCTTCAATCTTGCAAGTGGCAGTGTTACTTTTGAAGCAGGTGATGAAAATACAAATTCTGCTTCACTTACAGCAACAGATAATTACTATAAATTCACAATGCCGTCAGGTGCAAAAAGTGGAGCAATAAACGTAACAGTAAATGGTGTTGCTTCATTGAATAACAAAAATAATGATGATTCAAACGGAGCTTCTGGAAAAACAACAACAAGCATAACAGGCAATTCAAGTATTTATAGTCAATGCTTCTACAACCGTCAGCCAAATGGCGATAATAATAACCGCCTTACAGATAACCTTGTTTTTGATGTTTGGGATATAAACTCTAAAGCCGCTGTGCCAATGAACAACTCGGCAAAAGACATCATGATGAAGGTAAATCCTGCTAACGGACTTTTAGGTTTTGCCTTCTGCGATGGTGATTTGTACTGGAGTATGGCGAATGGAACTGATTCGTCATACTCAAAGTGGGTAAAAACAACAGACTTTATACAGTGTACAGGCTTTGCTTTTGACCCGAGTGGAAATTCTTATGGTGTTGCAGCTGGTGGTGACAGTGATAAAAGTTCAGCAGATACTTTTAACTTCTTTGTAAATTCTTGGGGTATTGGTTCACCTAAACTTGCCACAGAGACTGATCCGACAAAAATAGAAGATATAAATGCGGGTAATAATTCTCTAAGAATTGGTTTTACTGCTCTAGGTACAGATTATACAAATTTAGTAAAAGACAGATTCCAGTCTCCAAGCATTGCAACAGACGGAACCTATGCTTTCCTTGCATATTATGATTTAACTACTGGAGAGATACGTTTTCAGGGGGGAAAATCAATACAATCTTCTAAAAATTCAATTGGAACACTTGCAGATAATTTTACAGGCAAAAGCAATGTCAAGACACTTGCACAAGAACAAGCTTTATTACAGATAGTAGCAAATAACGGTGGAGTTCCAGATAGTACAACAGGAAGTACCTTAAAAGCCTACTCCGGTGAATATGTTTCAATAGGTCTTGCAAAGAAAGGCTCTAAAATCTATGTAGTTATGGTCTGGTATGATTCTGTGCTTAATAACCTTATGTATTCATATATTGAAGCGCCAGACAGTACCAGTACCGGTGTAAACAGAACTGGTTGGAAAACGCCGACAGTCCTTCTGGAGGGGGCGGGAAAGTACTGTAATCTTGTTGTAGATAGTGACGATAATATACATGTGGCAGCCTTTGACAGTGCAAACGGTGACTTAAAATATGTATTTATTGATGACCTTACAGTTCCATCTAATAAGATTACATGTACAGTTGATTCTTACCAGACTGTAGGAAAAGAACTGACTATTGATGTCGCTAAAGAAACAATAAATGGAGTGCCTTATCAGATTCCTCATATAGGCTACTGGGGTAATACACCAAAGAAACCTCGTTATGCATATCTTGCTGACCCAGCTAAATTCTTTGCAGAATCAAATGCTGAAGGGGATGGTGCAAAAGATGATGCCTATACCGGTATCTGGGAATGTGGAATTGTTCCAACAAAAAGCGCTATTACAAAAGATGCAAAGCGTCGAATAAATGTTGGCGTAAGAAAGGGTACAGATGGAGTGCGAACGGTGTTTGAAACCGGAACAGATGCTTCTGCCACTGCTGGATTGGGTAAATGTTACGGCAACGGAACAAAATATGCAGTTCTGGCTTATGGTTCGCAGTATACAACAATTACTAATGGAAAACCATCAACACAAGATTATGTTGAAACGGCACAGATGAGATAGGAGGTGGAGAATGAAAGATACAAGAAATACTTTATTCAAAGTTCTTTTTTCATTAAGTCTAATCATTTTCTCCTTTTCTTCCTGTGATGTTGGTCTTGGATCTGCTGTTGATACAGAGCCTCCTGAACTTGTTATAAATAGTCCTGAGCCAGCAAGCATTATTAGAGGATCCTTTGCAATCAAAGGAAGCTGGACAGATGATAGGGAAGTAGAAAAAGTTTTCTGTACACTCAAGAATACAGAGAACGAAAAACAGAAGTTCGTAATTAATGGAAAAGTTACTACAGAGGATGCCGGCAAGGGAAAGTGGAATGTAATAGTAGATCAGGACACAGTTCCAGACGGCCCATACGAAGCTGCCGTAAGTATTGTAGATAAAGCAGGACACGAAACAAAGGTTGTTCGCCAGCTGGTTATAGATAATACTCCTCCTGTTGTTATTTTAAAACGACCTTCCAGCCGTAAGGGCGAAACAAGTGCCGACAATATAGATGGTTATGGACAGATCTTCAGCTTAAAAGGCCTTGCCGCTGACGATAGTGGTGTAGGACTCATAGAAGTTAGTATTTATAGTGACGAAGGTCTTACCCAGCAGATGGGCGAAACTATAAGAATTAAGAATGTACCAAACACAATCTCTCTTGATGTAGCAGAATTTGAAGAAGGTATAGAAAACAACTATAGTGCAATATATGGCAGCACAGAGCGAACTGCAGGAGAACAGAAACGCTGGTGTCGTGTAACAGCGTACGACGGTTCTCAGTATTATCCTGCAGATGGAAGTGAACAGACAGAGGCTGACAAAAAAGGAAACGCCTCATTAAGTTATTATCTGTATGAAGATTTATCAAGCACAGTTTTAAATGTGTATAAAATTACAGATCTTTATGCAATGCGTAATGGAAGCTATAATTCAGGAGATGATTCCAGAACAGTTGCAAATAGTACACTTGCAGTATTAAGTAATAGTGAAATTACCGCCGGTGTATTCACATTAAATCCGGCAAACAACCCTTATTATACCGTTTCTGGTTATAAAGAGCTTAAACTTGATGGTACCGATTTTGATGAATCAATGTATCATAAAAATGGAAATTCTCTCGTAATTTCTATAAAGCCTGGTTTGGATTCTTACGAGCTGGTTCCAGAATCTTTAAAGGTTTTTGTCCAGGAGTGTAATAACAATGGTGAGCCTGTAGGCAACTTAGGTCAGATTGAGCTGGAAAATATAACTAAAGAACCAAGCGGAAATACCTATACAATTACAGCCCCTGTTAACAAGGGAAATGGAATTTCCATCGCAAAAAAATATCTTTTGATAGTAGAAGGCGAAGATGAAAAACATAATCCTGTAAAACCAAGAGGAAACGGATACGGCTTCTACTTAGACTCAAATGGTGTAAAGCCAACCTTAAAGGTAGACGAGCCACAGAGTACTGCAACTGTTGCTTGTAACGATTCTGCAAACAGCATTTTAATAAGAGGTTCTGTTTACTTTCCAAGCGAAGCATGCGAGGGGGGAAGAGTAATAATAAAGGATTCTGCAGACAGCAGTCTTATCTGGACTGCAGGCGAATTCTTTGATGAAAGAGATGCAAACGGAAATATTATTGGAACTCAAAAAACAGATGAAGATCAGGAATGGTCTATAACCTTAAACTTTAAAAAGAATAATTCTGGAGATACCGATGGTAATTCAAATAAATATCTTCCAGACGGAAATCATACACTTATAGTTTATGCTGTAGCGGGAACGGATGCCACTGCTATAGATAATAATATATCAGTAGAAAGAAACATCAAACTTGATACACAGAAACCGGAAATGCCTGTACTTAGTAAGGTAGATAACACAGTTTATTCAGCTTCTAAATGGTATACAAGTCAGAATCTTGGGGTTGAGGTTGAGGTAGAAGATAAGGCTCGAAGTGGTTATTCAAGCGGTTTATTTAAGACAGAATATTCTATAGGAAACAGCAATATCTGGACTTCATTGTTAGCTGCTTCTCATGGATATATTAATGGGCTTGAAGATGGTACTAACACAATAAAATTCCGTAGTGTAGATGAAGTAGGAAATAAGAGTGAAGAGTCAGTTTATACTATTAAAGCAGATACAGAGCCTCCGGTAATAACAAAAGCCTATATTGGGGTAGATAATGCAGCAAATAACGGCTGGAAGGAATTAACTGCTGGTACTGTAAAAAACATAAAGCAATCTGACAGCAAAAAAATAAAATTAGAAATAGATGAAGCTCACGATTTGCCACTTGTAACAGTAGCATTAACTACAGCTGGAATTCCGGGTGAAGAAACAATTGAAGGCACCTTAAGTCAGGATAGTGTAACAAACAAGTGGATTTGGGTTAGTAACGACGAAGCGGAGCTTGCAGAAGATAAAGAAATAACTATTTCAATAACTGCAAAAGATGGAACTCAGATTAATACAGCTACAGAAGCTTTTAAGGTGCTTGTCGATACCCAGGGACCTGTTATAGAAATAACTTCTCCAGACAAAACCCTGGAAGGAGAGGAGTCATTAAAGGAATATAAGACTCTGCGTGCTGGAATAAATGATAAGGCTGGTAATGTAGCGCAGACAAAATATAAACTTACTACAACACCATATACCGTTGAAGGAATGGCAGATGAAGAGGCACTGAATAACCTCGTTTTAGGTAATGCGAGAAGCGAAACTGGTGGCTGGACAGTATCTGCCGGAAAGGGAAGTGTAAGCGTAGAAACAAATAGCGCAAGCTTTACAATTACACCTGGAAAGTGGTACTTCTATGTTTATAGTAAAGATGAGGCAGATAATGAAAGCTGGAAAGTACGTGATTTCTGGTTTGACCAGGATTATCCTTCTTTAGGAATTACAGCGGCATCAAAACCTACGTCTATTTATAAGAAAGAGGCGGCTCAGAGTAGTCAGATTGTAAATATTAGTGGAACCGCCAGCGACTCAAATGGAATTGCAGAAGTAAAATACTGTACAGATTATAATACGACAACAAAAGAGGGAACCTGGCTTTCTACCTCAACCTATAATCAGACAACACATGCCTGGACTATAAGCAGACCTTATGGAACAAATGACATAAATGCTCTTGCTGATGGTAATTATATAATTGCTATTAAGGCAATTGATAAGGCTGGAAAAGCAAATATAGAGACTTACAGTGTGCTTATTGATACTGTTCCACCAGTAATTTCGAATATTACAGATGATACAGACACCACTCCTTGGAGCACAAGTCTTGAACTTGATATTGCGCTGACTGCGACAGATGAAACAAGTAAGATAAGCCTTGTACAGTATAATGCAAATTATGATTCTGCTAATCCAAATGAAGGATGGACACCGTTTACCTATACTCCAGCCGCAAATGATAAAACTGGAACTGCTTCAGGTCCTGTTGTTTTTGAAGAAAGCGGAATAAAAACTCTTTATATAAAGGCTACAGATAAAGCCGGCAATGAGACCGTAGAACACTTTAATAAGAAAATTGATGCTGATAAACCAAGTCTAACTGCTAAGTATACACAGATAGAGGGCGGTAGCATAGGAAACTTTGGCGGTACTGCATATGAAAACGGATCTGCCGCTATGACCTTCTGGGGAGAATATTCAGACTCTGTGAGTGGCGTTGATACACTTTCAATTAAGCTTGGCGAACAAAACTTGACTGGAACAGGTGTTGAAATAAAATATTCAACTGCCGAATTACCTGCATCAAAAGACGAAGCAATGCCTTCTTCTTATGATGACTATGCTAACTTTACAGACAAAACTGCTATAAAATCCTGGAAGGCAGTAATTCAGGGCTCTAGGCTCGGCACAGGAACTGTTACTATTCACGGCAGTGATATAGCTGGAAATACTAACACCGCACAGCAGACAACAAACCTTGTTCATGACGAACTGCCTCCAGTTATTAACAGCAGCACTATAATTGTTAAAGACAATTCAGATACAACAAAGGCTTTTCTTAAGAGTGCACAAACTGCCGAGATACTTGAGTATTATGTAAATAACAGTAATGGAAAAACCTTTACAATTTCAGGCTCCTCTATAGATGAAAATGGTGTTTCAGTAACTAAAATCAAACTTGGTGAAGGTGCAGAGGCTCACACAGCCTATGCAAATACAAAAACAGCTGGTTCCTGGAGTTTTACAGTAAACGACCTTCATACATTTACCGGTGAGTCAGTTACTGCTACTATTACAACAACAGATCTTGCTGGAAATACATGCGACAAAAAACTTAAGCTTATTTTTGATACAAACCCTCCTGCTAAAAGTGGTGCTATAAAGATAGGTGGAAAAGATTATTCTTCTGGAATGTGGGGAACAAGTCTGGTTCTTACTATGGAAGGTGGGCTTACAGATGATATAAGTGGTCCATCTAAGGTTTACTACAAACGCTCTGAGGCAAGCCCATCAACAGAAGAAAGACAAAACTTTATTTCTCATTATAGAACTGTAAGTGATGGAAGTATAACTGCTTCTGACACTGGTTTTAGCGGAAGTATAACTAATCTTTCAGAGGGAAATAACTATCTTCTTTTAATGGCAGAAGATAAAGTTGGTAATCCGGTTTTGGTAGACTCAGACCCATACTATGTCCAGATAGACACAAAAGCACCATCTTTGGAAGCTGCAAATGATGGTGCAAGGTTTACGAATGGAACTACCCCTGTTACCGTTACTGGAACCTGTTCAGATGTAGGTTCTGGTTTGGCTAGTGTAAAGGTTTCTGTAACAATAGGTAGCGGAGAAAATGCGCTTAGAGAGGTAGTTGCAACAAAAGTTAATGGAACAGACTGGGCTGGCGGCTGGACAGCAACTATTACGGAAGATAAGCTGACAGGAATAGTTGATGGAGGAACCTATAATATTGAGGCAACCGCAACTGACATTGCGGGTCATAGTACAACAATTCCTGTAACAAATCTTAAGGGCGATACACATGCTCCTGAAGCTGAATTGAACTCAGTTACACCATCAGTTGCTGCAACTACAGAAGGCAGCTGCTACATAAGACCGGATCAGGCTTTAACTGTAAAAGGACTTTCGAAAGATACCTATTCTACAACAGTTTATACCTGGCTCAAGCTTATTCCTTATACAGAAAATGGAACTGCGGGTACTGCACAGGAAATTTTTGAAGCAACTGATACAAATCATTTGGGTACAACTTTGAAGTCTTGGACTCTCACAGTTCCTGCAGGTACTCTCTCAACAAGCGGTTATACAAAGGCTAAGTTATTTGCCTGTACAAAAGACCTTGCAGGTAACACAGCAGAAATTGAGCTCTATACTCTTATGTATGATGTAAAAGGTCCTGAATATAGCCTTACAGGAAGTGGTTCAAGTTTTGTAGCAACAACAATAGACGGTAAAGAGTATTCTCCTTTCAGCTGGTATAACAATATTAATCTCATTATTACTGGAACTTGGAAAGACCTCGCCGGCGTTACAGAAGTTTATTATGAAATTGTAGAGCCGGATCAAACAGCAACAATTGATAAGTCTAATGCAGCCTCATATTCTTCTTTTACAGTCTCAAATAAAGAAAATGGTTTTTATGCTTTCAACTCAGAAATAAGGGGATTTAAAGCAGGAATAAATCATCTTGTTATGTATGCAAAGGATGCCTTAGGTAATGTTTCAGACGTGGGAAAAGAATTAACAGTTCAGGTTGATACAAATCCTCCTACGGGTACGGAAAATACTCCAGACAGTTTTAATACTATTACTCTAACAAACGGTAAGAATGACAATAATCTTACGATGGATTTTTATGCAAGTGATGCAGAGAGTGGACTCGATTTTGATACTCGTCCTGTAGTTAAGCTTGGAACAGAAATACCTTCCGAAGGAACTAATGCGGAATATGCAGCAACTGAGACAGCAGGAAAGGGCTATCTTGTAACAGTTACTCTCAATGAACAGATTTTTGAAAACAAACAGAATTATATTCCGATTATAGTTGCAATTAATGATAAGTCCGGTAATACAAAGGAAGTTAATATTGGAACTATAAATGTAGATTCTGAAAAGCCTGTTGTAAAACTGAATGCTCCTAAGGATGCCGATGTTACAACACCAGGAATCCAGGTAAATAAAACTATCAGCATTACAGGTACTGCAAATGATAAGAATCTGGAAGAACGGTTTATTGAGAAGGTTCAGTACAAGACAGAAAATGGAAACTGGACAGATCTTTATGAGGATTACACAACTTCAAATACAAACATTACATATAATGGAACAACAGACTTTACAGTAAAAGTTGATACAACACAATTTACTGATGGTCAAAAATATTATATTCGTACAGTAGTAGCAGATAAGGCTGGCAATATGGGCTGGAGTACAGATAATGATACAGCTCCTATAGAGTTTACTGTAGTTCAGGATACAGACCGCCCTATAATAACCTTTATGGATATTGCTCTTCCTGCCGATTTTGATAATTCAAAACCTGTAACACTTAAACTTACTTCTAAAAAGTTCAGGCTTACAGTAAGCGATGATGACGGTGTAAGCGAATTTAAGGTTATCGTAAATAATACAGAGCTTTATACTCAGAATGTAAAAAATGGTACCTGGATTTATGACCTTACACAAACAGATGGAACTTACGATATAAAATTTGAAGTAACAGATACAGGAATACCAACTGGTACAACCTTTAAAAGCGGAAATGCAGTTGCTCCAAAATTTACTGGCAGTGAAAACAGTATAAATGATGCTTCAATATCATTTAAATTGATGATAGATACAACTTCTCCAGTTTCTAAAAAAACAGAATATGCATATTATTCAGGAACTGATTTGCCTGCAGAACCAAACTGGAACGAAGCTGTTCCGGCTCTTGGAGGAAAGAGAACAAAACTTGCCCTCAGAATAAATGCGGGAGATGAAAATAAAATTGCAGGTATTACCGCAAAGCTTGATGATACAGTAATTGCCTCAGACAAAGTATCTGCGTTGAAAAATGGAGATGAAATAATTCATTCAGGAAATACTGAGGATGCAACAGATTTAAAATGGTACAGCACCTGGATTATAAAGAATATAGATGTATCTGCCGCAGGAGAGCATAAACTTGAGCTTTCAATAAAGGATGGAGCAGATAACACAAGAACAGCAATTGTTACTCTTTCTGTAGACATAAAGCCACCGGAATTGAATATTACTAATCCAATACCTACTGCAAATAGTAATACCTTCTCTAGTGGAAGCATACAGGCGTACGGAGGTATTACTGGTGCTACAAAGCTTTACTATGCACTTTCCCCAGATGGTGAAAATGCTCCTGATGGAACTGCCGTTTCAAGCTGGATTGCAAAGGATGGTACTTCTGGAAGCTGCAGTGGAGCAACACTTAATCCAAGTTACAGCGATGAAATTGAATTCTCGGCAAAATGGTCTATTAATTTTGATGGAGACCTTTCTGCAACAACAGGTATTCATGACTTCCTTTTGAATGACTATCTTATAAAATATGGTATTACAACTCAGGCTAAACTGGAATCTGATGATGAATCAGTAATGTTTAAAAATCCGGTTTGCCTTTATCTCTGGCTTAAGGCAGAAGATGAAGTTGGAAATGAGATAGAATCTCCATTTGAAATTGTCGTAAATCCACAGGGAGACAGACCGACTGTAGATTTCAGTTATCCTGATAATGGAGTTCTTCTTGGTAAGGCAGTAAGCATTTATGGAACCCACCAGGATACACTTGGTAATTCTACAGCTAACATAGGTGTAAAATCTGTATGGATTCAGCTTATTTCTAAGGCTCATGGAGAAGCTTCATCTATTAATCTTGCTAACCGTCTGGAATATTCCGATACAAATGAAATTACTAAGTTCTCAATGACAGCAGACGATTTGAATTACATGGCCACAAATGGTTATGAAGTTTACAACATGAAGACCTACAATCCTTCCGGCACAAATGCTAAGTGGGCAAATGGAAGTACAATTCCAGAAGGTTATACACCAAATGATTATGCGGCTCTCGCAAATATTTCTGGTGCAGCCTGGAACATAACAATAAACTCAAAAAATGAACTTGATCCAAATGACGATTCAGAAGAAGGACAAAACCCTGTAGGAATCCGTGTATTTGCAAAAGATGGAGACGGAAAAACAAACACAATTAAGGCTGAACGCCTTGTATTCTTTGATAATGATACACCGCTTATTGAAAACCTGCAGCTTGTTCAGTATGACGGAAGTGATAATGAAATTGCAGTTCGTAAATATGTTCCAGATATGTATATAAGCAGCAAAAATGGAAGCTGGAAGCTTAAAGGGAGGGCTTGGGACAAGGACGAGATTAAGCAACTTATATTTACAATTAACGATGAGGCAATACATACCTTTGATATTTCGGCTGCTGCTGCGGCTGGCCATAAAAACTACTTTGATTTTGAATATGAGCTAAATACAGGTACTGATAACAGTGTTGGTACAATTTCCTTTGTAATTGAAGCAACTGATGACGCTGTACATACAGGAAAAGAAAATATCAGTATCAGATTCGATAATAAAAAGCCTGAGCTTATTACAAGCGGAAGTGACTATAATATTGCAACAATTATCCGCCAGAGCGACGGTTTCTATAAGTTTGGTTCTAAAGCAAAAGAAGATCCTGTAGCTGTGGGTGGGGTAACAACAACTCAGTCTGGCTTTGCTTATACTGCCTTCTACTTTATGCGTGGTACAAAGCTTTACGATATTTTGAAAGCTAAAAATAATGCTGAACTTTCTGGCAACGCGACTACAGATAATACAAGTTCTTATCATTATGAAGATAATATCTACTGGTATACAAAGACACTTACAGAACGTACAGAAGCTATAGACACCCTTACGGTTGCAGCTTCAGATTCTACAGGTGTTTCGGGAATCCATAAGAATAGCCTTGTAAAAATAGGTGGAGCCTTCTATAAAGTAATAGAAGTAAATGAAAATGCAAAAACTTTCAAAATTGACGGTATTCCTCCAAAAGAGGAAACTACAGCGTATATTGCTGTTGCAAGTCTTATAGATAATACTTCCCAGGAAAAGGTTTCAGAAAGGGAAGCTTCTGCTCCTGCACCAGTAAAGGAAGATGACGGATATTATAAAGCAGACGATTTGGACTTTGATGACGGCGATCGTATGCTTGAATCTGTTTACAAATCTGGAACTACCTGGGAATGGTCTGCAAATGTATGCTCTAAGAATATCTCAGATGGTCCTGTAAAGCTCGTTTATGTAGTATTCGATGGTGCTGGAAACTATGAAGCTAAGAGCGTAGACTGTATTATTGGAAATTACACTCCAAGACTTGCTGGTTTTACACTTTATACAGATTATAATAATGATGGTATAGTAGACTCAGCTAAGGACGGAAAGTATGAGGCTTATGTCTCTACTACGTACGGTAAAGAATCTGTAACAGGAACAATTGGAAGCGGAGCCAATACAAAGCAGGTTTATGACCCTGATGCAAAGAATTCAATACAAGAGAAAAAACCTCTTGGAAATAAAATAACAGTAGGTCCTGATGAAAATGGAAAGCCTGTTATGACTCTTCGCGGTAAAACCGTTATTATCCCTGAAATTGTAGGTGGTAACAAGAAAGTATATTATGAGTATTCAATTAATGGACATAATGGTAAAAATGAAACAGAACTCTTCACTACTGCGGATGATTACACCATTAAGTCTAAGGAAATAAATATTCAGCTTGGAGACCTCGTATCATTTGGAGATACTCAAGGTACAGAATTCAAGTTTACCTTCTTCGACGAGATAGATGCAAGAAATGACTTACTTTCAAATGAAAACTTTACCGCAGCTCAGAAGGAAGAAATAAACGCTTACCTTTCTGTTTACCTTGGAATTGCTGCTTCTGCAAATAATGTGCCTCAAGTAAAGATTAATCCGTTCCATTGGAATAGCCTGAAAGATAACTCAATTTACGGTACAGGCGAAGCAACTGCCAGATATAATGATCTTCAGGGGCATATTGAACTTGAAGAGGATTGGAAAAACTCAGATTATTACACAAATCTTGAAACAAAGCCAACTGCGGGCGAATATGATGCAGACCCTAAGATTTCTGGTAAGGTTGTTGTTACAGGAACGGCACATGATGATAACCTTATTAAAGAAATTAAGGTAAAATTTGGCTCATTTATAGATACGACAGTTGTACAGTTTAATAATACTAATGGTAAACTTACTCCTACTGCTAATGCAAGTGGCACAGGCTATGAGTTTATTATTAAGGAAAATGGTGAGAAGTTTACTGAAAAAGGACACGATGTAGAGTGGATTTTGAATCTCTATACAGATGAACTTGCTGTTTCTCTTGATAATGAACTTACGGTGACTGCAATTAATTTTGGTAAGCCAGATATCGACAAGATTACAGATAATACCAATGGTACATTAGTTAGTATTGACGGTGAAACAAAATATAAAGTAATAACTGCCAATGATTATAAAACTGGAACTCAGAAAGAAAATCCTACGAATTCTGGGCAGACAACTACAGCTGCTAAAACAGCTTACTACCGTATGGATATTGTTCCATATATAACTGGTGTAACAACAAAGCTTTCTTCTTACAGTTCAGCAGAACCGTCAATTTACAGCCGTTCTGCATTGGGCCGCTACTCTGTTTATTCAACAAGAAAGAAGGGAAATGGAACACCTGTTAATGAAAAGATTTCTATCTCAGGCTTTAATCTTACTGGTGGAACTGTAAACTTTGCAGGTACAGCAGGTAATACACAGAGTATGGGTACAAAAATTGAAATACCTTCTGGAGCAAAGAGTGGTGAAGTAAGTGTTGTAGTTTCTGAAGTAACTTCTCTAAATAATTTGAATAACAATAATTCCCATGGCTCGTATGTAACTGAGGGGTCTGTTGGGGTGCAGGGAAATTACGCAATCTACAGTAACTACTACAATCGAATTCCAAATAATAAGAATAACAATAACCTCACAGATGATGTTTACTTGAATATTTGGGACTTCAATTCTGAGGCGGCTTTGGCAGATAGTAATACCAAGGTAGATAATCTGGAAATGAAGATTAATCCTTTAAATGGATTGATAGGCTTTGCATTCTCTAATGGTAGTACACGTTTTAGTATGCCAAAAAAAGATACTTCGTATAATAAATGGAATCGTTCTTTCGATTATATGAAGTATAATGCTCTTGCTTACGATACTAGTGGAAACTCATATGCGGTTTCAGTTGGTGGTGATATCAATGGTAGTGGTGGATATGACTTCTTCTCGTTTATGTCAAGCCGCTGGGGAGCTGTAGGTGGTGACGCGCAGGCAGACAATAAAACAGGTGGTAATCATCTGAATCTAGATGCAATATCATCTGTAGAAGGTGACAAAAATACACGAACGAGAAGTAAAGATCGTTTCCAAAGTCAAAGTATTGCTACTCATGGAAGCAATATCTATCTGGCTTATTATGACCAGATGTATTCGCAGATACGATTTAAGGCTGGAGTTTTTCCAAGTAATAATGCAGTAGGTGCTTTTGATAATTTTAGACAACGCAAAAAAAATGAAGGGTCTGGTGATTATGCAACAGTTAAAGATGATGCACCATACTGCCAGATAATTGCAGATGGTACAAACAGCACCTTTGGTGTAGCCGGAGAATATGTAAGCATTGGAGTAATGCCATATTCATACAAGGTGCACGAAACAGATGAAACTCCGGTATCAGGAGATATAGTAGCAATTGTCTGGTATGATGGAAACAATTTACAGTTTGCTTATGGTGTAGATCCGCTTGGAAATGTAGCTAATGATGGCAAGGCAACAGACAATAAAATAAAGAATGGCGATGCTGGCTGGGTTGGAACGACACAACTTATTTCTGGTGGCGGCGAATACTGCCAGCTTGTTGTTGCTAATGATAACAGCATTCATATTGCGGCCTATAATTCTTCTAAATCAGATTTGGAATATATTTACATTCCATTTGATACAGAAAACCATTTACCTAATGTAAGTGCCAGAATTAAATGCTCCGTAGATACCTACCTTGATATTGGAGAGCAGCTTACAATTGATGTAGCAGAAGTTAATGGCAAGCAGATACCTTATATTGGTTACAGGGGGGCTTATCCAGAATTACCTCGCTACGCATATCTTGAAAATTCAGCTAAGTTCTATGCTGCTACAAATGCAGTTACAAATGGTGCTGTAAATAACTGTTATACTGGAATCTGGGAGTGTATGGTTGTTCCAAGCCAGAGTAACGTAAAAGATTCCCGTAAGATAAGTGTCGGAGTCTGGAAGTACAACGGTACTGAAGCCGATGACGGAAGACTTGCATATTCAACAACTGGAGAAAAACGCGGACAAGTTGATGGAGATAATAGTTATTCCTCATCTACAGCTAGTGCAACTGAAGGTTACTGTTATGGAAATAGCTCAAATAATGGAGTCCTCGCTTATGTAGTCTCTCCTACAGGTTCACAGTATTGTGCCGAAACTGCACAGATGAGGTAAAGGTTTCCAAAAATCATAAGTTCCCCAAGCTCCCCGCTCACCCGTCAATTTTTACTGGTAATTGCGGAAAGGAAGGTTTTCTTGTAAAATAGTAGCATTAAAAACATACAGGAGACTTTTATGTGTGGCATTGTAGGCTACGTTGGAAATAAAAATGCGACTTCGATTTTGATTCGGGCGCTCAAGAAGCTGGAATACCGGGGTTATGATTCGGCTGGTATTGCGGTTTATACCGGCGACGAAATTGTTGTTCAAAAAGTAAAAGGTATGCTCAAGAATCTTTCTGAGCGTATTACTGGCGAAGTGATTCCGGAAGGCCTCAAGGGCAAGGAATATACAGACTACGAAAACAAGCTGGCTCTTAAGACTGACGATTTTATTAAGGGCAGCCTTGGAATCGGCCATACACGCTGGGCTACTCACGGCGAGCCAAGC